>Ga0265320_10000647_pt1 | contig 26595 bp, 23 predicted proteins | sample 4827metaG_FD_202087 | JGI IMG/M metagenome (GOLD analysis project Ga0265320, IMG submission 202087) | Rhizosphere microbial communities from Carex aquatilis grown in University of Washington, Seatle, WA, United States - 4-8-27 metaG | ecosystem: Host-associated > Plants > Roots > Rhizosphere >...
GAACGCCGGGTTGTTCCGCAGAACTCGAAGGCCGAGCCACAGGTTTTTCAGCATATCGAACCATAGGATCTGCAACTCGTGGGCCAAGCGCAAGTGGCTGATTCAAAGTGGGAGGTGGGCCGAGTGTGTCCGATTGTGGGACCGCTGTGTGCGGAAGGGGACGGCCCTTGGCCAAACAGGCCTTCACTCGCCTGCGTTTCTCTCTTCGCGCGCCTCCAGGTACGTGAGCCGGCCGGCAACCAGATGGACAGCAAAAACGTCATTGCGACGACTGTCGCGGCGCGACGGGATCTCGGAGGAGAGCGGTCTGAGGTTCCTCGCTTGCCGGGACCCGGCGGAGACCGCCGTTGTACCAGTCCCAGGCCGTGGAGACGAGCGCAGTAATCTCGTCGTAGTGGGGCCGCCAGCCGAGCAACCGCCCGGCCTTGGCGGGGTCCGCCACCAGTTCCGCAGGGTCGCCGGCGCGACGCGGGCCATAACGTGCCGGTACGGTCTTGCCGGACACCTGTCGAACCGCTTCGAGAACGCCGCGCACGGATACCGGCCGTCCCGTACCGAGGTTGAACGCAGTGCTGGTGCCGCCCGCTGCCAGGTACTCCAGAGCCAGGCGGTGGGCTTCCGCCAGGTCCATCACGTGGATGTAGTCGCGCAAACAGGTGCCATCGGGGGTCGGATAGTCGGTACCGAACACCTCGATCGAGGGGATTTCTCCGGCTGAAGCGGCAATGGCGAGCGGGATGAGGTGGGTTTCCGGGGAGTGGAGTTCGCCGATCTCCCCTTCCGGATCGGCCCCCGCCGCGTTGAAATAGCGAAGCGCCACCCACTGCAGTCCGTGCGCGGTTCCAAACCAGTGCAGCATCCGTTCCACCATCAACTTCGATTCGCCGTAGGGATTTACCGGACGCTGCGGCATCTCTTCGGTGATGGGGACAGTGGAGACGTGGCCGTACGTGGCGCAGGTGGAGGAGAACACGATCCGCCGGACATTCGCGTCGCGCATGGCCTCCAGCAGATTCAGGGCGCCGCTGGTGTTGTTCCGGAAATACATTCCGGGCTGTTCCATCGATTCCCCGACATAAGCCAAGGCGGCAAGATGGACCACGGCGTCGATGGAGTATCGGGCGAACACTTCGCGCAGGAAGGCGGAGTCGGCCAGGTCTCCGTGAAGGAATGTGCCCCATCGAACCGCCCAGCGGTGGCCGCGGCTCAGATTATCCAGCACAATGGGGTTCGCTCCAGCCCGGGCCAGCACTTTGGCGGTGTGGCTGCCGATGTATCCGGCCCCCCCGGTCACGAGTATGTTCAAACCCGCCGTCCCTTCCAGGCCCGGCATATCACGTCCGAATGCATCTTCTCACTGTATGTCCAAGTGCCGTTTCAGGCAAGCTGCCGCAGCCCGCGTTGGCAAGCGGCAGCGCCTCGATGTTACACTTTTTGATCGTGCCGCTGGCGTCAACTCGCTTGCGGCCTCGGCGCCGATCTCGAGTTTGTCTGACTGTGAACCGGCGCAGTGGCTGGGAAAGGAAACGAGGATATCGATGCCGGGGAGTCGGGGTGTCGCGCTTGTGGCGCCGCGGCCGCCGCTGGCGGATCGCATCGCCCGCTGGGGGACGGTCCTCTGGAGGTTGCTGGGCCAATGTTCGCGGCACCGCATACTGACGTGCGTTCTGCTCGCCGCTTTCCTCATGTCCGTCCGGCTGGCGGTGCTGCCGCTGATCCCGTTTCCTGAACCGGCCATCCACGACGAATTCAGTTACTTGCTGGGCGCGGAAACGCTGGCCTCCGGACGGCTAACGAACCCGCCGCACCCGATGTGGGTGCATTTCGAGACTTATCACGAGATATTTCAGCCCCACTACATGAGCAAGTATCCGCCGGGGCAGGCGCTGTTCCTGGCCCTGGGCTGGAAGTTGCTCGGCCACCCCTGGTATGGCGTTTGGATCAGCTTCGGGCTGTTTGCAGCCTGCCTGTGCTGGATGTTGCAGGGTTGGCTGCCGCCCATCTACGCGCTGCTTGGCTCGCTGGTGACCTTCGGGCAGATCACGGTGTTCGGTTACTGGATGAACTCGTATTGGGGCGGAGCGGTGGCGGGGATCGGAGGATGCCTGCTGCTCGGCTCCTTGCCGCGATTGCTGCACAGAAAGAGCGCGTTGCTTTCGGCGACGGCTGCGTGCGGGCTGTTCATTCTGGCCATTACCAGGCCTTTTGAAGGGCTGCTGCTGACGATTACGGCCGCGGCGGCATTCGTCTGGCTGAGCCGGCGCCGCGGACAGAGCCTGCGGGGCCTGTTCTCCGCTCGCATTCTGGTTCCCATCCTGCTGATCGGCGGGTTAGGCGTTTCCTGGCTGGGCCTCTACAACTACCGGAACACGGGGAGTGCGCTCCTGATGCCATACGCGATCTATCAGCGCACCTATACCATCGGCAATTATCTCCTCTTCCTTCCCGAGAATCCCAAGCCCACCTATCGGCACGCCGTCATTGAGCGTTTCTGGCAGCAAGATGCCGACCACACCCGGAAAATGCGAACTTTTCCTCCACGGCAGACTGCGAGCGTCCTGCGGGTGACGCAGTTCTTCGGATCGGAGTTGATTGTTCTCCTCGCGCTCGTCGGGGGTCTCCTGGATCGTGGATGGGCCGCGCGATTGAGCCTGGCCATTCTGGCCATCTTCGGATTGGAACTGTCGGTCTCCACCTATTGGTGGGCGCACTATGTGGCCGGGGCGACCGGGTTGTTGGCGGTAGCGGCGGCTGGCGGACTCCGGGTTATCCGAAGACATTCGGGACGCGTTGGGCCCGTTATCGCGCTGCTTTGCGTGGCGGTGGCGTGCTGGCAAGTTGCCGCGGACACGGTGGACTCAGTGTCCAACCGCAAGAACAGGCCCCCCCGAACCGTCGTCGCCCGCCTGCTGAAACCGCAAGGCGGCCACCATCTGATTCTGGTGAGGTATGCGGAGTGGCATAACCCCGATACGGAGTTCGTCTTCAACGCGGCCGACATCGACCGCTCTCCCATCGTCTGGGCCCGCGACATGGGCGCCCAACAGAATCGGGAACTGCTTGGTTACTACCACGACCGCAAAGTCTGGCTTTGGCAGCCGGACCTCGGCGCCGCGGCGCTCACTCTCTATCCGGACGCGGCCGCGCAGGAGACCGTGCAGTAGCGCGCCCGATCGAGATCTCTCCGCCTAGGTCGTCTTGTTGAGCGACGCCACAAAATGCAGCCCGCGGCCCACGACAAAGCTGAACGGCGGCGGGTAAAGTGGCACATCGGTGGTCCAGTTGTCGGCCCGCAAGCCGCACTGCGAAAAGCACTCCGTCCATTGCTCCCGGCTCTGGTACCGGTATGTCAGCGGGACATCGTGGGGCCGGTTCCCGACCCAATCCATGAAACGCAACGTGACGTCGTCAAGGAGGTTCTCATCCAGATGATCCTTGATGAGGACGGAGGAGAGCGCCACCCGGCGCGCGTCGCGCAGCAGGACGGCGGGATCTTGCGTGTGGTGGAGTACGTCGACCAAAAGGCAAACGTCGAAGGAAGCGTCGGGAAAAGGCATCACGGAGCCGTCGAACGGACCGCATTTGATCCTGCAGTTTGGCCGAGCCAGGTACTCAGCGCCCTCAATGGACAGGTCCGGCCGAGCGCTCGAGATGAACTCGCTGATAACGCCATCACCGCACCCGATATCGAGGACGGTAGCGTGCGGTGGGATCCGCGCCGCAAGCAACTCGGCAAGTACCCGTGACCGGCGCCGTCCCACAAAGGCGGAATGGCACCCGGCGATCCACGTTAGCGGCCAGGCGGTGGGTTTGGTGCCTTTGGGACCCACTCCGCCCCCCTCACCCCTGGTAGCGCTTGAAGATCAGACAACCGTTGGTGCCGCCGAACCCGAAGGAGTTCGAAAGTGCGTAGTCGATCTTCAGCGGCCGCGGGTGGTTGGGAACGTAGTCCAGATCGCAGTCGTGGTCGGGGACCTCGTAGTTGATGGTGGGCGGGGCGAGTTGATCGCGGATGGCGAGCACCGTGAGGCCGGCTTCGAGGCCTCCCGCGCCGCCCAGCAGATGGCCCGTCATGGACTTGGTCGAACTCACCGCCAGCTTGTAGGCGTGCTCGCCGAAGCAACGCTTGATCGCCACCGTCTCGACGCGGTCGCCGACGTCGGTCGAGGTGCCGTGGGCGTTGATGTAGTCGATCTGCTCCGGCGCGATCCCGGCGTCCTTGAGCCCCAGGCGCATCACGCGGAAGGCGCCGTCGCCGTCCTCGGGAGGAGCGGTGATGTGGTAGGCGTCGCCGCTCATGCCGTATCCCACCACTTCGGCCAGGATCGGCGCGCCGCGCCCCTTCGCCAGATCCAGTTCCTCGAGAATGACGATGCCGGAGCCTTCCCCCACCACGAAACCATCCCGGCCCTTGTCCCACGGCCGGCTGGCGCGCTCGGGCTCGTCGTTGCGCGTGGAAAGCGCGCGCATGGCGGCGAATCCGCCAATCCCCAGGCGTGTGATGGTGGCCTCGGCGCCGCCACAGATCATGGCGTCCGCGTCGCCGCGCTGGATCAGCCGGAAGGAATCGCCGATGGCGTGCGCGCTGGTGGTGCAAGCGGTGGCCGTCGCCGAGTTCGGTCCCTTCGCTCCCGCGCGGATGGACACGTAGCCGGAAGCCAGGTTCACGATCGTGGCCGGAATGAAGAACGGAGAAATGCGTTTAGGGCCGCCCCGCAGCAGGTTTTCGAACTCGCGCTCGATCACCTCGAACCCGCCGATCCCGCTTCCGATGTAGACGCCGACGCGTTCCGCGTTGTCCGGGTCGACCTTCAGGCCGGAAGAGGAGAGGGCGAAGTCAGCCGCCGCGATGGCGTACTGCATGAACCGCCCCATCTTCTTGATCTCTTTGCGCTCGATGTACTTCTCGGGGTCGAAGCCCTTCACCTCGCCGGCGATGCGCGTGCTGAAGGCGGTGGCGTCGAAGGATGTGATGGGACCGATGCCGCAACGCGAACCGCGCACACCTTCCCAGGTCTCCTCCGTGCCGACGCCCAGAGGAGACACGAGTCCGATACCGGTGACAACGACCCTACGTGACAATGCTCCGCTCCATGTTGTGGGAAAGAAAAACGAGGCCAGTCGCTACTTTTTAGCCAGCTTCAACTCGATGTAGTCGATCGCCGCCTTGACCGTGCCGATCTTTTCGGCCTCTTCGTCCGGGATGTCCAGATCGAAGGCCTCTTCGAACGCCATGATCAGCTCGACCAGGTCGAGGGAGTCGGCGCCCAGGTCGTCGACGAAGGACGCGGTATTGTCCACCTGCGCCTCGTCCACCCCAAGTTGCTCGACGATGATCTGCTTCACCTTCTGCTCAACCGACATGAATCCTCCAGAGACTCCGTGAATTGAATGATTCTAGCGACGATTGCGGCCCGCCGCAACTGCCATTCCGGGCGCCACGCTACAATCGGGCTATGTCCGACGGCCCCGTGCTCCTGTTCGCCCTGCCAATCCAGTCCCTCGAACAAGTCTCCCAACCTGCTGGCGCGACTTCGGCAGCGCCACACTGGAACCGCCCAAACCACAATACCGCACTCGGGAGCCTATTTCCGAATGCGGGTTCGACCGCCGCCGGAAGGGGCCTGGGGCGGGCGCCTGGGGCGACGGGCGGAAGCGTGACGAGAGCGTGTTTTCTGGTCCTCGCGGCCGCCGCGACGGCCGTTAGCGGCCGCTGTCAAACGGTGGCCTGTCTGGAGACCATCACCGTGACGGAGAGCGCGGAGGCGGCTGGCGGATGGCGCCCGGCCAGCGCCAAGGCGGAGCACCGGTTCGAGCGGATTTCCGTATTCAACGGCAGGCAGGGCGGCGAGGAATTCGACCTGGCCCCCGATGATGAGAAGACCAGCGGGCGAGCGACCGTCCAGACCTGGGTTCTGAAGGACTACCGGAGCATGAACCTGTTCCTGCGCTGCCGGTACCACGACACCGCCGTCACGCTGGACAAGGATCTGCCCGCGCCGCTCCAAACTTGCACGTTGACGTTCGAGATCCGAAAGGACGGCACGATCACCGGCAAATCAACGGCGGTCTGCCGCTGAGCCGTTCTACCGAGCGTTCTCCCGAGCGATTGCGTCGAAAGCCAATACCAGCGGCTTTGCCGTCCAGAAGCTCCGCTGAACGCAATCGCAGGGCCGGACCGTGTATCGGGGCTCTATCGACGAAACCAGTGCGGGGATGGCGGTGTCATCGTCGTCAAGATGTTCCGAAGAGATCGACATCCGAGGCAGAAAGCGCTTGATCGTGCCGGTGGCGCCTTTGAGGGCGGGCTTCTCCGCTCCCTCGATATCCATCTTGATGAAATCGACGCGCGGCAGCCCGAGCTCCGCCACCAGCTTGTCGATCGTGGTCAGAGGAACGCGAACCGTTGCAGCGGACGCTCCCCCCATCACCAGGCTGTCCCCGCCCTCGTTCGCCTGGTCCAGCTTGAGGTCCAGGGTGTCGTCGTGGTCCCAGACGCCTTTCGGATATACGATCACTCGCTTGGCCTGGATTTCTTCAGCGAAGTTGCGCTTTAGAGCCTCCAGCGTTTTCGGAGAGGGCTCGATGGCCACCACCAGACCGGCCCCACGAGACAGCGCCTTTCTGACAAAGACGCCGATATTGGCTCCGCAATCCAACACGACGTCACCGCGGCGAACCTCGTGCCCCGCGGGCTCATAGATGTCGCGTTCCTGCTCCGAGATCAGGAACGGAAGTTCCTTGTCTCCGTGAACCATCCAGATGCCCCCCTGCGGAGTGTTCCACAGGTCCAGGCCCGCCTCGGTGCTTTGAAACGAGACAGTCTTGGCGATCTCCTCGACGGTTCGACCCTGGGACTTGTTCTCCTCCACAAGGCACTTGTTCCGGTGCAAAAACCACGCCCAGCCGATCGCGGTCGCGGCCGCGAAGACGATAACGGCTACGGTCAGGGCCAGCATGACCCTCTTCATCGGTCGATGATCGTCGTTGCTGCTGATTGCCATGTAGTGCAAACTTCCTTTCCCTCGCGGTTGGATCAGTATATCACCGCAACGGTCAAAGCCCGGTAGCCTGGAGGGATATGACCTCGCGCGTGATCTATTTGCACGGGTTCGCCTCCGGGCCGGGCTCGCAGAAAGCGCAGCTTTTTCTCCGCCGCTTTGCCGAGCGGGGCGTCCCGCTGGAAGTCCCGGATCTCGCCGCGGGCGATTTCGAGCACCTCACCGTCTCGGGCCAACTCGCGGTGATCGAATCCGTCGCACGCGGTGAAGCCGTGTCCCTGATGGGATCGAGCCTGGGCGGATACCTGGCGGCGCTCTATGCGGCGCGGCATCCCGAAGTGGCGCGGCTGGTGCTGATGGCTCCCGCGTTCGGCTTCGGACGGCGGTTCCTCGAATCGATCGCACCTGCCGAAGCGGAACGCTGGCGCGAGACCGGTTCGCGAGCCGTCTTCAACTACGCCGCACGCCGCGAGGAGCGCCTCTGGTGGCGGCTGATCGAGGACGCCCTGCAGTTTGAGGAATTCCCACCCGCACCGCAGCCCGCGCTCCTGTTTCACGGCCGCCAGGACGCTCAGGTGCCATGGCAGCTCTCGCGGGAGTTCGCGCGCCTCCATCCCAACGCGAGCCTGGAACTGTTCGACGACGGCCACGAGCTGCTGGACAGCGTGGACCGCATCTGGGACGCAGCGTCCGCGTTCCTGGGTCTTGAGCTGAAAGCTGACAGCTGAGAGCTGACAGCTGACGACGAAGGCTGAGGGCAAAGCCCTCACCCGTCGTCGTCTTCCTTCTTACTCGCCAGGCGCGAGAGTACCGTCAAATCCTCGAGCGTCGTCACGTCGCCGGTTACGGCATGCGTGGTGACGATCTCCCGGAGCAGACGGCGCATGATCTTGCCACTGCGCGTCTTGGGCAGAGCGTCTGTGAACTTGATCTCGGCGGGCTTGGCGAACGCCCCGATCTCGTGCGCCACCCACGTGCGCAGCTCCTCGACCAGCGCGTGCCGGTCCCACGTGCCCTTCTTGAGGGTGACGAACGCGCACGGCGCCTGGCCTGTGACTTCGTCCGGGCGCCCCACCACCGCCGCTTCAGCCACCGCCGGGTGATGCACCAGCGCGGACTCGATCTCCATGGTGCTCAGCCGGTGTCCGCTGACGTTCATGACGTCATCGACGCGTCCCAGGATGGTGAAGTAGCCCTCGGCATCGCGCCGTGCCGCGTCGCCGGTGAAATAGGTGCCCGGCATCCGGCTCCAGTACTGGTTGGCATAGCGCTGCGGGTCGCCCCAGATGGTTCGCAGCATCGATGGCCAGGGCCGCTTGATCACCAGGAAGCCCTCGTCGCCGTCCTCCACCGGTTGGCCGTCCAGGTCCACCACTTCGGGCAATACGCCCGGCAGCGGGAAGGACGCGGAGCCCGGCTTGAGCGGCGTCGCGCCCGGCATCGGCGCGATCATGATGGCGCCGGTCTCCGTTTGCCACCACGTATCCACGATGGGGCAGCGCTCCCTGCCGATCACGCGGTGATACCACTCCCAGGCGGCCGGGTTGATCGGCTCGCCCACCGAACCCAACAGGCGGAGGCTGGAAAGGTCGTGGCGCTCCGGCCACTGGTTGCCCTGGCGGATCAGCGCGCGGATGGCGGTTGGCGAGGTGTAGAAAATGTTCACGCGGTACTTCTCGACGATGCTCCACCAACGGTCGAACTGGGGAAAGTCCGGCGCGCCCTCGTACATCAGGGTAGTGGCGCCCGCCGCCAGCGGCCCGTAGACGATGTAGCTGTGGCCGGTGACCCAGCCGATATCGGCCGTGCACCAGTAGGTGTCGTCCTCCCGAAGGTCGAAGACCCACTTCATGGTCATGAGGCATTGCAGAAGGTAACCGGCCGTCGAGTGCTGGATGCCCTTGGGCTTGCCGGTGGTCCCCGAAGTGTAGAGCACGTAGAGCGGGTGCTCGGAGTCGAGCTCGGCGGCAGGGCACTGATCGTCAACCGTGGCGTCGAGCTCGTGCCACCACGCGTCGCGGCCCGGCTTCATGGCGGTTCGCGAGCCCGTTCGCCGGTACACGATCACGTCCCGCACGGTGGGGCACTCTGCCAGCGCCTCGTCCACCGCGGGCTTCAGCTTGATCTCCTTCCCCCGCCGCCATCCGCCATCGGCGGTGATGACCACCGCCGCTTCCAGGTCCTGGATCCGGGTCTTCAACGCCTCGGCGGAGAAGCCGCCGAACACCACGCTGTGAATCACCCCCAGCCGTGCGCAGGCCAGCATGGCCACCGGCAGCTCGGGGACCATGGGCATGTAGAGGATGGCGCGGTCGCCCGTCTTCAGGCCGCGGCTCTTGAGCACGTTGGCGAACCGGCACACCAGCCGGTGCAGCTCGCGGTAGGAGATTGTGCGCTGATCGCCCGGCTCCCCTTCAAACAGGATCGCCACTTTGTCGGCGCGCGGCGTCGAAAGGTGCCGGTCCAGGCAATTGGTGGAAGCGTTGATCTTGCCGCCGGCGAACCACTTGACGAACGGAGGCGCCCACTCGAAGGTGTTGGTCCACTTGTCGAACCAGAACAGCTCCTTCTCCGCCAGGCCGCCCCAGAACTCCTCGGGCTTCTCCTTCGCTTGCGCGTACAGCTCCCGGTAGGCATCCATTCCCGAGACGTACGCGCGGCGGACGAAATCCGCCCCGGGCTCATAGACTTTTCCCTCCATGACGCTCCTCTGGATGTGAAGTGGGACTGCTTTCTCCACAATAGCTCAGGGCGAGCCCTGACGCTGATGACACGCAAGCGGACAAAATAATTCCATATCGTTCAATGAGATGCGATTGTCTGGCCGGGGACCTGCGCGTTTCGGGCCGCACAGTGTGGATGTCGGAGCCGATTCGGAGGTCTTGCGGAATATGATTGAAGCAGATGGCACCTGGCCGGCCCATGATCGCGATTCGGGTGATCCTGGTGGTGGCTGCGCTGTTGCTCACCTTTGGGGGACGGCTCCGCATAGGCTGGCTCCCCGGGGACTTCGTCATCCGAGGACGGCACTTCGCCTTTTACTTCCCGCTGGCGACCTGCCTAGTACTAAACCTGGTACTTTCGATACTGCTGTGGGCGCTCGACCGCAAATAGGGGCGGGTGGGTACCAGGACGCCTAGTCAGCCCTCGCTTTCGATCTTTTTGAAAAATAAAGCTTGCAGCCTCCGAAACTCCCGAGTTAGACTGTTATTGAACTTTGGTCATCCCCCGAAAAGAGGGTATTACCCCCTGCGGAGGGGTGGAGTACCGCGAATGAAACGCGGGCATTGCGGACGTCGTATGACAAAGTGAGGCGCGTGTGAGTCTGTTGCTTCTAGACAAAGCGGTCAACACGGCACGGAAGCAGGTTCCCGGAGAAGTAACCGAGGCATCGCTTCAGTCCTATCTGAATCTCGCCGAGGCCGTCTATCAGCTCGGAAACGTGGATCGGGCGGGGGAGATGCTGGAGCGGGCGGCCGAGGTGGCGCACGAGCTCCCCGAGGACGATCCGCGCCTGGCTCAGACACTCAACAAGCTGGGTGTCGTTCGCGGACGGCAAGGACGGTACGCCGAGGCGGAGCGCCTCCTGAAGCGCGCCGTCGGCATTGCCGAGCGCGGTGCAAAGCTCTCGGGTCCCGAACTGCCCTCCTACCTCTACAACCTCGCGGTGGTTTACCGGCTGAGCGGAAGGAAGCCGCAGGCCCGCGCCCTGTTGGAGCACGCCCTCAAGGCCGCCGAGGATGCGCATGGGCCGCAGTCGTTGCAGGTGGCCTGGGTGCTCGATCAGATCGGCGACACGGGCATGGCCGAGAGCGACATGTCCACCGCCTTTTTCGCGCTGAGGCGCGCCCTGGCGATCAAAGAGGAAGCGCTGGGCGCCGATCACTGGGACGTCGCCGTGACGCTCGGCAAGCTGGCGGACATTTACTTCAAGCAGGGCCGCTACAACGAGGCGGAGCCACACCTGGTCCGCGTGATCACGGTCCGAGAGCGGGTCCTCGGTTGGGGCGACCCGGCCATGGCGAAGCCGCTGGTGCGGCTGGCGCACCTCTACTCGCGGCAGCGCAAGCATGGGCGCGCCGAACAGATCGTTCGTTACGCGATCTCGCTTTTTTCGAAAGCGCTGCCCGTCGAGCATCCCGACATCATCGGCTGCCTCAATCTGCTGGCCGAGATCTACCGCGGCCTCGGCCGCTACGGAGAGGCCGACACGGTCTGGCAGCTGGCGCAAGGTCTGGTCGAAGGCTCCGGCGAGCGCCAGAAGGTGGTCCGCCTCGCCAATCCGCGCCCGCCGCGCATTTCCGCGCCCGAACCGCAGGTCTCGGAGACGTAGGTTCGCTCGCGGGTGATGCCGCCGCAAAAGTCCAGGCACTCAATTGAGCCGCCGATGAACGCCGATAACTCACTCGGCTTCCGATCGGCGTTCATCGGGTGCCATCAATGTTTTTGACGTTCGCACTCCGGCCCGGCACCTCACACCTCTGTAAACTGGATTTGAGAGGCATCCTGTGGAACGATTCGATGCGGTTGTGGTGGGCGCGGGGCCGACGGGGCTGGCCTGCGCGATCGAGCTGAAGCGGCGCGGCCTTGGCGCCGCGATCTTCGATAAGGGCTGCCTGCTGAACTCGATCTACCACTACCCCACCCACATGACGTTCTTCACGACGCCGGAGCTGCTCGAGATCGGCGGCATTCCGATGACCTCGCTCGGCGAGAAGCCGACCCGGACCGAGGCGCTCAAATACTATCGCCGCGTGGCCGAGCATTTCGAGCTGGATATCCATCAGTACGAGCGCGTGGAGCGCATCGAGGGCGAGGACGGCGCCTTCGTTGTCCACACCACCGACCGGCTGGGCTGCCCGCGCGAGTACGGCGCGGGGAAAGCGATCCTGGCCAGCGGCTACTACGATCTGCCGAATCGACTCGACGTGCCGGGGGAAGCGCTGCCGAAGGTCATCTACTACTACCAGGAAGCGCACCCCTACTTCAACATGGACGTGGCAGTCATCGGCGCCAAGAACTCGGCCGCCATCGCGGCCCTGGAGCTGCACTGGACCGGTGCGCGCGTCACCCTGATCCACCGCGGCGCGGGCATTTCAGACCATGTGAAATACTGGATCAAGCCGAACATCGAGAACCGCATCAAGAGCGGCGAGATCAAGTCTTATTTCCGTTCGCGTCTGCGCGAGATCGCTCCGGACTCCATCACCGTCGAGACGCCCGATGGCGAGGTGCGCCTCAAGAACGATTTCGTCTTCGCGATGATCGGCTACCGCCCCGATACCGATTTTCTGGCGGCGCACGGCATCGTGTTCGATCCGGAAACCCGAAGGCCCTACACCGATCCGGAGACGCTCGAGAGCCACCGCAAAGGAATCTACCTGGCGGGCGTGGTGGTGGCCGGGATGCACACCAACGAGATCTTCATCGAGAACGGCCGCTTCCACGGCCAGAAAATCGCCGAAGCCATCGCGCGGTGGGCGGGTTAGGCGAGGACGCCCGCCCCACACGACAGAAGCGCAAGAAATGTCAAGCAGGGGCGGTGGCACGCGCATACAATCTCTAGAGGATGAGGACGGATACCGGCGAATCGTACCAGGAGCGCATCAACAGGGTGCTGGTACACATCCAACAACGGCTCGAAGAGCCGCTACCACTCGATGAGCTGGCGGGGGTGGCCGCGTTCTCGCCCTACCATTTCCACCGCATCTTTCGGGGCATGGTGGGCGAATCTGTCAAGGAGCACGTGAGGCGGCTGAGGCTGGAGCGCGCGGCCGGGCGGCTCCGGGACAGCGCCGATCCGATCACCGACATCGCGTTCGATGCCGGCTACCAGACGCACGAATCCTTTACGCGGGCGTTCCGCGCGATGTTTGGGCATGCGCCGTCCGGCTTTCGAGAGAACCGGCGCGAGGTTCTGTCGCAGGCCGGGGCGTCGCCGGAACGCCGCGAGCCACTGGCGGTGCGCACGGAGCGGCTCGGATTGACGCGGCTGGCGTTCTTCCGGCATGTGGGGCCCTACGGCGAAGTCGGGAAGGCATGGCAGAAGCTGTACTCCTGGGCCGGCAGGAACGGACTGCTCGGGCCAGGGGCCGAGATCCTGGGGGTGGTGCACGACGATCCGGAGATCACGCCACCCGAGCGGCTGCGATACGACGCGGCCATCGTGGTCAACGACCGCGTCCGTCCGACGGGCGAGGCGGGGATCGAGGAACTGCCGGCCGGAGAGTACGCCGTCGCCGTCCACAAGGGTCCCTACATGCTGCTGGGTAACACTTACGCCCGGCTGTGTGGCGAGTGGCTGCCGGCCAGCCGCCGCGAGGCATCGAACTCGCCGGCATTCGAAATCTACCGCAACATGCCGCACGACACACCGCCGGAAGAATTGGTCACCGAGATATACATTCCCTTATTGGATTGAAAGGAGGTGGACATGGCACAGACCGCGGTCGCGGAGAAGGTCGATTTATACAAACTGCACAAATCCGAATACGTGACGCCGAAGGAGCCCGTGCTGATTGATGCCGGCGCGGCGAAGTATCTGGCGGCGGACGGCGTGGGCGCGCCGGGAGGCGATGCGTTTCAGGAGGCAGTCGGAGCGCTCTACTCGATGGCTTACACCATGAAGATGGCCAAGAAGTTCGCCGGGCAGGACTACAAGGTGTGCCATCTGGAAGGGCTGTGGTGGGGCTTCGAGCAGATGGAGGCGCAGGACCAATGGCGCTGGAAACTTCTGATCCGCGTGCCGGACTTCATCTCGGCGCGCGATCTGAAGAAGACGGCGGCGGCTTTGAAGACAAAGGGGAAGGGCGAATTGGCGGTCGAGGTTCGGCTGGAGACGCTCAAGGAAGGCAAGTGCGTGCAGGTGCTCCACACCGGCCCTTATTCGAACGAGGGAGCCACCATGGCGCGCATGAAGGCGCTTGCCGAAAGCAAAGGGCTCTCGTTCGCCGGTGCTCACCATGAGATCTATCTTTCGGATCCGCGGCGGGTTGCGGCGGAGAAGCTGCGGACCATTCTACGGATGCCGGTGAAGTAGGCGAGAGCCCCATAAATAAGAAACCCCGGGCTGGGCACCCGGGGTTTCACTCAGAGGGGCTGGCGATGGGCTGGGCCCCATCGCCGGGATGCTATGTGTAATAGCTTGTCTATAATCTAGCACAACTTCGGCTCTGTAAATCCTGAAAAAGAAACCGCTTCGCCCTGAGTTCGTACCAGCTATTACTCCTATTACTCCGGGCTCGCATTGGGGCTACTTGGCGGGCCGCGGATGTGGGGTCCGCCCCATTGAAGACGCGGGGAATAACAGGCGAACATCGTCCGGCTGCGCCGGCCGCGTCTTCATCGCCATGGAACTCCCTCACGGTCGCGGTTCGGTGCTCTGGGCGTTTACGCCTGCCGCATCAGCAGCGCCGCGAGCAGCAGGATGCGCTTTAGGCCCAGGTCGCGGCCTTCCGGGCTGTACCATTCCTGGGGAGTGTGGGCGCCGCCGCCTTGGCCGCCCGCTCCTAGCGACAATGCCGCGAGGCCGAGCGAGAGCGGGATGTTGGCATCGGTCGAGGCGCAGTCGAGGCGGCCGCGGATGCCGAGGTGAGCGTCCACGGCGCGGAGGAATTCCAGGATCGGCGCGTCTTCGGGCAGGCGGCCGGCGGGGCGGGAGCCGATCTCCTTCACGCGCGCGGTGAGCTTCGCTCCGGCGGCGCGCTGGTTCTCAATCTGCAGCGCGCGGTCCACGGCGGCTGCGAGCGAGGCGCCGAGCTCGTCGATCTTCGCAGCGTCCTCTGACCGCAGGTCCACCTTGGCGCGGGCCAGGGCGGGGATGGAGTTCACGCTCGATCCGCCCTCGATGGTTCCGAAGTTGAACGCGGAGCGCGGGCCGTTGCCGTTGACCGGCGACGGGAACTGGTCGGTGAACCAGGAGATGGCGTGGCTGAGCGCGTGGACCGGGTTGGCGTTGCCGGCATCGCTCCAACTGTGCCCGCCGGCGCCCGTGAACAGGACCTCGAAGCGGCGGCTGGCGAGCGCCTGGTTGGTGATGCGTTCGAGCGAGGGGCCATCGAGCACCAGCCAGGCGCGGATGCGCGGAGCGAGCGGCGATTGGCCGGCCAGGTGCCGCATGCCGCTGAGGTTGCCTTCGCCCTCTTCGCCCACATTAGCGATCAGCACCAGGCGCGCCGCGGCGTCCTGGATGGGCGGAGCGCTGCGGAGCGCGCGGGCGATTGCGAACAGCGCGGCGAGGCCGGCGCCGTTATCCGAAACGCCGGGGCCGCGCAGGGTGCCCTCGCCATCGACGGCGATTTCGTCTTTGTTGCGCGGCGCGAGGACGGTGTCGAGGTGGGCGGTGATGGCGACCAGCGGCTCGCCCCCATCGGGCTGGGGCCACGCGACCACGTTGCCGGCGCGGTCGATCTCGCTCGCGCAGCCCAGCACGCGGAACTGGTCCGCCATCCACTCGGCCCGCTTCTGTTCGAGGAAGGTGGGGGCGGGGATGCGGCACAGCGCGACGTGCTGTTCGTGGATCCAGAGTTTCTCACGGGTGAAGAAAGCAAGGCATTCCCGGATGCCTCGCGATTCGGCCAGCGTGCCGATGCCGTTCGGTTTGATCCCAGCGCTCATCTGCTCTGAGTGTAGCGGAGGCGGTCAGTGCGCGGCGGGGAGCGCGCGCGGAACGGCGGGCCACATGGGCCCGCCTACTGCATAGCCAGCCTCCTGGGGGGCGCGATCGGCACACGGTGGAGCGCGGTCAAGGTGAGGACGGCGGACTTCGTCACTCCGGAATACGACGCGGAGATCGTGACCCGGGTGGTTGAGTTCACCTGTTTGGTAGAGACCGTGAACATTGCAGAAGTCGCCCCGGCTGGGATGGTGACCGTTGTGGGAACCGTGGCGGTGGTCGAGCTGGAGCGGAGCGTAATCACGGCTCCGCCGTCAGGCGCGGGTCCATTGAGCTTGATGGTGCCGTGCACCGTTGAGCCGCCCACTACCGATGTTGGAGAGACAGACACTCCGGTCAGAGCGGAGGTGATCGTGGCAGGGAGCACGGTGAGCGTGGCCGTCTTGCCGGTGCCACCGTAGCTGGCCGAGATGGTGGCCTGTGTCGAAGCGGTGACCGCGGAGGTGGCGACGGCGAACGTTGCCGAGGTCGCTCCGGCTGCGATCGTGACCGATGCGGGGACCGTCGCGGCCGCCGAGTTGGAACTCAGCAGCACGACGGCGCCGCCCGTAGGCGCGGGACCGCCGAGGGTCGCGGTTCCTACCACGCTCGTGCCACCGGTGACCGAGGCTGGAGCAACGGAAACGCCCGTGAGCGCGGCAGGGAGCACGGTGAGCGTGGCCGTCTTGCTGGCGCCCCCGTAACTGGCCGTGAGGGTGGCCGGTGTCGAAGCGGCGACGGCGTGGCTGGAGACCGTGAACGTCGCCGAAGTCGCCCCGGCCGCGATCGTGACCGACGCGGGGACCGTCGCAGCCGCCGAATTCGAGCCGAGCAGCACGCTGGCGCCGCCCGCGGGCGCGGGACCGCCGAGCGTCGCAGTACCGACGGCGCTGGTGCCTCCAGTGACCGAGGCTGGAGAGACAGAGACGCCCGTGAGCGGGGCAGGGAGCACGGTGAGAGTGGCGGTCTTGGTGATGCCGCCGTAACTGGCCGAGATGGTGGCCGGCGCCGAGGCGGCAACGGCGGAGGTGGCGATCGTGAACGTTGCGGAGGTCGCTCCGGCCGCAATCGTGACCGACGCGGGAACCGTGGCGGCTGCCGAGCTGGAACCGAGCAGGACTACGGCCCCGCCCGTGGGAGCGGGTCCGCCGATGGTCGCGGTGCCCTGCGCGCTGGTGGCGCCTATGACCGAGGCCGGAGAGACGGAGACGCCCGTGAGCGAATTGGTGGTCACCGTCAGCGTCGCGGTCTTCACAGTGCCGCTGTAGCCGGCCGAGATGGTCACCTGCTCCTGGGCGGCTACCGAATGGGTGGTGATCGTGAAGGCCGCCGAGGATGCGCTGGCGGCTATGGTGACCGTCGGCGGCACCGTGGCCGCGGCAGGATCGGAACTGGTGAGCGTCACCAACGCGCCGCCGGCCGGGGCCGCGCCCAGCAACGTTACGCTATTCTGCGTCGTGGTCTGTCCGCCTGTCACCGTCGCCGGGCTCAGAGTGACGCCGTTCAGCGAGACGCCGGTCGCAACGGCGGCCTGCGCGGAGTTCACGTTGATCATGAGGCCCGACTCGTCGACAGCCTCGAAGTTCGAGCCGGTGACACTCCCCAGCAGGTGCAGGTTGTCGTTGCTCCAGCGTTCATCCGGCACGCCTGAGATGTACCAGTTGGAGCCGTTGTCGGCCACGATGATGCCGTACTTCTTCATGGCGTTCAGAATGATCTGCACCTCGGAGGGGAAGGTTGAAACATTGAAGGTGCTCTTCAAACGGAAGCGCGCTCCCATGGGCGGAAGGGAGGTGGAGGTCTTGTTGGAGGCCTCGTGGCGGGCGGGCCAGAGGTACGTATCCTGCGAGTTCTGCACCGTAAAGCGGATGGCGTGGTTGATCTGTCCCGCCAGGATTTCGTCGTAACGGACCAGGCCGGGAAGGATGGGCAGGCCGGCTGCGTCCGCGGATGTCCAGCCCGCGGGCCGGAGCGCGTTCCCCTTGAGGTCGAACACGGCGCCGGAGCCTGCCTGCCAGGAGCCGTCGGTCTGGGAATAGGCCGCGTAGAGCTCATAGAGGATGCAATTCGTGGTGTCGACAACGAGGACGTGGCGGTCGCCCCCGGAACTCGATCCGCCCTCGATGGGTGCGTTGGCGGGAACGGGATACGGGCCGGGATCGCTCTCGCCGGCGTAGTCGAAGGTCACGGCAACCTTGGTCTGGGTGCCGGGGACGAGCACGTAGGGGATTCCTATGGGCGCGCCGTCCCAGGTTCCCGATCCGAAATCGGGATGCAGGCCGGTGGACGGGCCGATGGAGTTGATCCAGGCGGCGGAGTTGGTAGAGACCGGGAGGGTGTCTATGGGTGTGTTCCAGATGTTGTTCGCCGGAAACATGGAGCAGCCGCCCAGGGTCTGGGCCGGGAGAGGTGCGAGCGGCGCCAGGAATGCGAACGCGGATATCACGAAGAGGGCTTTCATTCGGGCTCCTTGAGTTCAAAGGGCGGCGAGAGAGTCGGGCCGGGGGCACGCAGCGGCGATCCGGGTTGCGCAGCCTCGATCAGTGTACATCACGTTGGCGCGTTTCGAGCTTCCCTAAGTGGAATTCCCCGCGTGATCTCGGCCTTACCCCCACATCGCGGGGTATACTCATCGGCAGAGGGAGCGGATGCGACTACTCGCCAAGTTCAACCTGATATTCACCCTGGTTTTCGGCGCGGGCCTGGCCGGCGCCGGCTGTGTCTCCTACTGGTTTCTGCAACGGAATGCGCGCGAGGAAGTGGTTCAGCAGGCGCGGATGATGATGGAAGCGATGCATTCCGCCCGCGACTACACGGTCAAGCAGGTTCGGCCTTTGCTCGAGGCCGACGAGGCGCGCGACCGGACATTTCTGCCGCAGACGGTGCCGGCTTTCGCCGCTACCGAGAGCTTCAACTATCTGCGCGTGCGGTATCCCGATTACGAATACAAAGAAGCGACGTTGAACCCCACCAACCTGCGCGACCGGGCGGTGGATTGGGAAGCCGATGTGATCAACGACTTCCGCAATCACCCCGACCGGGTGGAGCTGATCGGCGAACGCGAGGCGGCCACGGGCCGGTCGTTGTTCCTGGCGCGCCCACTCAAGGCGGACCCGCCTTGCCTGCAATGCCACGACCGGCCGAAGGCGGCGCCCGCCGCGATGATCCGGCGCTACGGCACGGCGAACGGGTTTGGCTGGAGGGCCGGGGACGTGGTGGCGGCGCAGATCGTGTCGGTACCCATGGCGGTTCCGGTTCACATGGCGGACGCCGCTTTTCGACTGTTGATCTTGTATATGGGAGCAGTGTTCCTGGTGGCCTTGATCGTGCTCGACCTGGCTCTGGTGTTCACGATCACGCGGCCGGCGGCACGGCTCTCGGCGATGGCGGACAAAATCAGCCTGGGCGATTTCACGGTTGCGGAGTTGCCAGTGAGGGGCAGGGACGAAATCTCCACGCTGGCCGATTCGTTCAACCGCATGCGGCGGAGTCTGGAGCGGGCCATGAAGATGCTGGAGGAGCCGGGCCGGTAAGCTGGATGTATCATGCTTACCCGGATCCTTGCTCTTATTGCCGCCGCCAGCGCGGTGTTCGCCCAGACGGCTCCTCCGGAGAAACGCGCTCACCGGTGGTGGACCGATCGGCCGCCGGGCATGCGCGCCTACAGCACCGACGCGCGGAAGATGCCGCTGATTGCGGTCAAGGGCAACAAGTTCGTCGACCCGCAGGGCAATACCGTGCTGTTCCGCGGCCTGGCAATTGCCGATCCGGACAAGCTCGATATGGACGGCCACTGGAACCGGGAGCTTTTCGTCAAGGTGAAGGAGATGGGAGCGCGCGTGGTCCGCATTCCTGTTCATCCGGTGGCGTGGCGGGAGCGGACGCCGGCGGAATATCTCAAATTGCTCGACCAGGCGGTGGACTGGTGCACGGAACTGGACATGTACATCGACCTGGACTGGCATTCGATAGGCAACCTGCCTCGGGGGCTGTTCCAGGACCCGATGTACGACACCTCGGAGCAGGAGACGTTCGGGTTCTGGCGCACCGCGGCGCGCCACTATGCCGGCCACAACACGGTCGCGTTCTTCGAACTGTTCAACGAGCCGACCACCTTCTTCAACAAGCTCGGGCCGGTTTCGTGGGACGAGTGGAAGAAGATCAACGAGGACCTGATCACGATGATCCGTGCCTACAACGTCCAGGCGATTCCACTGGTAGCGGGCTTCGACTGGGCGTACGATCTGACTCCGCTGCGCTTGAGCCCGCTGGCGGCCGAGGGGATCGGCTACTCGGTCCATCCCTACGCCAACAAGCGGCCGCAGCCGTGGGAAGGGCGTTGGGAAGAGGACTTCGGCTTCGGGGCTGCTAAGTATCCGGTCGTCGCGACCGAGTTCGGCGGCTTCCCGCCGGCGCCGGCGCCTTATGGACCGGCGATCATCAAGTACCTCGAAGGCAAGGGCATCAGTTGGATCGCCTGGTGCTTTGACCCCGAGTGGGGGCCGACGCTCATCAGCGACTGGAACTTCACGCTCAATCCTTCGGGCGAGTTTGTGAAACAGGCGATGGGGAAGTAGCTGTCAGCTATCAGCCTTCAGCTGTCAGCTTTCAGACGGATGCGGCGGTCGCGGATTTTTGCGTCCATCGCTTGCTTCATTTCGGCGAGAAGCGCTGGCGCGCTGCGGCGAATGACCGAGACTCCGGTTTCGGTGAGGCCTCCGGGATTCGCAACGCTCGTGACCAGGTCTGACAGGGTGGTCTCCTTTTCGTTGGCCACGAGAATCGCGCCCAGGGCGCTCTCGATCAGGAGGTCGCGGGTTTGGCGTTCATCGAGAGCGTAAGTATGAGCGAGTTCGTCCAGGATCGCGGCCAGGATTCCGGGAAAGCAAGACGTCAGGGCCGAGAGGCGATCGATTTCGTCGTCGCTGGCGATGTGCACCACGTTGCCGGCGGAGGTGAAGATGCGCTCGACCTCCGGTGTGCCGTTCATCATCAGCGTCACGCTCTTACCAACCGCGGCGGCGACGCTCGGAATTGCTTTGACCCACGGCACGCCAGGGACGGCCTTCTCGAGCAACGACAACGGCAGGCCGTTCGCGCAGGAGACGAGCACACGGCCGGATTGGCGGAGGCGCTCGATCCTCGCGGCCGCCAGTTGCAGGATGGCGGAGGCGGGAATCACCAGCAGCAGAGGACACGGCTCGGCGTCGAACTTCTGCTCTTGCTCGAAGGCCGTCAGCTGCGGGAAGCGCCCGGCGAGGGCTCGGGCACGGGCGGGGGTGCGGTCATGGATCGAGATTGGCCCGGCGTTGGCGCGGGCGAACCCTTCGATCAGAGCGGTGGCCAAGTGTCCGGCGCCTTGAAGCGCGAATTGAGAAGGTGGCATGGTCATTTCGGTGCGCCCGGATACGTCACGCGCGAGCCTTCCACGTGAGCGAAGGAGGTCATCGCGTGTGGTTGGGTGCGGCCTGGGCCGAGGATGTGCGTCACGTGGATGCCGCGAGCCGTCAGAGCGTCGGCGATGAGAGAGCGGTGGCAGCGCCAGGGCACCGCCTCGACACACATGATGGCGACCCGCTCACGATCGGCCAGGGCGATCAGGTCGTCGATGGCGCGATCGAACTCGGGCGTCAGCATGTAGTCGGCGTAACCTCGGAAGGACGCGTTCTTCCAGGCGGTGTTGGGCGAGTCCTTGCGCGTGTGGCGGAGGCCGCCGAGGGCTGCCATGTGGGTGTAGGCGATGCCGGAACGCTCCAGCGACTGGGGCAGTAAGTCGATGTTGAACTGGGGGTTATGACGCGAATGGGGGACGGTGCGAACGTCCACGAGCCTTGCGATGCGGTGCTCAGCCAGGAGCGACAGGAAATCGTCGATCGGACGCGTGGAATGGCCCAGCGTGAAGAGGTCCGCCACCGTTTCTGAGCATAGCGCCCGAAACTGGAAGCGTGGCGTCCCAGAATCGGACACCGGCCTCTTCGCGCTCCCTTCTCCGGGCCATGGGCGTCATGGAGTTGTCGGATGGCAGCTAACGTGCAACCCTGGAAGTTCAAATGACCACGAGCGTTGAGATCGGACCGCTGCACGTGCTGGTGGCGGACGACCGTTCGGATGTGTTGGAGGCGCTGCGGCTGCTGCTCAAGGGAGCCGGGCATCTGGCGGACCTGGTGGATTCGCCGCAGGGTCTGCTGCGCGCGGCCGAGGCCGCGGACTACGATCTCATCCTCATGGATCTGAATTATGCCCGCGACACCACTTCGGGCAGCGAGGGCCTCGACCTGCTGGCCCAGTTGCACGGCGCCGAGAGCCCGCCTCCGGTGATCGTGATGACGGCCTGGGGCAACATCGACCTGGCGGTGGAAGCGATGCGCCGCGGCGCGGTCGATTTCGTGCAGAAGCCGTGGGACAACCAGCGGCTGCTCGGGATGGTCGAGAAGCAGGCCCGCGAGGGCGCGTTGCGGCGCCGGGCCGAATCGCGCGCGCGCACCGAGATCGAGATCGCGCGCAACGTTCAGCAGCGGCTCTTTCCGCCGGCCAGCCACATCCTTAGCTCGACCGCCTACGCCGGCCGCTGCGCGCCGGCACGCGAAGTGGGCGGCGACTACTACGATTTCTTCGACCTCGCTCCGGGCGTGCTGGGCTTCGTGCTGGCGGATGTCTCGGGGAAGGGAATTGCGGCCGCTCTGCTGATGGCCAACCTTCAGGGCTGCTTCCGCAGCCACGCCGCCATCGCGCTGGACAGCCCGCGCTCGCTGCTGTGCGCGGTCAACCGGCTGTTCTTCGACTCGACGCCCCCGGAGCAGTTCGCCACCCTCTTCTTCGGGCAGTACGACGAGGGAACGCGGAGGCTGCGGTACGTCAACTGCGGCCATCCCGCGCCGGTGGTGATCGCGAGCGCCGGCGGCGGTGTGGAACGGCTCGGCACAACCGCGACCGTGCTGGGAGCGTTTCGCGATTGGGATTGCGAGGAGCGGTCGGTCCAACTGTCTCCCGGCGACACGCTGGTCGCTTACTCCGACGGCGTCAGCGAGGCCGGCATCGAGAGCGACGAGGAATTCGGCGAGGGGCGGGTGCTGGAGATTCTGCACGGCTGCCAGGGCGCCCCGGTGGATGCGCTGATCGCGGCCCTGATCGAAGCGGCCCAGGCGGCCGATCCGGTGCAGGGCGACGACATTACCGTGGTGGCACTGCGCGCGGAGTAGAAGCCCAGGTCTTGCCTCCTGCGCCCGCTGGGCGGCGGCTTCCCGACTATGCTCGAGGGCGGACCACCCTGCCGAGGTAGTGTTGCTTGTGGCGCACGCACTCATGCGCAATGCCACTTAGTTTTCGCAAGACCGGGCAGAAAACGTGGGGCAGGACTCCAGTCCTGCAGCGGGTCTCCAGACCCGCCTCCGTCCAACTTCCTGAAACGAAGGAAGCCGGACGTCGACGTCCGGCGCAGCTCTGGAGAGCCGCCCCACTCCGGCCGTCCGCATCCGGGATAACTAAGTGGCCTTGCGCACTCGTGCGTGCCGCGTCTCGACGCCAAAGTGTCGGCAGGAGTGCCGACACGGCAGGCTGAAGCCTGCGCCACGGGCCTCCGCAGAACCCTAGTAGATCGGGGCCTCGCCGGGCGGCCGCGTTTTCCATCGGCGGTGGATCCACAGCCACTGATCGGGATACTCGCGCACGATCGCCTCGAGCCGCTTCTGCAGGCGCGCGGTGTCTTCCTCGGCCGAGCCGGTCATCTCGACCGGCGGGTAGTACCGCACCACGTGCCGCCGCTCTTTTTCGGACCACAGCGCGAACGCCGGGATGACGGTCGCGCCGCTGCGGGCTGCGATCCTGGCGAATCCCGTCGCGGCGCAAGCCGGCATCCCGAAGAAGTCGACGAATGTTCCCTGGTCCAGGCTGGAGTTCTGGTCCATCAGGATGCCGACGGTCCGGTTGGCCGCGAGCGCCTTGAAAATCGCCCGCGCTGCCTCGCGCTTCTCGATCACGCGGTTGCCGCACGCTGCGCGCCGCCGCGCCACCAGGCGGTCGATCCACGGGTTGTCGAGCGGCCGCACCACCACGTCCATGGGTTCGCCGGCGAGGCCGTGCGCGAGCGCCCCCAGTTCCCAATTGCCGAGGTGGGCCGTAGCGAGCAGGACTCCGCGGCCCTGTTGCCGCGCCTCTTCGACGTGCTCATAGCCCTCAAACCGCGCCCAGCGGGAAAGGTCGCCATGAACGATTTGCGGGAACTTCGCGAAGCAAGCCAGCAAGCGGCCGATTGAATCGAACACGCCGTCCGCGATCCGCCGCCGCTCGCTCTCGGTTTTCTCCGGCATGGCCAGCGCCAGGTTGCACATGGCCACACGCCGCAGGCGCGGCAGCGCCAGATCCAGCAGTCGCCCGTACCCTCGCCCCAAGGTGCGCGCCACGGGCAGCGGCGTGTACCGGAGCGAGGCGACTACGCTCGCCGCGGCCGCGTATTCGAGCGCATTGCGAAGGAAAGAGCGCTGTGCCAACCGGAGGCCCTTCTCAGGTGAACATCGCCGTTTTCTTGAACGGGAGCCGCCACCGTGACGAGCCGGATTCGGCGATGGCGGCGAAGTCCATCGCCAGCAGTTCTACCATGTCGTGCGCAAGAACCACCTGCGGCGCGGCCGGGAACTCGCCGTATACGCGAGAATGCGCGCCGCGGCCCGCATAAGGTCCGGCGAACACACCGAAGTACCCGTTGGCGGCGAACCAGGCGGGCGAAGGCACGCCGCATCCCGAAGCCGGGATGAGCAGCTTGGCCGAGTAGTAGGGCGCGCGCGACCAGGTGCCGTCGTCGTCGTGGTCCTCGATCTCGACGAAGTGGAACACGCCTCCGGGCATCATCGCGACTTTCAGAACGCCCTGGAAGAGGGGCGTGTGCATGGGGTCGCCCGATCCATGAAACTCAGTGCCCAACGGGGTAGCGAAGACCGCGCTCTTCGTGTCGGGCCTGAGCGATGGCGACGCAATCTTCTTAACCGCGGCGCCGCGCAGGAGGGTCCGCAGCTCCGCGCTTCGAGGCACGCCCGCTTCGGGCAGCGGGAACGCGTACAGCCCGTAGGCATCCACCTTCGTCCTGCTGCCTGCCTTGGCCGGCCGTTCAGGCGGATGCGCGAACGCCGGCGCGCTAGCCGCCGGCCACTGGACGCCTTGGGCCCGCGAGGCGGCCGACGCAAAGACCACCACCACCGACTCGCGCGCGAAGCGCTCCCAGTTCTCGGCCAGCCACCTCGAGGCCTGCACCCGCGCGCGGTTCCACACCACGGACGTATGCGCGCCTGCCAGCGGATGTCCGAATACCAGGGGCCGGGCCGCGGGCATTTCCGTGGCGTGCGTGTCGATCACCTCTACCCGCGCCATCCGCGTGCTCGCGGCAAGCGTGAGCAATCGCCCGTCTCGCCGGATCGCGATGGCTTGGACCAGCCGTTCGCGCGCCACCAGGTCGTCCGAGGCCGGATCGCGAGGCTGCGGGTCGGGGAAGAAAGCCGCCTCCAGCACAGCCGCAGGCCATGGCCGGGCGAAGGGACGGCTCTTCCGCGCAGGCCCGAGTTCCGCGCCGCCGAGCTTGAACAGCCGCACCGGCCGGACAGTGCCGGCGGCCTTTCCGAGGAGCCCGGAAAACTCGATCGGCACGGCTTGAGGGAACGCTCGCGAGCCCCCGGCGATCTCCCGCCGGTTCGGTTCGCGCGAGCGTTCTAGGCCGGGTCCTTCCAGGTGCCGGCTGGCGAGCGCGGCCACCAGCGGAGTCTCGGCCGGGCGCATGTCCGGTGGCAATTCCGCATGCGGCCGGAACGGGTCCTCTATCCTTCGGACGGCGGGCGCGGCTCCCGGCCGCGAGCGGGGCACCAACAGGGCTGGCGAGATTGGCTCCAGGAACTCGTACGCGGCGATCTCGCGCCCCGGCGGGAGCAGGCCGTCGCGAATCAGGAACGGCGTCTCGACCTCGCGCCAGCGCGGATTGGCCGCCTTCCACACCGGGTCCAGATACTTCCCTTGCGCCACCGGAGATGAGCCGAGCAGGCCTTCGCGCAGCAGACCGACGCCAGTGGAAACCAGCGGGTCCGCGATGGGCGTCGGCATCCAGCCTGACGCCAGGTTGAGCCGCGGTCCTGCTAGAGGAGCGACCCGGCCCGCGGTCGCATTGTGGCTTCCGAGTCGCGCGATGCGCTCGGCGCGCCCCCAGTCCTCCGGACGGTCGAGCTTGACGAAACGAACCGCGTCCACGACGTAGCCGACGGTGCGCCCCGCCAGCAGGCCCTGGCCGTTCATCAGAGCATCGCGGCGGATGACGTACACGGAGCCATCGTGGTGAAAGGCCGGGGGCAGATCCGCGGAGCCGCTAACCGGCGCCAGCGACCCGTCCGCCGCTTGCAGGTAGACCTGCCGCGGGTGATACTCCTGCGGGACCGGAACCACGCTCACCACCGCATCGGCGCCCGCTTTCTCCAGCAGCGCGATGCATCGGTCGATGTCCTCGGGCCGGCGGAAGGGCGTGGCCGGGTCCAGAATACACACTGCGTCGCAGGTCTCGCCGGTTGCCTCGAACTGCTTCACCGCGTCCTGGGCCATGGCCCGGTTGTCGGCCGGCGCTCCGGCGGGACGCAGGAACGGCTGGAGCCCGCAGCGCCGCCCGACTTCCGCGACGTCCTGGTCGTCCGTGCTCAGAACGACGCCCGCGAGGTGCGCGGCGGCCAGCGCCGTCTCGGCCGTATAGGCCAGCAGGGGTTTCCCAGCCAGCATACGGATGTTCTGGAGTGGGGCGTTGCTCGACCCGCCCCGCGCGGGTATGACACACAAGACCTTCATGGCGCCGGTCGATTCGGATCTGAAACCGCTGGTGCGTTTAAGCCTGGTTCCCATTGTATATGAAGCCACCAACAAGCATGTCAGAGAGCGGCGGCGAGGGCAATGGGCCGAACGGCCTTCTCTTGCGGTGGGCGG
>Ga0265320_10000648_pt1 | contig 26566 bp, 21 predicted proteins | sample 4827metaG_FD_202087 | JGI IMG/M metagenome (GOLD analysis project Ga0265320, IMG submission 202087) | Rhizosphere microbial communities from Carex aquatilis grown in University of Washington, Seatle, WA, United States - 4-8-27 metaG | ecosystem: Host-associated > Plants > Roots > Rhizosphere >...
CGCGAACATACTGGCGGTGCGAGGCCACGCGGAGGAGAAAGTCGGCGGTCGAGAAGGAGGTCTCGGGGGCGAATACGTTGGTCGTACGATTGACCACGGCGCGGGTCAGGGCGGTGAAAGTCGGGAACTCGAAGGTGGTGGTGTTGGTGTTCATGGGGGGTGTAGTTTTGAGTTTCGTGTTTTGAGTTTCGTGTTTTGAGTTTCGTGCTTCAGGATTTTGGATTTCGATGTTCGACGTTCGATGTTCGGCGTCTCCTAGCTTCTTTTGTTTTCTGCCCCCAATATGCCATCAGGAGGCCATTCCTTCGAGAACTTGGGGGTGAATGGGCCCAAACTTGGGACGAAAGGGCCTTTTTTAGGGATGAAAGGGGCAGCTACTGGAAGGTAGGAGGTAGAATCCGGAACATCACACGGGGGAGGTAGAAGGCAGAAGGATCGCTTAATGACTCGAGCCGCTTCCAACTTGCCTCACCCCCATCACCGCGCCTATTTTTCCCAATCTCCAATTTCCGGACCTGGTCTCAAATCTCAAATCCCACCTCCCTGCCCCCCTTCGTTGCCAACCAAGCACCAAATCACTAAGTTCTTAAACACTCTGTCATGGGCAAGACGCCCATGCCACCTCCTGTCTCCTGTATTCTGACTCCCCGCTCCCGGCTCCCTGCTTCCCGCTATGTTACAGCCCAAACGCCCCCTCCCCTCTGCCGTCATCATTGCGACGGTCTTCGTGGCCTTTTGGGTTTGCCTCGTCGTCCTCTTTGCCGCCCAGGTCCGCATGGCCACCGACCAAACTTGGACGCAGGCCATCCGCGGCTCCCTCATCCTCTGGGTCCCTTGGATGACCGTCAGCCCCTTGATGCTTGTTTCCGCGTATTTGCTGCCCATCGGGGGCACGCCCATGTGGAAGTTCATTCCCGGGCACCTCGCGATCTCAATTGCCCTCCTCTTCATCGCCGCCTGGCTCACCCGCAATGTCATGCCCCAGCCGGACCGCCTCCCTCCCGATCAACAAGCACAAGGCGCTCAGCAGCAAGGCCCCCCAGCCGGGCAATTCGCCGGCCAACCTCCGGGCGGATCGCAAGGCGGCTATCCTCCGCCCCAAGGCGGCTACGGAGCGCCGATCCAAGGCGCAGCAGCCCTCCAGCCCGGCGACCCCGGCTACGGCCCTCCTCCGCCCCGCCCCGGCGAACCTGGCTTTACCGGCCCGCCCATCGGCGCTGACGGACTACCCCATCCCATCGGCCCCGACGGCCGCCCCGTCCCCTTGGGCCCCGACGGCTACCCCGTCGCCGGACCCAACGGCCGGCGCGGCGGTGCAGGCCAGCTCGGCCCCCGCGGTGGCCAACCGGGCGCTCCACTCGGCCCCGGCGGAGCCTCTGCAATCGACGCCCAAGGCCCCGGCACCGCACCCGGCAACACCAATCTCGCGCTCCTCAACTTCTTCCGTAGCCTCCCCGTGGGTATGCCGTTGTATTTAACGTCCCTCTTCCTCGTCGGCAGTCTCAACCTCCGCCGCATCTCCCTGGAAAAAGAACGCCGCGCCGCCGAACTCGAAACCCAGCTCGCCGACGCCCGCCTCGAAACCCTCCGCTCCCAGCTCCACCCCCATTTCCTCTTCAACACCCTCAACGCCCTGATGTCGCTGGTCCACTCCAACCCCGACAAAGCCGAGGAGATGATCCTCTGCCTCAGCAGCCTCCTCCGCGCCACCCTCGAAGCCCGCGACAAACCCCGCATCGCCCTCCGCGACGAATTGCAACTCGCCCACGATTATCTCGCCATCCAGTCCATCCGCTACGGCGACCGCCTAAAAACCCTCGAAAACTTTCCCGCCGACACCCTCGCCTGCACCATGCCGCCGCTCATCCTCCAGCTCGTCCTGGAGAACGCCATCAAGTACGCCATTGATCGCAACGCCGCCGGCGGCACCATCACCCTCCGCGCCGAACGCCTCGGCGAAAAACTCATTATCGAAGTCGAGGACAGCGGCTCCGGCCGGAATGCCGAAGCCCGTGAGAGCCACGGCGTCGGCGTCGCCAACGTCCGCGCCCGCCTCGCCGCCTCCTTCCCAGGGAAAGAAGTAGGATTCGATTTGCTCCCCAACCAATTCGGCGGCATCACCGCCCGGTTCCAACTCCCCGTCACCGCCGAGCTCGAAGCCGGCCCCCCGTCATGAGAGTCCTCATCGTGGACGACGAAGCCCCGGCCCGCCAGCGCCTCCGCAAAATGCTCGAGGCCGAGGCCGATATCACCATCCTCGGTGAGTGCGCCAATGGCGACGAAGCCCTCGACGCCATCGCCGCCGCCCCCCCCGACCTCATTTTTTTGGACATCCAAATGCCCGGCCGCACCGGTTTCGAACTCCTCCGCGACCTTCCCGCCGACGCCCGCCCGCCCGTCATCTTCGTCACCGCCTACGATGAACACGCCGTCAAGGCCTTCGAATTCCACGCCTTGGACTATCTGCTAAAACCCTTCCGCAAGGAACGCCTCCAGCAAAGCCTCGACCGCGCCCGCGCCTTGGCCAAACAGAAAACCCAGGCCGCCGCCGCCGATAACAAAGTCGAGCAACTCCTGCGCTCCCTCCCGCCCACCACTCCCGCCGACTACCCGCAGCGCCTCGCCGTCAAAGACGGCCCGCGCATCACCATCCTCCCGCTCGAAAACATCATCTGCCTCCTGGCCGAGGGCAACTACATCGAAATCTGCACCAAGGACGGCAAGAAACTCCTCCTCCGCGAAACCATGGCGAGATTGGAAATGCGCCTCGACCCGGCGAAATTTTTTCGCGCCAGCCGCTCGGCGTTTATCAGTTTACAACATCTCAAAGAAATCCTCAGCGAGGGCCAGAGCGGTTACGTCCTCATCATGGACAACGGCGAAAGAATTCGCCTAACCGCCCCATTCGAGGAATTGCAGAAGAGAATTAAATAAGTGAGAGACGGGAGTCAGGAGGCCCCTCCGCTCCTTTAATCCTCGATTCCTTATCAGGGAATCTCCTGACTACTTACTCCTGTCTACTGACTCCAGGTTTCCCGATTTAAAATTCTCCGCATTCCCCTTCCCTCCTCGCGTAGCGATGCTTGAACTGGATTTCCCCGCCCTCCGCGCAGGATAGCCTGCAAGGCCAGACCCGTTTCGGCCTTTCCCGGGAATGAGTAGCATGGGCAAAATGCCCATGCTACTCATTCCCGCATTACGCCAGGCGCTTTTGCGTCGCTTGCAGGAGAAGGCGCTGGAAGAGGATAAACGCGAGGAGGAGGGTACCGGTGATGATCCTCGTCCACGACGCGCTCAACGTTCCATCAAACGCAATAATCAGTTGAATCGTCCCCACAATCATCACCCCGAGCAACGTCCCCAGCATGTGCCCTCGCCCACCCGTCAGAAGAGTCCCGCCAATGACGACCGTCGCGATGGCATCCAGTTCCAAGCCCGTGCCGAAAGTGCAGTTGCCGGAGCCGGTGATGAAAGTGTTCGTCAACCCGCCGAGGGCTGCCAAGCCGCCGCAGATGGCGTAGGCCATGATCTTCGTGCCGCCGACGGGGAGGCCCATGAGGAGAGCCGATTGCTCACTGCCGCCGACGGCCAGGAGATTGCGTCCGAATCGGGTGAACTGGGCGACAAGGTAGCCCGCCACAAGCACCAAGAGGAAAATAATCGCCGGGAGCGGATGGATGGTCGAGCCCGCCAACGTGGCTTTGATGTCCGTGAGCTGGACAAAGAACGGGTGCTTGATCGTGACGCTGGACTCGCTGATTTGGAACGCATAGGCCCGCGCAAAAAACATTCCGGCCAAGGTGACCAAGAAGGCGGGCTGCTTGAAATAATGGATCACCGCGCCCATGGCCGCGCCGAATGCGGTGCCAATAACCAGTCCTGCAGCCATGGCTGCCAATGGGTGCCAGCCATGGTCCTGAATCTGCGTGGCCACAAAGATATTCGTAAAGCCGGCGACCGCGCCAACGGATAGGTCAATGCCGCCCGCGAAGATGACGAGCGTCATGCCCACGGCGATGATGCCGAGGCTGGCGTTGCTGATGAACAGGCTCGACCCGTTGCGGACGGAGAAGAAATAGTCGTAGCGGAAACTGGCCGCGGCAAACAGCAGGATAAAGATTAGCGCCGTTGTCAACTGCGGTAACCGGTTGCGTAAAAGTGGGCTCATGTGGCCGCCCTCCGTTTAAACTGGCTGAGCCAACGACGGGTGGTTTCCGAACCCAAAAGGCAGACCACGATGATCAAAATTGCCTTATACTTGGGCGCCACTTCCGGACGCACTCCGACAAAATACATCGTCACCGTCAATGTCTTCAACATGATCGCCGCGAGAAAGGTGCCAAGGAAGTTAAAGCGCCCACCGCTCAGGGCCGTGCCGCCGACCACGACCGCGAAGATGGCGTCCAGCTCCGAATACTGGCCGTCGTTCATGGGGTCGGCATTGCCGATGCTCGACGTGGCGAGGATACCCGCGACCGCCGCGCACAGGCCGCTGACCACATAGACGAGGCATTTGACCCGCGCAGTGGCCAGGCCGGCGAAGCGGCTCGCGGTTTCATTATCCCCAGCGGCCTCAATGAACAGGCCGGTGGCGCTGCGGCGGAGCCAGAGCCACGCGAGCAGGAAGAGAATCGCCACGATAATCGGAGCGACCGGCAGACCAAAAACAAAACCATTGCCAAAGTAGTTGTAGGAATCCTGACGGATAAGGATCTGGTTGCCGCCAGTAATGAGCGGCGCGATGCCGCGGCCCGCGACCATTAGAATTAGCGTCGCCACGATCGGCTGAATTCGCCCCCAGGAGACAAGGATGCCATTGACCAGCCCGCACAAAGCACCGACGCCCAGGCACGCCGCAACGACCATCGGAAGCGAGACATCGCCATGCGACATCATCACCGCCGCGGTCGCGCCGACTATCGCCATGACCGAGCCAACCGAGAGGTCAATGCCGCCGGTGGCGATGACGAGCGTCATGCCGAGCGAAAGAATCAATCCCGGCGAGCCGTTTTTCAAAATGTCAATCACCGTGCCGACATAATGGCCATCGCGCTGGGTGATGCTGAAAAAGTTTTTGCTATAGATGAGATTGACCACGCCGAGCAGCGCGAGGCCCGCCAGCGGCCAGACCGCGGGCGACTTGAGCCACGACGACGGTTTGAACAGCTTACTCATGGGTGGGCGGGGCGCCGGCGATTTCGTGCAGGAGACGATGGAGGTCGATTTCACCGCCCTTGAGTTCGGCGACTTTGCGGCGCTCGCGCAGGACGGCGATGCGCGAGCTGTTGCGCACGACCTCCTCGATCTCCGAGGAGATGAAAAGCACTGCGACGCCGTCGGCGCAAAGTTTGGCAATGATGGCTTCGATTTCCGCCTTTGCGCCAATGTCAATGCCGCGGGTCGGCTCGTCCAAAATGATCAACGCGGGCTGGGTGGCGAGCCAGCGGGCGAGAAGGACCTTTTGCTGGTTACCGCCGGAAAGATTTTTGATCGGCGTCTCGGCGCTGCTGGTCTTGATGCGCAGCGAGGTGATGTAATGGGAACAGAGATGGTCCTGATCGGCGCGGGAAAGGGTCTTCCAGGCGCCCTGCTTGGCCTGGAGCGCGAAGATGAGGTTCTCGCGCACGGAGAGATTCGGCAGGATGCCCTCAACCTTGCGGTCCTCGGAACAAAACGCCAGCCCCAGCTGCACGGCCGCGCGCGACGAAGTGATTTTGACCACCTCGCCGCGGAGTTTGATTTCGCCGGAGTCCGCGCGGTCAATGCCGAAGAGGAGGCGGGCGGTTTCGGTGCGGCCCGAGCCGAGGAGCCCGGCGAGGCCGGTGACTTCGCCTTTATTGATCGTGAGGTCGAGCGGGTGGACGGCGCCGCGGCGGCCGAGCTGGGTGGCCTCAAGGAGGATGGAGGGAATAGTTTCGCGTTTTGAGTTTTGAGTTTGGGGTTGCGTGGGGGAAGTTTTGAAGAAATCAGACGGGTTAGACGAGTCCGACGGATTGGGATTTCGGGCGCTGGCGGCGGCGGGGTGGCCGGTTTCGTCGGTTACTTCGCGGCCGAGCATTTTGCTGACTAATTGGAGGCGGGGCAATTGGGCGGTGGCAAACTCGCCGACGAGTTCGCCGTTGCGCAGGATGGTGATGCGGTCGGTGACGGCGTAAACCTGGTCGAGAAAGTGAGTCACGAAGGCGATGCCGAGGCCGGACGCCTTCAACTGGCGCATGACTTTAAAAAGTTCAGCGACTTCCTTTTCATCCAGACTAGCGGTGGGTTCGTCGAGGACGAGGAGTTTTGCCTGCAAGTCGAGCGCGCGGGCGATGGCGACCATTTGCTGGATGGCGAGCGGGAGGGTGCCGAGCTCGGCGTCCACATCGCAGGTGATTTCCAGGCGCGCGAGGGCCTCACGGGCGTGGCGGCGCAGGGCCCGCCAATTGAGAAACCCAAACTTGCCCGGCTGGCGGCCGAGGCCGATGTTCTCGGCGACGGACAACGAGGGAATCAGATTCACCTCCTGGTAAACGGTGCTGATGCCGGCGCTCTCAGCTTCCTTCGGGGAACCCGGGCTTATGGGCTCGCCAGCGAGGGAAATGCCGCCGGCGTCCGGAGAATAAACGCCGGTGAGAACCTTGATGAGGGTCGATTTGCCCGCGCCGTTTTCGCCGAGAAGCGCGTGGATCTCGCCCGCGCGGATGGAAAAATCGACCCCGGACAACGCCACCACACCGGGAAATTTCTTCCCGATGCCGCGCATGGCGAGCAACGGCGGGGCGGTGGGCTCCACAGCGGGCATTAGCAAATCACCTTAGTAAGCGCGCGGCGCTTTGAGGACGTCCGCAGCGTTGGTTTTGTCAAAACGGTGGTCAGTGTTGTAGGTGACGGGCGCTATGGTGCCGCCCGCGAGAACTTTCTCCACGGCGTCAAATACGAGCGGACCGACCATCGGGTTGCACTCGATGACGCAGTTGATTTTGCCGTCAGCAACGGCCTGGATGGCTTCCTTTTCGCCGTCAATTGAAATGACCATGACGTCTTTGCCGGGCTTGAGGCCGGCATCCACAATGGCTTGGATGGCACCGAGTGCCATGTCGTCGTTGTGGGCGTAGAGGATGTCGAAGGAACCGGCCGGGTGCTTCTTTAACAGAGCTTCCATGACTTGCTTGCCCTCGTCGCGCTTGAAGTTGCCGGTTTGGGAATCAATGATGCTCAGGCCGGGGGCTTTCGAGATGCCGTCCGCAAAAGATTTCTTGCGTTCTTCCGCGGCAGAAGAACCCGGTTTGCCGGAAATCTCCAAAATGCGGCCCTTGCCGCCGGTGGCGGTGATGAGCCAGTCCGCAGCCATGTGGCCTTCCTTATCAAAATCGGAGCCGATGAAGCCAGCGTAGAGGGACTTGTCGGCGCTCATGGTGCGGTCTTCGATGACGACGGGAATCTTTGCGTCCTTGGCTTCCTTGAGGACTTGGTCCCAACCTTTTTCTTCAGTCGGGGCGATGACGATGGCGTCCACATGCTGGGTGATGAAATTCCGGACGGCCGCGATTTCCTTTTCGAGGTCGTTGTCGGCAAAGGAAATCTTGAGGGTAATGCCGCGTTTGGCGGCCTCGGACTTGAGGGACTCGGTGTTGGCGGTGCGCCAGCCGCTTTCGGCGCCGGTCTGGGCGAAGCCGACGGTGATGACCCTCTTGGCGCCGGTGGAGGAAGAGGAGGAAGCGGCGTCCTCGGATTTGGAGCAACCGGCGAGCAAAAGGGCGCCGGCGGCCAAGCCAAGGGCGAGACGGGAGAGGGAGATATTATTCATGGGGTGAAGGGGTAAGTTAGAAGGAATTTGGACGAGGAGTTCAACGTAAATCCAAGGGTGAAGTCCCCCACCCGGCCGGGCGAAACAAACAAGGGCATCTCGCCCATGCTTCGGGGCCCAAACAGGGCATGGGCAAGATGCCTGTGCGTCGAAGATAAGACGGAGCACAGTCAAGATGCCCGTGCCACTCCTTCCGCCGGTCTATTTCTTCGCAGCAAGACTACCTTCCGGCGATAGGTGCAGTTCTTGCATTCCTCCGGGACTCCAGGCCGCGCGGTGCGGACCGTGACGCAACACTACGCCGCGCGGAGGCCCCGCAGTTCCAAGTTTATGCGTTCGAGCATGTTGAGGAATTGGTCACACCGTTGGCGCCAAATTTCCGCACCAAGGCGGTGAAGGTCATATTCAATCGCCTCGCCCAGTTCCAAAAACGCCGGCAGGCCCAACATGCCAAGCGAGCCGCGCAAATAGTGGGCAATGCCCTGAATGGCATCGTGATCGGGTTGGGCGAGGGCTTTGCGCAACTCGGGGATTTTTACGGCGAGAGCCTCAAGGCAGAGTTTGACGACTTGCTGCTGGGTCGCCGGATCCGGGCCGACGTGCTCGGCCATTTGCTCAAATCGAATCAGGGGCGGAACCGATACGCCGGTCAGTGTCGGCATTGCTTCCGGCCTGGCGGCATTTGCCGGAGTCATCGCCGACTCGGCCGGAAGTGCCACAGCCTTTTCCGTCTCCGGCGCGGGTTGGCTCCGACCCAAACTTTCCACGATTTGAATAAACCTTTCCCGATTCAAGGGCTTGGAGACGTAGGCATCCATGCCATAGGAGAGGCATTCCTCCGCGGTGCCTTTCAAAGCATGCGCGGTCATGGCGATAATCGGGATGTGGCCGCCGCGAATTTTTTCCCCGGCGCGAATGCGGCGGGTGGCCGTAGGGCCGTCCATTATGGGCATCTGAATGTCCATGAGCACGATGTCAAATGCGAGCCTGCTCCAGGTTTCGACGCCTTCGGCGCCGTCATTGGCGGTAACTACAACGTGGCCGCGCTTTTCCAGCAGGCCGCGCGCAACCTCACGGTTGATGGGATTGTCCTCCACCACGAGCACACGGAGGCGGCGGACGGCGGCGGCGGGCGCTTGCGCGGGCGAGGGTGCCTGCGGAAGGTTTTCCGCTCTTTGCGCGAGAGCCGCACAAATGGCCTGCAGCAATTCGCGCTGGCCGATGGGCTTCGTGAGCACCGCATTGATGCCCAGGGTTTCACAACGCTCGAGGTCGCTGGAGCGGTAGGCGGACGAGAGCATCATGATGGCGGGTCCGCTGAAATCGGCGCGCTGCTTGATGGTGCGGGCGACATCAAAGCCGTCCATCCCGGGCATGAGGGCGTCGAGCAAGATAAGGTCGAAGGCTCGATTTTGGCGGACGGACTCGGCCAGTGCGGCCAGCGCCTCCGGGCCGGAAGTGGCCATGGTGGACACTGCACCCCAATTTTGCAGGGCCACCTGCAGGATGATGCGGTTGGTCTCATTATCATCCACCACCAGAACCCTGCGGTCATGCATGGCGTCCGCAATCATTTTGTCGGACGCACGCGGCACGGAGGCCTTGGCTTCGGGCAGGCGGATGGTGAAGTGGAAGATGCTACCCTTCCCCACTTCGCTTTCCACCCAAATGCGGCCACCCATCTGGTGCACGAGCCGCTGGCTTATCGTCAGCCCCAGCCCGGTGCCCCCATACAGGCGCGACGTCGAACCATCGGCCTGGGAGAAGGCTTCAAAAATCATCAGTTGTTTGTCCTCCGGGATGCCGATGCCGGTGTCCCGGACGCGAAAGTGCATCTGCCGGCGTCCGTCCTCTTCCCCTTCATTGTCCACCGTGAGAACGACTTCGCCCTGGGCAGTGAACTTGAGGGCGTTGGAGACAAGATTCGAAACAATTTGGCGCAACCGGCCGGCATCGCCGACGAGGCCGTCGGGCACTTCGGGGCGCGCGAGGACGGCGAGCTCCAAATTCTTTTCTGCGGCGCGTAACGCGAAGCTCTTCATGGTGTTGTCGAGGCAGTCGCGCAGGGAGAACGGGGCCTCGTCGAGGACGAATTTGCCGGCTTCGAGCTTGGAGAAGTCGAGGATGTCATTGACGATGCCGAGGAGCGCGTGCGCGGAATTCTGGACCATGCCCAAATAATCGCGCTGTTGCGGGGTGAGATGGGTGTCGAGGGCGAGTTCGACCATGCCGATGACGCCGTTCATGGGCGTGCGAATTTCATGGCTCATATTGGCGAGAAATTCGCTCTTCACCCTCGCGGCACGCTCGGCTTCCTGCCAGGCGGCTTCGGCGCGAGCCTTTTGGGCTTCGAGTTCCTGGGTGCGTTCGAGGAGGCGGGAACTGAGGACGGCGCCGTAGAGAAGGTTGCTGGCGGTATTGGTCAACCGGATGGCGTCCAAGATGCGGCGCTGGTCAAATTCCACGTCCAACACCCCCACCTGCTTGCCCTGGAAAGAAACGGCCATGCGCATGATGCTTTGCCCCGGAGTTACCAGTTCATTGACCCACTCCTGGGCGCCCCGCTGTTGGACTTGCGCCGGGGAGGACTCAACCGCCCGGGCGATGGAGCGGGCCAACCAGACCCGGCCATTACCTTCGCGGGCCTCGAGGCGGAACAAGTGAACGTCAAGCTTGCGCCGGATTTGGTCGAGCACAGCTGCGGCACTTTTCATGTCGGTCACGCTGGTGATGGCCGGTTGGAACGAGGAGAAAACTTGCTGGGTGGTGTTGGCAATGGAATCGCGGTAGTCGCGGTAGTTGTCAATATAGCCCTCGGCCCGCATTTCGGACTGGCAGCGGGAGACGAAATTCTGCCGCTGCGCCAAATTGCTGATTTCCGACTCCACCGGTTTGAAATAACCTTCCAGCTTCCCGAGCACATAGTGGAAATATACATCGTTGCGCCCGCGGTATATCAGTTCGCGGATACCCTGGCGCAGAGTGGCCATGGGCTTGGCACTGGCAGCTGCCGCCGCGATCACTACCCGCAACACCTCACTGGTGCGCAAGCGGGTGAGCGGACCAGCGGCGTCCAAAAATCCTCCGACTTCTGACTGGATGACCAGGGGCTGGCTTAAACTGCGGGTGGCATTGCCCGCCTCCACTTTTAGATCGAGTGCCCGGCAAGACTGCCGGAAGGCATAATGCGGGGTAATAATCCGGCGCGTGCCCTGGGCAAACGGCTGCCCCTTGGCCTCATAAAGCATTTGCACCGCCTGGTAACCATATTCATAAACCGGCTGTACCACGGTGGTCAAAGGCGGGTCCAACAACGCGGGGTCGCAATGCTCCCAGAACGAAAAATTATCGAAGCCGGTGACAGAGACATCGCGGGGCACTTCGAAACCATGGCGTTGCAACGCCACCATGGCACCGTGCGCAAGCAGGTCGTTCGCGCACACGACCGCGGTGCCGCGACCGCCCTTCCGCAAAAATTCCTCCATGGCACCGTCGCCATCGGCAGTGAGCCAATTGCCGGCCGAGAGGAAATTCTCCTTTGGACAAATCAGACCCCGCAGGGCGAGTGCGCGCGCAAAGCCCCGGCGGCGGAGATCGTTTTCCGGATTGTTGCCAGGTCCCCCGAGAAAGATGAAGTCCTTATGGCCTAGACGGGCGAGATAATGCACCATGCCTTCGGTGGCGCCGGCGTTATCCACGGTAATTTGGGCATAGGCCGGATTCAAATCGTAGGCCGTAACGATGATCGGAACACCGCGATCGTACCACTTGGCCAATTGTTCGACATCGTGGCGGTCTTCCGGCCGGTCCGCGAGTAATCCGTCCAGCGATAAGCCTTCAATCAGACCAAAGTTGCGAAAAACGATGATGCGCGCGCCCAATTCGCGGGCGGCCAAGGTGGCTCCCAAGGCCACGGCGGAGGAATTTCCTTTTTGGAAGGGAGAATAAACGCCAAAGAGAGGGGATTTCATGACTGAGCAAGAAAGAGGTTTGCAGAAAAGAATAGCTGGCAGCTATTTATCCCCCCAGATTACTTCACCAAGGGCCAATCAACCATCCGGTAAAACCCTTAGCTGAATGGGGATTAACTGGGTATTTCTTTCCCAATTCGCAACCTTCTCCAGTACTGCTCATGGACTCACAAGGAAGGCCTCGCGCGGATGCGAACCCCTGCAAAGCTGCCCTGTCAGCGGTTTGCAACTGTGTTTACGCCTTTAAGAATCGAAATCTTGGGCTGCCATGGGTGGGGCGGGCAAGGCCACCACCGTCGTTAAAACCGCCAAACAAAAAAGGCGGGATTTAGCCCAGGGATTGACAATTCCACAACCCCGGCAAGGAAAGCAAAAATTAACGACGTGTTTGTTCAGACGGTGGGCCCCGGCAGGGGTCTGGCCAGACGTTCGCCGAGCGCAAGGGCGCCGAGCGCAAGGAGAAGCGAAACGGCCATCAATTTCAGCGCAGCGGCGTTGTCACCGGAAAACACGTCACTGTAAATCGCCAGCGAAATGGTGGTCGTCCGCCCCGGGATGTTGCCCGCGACCATGATGGTGGCGCCAAATTCGCCCAAGGCGCGCGCAAACCCAAGTATCACCCCGCCGAGCACGCCCCGCCTCGCCAGGGGCAAAGTAATTTGCCAGAATACCTTCCACGGCTTGGCGCCAAACGAGCGCGCCGCATCCTCGAGATTCAGATCCACCGACTCAAACCCGACCCGCGCCGTCCGGACCATCAAGGGGAATGACATCACCGCCATGGCCACAACGACCGCCTTCCAGGAGAAAATTACCTCAATGCCGAAGCGCTCCAGAACCGAGCCGAACCAGCCGTTCGGGCCGAACAAAAGCAGCAGGGCAAAGCCCGTCGCCACTGGCGGCAACACCAGCGGAACGGCCACCAACGCCTCCACCAGGGTTTTTCCCGGCCAGCGTTTGCGCGCCAGCAGCCACGCCAGATACAGGGCCACCGGCAGCGTGATCGCCACCGCGAGCGCGGCCATTACCACCGTGAAGAAAACAACATTCCAGCTCATTTGGCAGGGGCGGCAGCGGGGGCATTCGAAGGCGCCGTCGCGTTGCCAGCCTCCGGGGCGGGTTTACCGGCGGCGGGTTTGTCGGGCAAGGTAAATCCATAACGGGCGAAAACGGGGCGGGCGCCATCGCTCAAAAGGAACTCGCGGACTTTGGCGGCGGCGGCGGGTGCTTTGGTGCCTTTAATAACGGCGATCGGGTAATTGATCACCGGGGCGTCCGGCCCGATGGCGGCGAAAACTTCACGGACTTTTTTCTCGACCAGGGCATCCGTGTGATAAACGGCGCCGACTTCCACATTGCCGGCGGCGACCTGCGAAAGCACCGTGCGCACATTGTCCAGCGGCACCAGTTTGCCTTGCACGTCCGGGAGAATCTTGAGTTTAGTGAGGTAATCCGAGGTGTAGTGGCCCGCCGGGACGGTCTTGGGATCGCCTATGCCGACGTGTTTGACGCCATCTTGTCTTAAGTCGTCCGGCCCGGCGATTTTAAGTTTACTGTCCACGGGGACCACAAAAACCAGCGCATTGCCGAGCAGCTTTGCGCGAGAACCGGCCAGGAGCAGTCCGGACTTTTCGAGGCCGTTCATGGTTTCATCATCGGCAGAAATAAATATATCCACCGGGGCGCCGGATTTGATTTGCGCGGCCAGCACTCCGGAGGCCGCTAGATTGGGCAACAGGTTCACGCCAGTTTGCTTCAAACACAGGGGCGCGAGTTCAGTCAAAGCGTCCTTGAGGCTGGCGGCGGCGGAAACAATGACCGCGTCGGCGCGCGCGGGCCCAACCCAACCGGCCAGCAACACGAGAACAGGCAGGAATTTGAATTTCATGGCGAAGGAAAAATCACCTCGGTGCAGGGGGTGACGGTCGTCGTCACGGGAGGAAAATCTAGGCAATTCTTACGATATATACAATGGAATATATTGAGGCATTGGGTGGCGCCCGGCGACCATGCGGACCACCGGGGCAACCCACCCTATTCGCCGCGCAAGTGCTTCAAGCACTCCCGAATGGCTGGCGCGAGGATGGCAAGGCATTCGCGCACGGCCTTGGGGCTGCCGGGCAGGTTGACGACGAGGGACTGCCCCCGGACTCCAGCCACCGCGCGCGACAGAATGCTCGTTGGGGCAATTTCAAAGGAGCGCACCCGCATGATTTCGCCGAAACCGGGAAATTCCTTTTCCAGGACTTCGCGGGTGGCTTCGGGGGTGACGTCGCGCGAGGTTGGGCCGGTACCCCCGGTGGTGACAACGAGGGCGCATTTTTCGTGGTCGCAGAGTTTACGCAGGGCCTCGGCGATTTGCGGGCGCTCATCCGGGACAAGCAAGCGGCAGAATTCCGCCGCGCCGCCAAACAATCCGGCCAAAGCTTCCTCGATTGCGGGGCCGCTCAAGTCTTCGTAGACGCCGGCGCTGGCGCGGTCGCTGACGGTGAGCCGGCCGATTTTGAACATGGGCGGGTTGGATGAGCCGGACATTTTATTTCTTGGTTTTGCTGAGGAGGCGCACGTGTTCGATGACCATCGCCTTGTCCACCGCCTTAAGCATGTCGTAGAGGGTGAGGGCCGCGACGCTGGCGGCGGTGAGCGCCTCCATTTCGACGCCGGTGCGGGCGTCGGTGCTGGCTTCGGCATGGATGATAATGCGGTCGCGCCCAATTTCGAAATCAACGCCAGCGTGCTGGAGGGGCAGCGGATGGCAAAGGGGGATGAGGTCAGAAGTGCGCTTGGCCGCTTGAATGCCGGCAATGCGGGCAACAGAAAGGGCGTCGCCTTTCGGCAGGGCTTCCTGTTTGAGCAACGCGATAGTCGCCGGGGCGCAGCGCAAAATGGCTTCCGCGACGGCGCGCCGAGATTGGACCGGTTTGGGCGAGACGTCCACCATGCGGGCGGCACCGCGGGCATCGAGATGGGTAAAACGGGGTTTGGTCATGGGCGCATTGGGGGACCGATAATTAGCGTGTCCACCTTGGCGCCCGCGGGCAATGCCGGAGTGCCGGGCGGCACGAGAAAGAGGACACTGGCCTCAACCAAAGCGGCGAGGTGACCGGAATTATTCCAGGGAAGAGGCCGGACACCGTGACGGGAGCCCTGTTCGAGCACACCGGGCCAATAAGTGGGACGGCGGTTCGATGCGGCGGGCAGCGCCTCGGTCAGCGGAAAGCCCAACCATTTTCGCGCGTCCAGCCGGAGCATGCGGGTGAGGGCGCGCTGCACAAACAGATGGAAGCACACGAAATGCGAGACCGGATTGCCCGGCAGACCGAAGACCAATTGGCTCCCGCGAAAACCAACCAACAAGGGCCGGCCAGGGCGGGCGTTGACCTTGCGAATGGGCAACTCAAATCCAGCGCCTTCGAGAACGCGCGCGGCATAATCGTGGTCGCCGACACTGGCGCCGCCGGAAACGAGAATCAAATCGGCAGAAGCAAACGGCTCAGCCGCGAACCGCGCGGCGGCGCGCACGGGGTCGTCCCCCCAATGTTCCTGATGCACGGGATTCGAGGTCCAGCCGTAGTTCTTAAGCAGCGCAGCGATGAGTGCCTGGTTGGAATTGCGAATTTGGCCGGGACCGGGGGTCTGGTCCGGCGGCACAATTTCGTCGCCGGTAGTGGCATGGGCAATGCGCGGCGCACCATTGATCAGGGGCCGGGTGAGGCCGACGGACGCAAGTAGGGCCATGGCGACAGGATTGAGGCGCACACCAGCCTTTAGCAAAACATCGCCCGCCTTGGCGTCACTACCGCGATAGCGAACATTTTCGCCCGGGGCAGGCGGTTGCCCAACGTGGATAAAATCGCCCTCGGCGCGAACGTCCTCTTGCATGACAATTGCGAGACCCGTTCCGGGTACATCCGCGCCGGTGAAAATCCGCAGTGCCTCGCCTGGGCCGGGCGGGCGGGCGGCCACCTGGCCGGCCTTGACGACGCCGACGACGCGGTAGCGGCTATGGCTGGCGCCGGGCGCCAAGGCGTATCCATCCACTGCCGAACGGTCAAAGGGCGGCTGATCGGCATCCGCGCGGACATCCTCGCCGAGGAGTCGACCACGCGCCTCCTCCAAGGGCGCGCGCGAATACTCGAGCGGCGCAACGCGTTCGTCGAGCAAACGCCACACGTCGGCGACGGCGGCGTCGGGCGATGGGTAATTTTCGGGCATGAGGTTGTTGGGCCAAAACGATGAATATAAGAGCGGCATCGCGCAAGGGCGAGCCCGACATCAGACCGGCAGGGCTTCGACTTTCCAGATGGGCACGTCGGTCTTCAGGAGGTCCATGAGTTCGGCGAGCGCGGCGAAGGCTTCGCGGCGATGGGGGGCAGCGATGGCGGCGTAGACGGCGGCCTCGCCGACAGGCACGGTGCCGGTGCGATGCCAGAAGCGGGCGGCGACCAAACCGTGTTTCTTGGCCAAGTTTTCGAGATGCGTGGTGAGGACCTTGCGGGCCATGATTTCGTGGATGTCGTAATTCAACGCGGAGATTTTCTTACCCTGTTCCGTGGCGCGCACGCAGCCGTGAAATTCCGCCCAAGCGCCGGCGATGCCGCGGATGGAATCCGGCGGCAGGGGCGGGGCCGGCAGCGGGGTGGTTAGAAAGAGAATCTCAGTCCACATGGTGGAATTGTTGCCGGGTGCAGGTTGAAAGTTGCAGGCTGTTGAGGCGAGGTCGAATATTTTTCGCCCCTGTCGGCATTGTCGCCTCATTCGACTCCATCGCTTCAGTCGCCTTGGATGCAAATTTCAACCGCCGGAGACCGGGGGAATCAAGGCCACTTCGTCAGCGTTGGCGAAGAGTTCGGATTTACCGGCGTATTCATTGTTCCTCGCAAGATGGATGGTGGCGCGGTAAGGGGCAAGGCCGGGGCGGAGGGCGAGCAACCGATTCCACAGAACCTCGGCGGTGACGGGGGCCGAAACTTCCAATACATCTTCGCGGCAGCCGACGGCCTTGGCCACGTGTGCAAAATAGAGAATCTTCATGGCGCAAATATCGTCTGGCCCAAACTCAACCTCCGATGGCCGTCATTGGGCGCGAGGGCTGGTAAACATCGCGGAAGCCGTGGGCGGCGGGTTTTTTGGCGAGCGCGGAATGAAAAACGGCCGTAATGTCGTCGTCATTGCCGCCGCGGAGGGCGGGCATGAGATCAAATTCGAGGGCGTCGCCGAGGCAGGGGCGCAATTTGCCATCGGCGGTGACGCGCATCTTGTTGCAGCGTTCGCAGAAACAGGACTCGGTCAGCGCGCCGATGACGCCGACGAGGGCGCCGGTGCGACGAAGGCGATAATAACGCGCCGGGCCGTTGCCGATTTTTTCCTTTTCCTTGGCCACGACTTCCAATTCGTCATGGGCTATCAACACCTCCATCATCTCGGCGATCGGGAAAAAATTGCTTTCATTGAGCACGTCCCGCCGGGTGAGCGGCATCAATTCGATAAATCGCATCGGACAATGGCGGGCGGCGGCGTATTCGACGAGGGGCCAGATTTCCTGCTCGTTGACCCCGCGCATGAGCACGGCGTTGAGCTTGACACGATCGAAACCGGCGGCACAGGCGGCATCAATGCCGGCCAGGACCCGCGCCAAATCGCCGCCGGTGACGCGGTGGTAGATGGCAGGGTCGAGGGCGTCGAGGCTGACATTGATACCGCAGACACCGGCCTGGCGCAGGGGCACGGCGAGTTTTTCGAGCATCACGCCGTTGGTGGAAATACCGAGGGTCTCCACGCCGGGGACTTCCCAAATGCGGGCGAGCAAATCCACGATGTTCTTGCGAATCAACGGCTCGCCGCCCGTGACCCGGAATTTCCTGAAGCCCAAGCCGGCGGCGACGCGCACCAAACGCAGAATTTCGTCGTCGGTCAGCGTATCCTCGCGCGACTGCCAGCCCTTGTAGCCCTCGGGCATGCAATAGAGGCAACGCTCATTGCAGCGGTCAGTGACGGAGAGGCGGAGGTAATCCACCACGCGGCCACTGGCATCAGGCGCGGCTGTCGGTGAAATGGGCATTCCTTCAGTTAATCGCAAACGCCCGGGAGGGACAAGTATATTTGCGTACGTATATCAAGGCTTTGCGTTCAGTTTCTCAATGTCAGCCGGGGTGTCCACATCGAGGGAGCCTTCCGGAAAGGGCACGAGTGTAACTTCGGCGGGATGGGCCTTAAGGACGCGGCGGGCGCCTTCGTCGCCTCCCAGTTTTTGGAGTTCGGAAAACAGATTGGCGGCAAAAAGGGCGGGTGGGCCGGGAACGCCGGCATATTGGGCGGCGACGATTTTTTTGCCAGTCGCGCGACGTTGCTCAATCAAATTGTCGAGCATGGCTGCCGTGAGGTGCGGCTGGTCGGCGACGGAGAGGATGGCGCCGGCGACTTGGATGTTTTTCGTTTCGAGGTAGTGCAAACCAGCGCGAATGGAACTGGCCAGACCCTCCTTCCATTCGTGATTAATGACGATCTCGACATCGAGCCCTTGCAAGGTGGCGGCGCACGCAGGTGCTTCCGCACCAACCACGACAATCACCGGGCGGCATTTTGAGGCCAAGGCGGATTTCGCGGCCCGGCGCAACAGCGGCTGACCCTGATATTCGAGCAGTTGCTTGGGCCGACCCAACCGGCCCGATCCGCCGGCGGCCAGGAGAATCAGTCCGATGGAGCCTTTGGGGTTGGTTCCAACGTAATCCTTTTCGCGCGGCGGTCCAAGCGCCGGCACCGTGGTACCAATGATGTCGGCAGCCAAAACTATGAGTCCGGGATCCATATTTACGCCCACTTCAAATCTTCGCCAGCAATGGGCAGGGTGCGGATGCGTTTGCCCGTGGCGGCAAAAATGGCGTTGCACACCGCAGGCGCGGCGGGCGGCAGCGCGGGTTCGCCAAGGCCGGTGGGGGCGGCGGCGCCATTGACAAAATAGGCCTCCACCACCGGCGGCGCATTTTTGATCGTGATCAAAGGATACTGGTCGAAATTGGTCTGTTCGACCTGGCCCTTGTCGAGGGTGATTTTGAGGAACCAAGCCGCGCCGAGGCCGTCAAGCATGGAGCCCTGCACCTGGCTTTCCGCGGAGCTAAGATTGATGATGAGGCCGGCATCCACCGCCGCGACCATCTTGTCCACATGCAAATCGCCTGCGGGTGTAACGGTGACTTCGGCGACGATGGCCACACAAGCTCCATTCGTGGCGCTGATGGCGATTCCCTGCCCCGAACCGCGGGGAAGTTTCTTACCCCAACCGGCCTTTTCGGCGGCGAGTTTAATGACGGCGTTCAAGCGCGCGGAATCACGACCGGCCGACCCGGCCAGCAAATCCACGCGCAAGTCCAGCGGGTCGCGGCCGGCGGCATGGGCGAGCTCATCCACAAAGCATTGCGCCGCCCAAGTGTTGCCATTGGAGCCGGGGGCGCGCCAATAGCCGGTGGGGACCGCGCCCGTGAGCGTACTGGACTTCACCTGTGCGCCGGGAACAGAGGAAAAGGGAAACTCGCCATTGGTCATGCCACCGGGGCCGCCTTGAATTTTGACAAAGTGATCCGCGAGCGCCACGACTTTGCCCGCGCCGTCCACGCCGGCCTTAAAGAAGTGCCAGCCGTTGGAACGGTAGTTGTCCTGGCTCATATCCTGCTCGCGCATCCAGGTAAGCTTGATGGGCGTGCCCTCAAGTTTTTGGGCGATGGCGGCGACTTCGAGGGAAAATTCATTCGAGCCGCGCCGGCCAAAGCCGCCACCGACCCGGGTAACGTGCACGGTGACATTGCTGGCGGACAAACCCAAACCGGCCGTCACCAATCGCTGGCCGGACGAAGGCACCTGCGTCGGGCACCACATTTCCATTTTGCCATCTTTGAAGAGGGCGGTGCAATTCTGCGGCTCGAGGGTGGCGTGGGCGAGCAACGGGTAGTGGTATACGGCGTTGACACTCTTGTTGCCTGCGGGCAGCGGCAGGGCATCGCTGCCGCCCAGGGTCTGCGCTTGATTCGCAAAATCCACGCTGCTGATGTTGGCGCCCGCGCCTTCATCCCATTGCACCTTGAGCTTGTTCACCGCGTTAAACGCGTTCCAAGTAGAATTGGCGACAATGGCCACACCGGGAGTCAGGCCCGTGATACCTTGCAATATAAAGGCATCCTTCACGCCCGGGAGCTTTTTTGCCTCGTCGAGATCGGCGCTGAGCGGTTTGCCACTGAAAATGGGGCAGCGCACATAACTGGCGTAAAGCATTCCCGGAAGCTTTTGGTCAATGCCAAAGAGCGACTGGCCGGTGACAATTTTAGGATTGTCCACTCCCGCCACGCGCGTGCCGATCAGTTTGAAATCAGCCGGGTTCTTGAGCGGAACGCCGGCCGCGGCGGGTGCGGGTAACGCCGCCGCTGCCGTGGCGAGTTCACCATATGTGGCTTTCCTGCCGGAAGCCTGATGAAGAACAACGCCATTGGCGGTGGTGCAATCAGCCTCCGGCACGCTCCATTTTTGGGCGGCGGCGGAAATGAGCATCGCGCGCCCCATGGCGCCAGCCTGACGGAGCCGGGTGAAGTTCCCCGTGGTTGAGCCGCTACCCACGGCGCTTTGCGAGCCATACGCCGAATTCAAATCGGCTTGGTAAACGGTGACACTGGACCACGGCACGTCCAGTTCCTCGGCGATAATCATCGGCAGGGCGGTCTTGGCCCCCTGCCCCATCTCGGAATTGGGAGCCATCAAGGCAACTTTACCATCGGGCGAAATGCGAATGAAGGCATTCGGGTCAGGTGGAGTCCCCGCCCCGCCAAAAGCAGCATCAGCGGTGGACAAACCGAAATCGAGGTAGGTGCCAATCACCAGACCGCCGCCGGCAAGGGCCGTCACTTTGAGAAAGTTGCGGCGGTCGAGATTGCCGGTGGGAAGAATTTCCGCCGTGTTATTCATAAGCAGGGTTCCTTATTTAGCCGCCGCGGAATGAATGGCCGCGCGAATGCGGGTATAGGTGGCACAGCGGCAAAGGTTGCCGGACATGGCGGTGTCAATGTCGGCGTCCGTCGGCTTCGGCTTGTCGGCGAGGAGCGCCGTCGCGCTCATGATTTGACCTGACTGGCAATAGCCGCATTGGGGAACGTCATGATCGCACCAGGCTTGCTGGAGGACAGTGAGCTTGCCGTCCTTGGCCAAGCCTTCGATGGTCGTCACTTTCGCCGCGCCAACATCGGAGATGGGCGTCTGGCAGGAGCGCTTGGGTTTGCCGTCAAGATGGACGGTACACGCGCCGCACATTCCGATGCCGCAGCCATATTTGGTGCCGACCATGTCGAGGCTGTCGCGCAGGACCCAGAGCAGGGGCGTGTCCGCTTCGACATCCACCGATTTCGCGCTGCCGTTGACCGTAAGTTTAAAAGTAGCCATGACAGAATTGTATTTAAGGTTAGGGGCCGTTTAGGACCATTTGAGATCTTCATTCACGATGGGCAGTGACCGGATGCGTTTGCCCGTCGCGGCGAAAATTGCATTGCATACCGCTGGCGCGGACGCCGGCAAGCCCGGCTCGCCAAGTCCGGTGGGTGCCGCATTATAGTCGCCATGGACGAAGTGCACTTCCGTCGCCGGTGCGTCCGAGATGCGGATGAGCGGGTACTCGTCGAAGTTGGATTCCTTGACCCCGCCCTTTTCGATCGTGAGGCTCAGGTACCAAGCCGCGCCCAATCCGTCAAGCATCGCCCCTTCGATTTGGGCCTCCGCACCACTAAGGTTGACGATGGCACCCACGTCCACAGCGGCGGTAAGTTTATGCACCGCTAATTTGCCATCCTGGGTGACCGAGACGTCGGCAACAATCGCCACATAACCAGCATGGCTGAAGGCATAGGAAATTCCCTGCCCCTGGCCCTTCGGGAGTTTCTTGCCATAACCGGCCTTTTCGGCGGCCAGTTTCAGCACGCCAGCCGCGCGCGTGGCGTTGGAACGATTGCCGGCCGGCCCACTGGCGATTAATTCCAGACGGAAATCCAGGGGATCCGGTCCCGCAGCATGAGCGAGTTCATCTACAAAACTTTGGGAGGCCCAATAGTTGGCGTTGTCACCGGGGGCGCGCCACGAACCAACAGGAACCCCCGAAGGCACAGTGCTGCTGGTGCTCTTGATGCCGGGGAATTCCCCGGGGCCACCTGACGCCCGCGTCACCCCGACAAAATGGTCATTCCAGCCCAAAAGCTTGCCGCTGGCGTCTACGGCACCCTTGAAAAAATGCCATGCGCCCGGGCGATATTTGTCCCCGGTCATATCCTGTTCGCGTGTCCAGGTGAGCTTAACCGGTTTGCCCGGAACTTTGGCCGCGATGGCACCCGCCTCCGCAGCATAATCCACGTCTCCCCGGCGGCCAAATGCACCGCCACTGCGGGTAATGTGCAATTTGACGTTCGCCGCAGGAATGCCGGCGGCGGCGGCGGCAGTGGTTTGCGCGCGCGAGGGCGATTGGGTTGGGCACCAAACCTCCATCGTGCCGTCGTCCTTGACCCAGGCGGTGGTGTTTTGCGGTTCCAGCGTGGCGTGCGACAAATAGGGATATGCGTAAACGCCCTGAACCACCTTGGCATCGGTCGGGAAGGTCACGGAACCATCGTCCACTCCCATTTTGGCGGCCTGCTCGGTGAAACTCGCGCTGCTTTGATCGGCATTGGGACCGAAGTTCCACTCGACCTTTAGCTTGTTGGCCGCGCTCATGGCATGCCAGGTGGAATCGGCCACGATGGCCACGCCTGGCGCTGAGCCCTGCGGGCTCACCAGAAAAGCGTCCAGCACACCGGATAATTTCTTCACTTCGTCGAGATTGGCGCTGATGGGCGACCCGCCAAACGTGGGGCATTTGGTTAAATTCGCGTACACCATGCCGGGTTGCTTGACATCGATACCGAACAGCGGCTGGCCGGTGACGACTTTGGGATTGTCCACCCCACTGATGCGGGTGCCGAGAATTTTGAAATCCTTTTCCGCCTTGAGCTGGAGTGTGTTGGCCGCTGGCACCGGCAGCGCCGCCGCAGCGGTGGCAAGTTCCCCGTAGGTGGCCTTTTTGCCGGTGGTTTGGTGCATGACGGTGCCTGCGGCGGTGGTGCACTCGGCGGGATCAACGCTCCACTGTTGCGCGGCGGCTGAGACCAGCATGGCGCGCATGCCTGCGCCCAGTTGGCGCATAAGCATGAAATTCTGCGGAATGGCCGTGCTTCCGCCGGCATTTTGCGCGCCATAGGCGGCATTCAAATCGCCCTGCTCCACCGTGACACTGGACCAGGGTACATCCAAATCCTCCGCTATGAGCATCGGCAGCGATGTCATGATACCTTGGCCAATTTCCGGGTTCTTCGCAATAATGGTCACTGCGTTGTTCGGGGCAATTTTGATCAACGCCGTGGGTTTGGCCGCTGCGCCGCCGCCCGGGCCGCCTCGGCCCGCCGCCGCTTCGGCGGTGGACACTCCCAATTTCAGATAACTCCCGAGCATGATACCACCGCCAGCCAGGGCGGTGACCTTAAGGAAATTGCGGCGGTTGAGTTCCAAGGTGGCGGTAGGTTCTTGAATAGTGTTCATGGAAAAGAGATTTTGCAGGTGAATGAAATTATTTGGCGGCGGCCGTGTGAATAGCGGCGCGGATGCGGGTGTAGGTGGCGCAGCGACAGAGGTTGCCAGACATGGCGTTATCAATATCCGCGTCGGTCGGCTTGGGCTTGTCGGCAAGGAGCGCCGTGGCGCTCATGATTTGGCCGGACTGGCAATATCCGCACTGGGGCACGTCGTGGTCACACCAAGCCTGTTGAAGCGCGGTAAGCTTGCCGTTCTGGGCCAGGCCCTCAATCGTCGTCACCTTCGCCGTGCCCACGTCGGAAATCGGCGTCTGGCAAGCGCGCTTGGCCTTGCCGTCAAGATGCACGGTACAGGCACCGCACATGCCGATGCCGCAGCCGTATTTCGTGCCGACCATCTCCAGACTGTCCCGCAAAACCCAGAGCAAAGGCGTATCCGCCTCGACGTCCACCGATTTTGCCGCGCCGTTGACCGTGAGTTTGAAAGTAGCCATGGGGATAAGAATTAAATACTCAAGACCACTTGAGGTCTTCGTCTTTAATGGGAAGCGAACGGACGCGCTTGCCGGTCGCGGCAAAGATGGCGTTGCACACAGCCGGGGCGGCGGGCGGCAGGGCCGGTTCGCCCAAACCCGTGGGGGCTACATTGTAGTCGCCTTTGATAAAATGCACCGCGGTGGTCGGCGCCTGATTCATTTGAATCAAAGGGTAATCATCAAAGTTTGCCTGCACTGGCCGACCCTTGTCCACTGTAATCTTCAGCAACCAGGCGGTGCTGAGGCCGTCAATCATGCCGCCCTGTACCTGATTTTCTGCGGCGCTGAGGTTGACGACGGGGCCGACATCCACGCCAGCCGTCATCTTGTTCACCGTCAAGTCGCCAGCCGGAGTGACTGTGACTTCTGCGACAATAGCTACATAGCCACGGTGGCTGAAGGTAAAGGCGATACCCATCCCCTGCCCTTTCGGCAGCTTTTTTCCCCAGCCGGCCTGTTCCCCGGCCAGCTTGACCACGGCAATCATGCGCTCCGGATTGTACGCGGTGATCTTTTCTGAAGCGAGCAAGTCCAGGCGGAATTGCAACGGATCTTTGCCCGAAGCATGGGCCAATTCGTCGAGGAAGCTTTGCGTCGCCCAGAAATTGGCGTTATCATTGGGCGAACGCCAGGGACCCGTCGGCATGCCGGTCTGAATGGCGGGCGCGGATTGCACCGTGAGACTGGGGAATTCGTTATTGCCGAAGTTGGCGCCCTGCACGGGGACGAAGCGGTCGTTCCAGCCAAGGATCTTGCCGTCGGTTCCGAGTGCACCCGTGAAAAAGTGCCAGGCGGCGGGACGGAAAAGGTCGTTGCCAATGTCCTGCTCGCGCGTCCAGGTGAGTTGCACAGGGACGCCGGGAAACTTTTGGGCAATCGCCATGGCTTCAGACACATATTCCGCAGAGAGCCGGCGCCCAAATCCGCCACCGCTGCGCATGATATGTACCGTAGCCGCGCCCCGGGCGGCGCCCGGGTTCTGGATCGGGGCCCAAACTTCCACCGTGCCATCGGCTTTATAACAGGCTGTGGCATTCATCGGCTCCAGACAGGCATGGGAGACGTAAGGGAAGTTATAAGTAGCCGAAAGTACTTTGGCATCGGCCGGATAGGTCGGCGCGGGGACCGCAGTGCCCGCGGCCTGCGCCTGCGTCGCAAAACTCTCGCTGGACTGGTTCGCATTCGGACCTTCGTTCCACTCGATTTTTAGTTTATTGGCCGCACTGATGGCATTCCACGTTGTATCCGCTACCACTGCCACCCCGCCTTTTACGCCGGTGGCTGCGGGAACGATGAACGCATCGCGCACTCCGGGCAGCTTCTTTACCTCATCGAGATTCGCGCTGGTTGGCGTTCCGCCGTTGACCGGACATTTGGTAAAATTCGCGTGGAGCATGCCCGGCTGCTTAACGTCAATACCGAACAGCGATTGACCGGTGACAAGTTTGGGATTGTCCACGCCGCTGATCCGCGTGCCGAGAATCTTGATGTCTTTGTTGTCCTTGAGCACCACGCTGTTTAAATCCGGCGGGGTCAGGGTGGCGGCTTTGGCAGTGAGTTCGCCATAACCGAGCTTCTTGCCCGTGGCCTTGTGGAAAACCGTGCCGTCCCCCGTCGTGCATTCACTTTCGGGCACGCTCCACGTTTGGGCGGCCGCCTGCACCAGCATGGTGCGCGCGGCGGCGCCGACGCGGCGCATCGGCATATAATTCTGGGGCGTACCGTTGCTGCCACTGGCGTTTTGGGGCCCACCGACATTTTGCGCGCCGTAGGCCGCCGTGTTGAAATCGCCCTGATAGACGGTAACCTTGTCCCAGGAAACATCGAGGTCTTCCGCAATAAGCATCGGCAATGACGTCTTCATGCCTTGGCCAATTTCCGGATTTTTGGAAATAATCGCCACCATGCCATTGGACGAGATGCTTATAAATGAATTGGGGACAAAGGCCGGGGCGGCTGACCCTGCGGCTTGGGCCATGGCTTCGGTTATGCCGGACCGAAAATAGCCGGCCAGCATCATACCGCCGCCGGCGAGGGCGGTGACTTTCAGGAAACTCCGGCGGTTGAGGTCGAGAACGGGGGCAATTTCAGGGGAGGCGCTCATAATGGGGATGGGGGTATATAAGATTGTTATTTGGCGGCGGCGGTGTGGATGGCGGCGCGGATGCGCGTGTACGTGGCGCAACGGCAAAGGTTGCCCGACATGGCGGCATCAATGTCGGCGTCGGTCGGCTTGGGTTTGTCGGCCAGGAGCGCCGTGGCGCTCATGATTTGGCCGGACTGGCAATAACCGCACTGGGGCACGTCGTGGTCGCACCAGGCTTGCTGGAGGGCCGTGAGCTTGCCGTTCTGGGCGAGGCCCTCGATCGTCGTTACTTTAGCCGTGCCCACATCGGAAATGAGGGTCTGACAGGCGCGCTTGGGTTTGCCGTCAAGGTGGACCGTGCACGCGCCGCACATGCCGATGCCGCAACCATATTTCGTCCCAACCATTTCCAAGCTGTCCCGGAGGACCCAGAGTAAAGGGGTGTCGGCTTCGACATCCACTGATTTTGCATTGCCATTGACCGTTAATTTGAAGGTAGCCATGGGGGGTAAATAATAGGGGTGGAAAGCTTTGCGATAAATTCGGCATTTCGCCGGCGATTGTCAAGGATGAATCCAAGCCTTGCAGACCCTGGC
>Ga0265320_10000649_pt1 | contig 26564 bp, 20 predicted proteins | sample 4827metaG_FD_202087 | JGI IMG/M metagenome (GOLD analysis project Ga0265320, IMG submission 202087) | Rhizosphere microbial communities from Carex aquatilis grown in University of Washington, Seatle, WA, United States - 4-8-27 metaG | ecosystem: Host-associated > Plants > Roots > Rhizosphere >...
TAATTGAGCTTCCACAGGATCTGCTTCATCATGCCCTGCCACACCTCGGCGTCCCGCGCCGGGAGGTTGAGGCGCCGCACCAGCCGCCGCACTTTCTGCGTGGTGGAAGTCGCCGTGCGCGGATTGACGTAGCCGCTGGCGCGGAGCGCGTCGAGCAGCATGGTGGTGAAGCGCTCCCGCTCCGCCTCGCTCGCGGGCCTGACCGCCACCGGCACTTTCCTGGCCGCCCGCGAATCGCGCACGAGTTCGTACAGGCAGAGTGCCACCGCCTGCCCCAGGTTCATGGTGCCATGCGCGTCGCGCGTGGGGATGCGCATGAGCCAGTGGCAATGGCTGAGGTCGTCGTTCGAGAGCCCGAATTTCTCGGATCCGAACAGCAGCGCGACATTCCCCGGGCTCATCTCCCGTCGGATCAGCCGCGCCCCGTATTCCAGGCGCCTCAGCGGATGCTGTAACTCGCGGTGCCCGACGGCCGTGGTGCCCACGACCAGCGTGCAATCCGCAACGGCGTCGGCCACGGTGGGGACCTCTTCCGCCGCCGCGAGCAGCGCGGCCGCTCCCACCGCGGAGCGCGCCTCGCGGAAAGCGACCTCGTAGGCGTTGACCACGCGCAGCCGCGTGAACCCGAAGTTGCTCATCGCGCGCGCCGCCGCGCCGATGTTCAGCGGGTTGCGAGTGCCCACCAGCACCACGCGCAGGTTGTCGAGGTTGAGAGGTTCGGCCAAGACGCCTATTTTACTTGGTCTGGACGGAGCGTTAGCCTGTCGTAGTCCCAGAGCAGGAGCCGTGACCTATTCTTCAGCCCTACCTCCACGCTGGCTGGGCGCAGCTTTGTGTACAACACCGCCCCGTCTGTGGAGAGCCCCATGTCGCTGACCATCATTTCGCCTGGGATCGTCAGCAGAGTGCGATCTCTCCCCGTTTCCAGGTCGACGGCGCCGACCCTTCCGCCTCCTGTCCCAAACAGTAGAAGGTTCCTTGGCGGATCTTCTGCGAGCGCGAATATCTTCTTCTGCTGCCGCAAGCGATCATGCTTCTTCCAGGCTTCGGCAATCCCCGCTCCTTTCCACGCGGATGCGTCGAAGTCCGGAGTCTCCAGATCCAGTCGAAAGCGGGGCGCCGGTGACTCTTCGGCCGACGCAAGAAGGGGCTCCCAATCGAAGATCCGGAGACCCTTGTCCGTGACGCAGAAGAGCAGCCGGCCATTCTGACTGAACAAAACGCGACAAGGCTGTTCCGAAGGCTGGGGTCCCCTGGCTTCGGACCTCTTCCGCCACCCCTCCAGATCCTGGGCGAAATCCTTCACGAATCCGGGCACCTCATCCTTCGAGAGGCGGAACTGCTGCTGCAGTGACTTGGCTGCCTCACTGTCCGGGTTCGCCAGGTTCTCAAGCCGCTGTCTCATCATGTTCCGTTGCTCGTCGCTGATCTTGAACGGTACGGCCGTGGGCGCGGCGTAGAACGTTCGCACCGTTGCCCCGGTCGAAAGGCTGATGGCGTTGAGAGCGTGTGACGGCCCACTGCCGAGGAGGATCTGGCCCGATGGGTGGAGCGCGATCGGTAGGCTTGCAGGGCCCGGCTGACCCAGAGATAGCGTGCGCACCCGGCGCCCGCCGGGCACCGAGGTCAATAGGACTTCCTGGGAACAATCAGTTCTTGGAACGGACCAGGTAACCAGGGTCTTCTCGTCCTGAGTGAAGCCGAGGCCGTAGATGGAGACTGCGGGCTCGACTTCGGCAATCCGGCGTTGTTCCGCTGCGTCCCAGAGGCCGGCTCCGGCTGCCAAGTAGCGTCCGGACGCGCTGGTGCACATCGGACTACCGTAGCGGCCAATCGCCAGCCCGGCGGCGGTGCGGCCGTTTGACCAGGGAGGGGCGAACCGGGACAACTCGGGCCAGTCGGAACCGTCGGGCCACGGGCGCGACGCGAAGAACCCGCTGGTGCCGTCCGGGCAGATGGCTAGCGGCGCCGGCGACTGCTCCAGAAGAAGCACGCCTTTGCGCCGGAATCCGTTCAGCGTCTCGGCAGCTTTCTCCTGTGCCTTTACCTCGGCGCTGCGATCTGGCACGTGGGCGAACTTCGCCCACCCTTCGATTCCCCGTGTGTCGCCCGACATCAAGTACTCGTAGCAGGTGCAGGCATTCGGCAGCCCGAGGAGCGCGGCGAAGCGCTCGAAAGCCTCCACGGCAAAGAACGGCCCGCGGTCGTCGGAATGCAGCAGGTCGCCAAGACTGGCGCATTCGGGATCTGAAAGCGCCCCGGAGAATGCCTCTGGCGTGCCCCGCAGCACCTTCCGCGCATTTGGTGAGGCCTTCCCAAAGTAGTCCGGATCGGAATTGTATTCGTCTGCCAGGCTGCCATCCCGAAAGTACAGGTAGCTGAAAATGTCGTCGTCATGAAGGAATACATGCAGCGTCTCGCCAGGCAGCAGGCTGGCGATCTCGCGGGAAACCGTCTCGTCCTGGCCGCTGTTGCTGGGGTAGGCGCTGATCCAACCGCCGATCTCCGGCGCGAGCAAGAATTCGCACTTCAGCTTGTTCGCTAGCTCGGTGCAAGCCGCACATACCTTGTCATACCCCGCGCCGCGAACATGAATTGAGCCGTAAAACCTGCCCACTTTTCGTCCTCCTGCCTACCTCGAAGCTTCGAAGTGTGGCTGAGCACCCTGCCAGCATACGCCCCGCGGCCAGCCGCCGACCCCCTACCGCACCCGCAGCAGCCGCGGCGTGGACCAGTTCCCCGGCGCCCCCTTGACATCGTTCCCGCGCACACGCCACCAGAACGTTCCCTTCGCCAGCGGATCGATGGTGACGCCCGGCATCGGAACGGTTCGGCTGAAGGCCGACGGAGTGTCGAACTGCGCGCTGCCGGCCACTTCAATCGTGTAGGACACGGCGCCATCCACGCTGGACCATGAGAACTCGGCCGAGCCGTAGCCCGTCATGGCTGCGCCGTATGAGGGCGCGATGGGAACCGGCGCCCCCAGCGACTCCTGGCTATCGGCGGCCGTGACGTCGAATGCCGCCGTCTTGGTCACGCCTTCGAGCGAAGCGGTGATCGTGATATTCGCCGTGGTGGTGGCGTGGGCCGCCCGCACCGGGAACGTGGCACCGGTTGCCTGGGCGGAGATGGTCACCGCGGCCGGCACAGACGCGCGCCCGACATCGCTTGATGTCAGGCGAACCGTCGTCTTGCCAGCAGCGGGTGCTTCCAGTGTCACCGTTCCTTCGGCCACGCTGCCGGCCGTAACGACTCCGGGTTGGACGGCCAGCCCGGCAAGCACAGCCGCCGCCTGCTGTGGGCCGATCCTGAGCAGCGCGGACCGCTGTTCGCCCCGTGAGTTCACCAGGATGGCCACCTCCGCGTTTCCTGAGATTTTCGCGGTCGTGACCGGAAACCGCGCCGCCATCTCGCCAGCCGGGAACAGCAACCGCGACGGGAGCGACACCAGAGAGCCGTCGCTCGACGAGAGCAGCACCGAGGCGCCGCCCTCCGGCGCGCGGTCTTCGAGCGTCACCAGCGCGCTCACTGCCCCGCCGCCTCCGACGCTGGTGGGCGTCAGCGTGATTCCACCGACCGATCCGGCCAGCGGCGGAGGCAGGATTTCCAACTTGCGCGTTACCGACCACGGGCCGGGTTTGCCGTGAGCGTCGAGCGCGCGCACTCGCCACCAGAGCGGCCCCGCAACCTGCACTTCGAGGGCGAAGCGCGCGACGACGGTCGTGTCTTCGGCATACAGCTCCGTGAACCCGTCCTGTTCGGCGATCTCGATGCCATAGGCCGCGGCGTCGCCGACCGGGATCCACTGGAAAGTGACCGAGTAAGGAACGCGGTCGTTTGCGATCGGAGAGACGAGCCGGGGTACACGGCCCGCCTGGATCTTCGGCGCGGCGCCAGGGCCCGGCTGTTCCGTGGGATGAATCGCGCGGCCGGCCGCAAGCGCCTCGAGATCCGCTTCCCGAAGGGCGGACAGCCGGGTGACCGCGCGCACCACGCCTCCGGCGTCCACCACGAAGGTGCGAGGGATCGTATCGACGCCGTAGGAACGGTGGAGCGCGCCATCGAGGTCGAGCGCCACCCAGCCGGCCACCGGTCGCGTCTTCAGAAACTCGGTGACGACTTCGGGGTCTTCCGCGCTGATGGCGATGAACGAAACGCGGTCCTTGAACTTTTCGGCCAGCGCGTTCCAGCGGGGGATCTGCTCCGTCGAGGGAGTGCTCCAGGTGGCCCAGAATTGGAGCACCAGCGGCTTCCCCTGCGGCAGCTGCCAGCCCCCGTGCACGCCGGCGGGCGCCTGCACGATTTCAAGCGAGCGCAGCGGCGGTGCTGCCTGACCCGCGCTCAGTGAAGCCGCCGCTACCAGCAGTGCCAGCATATGAGCCTAGTGTAGATTGACGCGAACGCAGCCGGAAACGTGGAGGCAGGCCCTCACCGCCCCGGCGGCAGGTAGTACAGCAGCATCCCTTTTCCCACCCGCTCCACAGGCTTCAGGGTGGTGCGGTCGGGCCACGGCGTGTTGGGAGGGTTCACACCCATGCGCATGACCTTCCACAGCGTGATGCTCACGGCGTTCCAGCCTGGTGCGGGCGCGAGAGGCGAGCCGAAATTGATGGGCGGAAGGCCGCGCCTGTCATAGAAGTCGAAGACCAGCGGCTGGAAGGTGACGCTCGCGGCGCCCAACTCGCGCAGCCGCGTTCCGAGGCGCGTCATGTCCTGACCCCAGTCGAGATCGGAATCGGCCACAATGCGCTCCGGCTGGTCTCCGGCAATGAAGTTGAAGTACGGGAGATAGTCGGGATGCGCGGCCAGCGACGTCAGCGCGAACCAGCTCACCAGAACCAGCAGCGTGATGTTGGCCCAGGTGCTACGAGGGGCGCGCTTGCCCGGAAGAGCCAACAGTTGTTGGGCCACCCAGCCGCGGTTGTAGAGGATCGCGAGCACGGTTTCGATCCAACTCCCTCCACGCGCCCACTCGTACAAGCGCACCGTGCCGACCGCCGCCACGATCGCCAGTCCCATATAGATCGGAAGGATATGGCGCAGCCCGACGTTGATGTGGCCGGCCATGCCCACGCCCAGGATGGCCAGCGTGAAACCCAGCGGCACCAGGTGCGCCCCGCGCATCTGGCGCCACCGCGCCAGCGAAACCACCGCGCCGATCCCCGCCAGTGCCAGAAACGGAAGTGGAGTCTTCACCGCCAGCACGACGGGGAAGAAGTACCACCAGCCGAAGACCTTGTGTTCACCCAGAAGGTAGGCGAGATGGCCGGTGCGGTTGTGCTCCATGACGCTGCGTATTCCGCTCCACAGCTCAGGCGCCGGCAGGGACACGCCGGGCCAGATCGACGGGCCGAAGTGGAAACGGTATCCGGCCCAGACCACCAGCGCCGCCACGCCGCCGGCCGCCACAAGCGGCAGCGCTAGGCGCTTGGCGTGGTCGAACAAGCCGCGGAATCCCGGCCATCCCCCCACCAGATACGCGAGCAGCGCTGCCGCAACCGCCGCCGGGAAAAAGGCCAGGACCGAGAACTTCGACAGCACCGCCAGGCCCCCCGCGACACCGAACAGCACCGTGAGCCGCCATGTCGGGTTTTCCAGCCACGCCAGCATCGCCACGAACGTCGCACCCAGCATCGCCGTCAGGGCCATGTCGGTGGTGCCCAGTCCCGCATGCGCCAGCACCGCCGGAAGAAAGCTGAACAGCCCCACGGACACCACCGCCGTAGGGGTCCCGAAAAACCGGTGCGCCCAGAAGTAAACCGCCAGGCAAGCGATCCAGAAGAATGGCAGGATGCCGAGCCGCGCGAGCACCAGCGTGAGGCCGTAGTGGTCCCCCGCGTAGTAGATGTACTGGCCCTCGGAGTACATGCCGGCCTGGCCCGGGTCCTTATCCCATACGCCCTGCGAGCGGATGCCGCTCAGGTACGGGCCCAGCGCGACCATGACGCGCGCCAGCGGTGGGTGCTGGTCCTCCATGCGGTAGGTGCCGTGATCGAGCCACTCCATCCCGCAGGCAATGTGCGCGGGCTCATCGACGGTGTGGTTGAAGACGGTGTAGGTGGCGATGACTCGCAGGGAGCCCAGCGCGATAGCTCCGGCCACGAGCAGCGCGGCTATGTGCTGCCGCGTCCAGGATTTGGGAACCGGTGGACCTTCTCGCTGTTTCTTGCGTGCCAGAACCTCTACCCTAGCGTGTTCACCGCCGACCCGCAACGCGCTTCGAAGGCCGCGATGGCGTCCTCCTGCTGACGTATGTAGCCCAACTCGTCGATGCCGTTCAGCAGGCAATGCTTGGCGAAGGGATCGATGGCGAACGCCACCTTACGGCCGTCCGGCAACACCAGCGTCTCGGATTCCAGGTCGATAGAGACCGTCGCTTCCACCGGCAGCGCGAAAAGCTCCGCGTGAACCTCGCGCGGCACCACCACCGGCAGCAGCGAATTCTTGAGCGAATTCTGCCGGAAGATGTCCGCGAACGAAGTGCTGATCACGGCGCGAAAGCCGAACTGCGTAAGCGCCCACGGCGCGTGCTCGCGAGAGCTGCCGCAACCGAAGTTGTCGCCTGCCAGCAGAATCTCCGCCCCCTTCGCGCGCGGTTGATTGAGGATGAAATCCGGTTTCGGACGGCCCTCGGCGTCGTACCGCCAGTCGCAGAAGAGCTGGCTGCCGAGCCCGTCCTTCGAGATGGTCTTCAGAAACCGCGCCGGAATGATCTGGTCGGTGTCCACGTTGTCGATGGCCAGCGGAACCAGCCGGCTTTCGAATCGGGTAAAGGGCTTCATGCGAGCCTCCTGGGATCGGTGACAACGCCGGTTACGGCCGACGCCGCCGCGGTCAGCGGACTGGCCAGAATCGTACGCCCGCCCTTGCCTTGCCGGCCTTCGAAGTTGCGGTTCGACGTCGCGACGCCGTATTGCCCCGGCTCCAGCTGATCGCCGTTCATCGCCAGGCACATCGAGCAGCCTGGCTCGCGCCACTCCGCGCCGGCCGCCAGGAAGATGACGTCCAGTCCCTCGGCCTCCGCCTGCCGCTTGGCGTCGTGCGATCCCGGAACCACCAATACGCGCAGGCCCGGAGCGACGTGGCGTCCCTTGAGCACCGAAGCCGCAGCCCGCAGATCGGAGATGCGCCCGTTGGTGCAGCTCCCGATGAACACCACATCGATGGCGTGCCCCGCGAGCGGTTTGCCCGGCTCCAGATCCATGTACCGCAGCGCCTTGGCCACCGATTCCCGCTCGCCTGGATCGGCGATGCCCGCCGGATCGGGAACCAGGCCAGAAATCGGAATCCCCATGCCCGGGCTGGTGCCGAAAGTGACCATCGGCTCGAGCTCGGCGGCGTCGATCGAGACCTGCTTGTCATAGACCGCGCCTTCGTCGCTCGGCAATCGCCGCCAGCGCGAGAGCGCCCGGTCCCACTCTTCTCCCTGCGGAGCGAACTGCCGACCGTACATATATTCGTACGTCGTGTCGTCGGGCGCGATCATGCCCGCCCGCGCGCCCGCTTCGATCGACATGTTGCAGATCGTCATCCGCTCTTCCATCGAGAGCGCGCGGATCGCCGGCCCGCAGAATTCGAAAATGCACCCTGTGCCGCCGCCGGTGCCGATCTTCACGATCAGTGCCAGGATGATGTCCTTGGCCGTGACGCTGGGATGCAGCTGCCCCGTGACCTCGACCCGGTAGCTCTTCGACTTCTTCTGCAGCAGGCACTGCGTCGCCAGCACCTGCTCCACTTCGCTGGTGCCGATGCCGAACGCCAGCGCGCCGAACGCGCCGTGCGTCGCCGTGTGGCTGTCGCCGCAGACCAGCGTCATGCCCGGCTGCGTGAGCCCGAGTTCCGGCCCGATGATGTGGACGATCCCCTGCAGCTGGCTCGCCATGCTGTGGCAGGGAATGCCGAACTCGCGGCAGTTCGCCTCCAGCTGAGCCACCTGCCGTGCGGCGATGGGATCGACGATGGGCAGAGTGCGGTCCGTCGTCGGCACGCTGTGATCGGCCGTCGCGAACGTGTGCTCGGGCCGCCGAACCACGAGGCCGCGAGCCCGCAGGCCGTCGAACGCCTGCGGCGACGTCACTTCGTGCACCAGGTGCATGTCGATATACAGCAGCGCCGGCGCCCCCGGCTGTTCGCTGACGACGTGTGCACCCCAGACTTTGTCAATGATGGTAGAGGGCATAAGATTAACCGAATTCCAACCGAACCGCGACATCTTCCTACCGCGCCGCGACGGCTTCCTACCGAGCCGCGACCGCGAGGGAGCGGTCCTACAGAGCTTCTATTATCGCGTCTCCGGTCTCGCTGGTGGTGGCGGGCTTGCCCGCCGGCCGCAAATCCGCGGTGACGTGGCCGCTATTGAGCACCGCCGCGATGGCCGCATTCACGGCGCCGGCTTCTTTCTTCAGGCCGAAGCTGCAATCCAGCATCGCGGCCACCGAGCCGATCGCGTCCCCTGTTTGCCGGCGTTATGCGATTCTCGCCGCCACCAGGTCGCCAACCTCGGACGTCGAATACCCCATCCGGCCGGCTGCGAGCGATTTCAGTTTGTTGGCCGTGACAAACATGACCGATTCTTCGACCGCGGCCGCTGCTTTCTCTTCGCCGAGCGTTACCAGCATCATCTGCATCGCACAGATGGCAGCCAGCGGATTGATGACACCCTGACCGGTGTACTTGGGGGCGCTCCCGCCGATGGGTTCGAACATGCTCACGCCTTCCGGGTTGAGGTTGCCGCCCGCGGCAATGCCCATTCCGCCCTGGATCATGGCGCCCAGATCCGTGATGATGTCGCCGAACATGTTTCCCGTGACGATCACATCGAACCACTCTGGATTCTTGACGAACCACATGCAGGTCGCATCTACGTGGTAGTACTCCCGGGCGATTTCCGGAAACTCCTTCTGCCCCATCTCGTGAAAGGCTCTTTCCCAGAGATCGTAAATATACGTCAGGACGTTCGTCTTACCGCACAGCGCCAGGGTGTTTTTGTTTGACTTGCCCTGCGCTTTCTTGCCGTACTTCCGCGTATAGTTGAAGGCGTAGCGGAGGCAGCGATCAACCTGAAAGCGGTTGTACACCGCGGTTTGGACCGCAACTTCATGGGGAGTTCCCTTCATGGTGAAGCCGCCGGTTCCCGTGTACGCGTCCCCCGTATTCTCCCGGACAACTACGAAATCGATGTCGCTCGGGCCTTTGTCCTTCAGGGGCGTGCTGACGCCGGGGAACAGTTTCACCGGCCTGAGGTTGATGTACTGGTCGAGGGCGAAACGGGCCTTGAGCAGAATTCCTTTCTCCAGAATGCCCGGAGGCACGTCGGGGTGTCCGATGGCTCCCAGAAGGATCGCATCGAACTTGCGCAATTCCTCGACCGCGCTATCCGGCAGCAACTCCCCGGTCCGCTTGTAACGCTCGCCGCCGAAGTCAAACTCAGTCAGCTCGACTTTGAAATCGAATTTTGCAGCCGCCGCTTTGAGAACCTTGACTGCTTCGGCTGTCACCTCTGGGCCAGTCCCGTCTCCGGCGATTACCGCAATCTTATGCATCTTCCAAGCCTCCATGAATAGACGTCACACCGCGGGCAAATGGCGGGCTCCGCAAGGATCACGCGCTTTCCGCGAGTCCCCCAGAATACCAATACTCGGAGCCGACTGCTTCCCCGGGTAACGCGCGGTTTGCGGCGCCAGCACCGAACCGCGACCGTAAGGGAGCGGACCCGGCGGTTAGAGGCTGAGAGCTGACAGCTGAGAGCTGATAGCCGCGTGGCTCACCGCGCTTGCGCCGTGAGCACGCCCCGATTCTCCACCAGCTCGAGAATCTCTTCGTTGGTCACGCCCTTCTTGCCGTCCGCGATCGCGATGAATCGCTCGTAAATGGCGTGCAGCTCGTTCTTCGTGAGCTCGAAGCCGAGGTCCTGGCAGCGCTTGTTCAGCGCGTGGTGCCCGCTGTGCTTGCCCAGAATCAGCTTGCTCTCGGGCACGCCCACGGAGCGCGGGTCCATGATCTCGTACGTCGTGCGCTCTTTGAGGAAGCCGTCCTGGTGGATCCCCGCCTCGTGCGCGAACGCGTTCGAGCCGACGATCGCCTTGTTCGGCTGCGGGCCGAACGCGATCAGTTCGGTAAGAAGCTGGCTGGCAGGATAAAGCTGCTCGCTCACAATGCCGGTCTGGTACGGGAAACGGTCCGGCCGGGTCTTGAACACCATCACGGCCTCTTCGAGCGCGCAGTTGCCCGCCCGCTCGCCGATGCCGTTGATCGTACACTCGATCTGCCGCGCGCCCCACTGCACGCCCGCCAGCGAGTTCGCAATCGCCAGGCCCAGGTCGTTGTGGCAGTGCACGCTGACGATGGCCGCCTCGCCCAGCGCCTTCGCGATCCGTCCGATGAAGGGGCCGAACTCCTCCGGCACCGAGTAGCCCACCGTGTCCGGAAGGTTCACCGTGCGCGCGCCCGCGGCGACCACGGCCTTCGAGATCTCTTCGAGAAAGTCCGGATCGGTGCGCGTGGCGTCTTCGGCGGAAAACTCCACATCGTCCGCATAACGGCGTGAGAGCTCGACCGCGGTAACGGCCTGCTCCAGCACCTGCTGCTGAGTCTTGTGCAGCTTGTGCTTCAGGTGAATATCGCTGGTTGCGATAAACGTGTGAATGCGCGGACGTCGGGCGTGTTCCAAAGCGCGGGCGGCCCGTTCCACATCGAGTGTGCAGGCTCTGGCGAGTGCCGCCACCTGCACCCAAGGGAACTCTCGAGCGATCGCTTCCACGGAGTCGAAATCGCCTTGTGAGGCGATGGGGAATCCGGCTTCGAGGATATCGACGCCCAACTCCACCAGCTTCCGAGCCATCCGGAGCTTCTCATGCACGGTCATGCTGCATCCGGGCGACTGTTCGCCGTCCCGAAGTGTCGTATCGAAAATGTATACTCGATCGCTCATCTCAAATTCCGCCCGCGCCTTGGGGGTTTGTGCCTTTACGGAGCGGCCTGTTTCTCCGATCCGAAAGGCTTATGAGCATTATGGCCTCCTCATCTGGATTTTTCAAATTTATAATCTTCTGGACGGGAATAAGCCACAGTGATAGGATAAGAGAAGCTAATAGAGGTGCTGCCAGGTATCAGCCACATGGAACTCTATCTTCTCCAGACTTTTCTTACGGTTGCGAACGAGAAGAGCTTTTCCCGTGCCGGCGAGAAGCTGCTGCGCACCCAGCCAGCCGTGTCCCTCGCTATCCAGAGGCTGGAGAATGAGCTGGGCGAGAAGCTCATTGATCGCTCCGGCAAAGAGTTGCTCCTCACCGACGCCGGCCGCATCGTGACCGAATACGCGCGCCGCTTCGACAACCTACGGCTGGACCTCGAAAACGCTCTTGCGGAATTGCGCGACAACGCCGCCGGACGCCTCATCATCGGCGCCAACGAGTCCACCACCCTATACCTGCTCCATCACGTGGAACGCTACCGGCACACCTACCCGAAGATCAAAGTGCAGATCCGCCGCAGCCTTTCGAGCAAGATTCCCGCGCAGTTGATCGATGGCGACCTCGAACTCGGCCTGATCAGCTACGATCCGGACGACGACCGCCTGGTCAGCACGGTCATCTACCGCGACCACCTGGCTTTCGTCGTCTCGCCCGAGCACCGCTTCGCCGGGCGCAAGTCGGTCTCCATTTCCGAACTCGGCATGGAAACCTTCATTGCGCACAATGTGGTCTCGCCCTACCGCGACGTGGTCGTGAAGGAGTTCCAACGGCGCAAGGTTCCGCTCAACATGGAAGTCGAGATGCCCACCGTGGAATCGATCCGCCGCCTGGTGCAGCGCAACGAGGGAGTGGCCTTCCTCCCTCGGATGTGCGTCGAGCAGGAACTAGGCCAGGGCCTGCTTTGCGAGGTGGATGTGGAGGAGATCAACGTGGACCGGAACATCCGTCTGGTGTACCCAGCCAAGCGCGCGCTCAGCCACGCCGCGCGGGCGTTCCTGGAACTCGTGCGCAGCAACCCGCTGGGGTAGCCTTGCTGCGGCCACAGATACAAGCGGGGCGAAACAGCGGAAAGTCGAGTAGTATATCGGGCGAGGCGTACCTGGCGAACATGCACACAACAAAAAAGGCCGGACACCGACCCGGCCTTTATTGAACTAACTGGACCCACTTCGAATCAGTTGAGACCGAGATTCGCGGCACACGCGGGGGCCGGCTGGTCGATTCGTCTCGGCTGGCCCTTGGCAAGGACGTAGGTGACCATGAAGCGCGCATTGATCGTTCCTACATTGCGCACGTAGTGGGGCTCCGTGGTTTCGGTCAGAGAATCTCCCACGTTGTAGACGTGCTTCTCACATTTCGAGTTGTACCACTCGATCGACCCTTCCGTGACGGTGCTCAGGAGGACCCCCGGGTGGGAGTGCCAACCAGTGTGGCCGCCCGGCAGGTAGGAGACATCCTGCACGATGAAGGTCGAGGGGCCGGTTGTGGCGAGCATGGCGCCCCAATCGTCCCCCTTTGGATCCTCCGTCCCCGGCGTGTCCGCGGGGGACGGAGGCAATTCCACGCGCACATGATCGAACACTTTCGTGTTGATCGTGCCAGTGGCCAGAATATTGGCGAAATTCTGATTGTAAATGGGGGTTGCGAGCGCAATACCTACGAGGGCGCAGGTGGCCACAACCGTCCCGGACAGTAGTCGAGTTCTGTTCGTCATCGAAGCGATCTCCTGAGGGAATCGCAATTCCCAGTTTGCGTCTCAGTGCGACCGAACACCACACTGGAATTTTCTTATTGGATCGGAGACTTCCAGAAACGATTCAATGATTGATGTAGCGCCGGTAGGGCAGGCCTGTTCACGGCATCCCGAATTCTGCCCTTACGCTCACTAGAGGCGCTCTAATGTGGCCAAATATACGACTAACAGTAAAGAAAGTCTGGGAGCGAAGGGCTCCGAACCAACAACTGAACTAGCTCCGCCGGAAGGCCGGAGATGGTTTCGGTCATCCTCGACAACATGATCGCGCGCGTGTCCCGTGACGAGATCCTCGCAAGCTATCCCACTCTCACGGATGCCGATATCCAGGCTGCCTCTTCCTATGCAGCCGAATTGGTGCGTGAAGGCACTACCGGACTCCCGCTGGAACGGACCGCTTGAACTTCAAAATCGACGAGAACCTACCCGCGGAGTGCGCAGCCCTGCTGCGCGGTGCAGGCTTCGGCGCGGACACGGTCGCCGAGTGCGGACGATGCAGCCATTGCCTGCGGCGTTCGCGGCTGATAGCTGACAGCTGATAGCTGACAGCTGCCGTCCGGCGGATGCCGGACGGCCTACTCGTTCCCGCCCCGCGCCAGCAGCGTCATCCGCGCCGCACCCAGCAGCCGGGCGTCTTCGCCCAGCGGCCCCAACTCGATGCGGACCTGGCTGGCGGCGAGCGGCTGCACCCACTCCGACACCTCCCGCCGCAGCGGTTCCAAAAGAAACTCGCTGGCCTCGAAGAGGCTGCCCCCGAGCACGACCATCTCCGGGTTGAGCATGTTGATCAGATTGGCGATGCCCATGGCGAGGTATCTGGCGGTCTCTTCGAGGACCCGCACGGCAACCATGTCGCCACGGCGCGCCGCCTCGATCACAATGTCGGTCGAGACCGGACGCGATCCGGCCAGGCCCGCCATCACGGTCGCCTCTCCGGCGGCAATGCGCGCCGCGGCGCGCCGTCCCACCGCGGCCGCTGACGCTTCCGCCCCAAGGCATCCCACCTGGCTGTAGAGCCCGTTCTTGCGCGGGTCGACGGCCAGCCATCCGGCCGCTCCGGCCAGATCGCCAGCGCCGTGCAGCAGCCATCCCGAGCTGATAATGCCCGCGCCGATTTCGTCGCCTGCCGAGAAGTACACGACGTCGGAGAGCCCCCGCGCGGCGCCCATCCACTGCTCGCCCAGCGCCGAGGTCGCGTAGTGGTTGTCAACCAGCGCGGGCTGCGGCAGCCTGTTCTCGATCTCGTGCCACAGCGGAACTTCCTGCCAATCCCATAGCGTCGGCGCGAGCGCGTTGCCGGTAGACGCATGATAGACTCCCGGAATCGAGATGCCAACGCCTCCGACATGGGCCAGATCTACGGCGGATTCGGCCAACACCGTTTCCACCACCGCAATCATCTGCTGAATGGAGTCCTGGAAACTCACCTTGCGGAACGGTAGCTTGCTCCGGTGAATGATCGTGCCGCCACCGTCGACCACGGCCGCGGCGATCCTACTCGCGCTGAGATCCAGACCGATTACGAGGCTTTCGCCCATTTGGGGCCACTATACACCAACCCGGGCTTGTGCGCTGAGACTCGGCAAAATGCAAGAGTGCCTGTCCGGAAGCTGGGGCATTTGCCCCAAGCCGGCCCGGCCAAGCTCATTCCTGCCACGTAGAATCAACCACATCCGTTCGGTATCGATTTGGTCCCGAGATTGCTTTTGCCGGGACATGCGTGATTTCAGCCAGGCTCCGTTCCTGGTGATCTGGGAAGTGACGCGGGCCTGCGATCTGGCCTGTCTCCACTGCCGTGCCTCCGCCGACCCTTATCGCCATCCGCTCGAACTTAGCACTGAGGAAGGCTTCCGCCTCCTCGACACCGTGCGCGAGTTCGGCGATCCCATCATGATTTTCACGGGTGGCGATCCCCTCAAACGCGCCGATCTGTTCCCGCTGTTGGAACACAGCGTCGCCCTCGGCCTGCGCACCACGGTTTCTCCCAGCCCCACGCCGCTGCTCAGCCGCGAGGCCATCGCCGGCTTCAAGAGCGCTGGCGTCGCGCGCATCTCCATCAGCGTCGACGGATGGGATGCCGCCTCGCACGACGACTTCCGCCAGGTCCCCGGCTCCTTCGACCGCGCCATGCTGGCGCTCGAAGAGGCCCAGCGCATCGGCCTATCCACGCAGATCAACACCACCGTCAGCCGCCACAACTGGAAACATCTCGAAGAGATCGCGGACATGGTGGACCGCCTCGGCTGCGACATGTGGGACATCTTCTTCCTGGTCCCCACCGGCCGCGGCGCCTCGCAAGCCGAGCTCAACGGCGCCGAGTTCGAGGAAGTTTTCGCGTTTATGTACGAGCGCTCGAAGAAGTCCCGCGCCGTCATCAAGACCACCGAGGCGATGCACTATCGCCGCTACCTGATGCAGCGCCGCAAAGACGAAGTCAGCGCCGCCGTCAAGGGCCACCCCGGCGACAACCCGCTCAACAAAATGGCCGGCATCAACAGCGGCCGCGGCTTCGTGTTCATCTCCCGCACGGGGGAGATCTATCCTAGCGGCTTCCTGCCCATCTCCTCCGGGAACGTGCGCCGCAACTCGCTGGTCGATGTCTATCAGAACGGTCCGCTCTTCCAGGTCCTGCGCGACAGCTCGCTGCTCAAGGGTAAGTGCGGCCTCTGCCAGTACCGCAATCTTTGCGGCGGCTCCCGCTCCCGCGCCTTCGCCCTCACCGGCGACTACCTCGCCGCCGAAGCCCGCTGCATCCACCAGCCGGCAGAGGCCGCGGCTGTAACGATCTGACTCGGACCCTACGGCGCGAAGTATCCGTTGATGTCCAGGATCACGTGCGTCCGGTCGGTGACGAAAACGCTGATCGCTCCATTGCCTCCCGCCGGAATGATCGCTGCGTTCGCCACCACCGCCCCGTCGAAGGAGTTCAGCGTGGAAACGAACGGTTGCGCCGATCCCGCCGGCCACGCCGTGAGGTAGGAGAGTAGCCCGTCGGGCACCACCGTGACATTCATCGAATAGGCCGCCGCTGTCGCCGGAATGCCGCAGACGCTCGCCGGAATCGTAAACGACCGCGTCGTCCGGGCCTCCATCTCCGGGCCCCCGAACGGGCCGTCCGAATTCCGCGTGTCCACCGCCCGGCACGGTGTCACGGGGTAGAACGACAAGGCGCCCGGGTATCCGGGCTGGCCGAAATAGCCATTGATGTCCAGGATCACGTTGCTCGGGTCGGCGACGAAGACCGAGATCGACTCATTGGTGCCCGCCGGAACTAGCGCGGCATTCGCCACCACTTTTCCGGTCCAGGAGTTCAGCGTCGAGACCAACGGCTGCGCCCCTCCGGTCGGCCACGTCGTCAAATAGCCGAGGTACCCGGCGGGCACCGCGGTGACATTCAGCGAGTAGGCCCTCGCCGTAGCGGGAGTGCCGCAGGGACCGAGCGGAACCGGGAAGTTCCGGGTCTCGCCTTTGTACATCGCAGGCCCGCCAAACTGGCCCGCGGAGCCACGCGTGTCGGCGACGCGGCACGGCGTGGCGGGATAGAGGGAATAGGAGCCCGCGCCGCTGGACGCATCGAAATAGCCGTCGATGTCCAGGATGACATCGGCTGGATTCGTGACGTAGAGGTTCACCGCGCCGTCCGAGCCCGCGGGCACGATCGCGGCATTTGCCACCACCGTGCCGCCAAAGGAATTCAACGTGGACACGAGCGGCTTCGTCTGACCCGCGGGCCACAACGTCAGGTAGCTGAGCGGCCCTCGGGGCACCACCGTCACGTTCAACGAATACGCCTGGGCAGTGCCGGGGATGCCGCACCCGCTCTGCGGAATCACAAAGGACCGCGTGGAAGTGGCGGTCATCGCCGGCCCGCCAAACGGCCCGGCGGAATTCCGTGTGTCCACCACCCTGCATGGAGTCACCGGGACGAAAAGCAGGGGCGAGCCGGGGGCAGTCGCTCGCGGTGTCGCGGTGGCTTCGTTTGAGAGCGCGCTCGTGCCGCCGGCGTTCACCGCCGCCACTTTGTAGAAATAGGGCGTGCCATTGGCGAGGCCGGTAGCGGTGTAACTCGCGGTGGTGAGTCCGGAAGCGATAGGCACAGCGCTCTCTCCGCCCCCCGTAACTCCACCATAGACGTCGTAGTAAGTAGCGCCGGCGCTGGGGGTCCAGGTCAGAGTCACCTGGCCGTTGCCGGCTGCCGCGGTGAGGCTAGTGGGCGCCGGGGGCAAGGTTCCGTTGAAGCCGGAAAGCAGAAGTGGATACGCGTTGGCAGTAATCGTGGGCCCTTGAATCGCCGTCGAGCCGTTGAAGATGTCCAGAGCCGTTGCCACCTGCAAAGAGCTGGGGATCGAGAACTGCGCGCTGGCGGAGGGGTTCCAGACGATGATCGCGGGCGCGCCGCCGGCCAGCGTAAAGCTCATCTGCCACGTTCCGGCCCCGTCGATCGAGACGCCGTTCAGCGAAGCGCCGGTCAGCCAGCGCTGCAAAACACCGAAGGCCACGCCGGCCTTGGTGAGCTGCCGCGGATCGTTCTCCTCGGTAGCGGCGCAAAACGTGGAGCCCTTGCTCCAGGTGTACCAGTCGTAGCGTGCCGAGCCGTAGGCCAGATCCACCAGGTAGCGGCGCACGATATACGCCGCGCCCTGCGTTTCGGAGATGGTCGCATCGCCGGAGGCGCCTTCGGTGTCCCAGAAGGGCATATTGGCGACGCCGTTCTTGGCCATGACGAAACGCACGTTCGCGATGGAGGGGCCGATGGTCTCGGGAGCCAGGAGGTAAGTGTAGAAGTGGAACGGAACAACGTCGATGTAGGAGGCGATGCCCCCCTGCAGGAGCTGGTCCAAGTAGCCGGCGGCGTAGGGAACCGGAGCGACCACGGTGTTACCCGGGTCGATCGACTTGAGGATCGTGTAAGCTTCCTGGGTAAGCTGGATTAGTTGCGGAACCGTCCCGGCGTAGTAAGTCGGATCGTTGGGTTCGTTCCATATCTCGTAATTACGGATACGCCCTTTGTACCGCTGGCCCACGGCGGTGATGTAATCGCGCCAATCCTGGATATCCCTGGGTGGAGCAGGCGCGCCGGCGCCGATGTAGTTGACGTTGTCCGGCTGCGAAGAGGCCCACCCCGGCGACTGGCCGAGCGTCAGCAGAATCTGCGGGACGCCGTTGGCCTCAGCCGCAGCCACCCACAGGTCCAGCGTCTCCCAGTCCCAAACACCCTTCACAGGTTCGAGCGCCGTCCATGCCGTCTCCGAGTCCCACAAGCGCAGCTGGCCGAACGGGAACTGCGGCCACGGCACGCCGCCGCTGACAGGATTGCCGCCGGCGTCTGTGAACGCGACATCGTCCACCCAGAAAGTGCCCGCATAAGAAGCGTGGAACATGAGATACACGTCCCCGGTGTCGTGGACCACACCACTTACTGTGACCTGCTGCCAGTTAGCCGTCATGGGGACCGTGGTTTGCGCGTAGACAGCATAGGGCGAGGCTTGTTGTCGGAGGATTACATCGACCCTTAGGCCAGGGTCGCCGCGCATCCAGGCGCTGAACGAGTAACTCTGCTCCGGGATCACCGTGACCGGCTGGGCGAATTGCACGGCCCCCGAGCCCGGGCTCTGCACTGCGATCTTCTGCGACGCCGTGCCGCCATGAGGATTCGTCGCGTCCTGGGAGTAAGTGATCGTGGGGCTGGCCCAACTCGAGTTATCCGTCCAGTGGACGGCGATTTGCCCGCTGATGCCGTTCGTTACTCCAACCTGTGTATAGGGCGGCTCCATGCCGGCATTTCTCAAGAAGCTCTGCTGGTAGTTGGCGACGTGCATCCCGAAAAACGTCGGCGCGATAGCGCCCAGGTTAGGCGAGGGGCCGGATGAACCGGGCGCATAGGAAACGGCGAAGTCATCCACCCACATGGTTCCGGGCGTGCTCATGCCGAGCATCAGGTAGACGTCCTCGGTGGTGGTGATGTAGCCAATCGTCGTAATCTGCTGCCAATCGCTCGTGAGCGCCTGGGAACCCTGAATGTAGGTCGTGTACGGCGACGCGGCCTGTTGGATGGAAAGCGAAACCTGAGCGCCCGGCGTGCCGCGCACCCAGGCCGAGAGGGTGTAGATGTTGCCCGTCTGCTGCCCGAATCGCTGGACCATCTGGAAGCGGTCGCCCCCGACGCTCGACACCACGATCTTCTGCGATGCGGCGCCGCTGTGCGGATTGACCGTGTCCTGGGAGTAGGCGATCGTGGGTGCCGGCGCCTGCCAGTACGAGTTGTCGGACCACCCGTTTGCGACCTGTCCGCTGATGGTGGCAGGGCCGGCGCTCACCACGCCATACGGCGCCTCCATCCCGGGGTTGATCAGAGAGACTGATGTCGCGGCGAAAGTTCGCCCGCAGGGTAAAGCGCTCAGCGCCAGCAACGCCAGCGGCAGACGCGAAAGGGCATTCATGACGAGATCCATTATATTAGGGCGTGGCGACCCTGCGACCGGAGATCCGTCTCACGCTCCTTCTCCCCGCCCTCCTGCTCGCCCAACTCACCACCGGTTTCATCGAGGGACACGCTCCCGGCGGTAGCGAGGTCGTCATCACCGCGGGCCCAGGTTTTCGCGTCTCGGTCGTCGCCGAAGCGAGCGGCCACTTCGCGATCGCACTCCCTTGCGGCCGCTACCAGATCTCCACCGGCAACCGGCCCTCCGTCACCGTCCTCGTAATCGCCAACGAAACAACCCGGATCGATCTCGACGCGGCCCCGCCACCGCCCGCGCCCACTTACCCCGAGGGGTTCAGTCGCGAGCCCGCAACCGTAACCCAGCCCCTCAATTTCGGCGGCCTCTCCGACAACCGCCTCGCGGTCAAGTCGCAAAGCGCCGCTTCGTGGACGAACACCCGCTACATCCTCAACGGCATGGACGCCACCGATTCCTACCAGCCGGGACGACCCGCGATCCTGCCCGAGGTTGAGACTCTCCAAGAGCCGCGCGAATCCTGGCACGGCTCGCTCTCCACCGCGAATACCGCGTCGTTCCTCGCCTCGACGTACCTGCCCGGCCCAGCCGAGCGAGGGATCGTTCAGCAATCCGAGCATTTCACGTCCTTCACGCGGGATCGCGTCGAGACCGGCGGCCCCCTGGGGAACTGGGCCGACCTGATCGCCTCCGTCTCCGGTCAGTGGTCCGCCCAAACCGTACCGCTGGCCTCGCTGGGCTCCCAACAGCACAGCCGTCTGCTCTTCGAAGACGCGCGCGGCCGCATCCGCGCCGGCAGCCGCGACCAGATCGAGGCGCTCTACAGCGGATCGAGCATGAACCTGTCGGGTTGGGGCGAGCCCGCCGGCTTCGAGGCCTTCGCGGGCGGACGCATGATGCCGCAGTTCCCGCTCCCAGGCGGTTTCGCTGGCGAGGGCGAGCGGGACCGCTTCGACTTCCTGCAAGCCGCATGGACGCATCAGCTCGCGCGCGGCCTCCTCCAGGTACGCTACGGATTCTCGGCCGCGAATCTCGACACCACTGGGAGCGGCAGCCAGAGCAGCATCGAGTTGCTGGGCGGCGCGGTCACCGGAGCGCCGCCGCTCGCAAATCTCGCCACCCGCACCCGCCACGGTGTCGAGAGCGTTCTCGCCATCGCCACCGCTCGCCACCACATCGCGGCCGGCGCCGGCTTCGAGACCGCCGCGCCGCGCAACCGCTTTACCGCGCCTTCCAGTACGGACCTGATCACGGTGGCGGGCGCTCCCGCGTTCACCGTCCAGTTCAACACGCCCACCGACACGCGCGAGCGCGTACAATCCTTCCACGGCACTCTTGCGGATCGTTGGACCGTCGCGCCCACTCTGTCGCTCGACGCCGCTCTCACCGCCGATTTCGCCTGCTCGAGCCAGATCACCTGGAAAAGCGTCGCGCCCCGCGCGGGCCTCGAGTGGCGGGCTCCGCATTCCCGCGGCCTGGTCCTCCACGGCGCTTTCTCGCGCGCCTACGCGCCCCTCGCGGGCCGCTACCTCGATTTCGGGAACCCCAGCGGCCTGGGCGGAAACGTATACCTCTATCAAGGCCCGCTGGTCGCGCGCTTCGGAGGTCCGTATTCCTCCATCGACCCTTCCCTGCGCCGGCCCTATGCGGACGAGTTCGACGTGGGCGCCCGGATCGCGCCCATCGCTCGGCTCTCCGCAAGCATTCGCCTCTTTCGCCGCGACGAGAAACAGCGTCTCGCCGCCGTCAACGTAGGCGTGCCCGCCCAGGACTTCACCCCCGTTGCCATCCTCGATCCATACGACGGGCAGCAGTTGACCGTCTTCCAGCAGGACCCCGCCACCTTCGGCCAGGACCGCTACCTGCTCACCAATCCGCCCGGCCTTCGCGAGCAGAACTCGGGACTGGTCGCCGAGCTGGGCGACCAGTGGAGGAGTCTCGTGCTTCACCTCTCCTTCGCCGCCGAGAAGTCGTACGGCCCCACGAATCCCGGCGACGCCGTCTTCGAGAACGACGCCGGAGTAGTCGGCGCGCTGTTCGCCGATCCGAACACCACCATTCACGATGCCGGCCGCAGCTTCCTGGACCGCGCCTACGTTGCCAAGCTGCAGGCCGCATACCGGCTCCCCGCCGGAATCGAGCTCGCGAGCGTCGCGGACTACCTCGACGGACTCCCCTTCGCCCGCCAGCTGCTCGTCACGGGCTTGGCGCAGGGCCCGATTGTTGTGGCCACCACCGTGCGTGGCAGCCCCGAAGGCGGCAACCGCTCGCAATATGTGGCCAACTGGAATCTCCGCCTGACCCGCCAGTTTCCGCTCCCTGCCGGCCGCATCACCGCCGCAATAGACATCTTCAACGTCACCAACGCGGCGAAGCGCCTCCAGGAAAGTGATCTAAGCAGCCCCGCGTTCAACCTGCGATTGCCCGTGGCGATCCAGCCCCCGCGCTACGCCCGCATCGAGCTCCGCTACGACTTCTAAGCAGCTCCGTTCGTGTGCATTCGTGTTCATTCGTGGCCAGAATTGTTTTAGCCTTCGTGTGTACACTGGTGATCTATGCGCATTCCCACTTGGCCGGTCCACGACGACCGCGAACTCGATCTGCTGCGCGGTGTGCTCGAGAGCGGCCGATGGGGCGGCTTCAACGAGGTCGTCACGCGGTTCGAGCAATCCTTCGCCGCCTTTCAGCAGTGCGCACATGGGATCGCCGCCTTCAACGGGACGGTGACGCTCGAGACCGCGCTGGCCGTCTGCGGCATCGGCCCCGGCGACGAGGTGATCGTGCCCGCCATCTCGTTCATCTCGACCGCGACAGCGGTCTCGCGCGCAGGCGCCCTGCCGGTGTTTGTCGATATCGAGCCGTACACCTTCAACATGGACCCAGCGCGCGCGGCTGCGGCCATCACGCCGCGGACCAAGGCGATCCTGGTGGTCCATTTCGGCGGCCTGATGGCGGACATGGATTGCTTCACGCGCCTGGCTGCCGAGCGAGGCCTGATCCTGATCGAGGACGCCGCGCACGCCCACGGCTCCGAATGGAGCGGGAAGCGCGCCGGGAGCTTCGGCCTGGCCGGATCGTTCAGCTTTCAGAACTCGAAGGTCATGACCTCGGGCGAAGGCGGCATGCTGACCACGAACGACGCGGCGTTTGCGACCGGCGCCCGCGCCTTCGTCAACCAGGGCCGCCGCGAGGGCGAGGGCTGGTTCTTCCATTACACGCTAGGGTCGAACCTCCGCATGACGGCGTTCGAGGCGGCGGTGCTGACCGCGCAACTGGAGCGGCTCCCCGAACAGATCGCCACCCGTACGCGAAACGCGCGCCTGCTGCGCTCCGAACTGGCGGGGGTCGAAGGCCTGCGGTTCCAGGACGAGCCGGCCCAGGCGACTGCGAACTCCGGGTACCTGCTCCTGGGACGAATCGACGCGGCGAAGTTCGGCATGACCCGCGACCAGTTCCATGTCGCACTGACCGCGGCGGGCATTCCGTCAACGCCGTTCTATCCACACCCGCTCTACGGAAACCCGATGTACCAGGCCGGCGGCTGCCGTGTGGAGCCCTGCCCGGTCTCGGAGGCCTGTATCGGCGACGCCTTCTGGTTCCCGCACCGCGTGCTGCTGGCCGATGAAGAGACAGTCCGCGAGATTGCGGCGGTGATACGCTACTTGGCCTTCGGCCGCGAGTCCGGAGGAACCATCCCGCTGGCGCGGTAGTAGGCCACCAGTTGGCCGTAGTGCTCGGCGGCGTGCTCGATCACGGCCAGCCACGGCTCCACCGTCTTCGCGAAGCGCTCTTCAGGGACGGCCTTCAGTGTGGCGTCCGCATCCTCGATCGACTTCCGAAGCGCTGCCACGGTTTCCGCTTTGGTGGCGTATTTCTTTGGATCGAGTTCATCCCAGTTGACCTTCTCGCCGCGCCCCGCCTTGGCCCCGTAGATGTTGCCCGAGGCGACATGAATGAGCATTTCCTGGAACGAGCGTGACTCCTTGGCGATACGGAAGCCGTACTTGGCCTCCGGAAAATCCTCGGCCATCTCCAGGATCTTGTGGTTGACGTAGCCGAAAGCCTGGCTGAAGCTCTTGGCCGGTGTAGGTGGTTGCTGCGTCTGCGCCTGGGCGAAGGGGACCATAGCGCTGGTCAGGAGCAGAGCGGTGGCTAGGGAGTTCATGATGCCCACATCCTAGCATGTCGGATGAGTGGCCCACCCAGCCCAGCACCGAACCGCGACCGCCGTGCGGGAGCGGACCTCCCCGGTTTGCAGCCCGAGCGCCCCCTCCGCCCCCTGCTGTACAATGGCGGAGAACTGGAGGTGGGCCTATGTCGCTACGCGATTTTCTGCAAAAGCAATTCATCGATGTCATCCAATGGACCGAATCCGAGGACGGCGTGCTGGCCTGGCGCTTCCCCATGCGTGACATGGAAATCCAGAACGGCGGCCAGTTGACGGTGCGCGAGTCGCAGTTGGCGGTGTTCGTCAACGAGGGCCGCGTCGCCGACGTCTTCACCCCCGGCCTCTACACGCTGAACACCCGCACCCTGCCGCTGCTCACCAACCTGATGAACTGGGACAAGGAATTCCTGTCGCCGTTCAAGTCCGACGTGTACTTCCTCTCGACGCGCGTGCAGGTGGATCAGCACTGGGGCACCGCCACGCCCATCACCATCCGCGACCCGGAGTTCGGCGCCGTGCGGCTGCGCGCCTATGGCATCTACGCCTATCACATCGCCGACGCGCGGGTCTTCTACAACAAGGTGAGCGGCACGCGGGAGATCTACCGCGTGGACGAGATCGAAGGCCAGCTCCGCAACACCGTCGTAGGCCGCATTGCCGACACCTTCGCCTCGAGCAAGATTCCGTTCCTCGACATGGCCGCCAACCAGGTGGCGCTGGGCGAGAAGATCACCGAGCAGATGACGCCGGGATTCGCCCAGTTCGGCCTGGCGCTCGATTCGTTCGTGGTCGAAAGCCTTTCGCTGCCCGACGAGCTCCAGAAGATCCTCGACCAGCGGATCAGCATGGGCATGATCGGCGACATGAACCGGTACACCCAGTTCGAGGTGGCGCAATCGATGCCCATCGCGGCGGCGAACGAGGGCGGCGGCGCGGCGGGCGTCGGCGTCGGACTCGGAGCCGGCCTGACCATGGCCCAGCAGATGATGAACGCCATGAAGCCGCAAGCGGGTGGGCCAACTCCGGGCGGACCTGCCCCGGCGGGCGGCGGGGCGCCCACGGGTGGCGGGGCTCCGGCCGCCGACACGAAATTCTGTATGAGTTGCGGCAAACCGATCGCGCGGGTGGCGAAGTTCTGCCCGGAGTGCGGATCGGCGCAAGCGTAAACGACAGGCACGAAATGGGCGGAGTCGAATGGGTGGTCGAGGCGTATGGCTGCAATCGCGAAGCGCTCGCCAGCCTCGCCCGGCTGCGCGCCCTGTTCGACCTCCTCGTCGCCGACCTCAACCTCCGGCCCGTGGGCGACACAACATGGCACCAGTTCGGCGGCGCGGGCGGCATCACCGGTCTGTGCCTGCTGGCCGAATCGCACCTGGCCTGCCACACCTTTCCCGAAAATGGATCGCTGTGCCTGAACCTGTTCTGCTGCCGGCCTCGCTCGGAGTGGGATTTCGAAGCGAACCTGCGGCGGGAATTCGGCGCCCGCGCGGTGCGCGTGCGGCGCCTCGAGCGGCCGTATCAAACCGATGAGCCCAACTGCGAACTGCCCGAATTGCGGCGCGCCGATCCGGTTCCGCTGGTCTAGCGCGGTCCAGACCGTGTGCGAGTTCTGCCACTCGATCCTGGTGCGCCGGGACGTGAACCTGGAACTCGTCGGGAAGGTGGCCGACCTGCCGCCGGACAACTCGCCCATCCAGATCACCACCGAGGGCGTTTACCGCAACCGCCCGTTCCAGGTGGTGGGCCGCATCCTTTACGAGTACGACGAGGGCGGCTGGAACGAATGGCACGCCGTCTTCAACGACGGCGCGAGCGGGTGGCTCTCCGACGCCCAGGCCGAATACGCGGTCTCCTTCGCGGCGGCCGTCAAAGGGCTGCCGGCGGCGGCCAGCGTCGCGCGCGGCCAGCACTACGGCTTCAACGGCGTGGACTACGAAGCGATCTGCCTCACGCGCGCCCATTACCGCGGCGTCGAGGGCGAGCTGCCCTTCGAGTATTGGGACAAGAACGAAGTGCTCTTCGTGGACCTGGAATCCCACGACGCCCGCTTCGCCACTCTCGACTACAGCGATCCCGAGCCGCTGCTGTTCCTGGGCGAGGCAGTCGATTTCGACAGCCTGAGTCTGAAGAACCTGCGCCGCTTCGAGGGCTGGTAACGCCATGAGCACCGCACCTCCACCCCAGGTCAAATCGTTCAACTGCCCCGGCTGCGGAGCGCCCGTCGTCATCCGCGGCTTCGCCACCACGCTCAGCGTCGTCTGCGGGAACTGCCACTCCATCCTCGACGCCAAGGACCCCAATTTCGCGGTGCTGCAGCGGTTCCAGGCGGCCGAGAGCATACAGCCGCTCATTCCGCTGGGAACGCGGGGCAAAGTGCGCGGCGAGCCTTACGAAGTGATCGGCTTCCAGGTGCGCACCATCACGGTCGACGAAGTGGATTACAGCTGGCACGAATACCTGCTCTTCAACCCGTACAAAGGCTACCGTTACCTCACCCAGTATCAGGGTCATTGGAATGACGTCACCGTCCTGCGGGCGCTGCCCGAGGTAACCACCAGCGGCGCGCGGCCCGTCGCCAAGGTGAACGGCGAGAAGTTCCGGCACTTCCAGACCTCGCACGCCCGCACCACGTTTGTTCTGGGCGAATTCCCCTGGCAGGTGCGCGTGGGCGGCGAGACGACGACCTGCACCGACTTTGTCTCGCCCCCTCGGATGCTCTCCTCGGAAACGATCGGTTCGGAGACCACCTGGTCGCTCGGCGAGTACATCACCGGCAAGCAGGTATGGCAGGCCTTCCAGCTTCCGGGCAGCCCGCCCGCGCCCGTGGGAGTTTACGAGAACCAGCCTTCGCCCTACGGCGGCAACCTCAAAGAGGTCTGGCTGGTGTGCGCGCTCTTCCTCGCGGCGCTGGTGGGAATGGCGCTGTTCTTCACCACCTTCGCGCGGGACGAAGACGTCTTCAGCGGGAGCTATCACTTCGCGCCGGGCACGGGCGGCGAGGCCTCCTTCGTCACGGACTATTTCGAACTGAAAGGGCGCACATCGAACGTCGAGCTTTCGACGCGCACCGACCTCAGCAACAACTGGATCTACTTCAACTATGCGCTCATCAACGCCGATACCGGCCAGGCCTTCGACTTCGGGCGCGAGGTCAGCTACTACTCCGGGAGCGACAGCGACGGGGCCTGGACCGAGGGCAGCAAGAAGGATAC
>Ga0265320_10000650_pt1 | contig 26560 bp, 22 predicted proteins | sample 4827metaG_FD_202087 | JGI IMG/M metagenome (GOLD analysis project Ga0265320, IMG submission 202087) | Rhizosphere microbial communities from Carex aquatilis grown in University of Washington, Seatle, WA, United States - 4-8-27 metaG | ecosystem: Host-associated > Plants > Roots > Rhizosphere >...
AGGTCGCCCACTTCCGCGCGGGCGAGGAGCCGCGGAGACAGCGTTTCCGCTGCGCCGGGCGCGGGAGTCAGCAAATCGCCCGACTCGCAGCAGTGTCCGACGACGAGATATTGCTTGGTTTCCTTCTTAGTCCTGGCGCGACCCGTCGCCGGGACGATGACGATGGCGTGCTGCGAGCCATAGAGGCTTGGGCGCAGAATTTCGGTCATGCCCGCGTCGAGCTTGAGAAACTCGTAGCCTTGGGTGCCGGTCGAAACGGCGTCCTGCACGGTGCAAACCAGCGCGCCGGCCAGCGCCACGAGGTAGGTGCCCGGCTCGATTTCCAGGCGCAGACGCTGACCCGATTCCCGCGCCCGTTCCGCAAACAGCGCCTTCACCGTCGCGCCGACTTCGCGCAGATTGGTCGTCTTTTCGCCCGGCACGCGCGCGACCTTAAAGCCGCCGCCAAGGTTGACCGTATCCAAATTGGGAAATTCCCGCGCGATGCCCAGCGTCAGATTGGCGACACGCTGCCACACCGCCGGGTCGCTACCCGAGCCGATGTGCGTATGCACCTTGGTTACGCGCAAGCGGTGGTTCGAGACTAACGCGTGGACTTGCTCCAGCCATTCGTGCCAGATGCCGAAACTGGAGCCGGGGCCGCCGACATTGGTCTTGCCGGAATGCCCGGAACCCATGCCGGGGTTGAAACGCAGACCGAGCTTTTCGCCGGGAAATTGCCGCCCAAAGCGGTCAAGTTGCGCCAGCGAGCACGCGCTAAACCGAATGCCGCGTTGGTGCAATTCCGCGAAATTCTCCGGCATTTCCTGCGTGGCCAGGGAAATTTTCTCCGGCGCGATGCCCGCGCGCAAGGCGCGTTCGGCCTCCCAGCCGGAACTTGCGTCGAAATGCAGGCCGAGGCTTTCGAAAAAACGCAAGATGGCGGCGTTCGGGCATGCTTTCATCGCGAAGCGCACGGTCAGGCCGAAGGCGTTGGGAAAGGCGAGGCAGGCCTGCGCGTTGCGCCGCAGCGTGGCCTGGTCGTAAACGTAAGCCGGCGTGCCGAATTGCGCGCGCACGGCCGCGACTTGCGCCGCCGTGAGGAAGCGGAGGGACTCGGGAGCGGAAGATGCTTTCGGGGAAGGCATGGAAAAGGAAGTCGAAGAGTGCACCGCAAATTTAATTCAAACGCAAAGACGTTTTTCAGTGCTTCGCCGTCCAATGCCGGAGCGAGCGCAGTAAAAAATACTCCAGCGCGGCGTCTTCCTTCAGGTTGACCTCGAGCAGGCCGGAAATTTTTTCCAAATCCGCGATGGCGCGGCCCAAGCGGGCGGCCCGCGTGGCGAGCGCCGGATGACTGACGGAGCCGAGCGCGAAGTCCCGCGTGGCTTGTTCGATCTCAACCAGCAGGCTCGCGCGCAATCCCTTGTGCAGGCCCGCCTGCGCGGCGGTGATTTCCTCGTCGTCGAGGCCGGCGGAAAGTTCCGTTTTGGCTTTTTCCCATTCAGCCTCTGCGAGACGCTGCAATGCGGCCTCGAAACGCGCGCCGAGTCCGTAGGCCGTGAGCACCAAATCGCCGGGCGGGATTTTTTCACCACTCGTCAGCCGCGTCAGCCACGCCGCGTAATCCGTCCGCCAGTTGCGCCAATCCTCGTCGGTCAGCGGGGCCGAGGCGGCGGGCAGACGCAGGTGAAAACAGCGGCTGCGAATCGTCGGCAGCAAATCGTTTGGGCGCGTCGTCAGCAAAAAAAGCGTGGTGCCGTCGGGCGGTTCTTCCAGGGTTTTAAGCAAGGCGTTCGAGGTCGGTGCTTGCATCCGGTCCGCCTCGTAAATCACGCCGACTTTGCGCGGGCCTGCCGAGGCGGTGAGCTGGATTTTATGCAGGAAATCGCGCAAATCGTCCACCTTGATGAACCGCGCCTTGCCGGAGGGGCGCAGGGCAAAAAAGTCCGGATGCTTGACGGCATCCCCCGCATTGAGTAGGCGGGCGGCAAGTTCCTCGCACGCGGCGGCGAGGGCCGGGGGATGGTCGCCATGGACGAGGATGGCGTGCGCCAGCCGCCCGCGCGCCAGCGCCGACGTGAACGCGCGCAGCGAGCGCGGTGCGGATTCCGGCTCAACCATGGCGGCGCTTAAACTCATGCCAGATGGTTTCGGTGATTTGCTCGGAGGGCAGGGTGCCGTCCGCGACGAGAAAGCGTTCGGGGAGCGAGCGCGCGAGGAGCAGGTAGCCCTCGCGCACGCGCTGGTAGAAATCAATGTTCTCCTGCTCGAGCCGGTCGGGCAGGCCGCTGGCCCGGCGGCGCGCGCGGGCCAGGCCGACGTCCGCCGGCACATCCAGCACCACGGTCAAGTTGGGCAGCAATTCGCCGACCGCAAAACGATTGATGATGGCCACGGGGTCTTCGGAGAGTTGTCGGGCCACGCCTTGATAAACCGTCGTCGAATCAAGGAATCTGTCGCACAAGATAATTTTACCGGCGCGCACGGCGGGGAGGATGACTTCGCGCACGAGTTGCGCGCGGCAGGCGGCAAAGAGCAGCAGCTCCGTTTCCGGAAACATCGCCCGGCCACTTTGCGCGTGTTTGAGCAGGTGGCGGATTTCCTCGCCGATTTCCGTGCCACCCGGCTCGCGGGTGACGACGATACTGTAGCCCGCGCCTTGCAGACGCGCGGCCAGCAGGTCAATCTGGGTGGATTTGCCGCTCCCTTCGGAGCCTTCGAAGGAGAGGAAGAAGGATTGGGACGTGCGCGGCGCGGACATGAGCGAACCCGATTGAATCGAAATGCGGCGGCGCGACAACGCAAATTCGCCTACCACGCGCGCAGGAAGGCCTGAATCTCGGCGAGACTGGGGCTGTGGGCGTTGCGCACATAGAAGCCCGACACCGAAACGGCAACCGTCAGGCAGCACGGCGGCGGCAGGTCGAGCAATTGGGCGGCGACGTAGCCTGCGTTGAAATTATCGCCCCCGCCGGTGGTGATGGCGGGCTGGCCGCAATGTGGGCCTTCCACCCACCAGGCGCCGTCCCGCGTGGCCGCCACCGCGCCGTTGATCGGATGGATGACCACCGTGGCAATTTTTAGTTTTTCGCGGATGCCCCGCGCCGCGGCTTGGAGATTATCCGGCGTCGGCTCCGCCAGCGGCACGCCGAGCACGGCGGCGACTTGCTGGCCTTCGGAGATATTCAGGCCCAGCGTGGTATCGCCAAATTTTTGAAAGCGGGCGATGGTTTCGACGCCCTCGCGCAATTCGTCGCGCGGGCGTTTGGCCGGGTCCGCCAGGTCAAAAAAGTATTGGCGTGGGCGGCGCGGGAGCGCGGGCAGAGCCTTGGACAGCAAGCCCTCGAAAATCTCCGTCATGTGCGGCGTCTGGGTCCAATTCACGAGCGCGACGAGGTCCGCCCGCCCCAGTAAATCAAGCAGCGCCCGCTCGCCGACGGCTTCAAGCAGGCGCGCAAAGGTCAATTCCTCCATCGAAGCCGGTTCGCCGAGCATCAATTTGCCGTCAGGGAATTCGAGCGCTTGGGTGATGCCGGGGTTCGCCAGCGAAACCGCCGAGGTTTTTTGCGCGAAATCCTGAAAGAGCGGGTGGATGGTCGGGCGGCCGAGTGCACCGACATAGCGCACGCCGAGTCCCGCCGACAACAGCGCGCGCCCCATCAGCGGCCCGTTGCCGCCGAGTTGCTCGCGCTCCAAAAATAACTCGATGCTCGTGCTCTTGCCCGCAGCGGCGGTGATGCGCTCGCCAAACGCGGCCAGCCCGGCAAAGGGAACGTAATTCGCGCCCAGCCCTATGCGTTGCGCGACCGGGTGGATGATGCGGTCGATAAACCCGTCAAAGCCCACGACGGCCAGTTTTGCGGCGAGATCGCCACCTTTGCGCGCGAGTTCATCCAACGTGGCTGATTGAAAGTCAGAAGGCATGGGAAGGGGGGGGACGCCTTACGCCGCTTTGCGGGGGTGAACCGCCGCCTTGATCTTCGGACCAACGGTGTTCAGCGCCTCACGCAGGTCGTAGGCCAGTTGCACGCGCAGCCAGTAGCCGGGGGTCAACCCAAAATAGGCGCAAAGGCGCAAATCAGTCTCCGCGCTGATACCGCGCTTTTCGTTGACGATTTCATTGACGCGCTGATGGGACATCTTGGCGTCCTTGGCGAGGCGGTAGGGTGTGATGCCGAGTGGGCGCAGGAACTCCTCGCGGAGCAGTTCGCCGGGGTGGATGTTGAGGTGTTTGATCATTTTAGTGGTCGTCGGTGATTTCAACTTCGTGCGCATTTTGGCCGTCCCAGCGAAAGCACACGCGATACTGGTCGTTCACGCGAATGCTGTGTTGGCCTGCCCGGTCGCCTCGGAGGGCTTCCAGACGATTGCCGGGAGGAATGCGCAAGTGGTCAAGGGAGGAGGAGGCTTCGAGTTGGGTGAGTTTGCGAAGGGCGACTCGGTGAATGGTGGCGGGCAGCTCTCGCGGTCGGCGGCCACGCCAAAGCATCTCGGTGGGTTGGTCGGCAAAAGAGACAATCACGAGCGTGGGGTTGATTATGCATGATCCCCATGCTGCACGTCAAGCAGGAATAGGCAAAATTCCTCTGTTTACCCCCCATGGCGTTGCCCCCCAAAAAAAATCCCCTTCGGGCCGTGTGGCCCGAAGGGGACGTTGGAACCGCGCCCTGTGCGCGCAGTTCTGAATCAAAATCCTGGACTGGTTAGTTGATGGTGGCAAACAACACTTCGACGCGACGGTCTTGGCGGTTTTGCGAATCACCGAACGAGCCGATTTTAATCCGGTTGGCCGGCACACCCGCCTGAATCAAGGAGAGGCGAACCGCTTCCACGCGGCGGTCGTCCAAACCTTTATCCTTGGGGTCGGTGCCATGCGGATCCATGGTGCCATCAATGCCGAGATCCAGCGACGGATTGGCGGCCATATAGGCGGCGATGTCCGCGCTCTTGACCTTGTCGACGGTCTGGATCTGGGCGTCATTGTAGGCAAAGTTGAAGTTGCGATACAATGTCCATTGGCGAACGATACCCGCGACGCCCGTGTTGCCCTGCTCACCGTTCGCGCCTTGCGCGCCCGTTGCCCCGGTCAACCCCGCGATACCGGTGACGCCCACGGTCGTGCGACCCTGGCTGCCCTGATCGCCGCCGACGCCCTGCGCGCCGGTTGCACCCGTGCGGCCCGTGCCACCGGTGGGTCCGTAAAGGGTGGAACCCTGTGCACCCTGCTCACCCGTGGCACCCTGCAGGCCGGTCGCGCCCGTGGCGCCCGTGGCGCCAGCGTACCCGACCGTGCTCGCGCCTTGCGCGCCGGTCTCACCCATGGCACCGGTTGCGCCCGTGGCACCCGTGGCGCCAGTCAGACCAACGCCGCCGCGCACGATTGCGCCCGGAGCACCCGTCGCGCCCGTCGCGCCTTGGGGACCCGTGGCACCCGTCGCGCCGTCCGCACCGCGTTCGCCGGCAATGGCGAGACCCGGGGCGCCCGTCGCGCCCATCGCGCCTTGCGCGCCGGTCGCGCCAATCGCGCCATCCGCACCACGCGGACCAACGAGACTCTGCGAATTGTCCGCCGGAGGATTATTGTAAACCGGAGCAGCCTGGACCATGGGCTGATAAACCGGTTGTGCCACGGGTTGCCGGACAACTTCCTGACTTACCGGAATGCCGGAATCGTGGGTGTTATTATAGGAGGACGTGGTGGGTTGCGAAGAGCAACCGGCGAGCAGCGTCGCGGAAACCGCGATGGCAATGAGTTCATGTTTCATAGGTTTTAATTTGTTTACAAGATGGATGGGGCCTCGGTATCGACTGGCGTTGATTTCCCGCGTGGAGCAAGAAGGCATTACTGGCGACGGTTGGTTCCCATGTGCGTGAAGCATAGTTCATCTGTCAGTTTGGCTCAATGGGGTGATACCCGACATGCATCAGAGTATGGCATTGCGCCCGCGTTCCGGGCGCGGCGGCCCGCGGATCGGAAATTCGCGCGCCGGTTGAACGAGGATTGCCATCCGCGCAGCAAAGCGGTAAATCCCTCCGCAGAAATATGCTGACCACTCTTGCAACTTTATCCTGGCCCGCCGCGGCGGCGCCCGGCCTGCTGCTGGCGGCCGACGGCGCGAGCTTCAATTTGTGGGCCACGTTCATGAACGCCGAGATTTTCGGCAAAATCATCGTCATCCTCCTGATGTTTTTCAGCCTGCTGGCGTGGACGGTGATGATTGGCAAGCACCTCGAGTTGACGAATTGGCGGCGGGTGAACCTCGATTTTCAAACGCGCCTGCGCGACACCGAGATGCTCATGCGGCAAACCGTTTCCACGGGCTTGCGCCAGGGGGTGCCTTATGCGCGGCTCTTTCACGACGCCATCGAGGCCGCCCGCCAGCACGCCGCCGACCGCGACCCGGTCATCCGCATGGGTCTGATTGAAAATGCGCTCCAGCGCGGCGTTGGCGCGGAATGCGTGCGCTACGAGCGCAAGATGGTGTTGCTCGGCTCGCTCGTGTCGGGTGCGCCGTTCATGGGCCTGCTCGGCACGGTGGTGGGCGTCATGGTGGCGTTTAACGGCATGGCCCAGTCCACCGGCTCGACGCTGCAAAACATCGCCCCCGGCGTGGCCTCCGCGCTGCTGGCGACGGTCTGCGGCCTACTCGTGGCGATTCCGTCCGTGTTCGGCTACAATTTTCTCCTCTCGCAGACTAAAATCATGATCACGGAGCTGGAAAATTACGCGAGTTGGCTGGCCGACCGCATGGAACTCGAGATGGAGGCGCAGAAAATCGTGCCGTTCCAAGGGCAGCCTTCGATCCAGCCGGCGGCACCGACCGCACCCGTTTTTTCTCCGCCGCACCAACCCGCCGCCTCTCCCGCGGCGCCCCCCGCCAATCCGCCCGTCGCCGAACGCTACCTGCGCTTCGATGTGTCCGATCCGGATTAATCCAACCTTCACCGGGAATCCGCCGCCATGGCACGAGTTTTCAAACGCAAGGACCGCCTCAACGCGATGTCGGAGATCAACATCACGTCGTTGCTCGACCTCGTTTTTTGCCTGCTCATCATCTTCATGATCACCGCCACGGTCATCGAGCAAACCGTGCCCATCAACCTGCCGACGCAGCCCCGCGACCCCGTGGCGGGCCGCGACTCGAAACAGAAATATGTCGCGGTCACGATTGACAAGCAGGGCCGCCTCTTTTTCGAGAAAACGCCGGTCGCGCCCGATGATTTGCGCGCGCAGCTCAAGGTGCTCGCCGCGCAGCCCGACCCGCCGGTCATCGCCATCCGCGAAGACCCCAGCGTGAACGGCCAACAGCTGGCCGATGTGCTGACCATCATCAAGCAGGCCGGCCTGACCAAACTGAGCCTCGATTTGCAGGCGAAATAAATGTCCCCTTCCATTCCCTATCCGGAGGAAACGCGCTCGAAACTGGCCTTCAGTTTATCGGTGCTGCTGCACGTCTTGATGGCGGGGGCCGTGGTCCTGTTTCTCTGGCATCGGGCCGCCCCTCCGCCGCCCGCGCCGAAAGTTTTTGAACTCGTCGCCGGGCCGCCGCAGGACAACCCGCAACCCGACTCCGCCGCGACGCCCGACGCATCTTCGTCTGCTCTTACTTCGGCGACTTTTTCAAGTTTGCCGTCCACCCCGAATGTGGAGCCGCTGCCGCAAACTCAGCCCCAGGTGCCGACTCCGGCGACCTCCACTCCTGCGCCCGCCAAACCCGTGACCGCCCCGCCGATTCTCAGCAACAAGCCCGGGCTTAAGCCCCCTGTCGCCACGGCCAAAGTGACCGACCTCAAATCCTTTCAACAAAGCCACCCCGCGGCCAGCGCCTCCACCACCCCGGCGGTGCGGCGCGGAACAGCGCCCAACGTTGGCCTCAACGTCAACAACATCATCAACCCCACGGGCCGGGCTGGCCGGGGCTCCAGCCGCGGCACGACGAGCCAATCCGGCGCATCGGGTTCGAGCGACGATTACGTGGCCAAGCTCATCGCACGACTACAGCAAGCATTCGAATTGCCCGGCGGCGTTTCCGGCCTGAAGGCGGATGTGCGGCTCACCATTGCGGCGGATGGCACCGTGATTTCGGCCATTTTGGTGACATCCTCGGGCAGCGATCAGTTCGATGCGGCAGTCAATGCCGCGCTGCAACGGCTCACCCATGTCGAGCCGCCCCCCGGCGGGCAGCAAATCGCCTACACGTTTACCTACACGCCGAACGGGTAGCAGTTGGACGCAGTGAACTCAGGCTCCGGTGAGACAACCGGCGAGAATCACGCATTTGCGCCATTTCGGAACAAACCGGCGCGCGGAGAACACGTCGAAATCACGCCGTTCGATTTCGTCCAAAATTCCGGCATAGAGCCGACCCATGACGCGCGCGGTCAGGCGTGAACCGTCATTATCCAACCCCGGCAGGCCTTTTTCCGCCCCGGCATACCAGGCGCGCGCGCGGGCGATTTGAAAGCGCATCAAGGCGCGCCAGGCGTCGTCCACCCGCCCCGTGCGCAAATGCTCCTCGGTGACGCCGAAGCGCGCCAAATCCTCCGCCGGCAGGTAAACGCGCCCGCGTTCGTAATCCTCGCGCACGTCTCGCAGGATGTTCGTCAATTGCATCGCGAGGCCCATCTCGACGGCGTGCGGCAGCAGCGCGGCGTCGCGCAGGCCGAAAATCCGGCTCATCATGATCCCGACGACGGACGCGACGTAGTAGCAATAGACCTCCAGCTCCGCCAAATCGCGCAGGCGCAATGGCACGCGGTCGCGCGCGCAGCCTTCGATCAAGTCGCGGCACCAGTCGCGCTCAATGCCGTATTCGCGGGCCATCGCGGCAAACGCCGGCGCGAAGGGCAGGGCGGACCGACCGGCGAGAATATCGTCGAGCGTTGCGGCCAGTGCGGCGGCCTCCGGCGCGGGCTGGGACAGCTCTATTTCATCGAAGGCGTCGTCCACCCAGCGGCAAAAGGCATAGAGCGCGTAGGCAGCGCATTTTTTCGGCGCGGGCAGCAGGCGCGAGGCGAAGAAAAAACTCGTCGCGTGTTCGCGCGTAGCCAGGCGGCAGGCGGCCAGCGCGGGCGCCAGCGCCGCGTCACGGTGCCAGCCCGGCGCGGGCGCCACCGGCGGCCACGCTCGCGGCAATTTTTCCAGCAAGGCAGGCGTCACAACTGAGTATTAAGCGCCCCGCCGCAGGAATTACGAAGTAAAAAATGGGTGTGATTATTGCCCCAGAGCAAACAACTGAAGATGATTTACCTCACCAACGCCGTGGCCGTCCAGAGCACGGGCGCGTTGCCGTGGAGCACGTCGGAGCTTTTGAGTTGCTCGGGGGTGTTGTCGCGGGGGCGGTTGAGGTAGTATTGCACGCCGTCGCCATTGGCCGCGGTCCATTTGTTGGTGCCCACGCAGACGTTCGAAATATTCCCGTCGACATCAATGTTTTTGACCAGTCCGAGCCAGGCTTTGCGCGCGGCCGGGCCGTAGGTCGGGGCGTCGAGCCAGCCGTTTTTGACGCCGGACACAAAGGCGAAGGCAAACATGGCCGAGCCGGAGGACTCCGACCAGGCCTCGGGGTGGTCAATCAACTGTTTCCACAGACCGTCGTCACCTTGATTTTTCAGCAGCGCAGCCATCATCTTGTGGTAGCCGTCGTAAATTTTGGCGAATAGGGGATGGTCGGCGGGCAGGTCGCACAGCAATTCCGTGATGCCCGCCGCCACCCAACCGTCGCCGCGCGACCAATAATAGGGCGCGCCGTCGCCGTGGTAAAACAGGCCGCTCGGTTGCTGGAGCCGGTCGAGGTAAACGGAAAAAGTCAGCGCGACGCGGTCGAGATATTTTTTATCCCCGCTGGCGCGGTAGGCCTGCAATTCGACGAGCGGCAGCATGTAAAGGTCGTCCACCCAATAGCGCGTGTCCGAACCGGAGAGGCCCTCAGCATTGGTCGTCGCAAACTGCCGGTCGGCAAAAGACCGGCCCAAATCGAGGTAGCCTTGGGACTTGGTGAGCCGGTAAATCTCCAGCGGCACCGCGCCGAAGACATGGTAATCGACGCCGTTGTTGGCGGAGATGTGGGCCGCACCCTCGGGCGTGGAAAAGAGGGCGAATTTCTGAATGAGCTTCTGCTGCAAGTCCGCGTTTTTCGTCACCTCGGCAAAAGTCAATGCGCCATACCAGGCAATGACTTCGGGATAAATCACTGGCGAGGGCGCGCGCGCGGTGGCGTAAGTTCCGGTCTCAAAACGAAACGGGTGGGCGGCAAAATTTTCGGCGACGCGTCGACCAATGTCCTTCGGGTCGGAGCCGTCCGGCCATTGGCCAAAATATGCTGCCAAAGTGGCCGCCGTGGGCGGGGTGATGACGATTTTGGCCGGGGCGCTTGCACTGGCGGCGGGCGCGGCGGCGGATTGCGCCGGGGCTGAATCCGCCAGCAGACAAAGCGACCCGCAAAGGCCAACAACACCGGGGAGAAAGCGGAAGGGATTCGTCATGGGGCGGGAGCGGTAAACTTCCTGTTTTACGCGTCAGGGGTCAAGGTGAAACCCCGCCGGTTTGGCTCGGCGGTGAAGGGGAGGACTTGCCTCGGGCGAAAATGTTCTTCATGCTCACCATTCCTCCTGCCAAGGTCTGCCCCCCGCCATGAAGTTGCTCTATGTCATCCGTCAGCGCCGTTCGGCGATTATCGCGGTCTGCCTGGTCAGTGCGGCGGCGTATTTTGTCCACGGAGTTTTGACCCGGCGCGAATACACGACCTTCGCGCTGGTGCAGGGTTTTGCGTCCGGCGGGTCGGGGCCGGCGGGCAGCCCTCCCACGGCCGCCAATGAAGACTTTAACACCAACATCCGCATCCTCCAATCCAGTGAACTGGCGCAGAGTGTGGCGGCGAAACTCAGTGATGCCGACCGCGGACGGATGCTGGCACCCTACACGTCCCTCTTCCAAATGGGGCCGGCGCCGAGCGTGGCGCAAATCATCTTGGAGGGCCGCCTCATTTCCCCCGGGCCCTCGGCGCTCAACCTCGACGTTGGCTTCCGCCATCCCGACCCGGTGATCGCGGCCACCCTGGCCAATGCGTTCGCCGGGGAATTCCTCCGCCGGCACGACGCGTTGAACGCCGACAAGGCCAAGTCCATGGTGGCGGCCCTGCAGGCGGCGGCGGACGCGCAGCAAAAGAAAATCGACGCCATTCAGTCACAGATGGACGAGCTGACGCAGAAATACGGCGTCACCAACATCGACGCCACCTCCACCACGGTTTTCGCCAGCGCCATTGAGGAATTGAACAAGAAAGTCATTTTGGACAAGGCGAAGCTTGATGAGCTGATGCTGCGCGGCCAGCAAATCCAGCAGCAGGTGTCGAACAGCAAATCCATCCTGGAATTGAATTTTATCGGCAGCCAGTCGCATATCGTGGCCTTGGAGCAGGCGGTCCAGGCAGCGGCCGACCAGTTGAAGATTTTGCAGTCCCAGGGTTACGCCGACGAGGCCCCCATTCTCGCGGAAGGCAAGGGCCGCGTGGACGCCGCCATTAAGGAATTGAATGATGCGGCGGGCGCGGCGGTCAAGCAGGTGGCGGCGGATCTGGAGGCCGCCCAGAACAATTACTCGCAGTCGGTGGATCGGCTCACCAGCCTGCAAAAGCAGACGCAGGAGTTGTCGCAGCAGCGCGCGCGGTTTGACGCGCTGCGCAACGATTTGAACACGGCGCTGCAGATGCATTCCAAGCAGGAACTGGCCATCTCCGATGAGCAGACCAAGACGAAGCTCAACGAGGTCACTTATTCCATCGTGGCGCGGGCCGAGGCCCCCCCCACAGCCGACCCGCTGCCCTGGCTCAACCTTGTCCTCCACAGTCTCGGCTGGGGGTTGGGCGGCGGTCTGTTGGCGCTGGCGGGTTTCGCCGTCTTTCTGCCACCGCCGGTTGAGCAACATCAGGAATACGAGCGCCGCCGCCGCCGCCATCGTCACTTTCATTCTTCATCCCGCCGCCGGGAGTAATACCATCCATGAACTCACTCCCGCCCAAGACTTCCCACCCGGCCTTGTTGAAGTGGGTCGGGAAAATGACGGAAATGTGCCGGCCCGCCGCCGTGCACTGGTGTGACGGTTCGCCGGCGGAGGCCGACGCCTTGTTTGCCGAGATGGTTGCGCGCGGCACCGCCATCAAACTCAATCCGGCGAAGCGCCCCAATAGTTATTTGTTCCGCTCCGACCAGCGCGACGTGGCCCGGGTCGAGAAACGCACCTTCATCTGCCCCGCGAACAAGGATGACGCCGGACCGACCAATAATTGGGAGGAGCCGCGCGCGATGCGACACAAGCTGGTGGATTTGTTCACCGGCTGCATGGCCGGGCGCACCATGTATGTCATTCCGTTTTCGATGGGGCCGGTCGGTTCGCCGCTCGCGCACATCGGCGTGCAGGTCACGGACTCGCCCTACGTGGTGGTAAACATGCGCATCATGGCGCGCGTCGGCCAGCCGGTGCTGGACGTGCTGGGGGAGAAGGGGTTTTTCGTGCCTTGCATCCATTCCGTCGGCTGCCCGCTCTCGCCTGGGCAAAAAGACGTGGCCTGGCCGTGCAACCCGGAGAACACCTACATCGTGCATTTTCCCGAGGAACGCAGCATTGTCTCTTACGGCTCGGGCTACGGCGGCAATGCTTTGCTGGGCAAGAAGTGCCTGGCGCTGCGCATCGCCTCGTGCATGGCGCGGGACCACGGTTGGCTGGCCGAGCACATGCTCATCCTCGGCGTCGAAAGCCCCGAGGGCGAAAAGACCTACGTCGCCGCCGCCTTTCCCAGCGCTTGCGGCAAGACGAATTTCGCGATGATCATCCCGCCCAAGGAAATGAAAGGCTGGAAAGTCACGACCGTGGGCGACGACATTGCCTGGATCAAACCCGGCGCGGGCGGTCGCCTCTATGGCATCAACCCGGAGGCCGGGTTTTTTGGCGTCGCGCCCGGCACGTCGGTCGAGACCAATCCCAACGCCATCGCCTCCTGCGCGCGGGACACGATTTTCACCAACGTCGCGCTGACCGACGACGGCGATGTGTGGTGGGAGGGGCTGACGGAAAAACCGCCCGCGCATTTGATTGACTGGACGGGCCAGGATTGGACGCCCGGCTGCGGGCGGCTTTCTTCGCACCCAAATTCGCGCTTTACCGCGCCGCTGGCGAACTGCCCGTGCCTCGACCCGGCCTTCAACGATTTGCAAGGCGTGCCCATCAAGGCGTTCGTCTTTGGCGGCCGGCGCATGAGCGATGTGCCCTTGGTTTATCAGTCGTTCACCTGGAGCCATGGGGTTTATCTTGGCGCGACCATGGGTTCAGAGCAGACGGCCGCCGCCGAGGGCAAGGTCGGCGTGCTGCGCCGCGACCCGATGGCCATGCTCCCGTTTTGCGGCTACCACATGGCGGATTATTTCCGGCACTGGCTCAAGGTCGGCAAGCATCTGGAGGAAACCCCGCGAATTTTCCACGTCAACTGGTTCCGTAAGGACGCCGCGGGCAAATTCCTCTGGCCCGGCTATGGGCAGAACATGCGCGTGCTGCGTTGGATCGTCGAGCGCGCAAATGGCCGCGCATTTGCCAGGGAAAGCCCGCTGGGCTGGCTGCCGCGGCGCGAAGACCTCGACTGGCGCGGCCTCGATTACCCGCAGGAAAAGTGGGACGAGCTGATGTCCTTCGACCGCCCGCGCACCGCCCTGCAAACCCTCACCCACGAGGAGCTTTTCATTTCACTTTTTGAACATCTGCCGAAGGAAATGATTTTTGAGCGGGAGCTTCTATTGTCGCGGTTGTGAGTTCCGTCACAGACCAACCGTTCAGGTGCCAAATCGTACCCGTCAAAAGTGTCGCAAAGAAAACCCAGGCAACGTAGGGAATCATCAGCAGCCCCGCCAGCGGCTCCAACCGCCAAAAGGCATGCGCCGTGGCCAGGAGGGTGACCGTCAGCCCCACACATTCGTAAAACGCCCAGCCGAGTTGGTGGCGGTCGAAGAAAATCCACGTCCAGGCCGCGTTCAAGGCCAGTTGCAGCAGAAACAAACTCAGTGCGCCCCCCGCGTGGCTCCAGCCGTATTTGTTCCAAACCAGAAAGGCGGAGGTGGCCATCAGCAGGTAGAGCATCGTCCATACCGGCCCAAAGAGCCAGTCCGGCGGTGTCCAAATCGGTTTTTCCAGCCGGCGATACCAACGGTCCGGCATAAACCGGCACGCGATCCAAGCCGCCGAAAACGTCAGGCCGAACCATTGCAACGCGCCCAAAATTATATGTATTACGTCCATCTTCGGTTGATGATTTGGCCTCCCTAGTTTCAATCGGCCATTTTACCCCCGCATTAAGGAGTCGGCGGCTGATTCCTTGCCGCTTGCGGCTGGACTTGCCCGCGCGCAAGGCTACGATGGAATTTTTACAAATCTATCACCACAATGAAATACCGCGAATTGGGCCGGACCGGCTGGAAAGTTTCGACCGTCAGCTTTGGCGCTTGGGCCATCGGCGGTTCCTGGGGCGGCGTCAGCGACGACGAATCCCTCGCCGCGCTGCACCGCGCGCTCGACCTGGGCGTCAATTTCTTCGACACCGCCGATGTGTATGGCGATGGCCGCAGCGAGCGCCTCATCGCCCGGCTACGGCGCGAACGAAGCGAGCCTTTCCATGTCGCCACCAAGGCCGGCCGCCGCCTCGACCCGCATGTGGCCGACGGCTACAACGGCTCGAACCTCACGATGTTTGTGGAGCGCAGTTTGAAAAATCTCGAGGTCGAAGCGATTGACCTGCTGCAATTGCACTGCCCACCGACGGATGTTTATTACCGGCCCGAAGTATTCGCGGCGCTGGATGGTTTGGTCAAGGCCGGCAAGTTGCGCCATTACGGCGTAAGTGTCGAGCGGGTCGAGGAGGCGCTCAAAGCCATCGAATACCCCGGTGTGCAATCGGTGCAAATTATCTTCAATATTTTCCGGCAACGCCCGGCGGATTTGTTCTTCGCGCAGGCGAAAAAGAAAAAAGTGGGCATCCTTGCGCGCCTGCCGCTTTCCTCCGGCATGCTCTCGGGTAAGATGAAAAAAAACAGCCGGTTCGCGCCGGAAGATCATCGCAACTTCAACCGCCACGGCGAACAGTTCGACCGGGGCGAGACCTTCTCCGGCGTGGACTTTAATTTGAGCCTGAAAACCGTCGAGCAACTCCGGCCCCTCGTGCCCAAGGGCATGAGCATGGCGCAATTCGCGCTGCGCTGGATTCAAATGCACCCGGCGGTGACCTGCTCGATTCCCGGCGCGAAACGGCCCAGCCAGGTCGAGGAAAACGCGCGGTCGGCGGATTTCCCGCCTATTTCCGCCGCAAAAATGGCCGCCGTCCAAAAAATCTACGACTCCCGCATCCGCCCGATCGTGCAGCATTATTGGTGACTATTTTTTCGAGGTGCGCGGCAAGCGATGTAAGTCGTCCAAATCTTTGGGGCGACCGGCGGCCCGTTTGTTACGGCGAAGTTGTGCCAGTCCGATAAAATTGATGCGCAAATCGCCCACACGGGCGACCAAACGGTTTTTGAAGCAATCGGCAAAAGTGGCCCCGTCAATATGGTTGATGATCTCCAAGCGCATCGGCTCCCGGCCCATTCGCACAATGGTGCCACGGGTCAAAAACGGCTTCAGCGGAACTTTGTCATTGGCCAAACCAAATTGCTCAAGCACTTGGGCCAAGGCTGCTGCATTTTTGGGCGAGATTTCGACAAACACGTCCAAGTCGCCGGTATATCGGGGATAGCCATGGAACGCCACCGCATAGCCGCCGATGACGACATACCTAACGCGATGCTCGTTGAGTAATTGTATAAATTCGCGGAAGGAGCGTGGTATCGGGATCATAATGGGCATGGTTCATCTGACGAAGAGTTTCCACCATCTCCAGTCTTTGCCGTGGCGTCATCCGTCGAAAGGCGGCGTTGTCCAACTTTTCCGCTTTCGCAAAGGAGGCGGTTTCAAGCACGGTTCGATCCAGCCGCAAGCGATTAAAATAGGTGCGGGCCATGGGATGAATTACGACGCAATGGAAGCGTTATGGCGAGAATGAAGAAGGTGGCTCAATCCAGCAGCCGCGACACCTGCGCGCTGACGTAGGTGGCGAGGTCGAGCAGCCGTGCGCTGGCGGGCAGGCCGTCCCATTGCGCGAGGGCTTCCCGGCCGGTGCGCAATTCGATTTCGAACCGTTCGCGCACCGATTTCAGCACGCCGTGTTTGTGCATGCGTTCGGTGAGGTCCTTCACATTGGCGAGACCGGCCAGCACGTCGCGGCGGACTTCCGCGGCCTCGGTTTCCGGCAGGCGCTCAATTAAGAGCAACAAGGGCAGGGTAAATTTTCCGCTGGCGAGGTCGGTGCCCAGCGTCTTGCCGATTTTGCCTTCGTCACCGCAAAAATCCGCCATGTCGTCGAAGAGCTGGTAGGCGATACCCAGTTGCAGGCCAAAGCGGCTGGCGGCGTCCACAAATTCCTCGGGGTGCCCCGCCACCCGCGCGCCGAGCAGGCACGATACGGCGAACAACTCGCCGGTTTTCATCGCGATGACTTCGAAATATTCGTTGACCGAAAAGCGCGGGTTGCCGCGTTCCAGGGTTTGGTGGATTTCGCCCGCGCACACGCGCCGCGTGGCCGAGGCCATCGCGCGGCAGACTTCAATCGAAAGCGAGTCGGAGGCGATTTTAAGCGCCTGGGTCAGCAACGCATCGCCCAGCAGCACGGCCACCGAGGCGCCGAATTTTCTTCCCGCGGTGGGCAACTGGTGGCGCAGCGTCGCGCCATCAAGCACATCATCATGCACTAGCGTGGCCAGGTGGATCAATTCGACGACCGCGGCGGCATAGACCTGGTCGGGCACGATGCGCCCATTATCCGTCCACCCGCTGCAAAACACGAGGGTGGGGCGGATGCGCTTGCCTTGGTTCGCAAAAACATAGCGCACGAGTTCGCGCAGGTGCGGCTCGAAGGTCTCAATCTGGCCGGCAAAAAAACGCTCGAACTCCGCCAGGTGCGGCTGAATTTCGCGTGGCAAAGCGGGCGGTTTGAGCGGGGCCGTCGAAGCCGGGCGCGTGGTGGATGAGGCCAGCATGGTGGTGGAAAATTAGATTTGGTTGGACAAGGCCGCGCCCGCGGGACAGACCGCGAGGAGAGCGGGCGAAATTCATCGCGCTTCCGGCTCCCGCCGAGTAAGACACTCAAGCGAACGAATGCCCATGAGTCAAGAAGACCCATTAATGCTGCTGGCGGTTGCCAGCCTGACGGCCTATGTATTTTACGTCTGGCTGGGTGATTTCCGGCGCGGACTGGCGGGGGCAACCGACGCGCGGGCTTTCCCCGGCGCGGTGCCCTGCTCGTGGGCGACCGTGGGGGTTGCGGTGGCCGGGGCTTTGGCCCTGCTCGGCTTGGAAACTGGCGGGGAATACGGCCTAGGGGTTTCGCAACAACAGAGCAACATCACGGTGCTCTATCTGGTGGCCATGGTCTGCGCGGCGTTTGGCGAAGAACTGGTCTTTCGGGGATTCCTCGTGGTCACGACGCGCGGAACGTTTGCGCTTGTCGCCAGCATTTTGGGATTTTCGCTGTTGTTTGCGCTTGGGCATCCGTTTTTGTGGGCGTGGAAGAGCATGGCCGACGGCCAGCCCAAGCAGCTCATTTTTGATTTTTCCCTGAAGGCCTGGTGGAGCACCGCGATGGTTTTTATTTTTTCCTTCTGGCTTTATGCCCTGCGGTTTCCCGTGTGCTACCCGAAGCTCAATCCGCGGCACTCGCTCATTCCCTGCATCGCCGCGCATCTGGCGAAAAACCTCGGTGTCTTCATGATCAAGCTCGCGCAGGGCCACGTGAGCGGCTGGTGGTGAAAAACCGGGGCGCTTTTGCGGTGTTGCCTCGCGCGGCGGGTTTTGCCAATTCTGGGGCGTGAAAACTACCCCTTTCGCGTTCCGTTTCATTCGACAACTCGCCCCGCTGGGCGCCTTTTTGCTGGCGGGCGTGCTCACCCGGGCCGCAGACTCCGCGCCCCTGCCCACCCCGGAGCAACTGGCCCAGACCAACACTGCGGTCATTCCGGCGCTGAGCCGCAACATGACCATGCACAACTCGTTCGTCGAGTTGGCAAAAAAGGGCGACATTGACGAACTGTTCCTCGGCGATTCGATCACCGACTGGTGGCGCACCAATGGCAAGGACGTTTTCACCAAATATTTTGGAAACCAGAAGGTCGCCAATTTCGGCATCTCCGGCGAAACGACGCAGCAAGTGCTCTGGCGGCTGCGCAATGGCGAGGGCACGGGCTACTCACCCAAGCTGGTGATGCTGATGATTGGCACCAACAACCTCGGCAGTAACACCGACGACCAGATTGCCGAAGGCGTCAAGGCCGTGGTCGGCGAGCTGCGCCAGGATTTTCCCGCGGCGAAGATTTTGCTCCTCGGCATCTTCCCCCGCGCCACGCCCGACAGCCCCTTGCGCGCGCGTATTGCGAACATCAACCAAACCATCGGGAAACTCAATGACCTCGACCATGTTTTCTATCTCGATATCGGCGCGAAGTTTCTCGATGCCGGCGGCGCGTTTTTGCCCGGCGTGTTTCGCCCGGACAATCTGCACCCCGCCGCCCCGGGTTATGAAATCTGGGCGCAGGCGGTGCAAGCGCCGCTGGCCAATTTGTTGAAGCTCTCCGCCGCCCCGGTGACCGCTTCCGCTCCGACTGCCTCGACGCCGCCCGCCGCCGCTACGTCAGCGACCGAACCCCGCCCGAATACGGCCATCATCCCGGTGCCGCAGCGCACGGAAGACCGGCTGCCGCAGAATGCCGTCAATTCCTACCTGAAGAAACACGCCACTTATGTAGATCTCGCCAAGGCGGGCGGCATTGATGTCTTGTTTCTCGGCGATTCCATCACCGACGGCTGGCATGGTGCCGGCAAGGCCGTGTGGGACCAATATTATGGCTCGATGAAGGCGGCCAATTTCGGCATCGGCTACGACCGCACGCAGCACACGCTCTGGCGGCTGCAAAATGGCGAGGGCGCGGGCTTTCAACCCAAGGCTGTGGTCATGATGCTCGGCACGAATAACACGGGCATAAACACCCCCGAGGAAGCCGCGGCCGGCATTGCCGCCGTCGTGGCCGAGTTGCGCAAGGATTTTCCCGAGACAAAAATTCTGCTGCTGGGCATCTTCCCGCGTGGCAACCCCGGCGAGGCGGGCCGTCGCCAAGTCGCCGGCATCAACCAAATCATCGCGAAGCTTCACGATGGCCAGCACGTCTTTTACCTCGATATCGGCGCAAAATTCCTCGACACGGATGGCAACATGCTGCCCGGCGTCATGGGCGACGCGGCAAAACTGCATCCTTCCGCTGCGGGCTACACCATCTGGGCCGAGGCCATCAAGGACCCGCTCGCCAATTTGCTCGCGGGCAAGCCGGCGTTCGACTCTGCGACCACGGTCAAGTGACTTGATGGAGCAGGCGGCAAACTTCGCGCGCCGCCTTATCCCATCGTGCCGCGGGTGACGCCGAGCTGGTTCGTGGCTTTGAGTTCGCGCCAGAGGTCGGGGCCGTTGATTTCGCCGCGCAATAGTTTGCGATAGCTGGCCAGCGTGCGCACCACCTCGTCCACGGACTCGTGCAGGAACTCGATGCGGAAGGCGGGCACGCCGAGCGCGGCCAGCTGCCCGGCGAATTCCGCGCCGGTTTGCGCGCGCGAATTATAGAGCGTGTTGCGGCAACCCGCGTCGGCCTTCAGCGTATGCACCGCGCCCACCCGGTCGCGCAGGCGGACTTCGCGCGTGTCGCACGGGCGGCCGCAGTCGCGGTAATCCTTGCCCTTCGAAAGAAAAGCGCAGAACACGCAATGCTCCATGTGGAACAGCGGCATGTGCTGGTGGAGGGTGATCTCAAACCACGACGGCGGCGCGGCGCGCAGCAGCGCGTCCAATTGCCGGATATTCAAGTCATATGATGCCGTCAACCGCTCCAGCCCATATTCGGCGATGAAATATTCCGCCGTCAGCGGATTCGCGACATTAAGCGAAAAATCCCCGCGCCTCCGGTCGTGTTTAAAAAATTCCAAATGGTCGTAATTGCGCGCCAGGTAGCCGTCGGCCTCGGACGAGCGCACCTGTTTCAGAATCCATTCCTCGCCGGTTTTGAAAATTCGCGGCGGCATCACCCAGATTTCGAGGGATTTTCCGTCGCGCAGAGGTTGTGCGCGGATGAATTTCACCGCGTCGCGGTAGCGTTTCGGATCCTCAAACTCGGCGTAAATCGTCGCGGCGCCCGCGCTGGCGGCGGCTTCCAGTTGCGCCATGGTGCGCACTACGGGGATAAGTTCGGGTTCGGCGGGCGGAGCGGAGGGTGGCTGGGAAGTCGCGCCGAGTCGTAGGGCATCGCCTTCTGCGAGTTCATTAATCGTCCACCGCAGCGGCGCGGCGCGCAATTCATCAAGCTGCGCGATCAATTCGCGCCGCAGACGATTGGTTTCGCTCACCGGCAAAATGACCTCGCCTTCGACGCGAAAATCCAATCCGGCCAGCGCCATCGGCGTGCCGCCGAGGCGGTCAAGTTGCGCGCGCAAAGTTTCCTTCGTCAGCGGTTGCTTGGTCGCCGGTTGCAGCGGCAGGGCGGAATCCATCCGCGCTTCGTGCCCGAGCGTATCGCGGACTTCGAGTGTCAGCGGCACCCCGGCATGGCCGTGTGCGGTGAACCAGACCGGCTCATGGCGGTTTGTTTTTTCACCCGTAAAAGTGGCGCGGATTTTTTTCTCCAGGGCCGGATCGCTGGTTTTCCAGACACGCTGGCCGGGCCGCACCCGGTCAAAATTTACGCGCTGCGGGTCGAAGCTCAGCGCCGTTTCGCCATTCTTGATTTTGAGGGTGAAAATACGCCCGCCTTCCTCGCCCTCGTCGGGCCGGCCGGCGTCAAACACCACGCCGTCGCCTGCTTTTACGGGAGTGTCCGTGCGCATCCACACCACCGGCGGCGTCACTCGCGCCACTTCGCCGAGATAGACACCGCGCTTGGTTCCGAACCGGGCATGCACCAGTTTTTGATTATCGATGCCGCCAAGCCAGCCGGTGGACAGGCCGCGCGAAAAACTCATCTCCAAATCATACCGCGTTTCGCGGGTGATTTGCCCGGCTGCCGCACTGACCTGCGCCGGGGTTGCGCGCGTCGACGCCGCCAGTTGATCAATCGCCTGACGATAGACTCGCGTGACGTTGGCGACGTATTCGGGCGTTTTCAAACGACCCTCGATTTTGAGCGACGCCACGCCCGCGCGCGCGAGGTCCGGTAAAACTTCCAATCCCGACAAATCCTGCGGACTGAGCAGGTAGCGCCGGTCGCCCAGCTCGACTTTTACGCCGTCGGCGATGAGGTCGTAAGTCATGCGGCACGCCTGCGCGCACTCACCGCGATTCGCCGAACGCCCGCCGAGCGCCTCGCTCGTCAGACATTGGCCGGAATAGGCGACGCAGAGCGCGCCGTGAACGAAGACCTCCAGCGGGACGGCCGTGGGCGAGCTGGCGTGAATTTTTTCAATCTCGGCAATCGAGCATTCGCGGGCCAGCACAACCAGCGAAGCACCGAGCTTTTCCGCAAAGGCCACGCCCGCCGCGCTGGCCACGGTCATTTGCGTCGACGCGTGGATGGGAAAATCCGGCGACAGTCGGCGGATGAGCCGCGCGATGCCGACATCCTGCACGATGATGGCGTCCGCGCCGGCGCGGATGATGGAGCGCAGCGAGCGCTCGGCGTCGGCCAATTCGTCGGCAAAAATCAGCGTGTTAAAGGTCACGTAGCCGCGCACGCCATGCCGGTGGAGGTAAGCCATCAACTCCGGCAAATCCGCCTCGGTGAAATTCGCCGCGCGCAGCCGCGCATTGAACCGCCCCAGGCCGAAATAGATGGCGTTCGCGCCGTTTTCGACGGCGGCGCGCGCGCAATCCCAATTGCCGGCGGGCGAAAGCAGATCAAGGCCAGACATACCCCTATTTCACCGCGAAGCCGTCAGGAACGCAAAGGCGAAAGATGTCCTTCCCGGAACATTTCTAACTGTCTTGCGCCCCTGGCGGCTTGGCGGTGAAGGTTTTTCAGACATACTGCTCCCGCAACAGCGCGGCGGCCGTTTCGTCGAGCAAATCCCGCCGACGCAAGTCGTCAAAATAACCCAGCAAGTCATCTGGGCGCAGGCGGTGTTTGTCCGCGCCGGAGAAATCGTGGAACACCCGGCCCTGATGCATCATCACCAGCCGGTCGCCGTGCGCGGCGGCTTGCGCCATTGAGTGGGTGACCATGAGCGTGGTGAGTTTTTCCCGCGCGACAATTTGCGCGGTGAGTTGCAAAACTTGTTCGGCGCTTTTCGGGTCGAGCGCGGCGGTGTGTTCGTCCAGCAGCAGCAAATCGGGCTTGAGCCAGGTGGCCATCAGCAAAGTGAGGGCCTGGCGCTGCCCGCCGGAGAGGGAGCCGATGGCGTTGTCGAGGCGATCCTCGAGGCCCATTTTCAAGGCGCGCGCGCGGTCGCGCAATTCGTCGCGCAGTTTGCGATGCAGCGCCCAGCCGAGGCCGTGGCTGCGCCCGCGCCGCGAGGCCAGCGCGAAGTTTTCCGCGATGGACATGTTCGGCGCCGTGCCGCTGAAGGGGTTTTGAAAAACCCGGCCGATGTGCCGCGCCCGCCGGTGCTCCGGCCAGCGGGTGATGTCGTGGCCCGCCAACTCGATGTGGCCTTCGTCCACCAAAAACGTCCCTGCCACAGCGTTGAGCAGGGTGGACTTCCCCGAGCCGTTGTTGCCCAGCACGATGACGAACGCGCCCGCGGGAATCTCCAGCGACACGCCGCGCAGCGCCCGGACCTCGTTCAAGGTGCCGGGATGAAACGTCCGCCGGAGATTGGTCAGCGTGAGCATGAAATTAATTTAGGCGGAGGTCGCTTTGACGGGGCGCTTCAGGCGGGCAAAAAGCTTCGGCAGGGTCAGCGCGGCCAGCAGGCACAGCGCGGTGACCAGCTTGAGGTCGGTCGCCTGCAAGTGGCCGACACTCATCGCCAGGGCGACCAGCAGGCGGAAAAACACGGAACCCATCACCGCACCCGTGAGCGCCAGGCCGAGGCTGCGCGAGCCGGTCAGCGCCTCGCCGATGATGACACTGGCCAAGCCCGTCACCACCATGCCGATGCCCATCTGCGCGTCGGCAAACGAGAGATATTGGCAGAAAAGCGCGCCGGAAAGCCCGGTGAGCGCGTTGGCCAGTGCCAGGCCAAAAATCCGGCAAAAGTCCACGCTCACGCCGAGCGCGCGCACCATTTGTGGGTTGTCGCCCGAGGCCCGCAACGCCGTGCCGAGGTTGGTGCGGAAAAATAAATACAGCGCCAGCCCGACCAGCCCGACCAACAGCGCGGCACCCACACACATCGCCGCATCGCGCCCGTCGACCGTCCAGCCCAGCACGCGCATTTCCTCGCCGAACCAATGGCGGCTTAGCCGTTCCGCCCACGCGCCGAGACCGGCGTCGTTCGCGACCGAGACGTTGCTTTTGCCCATGACGCGCAGGTTGATGGAATACAGGGCGGTCATGACCATGATGCCCGAGAGCAGAGAGTTGATGCCGCACTTGGTTTGCAGCAGACCGGTAATCAGCCCGGCCACGCCGCCGGCGAGAGCGCCCGCAGCCGTCGCTGCCAACGGGTTCCAGCCATGCCCGAGCAACACCGCCACCACCGCCGCGCCCAGCGTAAACGAACCGTCCACGGTGATGTCCGCGACGTCGAACAGCCGGAAGGAAATATATACCCCGAAAGCCAGCAGGCTCAGGATCAGGCCAATCGTCAATGCTCCGAGGAGAACAGTCATGAATAAAATGTTTTAGAGGTCGAGCGGGCTGAACCAACACGCGCCGCGGTGAAACCGGCTTTCCCCAGCGCCGAGTTCCGGGCGCAAGTCCGGCAGGAGATGCAGCACGCCGAGCACGCGCCCGGCATCGAAGAGGCCGGTGATGGTTTCCGCCGGGGCGAGCTTGCCGTGGCGAATGGGCCGGAAATGAAAAACTGCGGCATGCGCATGGAGCCGCGGTGCGCCGGCCGGCCCGCCGGGCCGGGTGAAGCCCGCGAGCGCGGCTGAGTCCGCCAGTGTGGCTACGCCGACAATCAACGCCGTGGTGTTGGGATAGGCGGGTTCGGCGGTGAAGGTCAGCCAGTCGCGCACCGCGGGAAAGCCAAACACATTTTCCGCGCCCGGCGCACCCGGCGGGCGGCGCAGACACGCGCCCACGAGCGCGGCAACTTCCACGACCGCGGCGAACGCAATTTGCGGCGAACCCGCCGCGGCCAGCAGGCCCGCCGCCAAATCACTCAACGTGACGGAGGTCACTTCGCCCGCGACTTCAAATTTTCCCAGACGGGCAAATCCGCCTTCGGCCACCAAACCCTGCGCCAGCCGCGCTTCGGGCGCGAGGCTGCCTTCGGTCACGGCGTAGTCCGTCTGGTTCTCCCCGGTCGGCGAGAGATGAACCGCGCAGCCGCCCGCCGCAAGGAACTCGCCCAATCGCGGCGCACCTTCAGCGTCCAGATGCCCCAGCACCCCGAAACCCAGCGCCAAAGTCGAGGCCGGCAAGGAAACATCTTCCAGCCGCGCGGAGGCGAGGGCAGGCAAGTTGATCGGCGCATTCGCTCCCCCGACCAACCGACCGCGCCAGCGCGCCTGGGGCGACAGTTCCTCAATTTCTCCGGCAAAACCCGGGCCGCTCCAAGATTGGGTTTTGGAATCAATCGCGGTGGGCCTTGTGGCACCCGTTGAAACCGAGGCTTCGAGCAACATGCCCAAACCCGCGAGTTTGAGGATACGTTCCACTTCCGTTGAAATGGAGGTGATGGACATCCGTCCCTGTGCGCGGCGCATTTCCTTCCACTGCGACAATAAAATTCGGATGCCCGCGGAACTGATGTAGGAAACTCCGGCCAGCTCCAGGCGCAAATCGAGGCAGCCTTCACGCACGGTTTTTTGCAGGGCCTCGGTCACCGGGCCACTCCACGCCGCATCCAGCCGCCCACGCAACGTCAGCGTGGCGGCCCCGGCTCCGGCCTGAATGTCGATTTCCATGTTTAGGGATCCACCTTATCGGCGCGTTGCAGCAGCGCGGGTGAAAGGGTCAAACCCGCCGCGCGCGCATTGGGCAGGCTGATATAAAGCAACTGCTTGGCGGGGTGCGAAAAGGGCACGTTGGCCGGATTCTCCCCCCGCAGCACCCGCACGGCCACGCCGGCGGCGTCGAGTCCCGCCTGATGGTAATCCGTCGAATACGCGAGCGCCGCCCCTTGCGCAATCATCGCCGACTGAAAGGCGAACAACGGCAGCCGCCGGGTGCGGCACGCCCGGGCGATGGCGCTGAAGCCCGCCGCGCTAAGATTATCCGAGATTTGCACGACCGCGTCGGGATTTTTCCCGGCGAGGGCTTGGGCGGCGTCCGGCAAATCACCGACGGCGTTCGCGGGCACGGCGATAACGTCAAGGCCCACGGCATTCGCCGCGTCGGTGAATAATTTCAGGTTAGCGACCGAATTGACTTCCGCCGGGCAATACAGTGTGCCGAGTTTTTTCCAGTTGGGAAAATTCGCCTTGATCAGCGCCACCATTTCTTTGGCGGGCGCGATCGTGCTAACCCCTGTCAAATTCGCGGGATGCTTGTCCTCGCTGGTGCCCGCGCCGGCGGCAATCGGGTCGCTCACGAGGGTGAAGACCACCGGGCGGTTCTGTACCTTGCGCACCGCCGTTTGCAGCGTCGGGGTTGAGAGCGTGAGATAAAGATCGGCACCATCGGTAGCCGCGGCGTCAAACAACGTGCCGAGCACCGACATGTCGCCCTGCGCGCTGCGCGGGAGAATGATGTAATCGCGGCCTTCGGCGAGGCCACTTTTTTTGAAGCCTTCGGTGAGGCCGGCGAGCGCTTCCTCGGCGGGCGCGCTTTCCATGTATTGAATCAACTGCACGCGCCACGGAAGTTTGCCGCCCGCGGGTAACACGGCGGGGCGGGCATCCGGTCCGCCCGCCGCCACGGCGGTCGTGGCCGGTTTAATTTCGCGCACATCACCCGAGCGGGTGACAACGTAGCCCGCGCGATCGTATTGGCTGGAAGTAAACGTCCAGCTGTCGCGCAGGCTGGACTGGACTTTTTCACTTAGCCCCATGCGGCCGGGCATCAAGTCATGCACGGGCAGCGTGGCTGGGGAGTGTCCGTCGAGGATGTCGGCGGTGAGTTGCCCGGTCGCATAGCCGACTTGATAATAATTCGCGCCGAAGTCAAACAACGCGCCGGCTTGCGCGTGCCCGGATATGTTGGAAAAAATCGGGATATGCGCCTTGTCGGCGGATTGCTGGAGAATTTCGTAGGCGGCAATCAGGGTCGCGTCACCGCCCGTCCAAAATGCCTCCGCGCCGCGCGCCACGAGAGAATCGGCGGCTTCGCGCACGTCCTTCGCGCCTTCGATGGGCGCTTCAAGAAGAGTCAGGCCGAGTTCCTGGCAAACCTTGCGCGCGCGTTCCGTGCAAACCACCGAGTTCGCCTC
>Ga0265320_10000651_pt1 | contig 26524 bp, 19 predicted proteins | sample 4827metaG_FD_202087 | JGI IMG/M metagenome (GOLD analysis project Ga0265320, IMG submission 202087) | Rhizosphere microbial communities from Carex aquatilis grown in University of Washington, Seatle, WA, United States - 4-8-27 metaG | ecosystem: Host-associated > Plants > Roots > Rhizosphere >...
GCTTCGTCCGCTACGCGCTTCGGAAACGAAACACCTTCTTTTGTCCGTCTTCGGAGAGGTCCCCCACCTGGCAACGGTCTCGATGTGGCTACACGAGTTGTCGGAAGGGTACCCCCAAACCCTCTTGGACATTGCGCAGCATCTCGTCGACCGAAAAATCTTCCGCTACGAGAGCGGAGCTTGGACGCTCCCTGCATCGACGACTTCGCTGGACGTTCCCAGAAGTTTCGACGAATCCACGGCCGAGCGAATCGCGGCGCTGAGTTCCTCGGCGCGCTCGCTCGCCGAAGGCCTTTCGCTCACCGTCGTCGGCGAACCATTCCACGTCGATGACTATTCGATCTTTCTCGGCACCGCGGACGCCGACGACCTGTTCGCTGCGCTAAACGACCTCGTCGCGGCGTCGATTCTCGTGGGCAGCGGCGGCAGTTACGCGTTCGTCCACGAAAAGATGCGACAGACCGTGGCGGCGGCGGTTCCCGACGACCGAAAAAGACAGATCCATTCGCAGCTCGCGGAATTGAATCGCGCCGGAGCGAATGGAGGCGGAGCGATCGTCGCGCACCACCTACTCCTCGCCGGAGAGGAGCGCGCAGCGTTTGCCGCCCTCATCGACTTCATCCGCCACCGCTCCGAGTACTTCGTCCGCGGCTACCGCCTCTTGCGTTCGAAGGACGGGGCTTCTCTCTTCCAAAGTCTCTTCGAGTGGGGACGCCGCGAAGGCGCCCCGAAGACCGACCTCGTGTTGATCGGCCGGGGCCTTCTTGGGCTCGCTTCGATCGCTTTTGCCGACCAAGCAGAGCACGCTCCGTGGCTCGTGGCCGAGCTCGAGCGCGACACGGGCCTCACTCATTGGGACGAGTTCGAAAGCATCGCTGATCCGGCCGAGCGGATTCGCGCCTGTATCCGGCGCGCCATCGAGGATGCGAATGCACTGCCGGAGGCCGAGCGCGGCCTACCACCGGTCGCGGCAATCCGTGAGTTCTCGGGCGTCGCCACGATGCTCGCCGGCCTCTTCGCGCAAGCGAACGAGCCGGAGCGAGCGATGGCAATCCTTGCCCAATTGAAGAAGCTTCGCTCCTTGTCTCCCGGAATCGATCTCGCCGCCGACGTGGTTCAGTACGCCGCGAATGCGCGCCGCGGTTGGGTCGCAGCGGACTGCCGTCTTCGCGTTCTCGCGCAGTCCTCGACGACGGTCCCGGGACTCGACGACACCATTCGCTTCAACATTCACATCCTCGCCACCTTCTATCAGGGGATCGAGGAGGCGATGATGGGCGACCCGAGGTTTTCCGAGCGCGCCGGAGCTCTCGAATCGAGCTTGCCGTTCTCGGCCCTCGCCTGGCACGTCCGCATGCTCGGCCATCTCTTTCGCGGCGAAGAAAAACAGGCCGACGCTTGCCGAAGGAAGCGCGACGCGGCGCTCGTCGGTCAGGCGGAAGCCGAGGTCCAGATCGCGTCCAGCGTCGGCTACGAGCTCGTCGCATACGTGATCCTCGGAGATCTGATGGCCATCAAGCGCACGCTTCCTGCGCTCCGGGCCCGCGCTGCCTCGATGCCCGCTTGGACGCCGCACCTCCTCCTCGCCGAAGGTACCCATGCGTACCTGCGCGGCGACGTGTCGTCGGCGCTCGAACTCTGCCAGCGAGCTCTCGATCTCGCTCCGGCCGGTGCTCACAGCGCCTACGCGCTGATCGCCTCGCGAGTCACGTCCCTGCTCGTCGAGCTTGGTCGAGGTGAGGAAGCGATGGAACAGGCCGAGCGAGCAAGCACCGCCTGCAGCGGCCTTCCCATTTTGCCGGCGTTTCGGGATCTGCTCGAGGCTGCTCGCGCGAGCGCCGAGGCGAGTGTCGGAAAGAGCGAGGAGGCGACACGCCGAGTTCGCGACGCCGTGACTCGCGCCGAAGAGCGCGGCACCGCGGGAATTCTCATGATCGAGCTCGTGGCCACTCAGGCGCGCGTGGCGGTCCGACTCAATGACGAGGACACGTTTGCGCGTGCGTCGAGACGCGTCGCGGAGCTCGGCGTGAAAGTCGACAGCCGCTCCTTCACTGCCGGCCTTTCGTCACTCCTTCGCGTGGCGCTCGGTGCGGGCTTCGAACCCGTCGACTCCCTGCACAGTCGATTGCGATCCCGAGACGCGCCTGCACTCGTGAAAGTCCGGACGGAGCTCGAGCTCTGTCGTGGTCTCGAAGAACGCGCGCGCCGAGCTCTCGGCATGATCCTGCAACAATCGGGTGCGCCTCAGGGCTTCCTGTACTTGAGCCGTCCCGAGGGGATGACCCTCACGGCGTCGCGTTCCGCCGATCCTCCCCCGCTGCAAACCGAGGAGTGGCTTCTTCGATGGCTCGAGAGTTTTCGTCGGGGCGCGGAAGGTGCGGAGACGACGACGGAAGGCGGCGCGAATTTCTTCGGCGAGCGCTATGTGATAGTCGCCCTGATATCGGACGGGGACGCCGGGACGCAGGTTCCCGCGTTCGCGGTACTCGATTGTGCCTGCGGCGAGCCACGCCACGTTCCCGATCGGCTGCTTCGCGAAATGGCGGACGTGTTCTTGGACTCGGGCGACGTCCCGCGCGAAAGTTGCGGCTAGCGAGGATCGAGCCGTTCCAGCGACGGTGAACCGAGCCTCGGTGGGGGGGGTGACGCTTGCCGTGTTCGACCCGATCGAGACCGAAGTGCGTGCGCGGGATTTTTCGACGCGGGAGATCATAATTCGGCGAAGCGGCTCCCGCTAAGGGGGGGATGCAAGGGCTCGAACGGAGAAGCGGAATCAAAATGCGTCGACTCTGGGGGCTCGCGGGGGCTTTCGCGCTTTCTCTCGCGGCGCTCTCGACGGCTCCGGGGTGTTCGTCGGGGGGCGCGGCGGTGGACTTCGCGTGCACGGGAGCCTGCACGTGCTCGTCGACGACGTGCACCTGCGCGGAGAGCGGCAAGTGTGTGCTCGGGCCGGTGACGACGCTGGCCGACGGCGCGGTCGCGTCGGCGCCGGGCGTGCCGCCGAGCGGGGTGAGCTATGAGTGCGCGTCGAAGAACGACTGCTCGCTCGACTGCGGCGTAGGGTGCACGAGCCACTGCGCGGGACGCTCGGTTTGCACCGGGATCTGCGGCGCGAATTGCACGTCGAGCTGCGAAGGGTCGAGCACGTGCACGCTGACGACGGGCGACAACGGTGCGGTCTCGTGCAGTGGCAACAGCACTTGCCAGGTCGCGGTGGGCGCGGGAACGGTGGTGTCGTGCGGCGGGAACAGCACCTGCGACATCGAGTGTCCACGCGGTGGCTGCCAGGCGTCGTGCACGGGAAGCTCGAGCTGCATCGTGCACTGCGGACCGGACGCCCCGTGTCCGGTGTCGTGCAACGGCCAGCGCGCGACGGACTGTCCGGCGGCCACGACGTGCTCGGACGTGTGTGGCAAAGACATGATGGACTCGCCGAACGACGCGGGAACGCTTCCTCCGACCTGAAGCTGAATCCGCACCGCCAGGTCGTCTTCGAAAGACGTTCCAGCTCACGCTGACACCGGGATCCAAATGTCGTGGTGCAGAGCTCGGATCTTGCGCGCCGCGCCCTAAACGGCCGATTTTCGACGAAAGCGGAATGACCGGCCAGGTGGTTCGCTTTTTGCTGCCGCGCTGACCGATGCGTTTCGCGGGGCGGCTGGCTCGAGTGACGGGTGCAGTCGTCGGCGCGCTCGCCACCGTCGCTTGCAGCTGCGATTTGCTCTGCGATGCAGATTGCGGGCGGCAGCCGTGCAACGCGGACGCCGCCTGTCCGAAAGGGGAGGTCTGTTCAGCGAGTTTCTACTGCGAAACCGGCTGCCGTTTCGACGAGGACTGCAGTCACGGGAGCATCTGCGAAGGCCAAGGGATCGGGCCGAACCAGTGTGCGCCGGGCTGCCGATCCGACGATGACTGCGGTGCGGGCACTGTTTGTTACAACTACTCGTGCGAAGCCGGCTGTCGAACGAACGCCGATTGTCCGCCGCACGAGTACTGCTCGGCGAGTAGGTCGTTTTTTCAATCCGTCAGCCAATGCGCTGGCGGCTGTCACGACGACGACGAGTGCAGCTCCGATCAGATTTGCAGCGCGGGTACTTGCTACCAATCTTGTCAAACGAGCGCCGATTGCCGGCATCGGGAGCTCTGCGCGGCGGTGAATCCTTTCGGCGAGCTCGAGGGATCGCCCACTGATCCGGCGGCGTGTGTCGCCCTGGAGCGCTGCGCTTGCGTGACGCCGGAGGCGCGGGATTCTGGGACAGTTCGCGACGCGGGAGCGGACGCTTCGGATGACGCCACTTCGGACATTTCGACGGATTCGAGCGCGCCCGACGGTTCGACGGATTCGAGCGCGGCGGGCGGTTCGCGCGACGCGCGGAGTAGTGAACAGTGAAACCTGCTTTTGGCCTTTTCGGTTTCTTCGCGCTCCTCTTGCCCGCTTGCGAGCCGATCGAACCTGCCGGCACGCCCGGCGTGTTCCACGAAGGTGGCTTCAGCTATTGCGACCTCCCGCACGGCATCTGCGACGTGGAGCGGCCGCTGCCGAATCGAATCGCGGTGAGCAGCGTTTTTTGGCTTCAATACTCACCGGCGGTGGATCAAGCCACGGTCCTCGCCAGCTCCGACGATACGCGGCTGTCGGCGGTCGGCACGCCAACGGACTCGGGAGAATTTCGAGCATTGCAGGCAGGCGCAGTGCGGGCCGAAGCCATGAACGTCTCGCAGCACGGACTCCTCGACTATGTGAACCTGACGTTGGGGAATATCGACCATATCGGCGTGCGATCGTGCTCACGCGCGTACAACGCCATCACTTCGCCGGATGGAGGCTTCGATCCTGCAAGCTGCGACGCCTCGGACGCCGGCCTTTCGACGATCGAGATATCGAGAGGCACGTCTCTCGCTCCCACGGTGTGCGTCGTCGTGACCGCCGTCGACGGCGTCGAGCTCGGCGGTGCACTGCCGGTCTCATGGACGGCTTCTGGAGACGATCCGGCGAGTGTTACCCTCTTCGTCGGCGAGGACAGCCGTTGCGCGACGCTGGCCGCGACGAGGCTCGGTTCAACGTCGATCACGGTCGCGACCGCGGGTCTCAGCTCATCGTTCACGGCGACCGTCGTGCCCTGAGGCTACGCACCCGGTGAACCGGTTCCTCGCCGTCTGGGGGGCGGCGGCGGTTGGCGTGCAGGTCAGTGCACTCGGATCTGGAGGGTGTGTAGGCCGCTGCCCACCACGGGCCGCCGAAGGACCGTCGCAATTCGAGAATTCGCGCTCTTTCGCAAGCGGAAGAACGCGCGAGCGGCGCGGTACGTGATTTGCGAAGGTCGAGGGCGGCGCAGCCACCGGGGGCATCGCGAACGAACGCGGTTCGACGAGGAAGTCTCACGGTTCAAGAGGAGGATGAACATGTTCCACGCTCCGTTCAGAAGTCGTGCGATGCGTCTACGCGCCATCGCCCCCGCGGCCGTGCTTGCGATCGGGCTCCCCAGTTGTTCGGGCAACGACGGCCCGCCGGCTCCCGGGGACGAGGCGCCGACGAAGGCAGCGTCGTCGGCGGTGAGCATCAAGGAAGTGAGCCACGAGCCGATCGATCGCTCGCGGCCGACGTCGGTGCAGACGACTCCAGATGCTCGCTGCTCGGTTTTTCCGGACGGCGCGAAGGGCGACGCGAGTCGCACGGAATTTCTGGTCGCCGACGATGAAGGGGTGATTCGGTTCTTTCCGCCGCCGAAGTCCTGGGGCTCGCGATTGAGCCTGGACTGCACGAGCTCCGCTGGCGGCGCCGAGACGCACGTGGTGGACCTGGCCGACGAAACGACGTTCTTCCGCGAGTCGGCGCTTCTCGAAGCGCCGCACGTCATCGGATCGCGGCCGGCACTGTTCGGCGATCTGGCGTCGGTCTCGCAGGAGCAGCTCGTGGCGGGCGGCTATCCGCGGCGCCCCGATCCGAACATCGCGCCGAAGGAGTACGAGACGTGGGCGAGGCGAGTCTCGAAGCCCATGGACATCGTCTGGGCCAAGGGAGTGGCGGCCATCGGGCACGCGGGAAGTCCCTTCGAAGGGCGCTTCAACGAAACGGCCAATCCGAACAATTGGAGCGGTCTCATCATGGACGCGCAAGGGTTCAATATTTTCAACGGCGCCGCGAACACGTTCGGATTCACCAAGTACGTCTATTACGCCTCGGGAATGTACGTGCCCGGCAACACGTGCAGCGGGCCCTGCTCGGCGCTGGTCTGGGGCGGGCTCGGTGGATACGCCTCGGGAGCGCTCGTGCAAAGCGGTATCCAAGCCATCGGCGGTACGAGCATGTACCTGTTCTACGAGTACTACCAGAGTGGTACCGGCAATAACCCCTGGGTTGGACCCATCATCGAGGTCCTCCCGCCCAATGCCATCCGGACGAACTACGGGGACGAGATCGTCACCTTCACCTTCTCGGGCGACGCCAACGGCAACATCGATACGAACGGCGAGTACGCGTATTACACCTTCGACAACTTCACGAGCGGGCAAGCCACGGGACAGTTCAAGATCGCGGCGAACACGAGCGGCACGAACGTCTGGCCACTCAACGCTCAGACGTTCGAGTCGGTAGTGGAGAAACCCAATGGTCTCCAGTTCACCGGCTATGGCAGCACGTTGATGAACACCGTCGCCTACGACTCGTCCTTCAATCTCCACACCGACTCGACCGATCCCTACATCCTCGCCAGCCTGTACGATCCGAACGGGTTCGTCATCTCGGAGGCGGGCTTTTCAACGGCGACGTCGTTTCCGCCCCCCGGCGGACCGTTCCTGCCGGACACCAGCGTGCAGCCCTGGGTGACGTTCTACTATCACTGAGCAAAGGATACGAGATCGGCTCAGCACGTGAGCCGCGGGCGCGGGGGGACGCAACTCGCTCAGTAACACTGCAGGCCGAGCTGCGACGGGGTGATCGCCACCCAGTAGCAACCGGGCGGGATCTTACAGCTGCCGTCGCTCGGGTAGATCCGGCAGTCCTTTTCGCAGGTGAGGGGGCCCGGCGCGTAGTCGACGGCGCCGCCGAAGGGGAACGCGACGTGCGACGGGATCGCATAGTCCGTGCACGTTTTCCCTGTGAAGTCTGCGCTGCGGAGGCTCCCGTCGCAATCCTCGCCCGGATCGAGCTTGCCGTTGCCGCAGAGGGAGGTACACCCGGAAGTGTCGTAGGTGCAGTCGCTCTTGCACTTCAGCGTGCCGCCGGTGAAGGCGCCGTCGTTGTGATCGTCCGCGCACGCCGTCGAGGCCGCGAAGTCCTGGCCGTCACACTCTTCGCTCCCCGATGCGATGCCGTCGCCGCACGTCGTGGCGCGGCAGTCCGAGAGGTCGACCGTGCAGCTCGCGGAGCACTTGAGCATGCCGGCTCCCCACTGAGTGGACGTCTGCTTGCACGAGGGTGCGGTGGTCGTCGAGTCGCCCGCGGGCCACAGCGCGCCGTCGCAAGCCTCCGCGGGATACTGGAGGATACCGTCGCCGCACTGGGAGGCCTGGCAATTGGCGGCGTTGGTCGTGAAGCCGTTCGTCGCCGGGTAGAGCGTGGCGACCTGTGTCGGTGACGAGCCAACGTAATCGCCGGTGCCGACCGCCGCGTACGTGGTGAACGTGAAGATGAAGAACGTCGTGTCGAACCGCTCGACACGTCCGGTCGCTAGCTGGTCCGCGATGGACGCCGTGTAACTCGTGCACGACGCAACGTCGCTCCGCGCGACGCCCACGTCCTCGGTTCCCGCCGGAGCGGCGATGCCGGAGCCTGCAGGATCGGGAGCGCCCTCGGGTTCGCCGCCGCACCCGACGAAGACTCCGAGCACGCCCACGAGACCGACGCGACTCCACCGCATGCGCGGACCGTAGCGACCACGTCGTCGGGCCGCCAGGGCCGTCCGCGGACACTTGCGGCCGGTGCGGTGGTCAATAGTGGACAGAGAACGTCGCGATCGGCCGCGATTGCGCTCGCGCCAGAAAGCGATGACGGCGTCGAACTCGAAGAGCGACGCCACGTCGATGGCCTTGCCGCGCTCGTCGGCGAACGCAGGGCTCGAAAAGCGGACGCCCCTATTTGACACCAAAATATGTCTCATATACGCGTGAGACACGATGAGTCGCGCCGTCTCGTTCACTCGGCTTCCCGAAATCCGTCGTCGCGATTCGGCGGACCGCATGCCCATCGAGGAGCTCGCGCGGCGCACGGGCGTCACGGTGCGGAACCTCCGCGCGCTGCAGGCGCGATCGCTGCTCGAGCCGCCGGAGCTCGTGGGGCGCAAGGGGTTCTACACGGCACGGCACGAGGCCCGTGTGCTCCTCGTGCTCAAGCTGCAGAGCCGCGGGTTCTCGCTCGCGTCCATCCGGGCGCTCATCGAGGGCTGGCAAGCCGGCGGCGGCATCCTCGACGTGATGGGGCTCGAGGACGCGCTCCTCACGCCGGGCGCGCCGGGCATCGTGCGCGAGGCAAACGCCGCGGACGTCTTTCCGGAGCTCCTCCGGAACCGCAGAGCGCTCGCGAAGGCGCTCGAGCAGGAGCTCGTGATCGAGCGAGAGGGTCGTTACGTGGCGCCGAACGCGGAGCTGCTCGGCATCGTGAAGCAGGAGGTCGCTGCGGGCTTCCCGCTCGACGCGGTGCTCACGGATGGGGGTGCGCTGCTCGCGGATCTCGAGCGGATCGCGTCGCGCTTCCGTCAATCGTTCTTCGAGCACGTGGTGGGCCCGCACCTCGAGCAGGGTTCTCCGGCAGCGGGACTGCCGGATCTCGCGGCGAAGGTCGCGCTGCTGCGCCCGCTCGCGGTGCGGCTGGTCGCCATTCTGCTCGCTCGCGCCATCGAGCGGGGCGGCGGTCCCGTCGTTCCGAACGCCGCGAACGGGCGGGACGAACGAAAACCGCGCTCGACGAAGAAGAAACGGACGGAGCGATCGACGCTGCGCCGGGCTGCGAGAAAAGGGGGCCGCTGATGGTGCGCTCGTCACAAGCCTTCGCGGAAACGGACCGCGTGAAGGGGCGCCGCGTGTTGTTCGTCGCGGCCGCGTTGCTCGAGCTCTGCGCGTGCTCGTCGAAGCAGTCGACCGGGGACACCGGGACGGGTGGCGCGTCGTCGGGTGGCGCATCGTCGGGCGGAACGTCGCCCGGGGGTACCGCCTCGGGAGTCGCGGCGAGCGGCGGAGTCACGGCCAGCGGCGGAGTCACGGCCAGCGGCGGAGCCACGGCCAGCGGCGGAGCCGTCGAAAGCGGTGACGCGGCTTCCGGAGGAAATGGCAATCTGGGTGGTCAGGATGGCGGCGGATCGCCGTTCGGGGCCTGGACGTCCGAGGCCATCGCCGCTCCGCCGACGTACCTCGGGAGCTCGAGCGGGAGCTCCGGGTGCACGACGCCGTCCATGACGCTCGGGTTCGAGCCCGTGGACGCCGCCGGCGGCAAGCATCCCCTCTTCCTCTACTTCGTGGGGACGACGTTCTCGTCGTCCGATACCAGCGCGCGCTACGACAGCCTGGCGGCGCAGACGGTCACGGACGCGATGGCTCGCCGTGGGTTCGTCGCGCTCTCCGTGCAATACGACAACACACTGTCCCTCAGCCTCGACAAGGTGACGTGCGTCTATCAGTCGACGAATCCGCCGAGTCTCCTCGCGGTGGCCTGCGCGCTCCCGAACGTGAACTGCGATCTCGGCATTGCGACGTGGGGGCACAGCCAGGGCGCTCTCATGGCGCACGTGGCGAGCGAGTTCGAGCCGCGCGTGCGGGCCGTGTGGACCACCGGCTATTCGGGTGGAACCTACCCGCTCTCGAACGACCGATTGCGCGTCGTGAACGGTGAGAACGACTCGATGAACGGTCCTTGGGACGTCATCGAGAAGGCCGCGGGCCTCACGGCGAGCGACTGCCCCGACACCGGCGGCTCCGAGTGCCTGCGCGCGGACGGCAGCGGGTTCATCATCGTCCGGAAGGCGGACTGCCTCACGAGCTCCGCCGATCATTGCTGGTTCGATCGGCGGAGTTGCGCCGACAGCGCCATCACCCTGGAACCGAACTGGATCGACCGCGCGTCGACCAAGGCCTTCGCGCTCGAGTCGAACGCCGACTGGGTCGCGCAGACGACGGCGCGGCCCTGACGAGCGCTCGTCGCGGGAGCGGTGCTAGGTTCACACCCCCTCGCCGGGCGTGAATGAAACCGCTCCACCTCCTCGTCGCGCCCGACAAGTTCAAGGGGTCGCTCTCTGCGGATGCTGCGACGCGCGCGATGGAACGCGGCGCGAAGCGCGCCTGCCCCGACGCGATCATCGACGCGTGTCCTCTGAGCGACGGGGGCGAAGGGATCGCGACGGTGCTCGTCGCCGCGCTCGGGGGCACCTTCCGCGAGGAGACCGTCGCGGGACCGCTCGGCGAACCGGTCGAGGCCTGCTGGGCGATGCTCGGTGATTCGACCACTGCAGTGGTCGAATCGGCAGAGGCGATCGGCCTGTCGCGGGTCGCCGAGGACGAGCGCGCGCCCCTCGCGACGACGAGTTACGGCGTCGGGGAGCTCGTGCGCGCGGCGGTCCGGGCGGGGGCGAAGCGAGTGCTCGTGGGGCTCGGGGGCACGGCAACCACGGACGCGGGCGTCGGTCTGGCGCAGGCACTCGGCGTGTTCCTTTCGGGGGTCGGGACGCCGGCGAGGGCACGCGAGCTCGCGAGCATTCGTCGCGTCGAGCTCGGCGCGCGCGACCCGGTGCTCGCCGGCGTGGAGTTGATCGCGCTCTGTGACGTGGACAATCCGCTCGGCGGTGCGGAGGGCGCCGCGCGCGTGTACGGGCCGCAGAAGGGCGCCACTGAGACGGACATCGTCGCCCTCGAGGCAGGTTTCGGTCACCTCTCTGAGTTGATGGCCGACGCCGGCCACGAACCCGGCGATGGCGCAGCTGGCGGTCTCGGGTACGGGCTCCGGGTGTTCGCCGGCGCGCGGCTCGTGCGCGGCGTCGAATTCGTGCTCGACGCGGTCCGGTTCGATGTGCGCCTCGATGCGAGCGATCTGGTGCTGACCGGCGAAGGGCGACTCGACGCGCAGTCTGCGCGCGGCAAGGTCGTCACGGGCGTCGCGCGTCGCTGTCGTGAGCGCGGCGTTCCGGCGATTGCGCTCGCAGGCGCCATCGAGCGTGGCTCGGCGCTCGACGCACTCGGGCTCGCGGCGGCCAACTCGCTCACGGACGGCGGCGTCCAGGAAGCCGTCGCGAAGGAACGCGCCGCGGAGCTCCTCGAGGTGCTCGCGGAGGACGTGATGCGACGCTTCGCCCGCGGGGCGAGCGCGGAGGTCTGACCGACGCGTCTCAGCGGCGCGGGCTCGTTCCGTTGGAGCGCATCGCCTGGGCCGAGCTCCTCCGCTCGCGGCTGTCCGAGCGGGAAGCGCAATGGTAACGTCGTAGGTCGATTCCCCCGCTCGCTCTTCGGGCCGTTGCGACTGTTTCGACGTTTCGATCCTCAATGGTGCCAGACCCGATCTCCGAGTCCAGCGTGCGTGACCCGACGATCGAAGACTCCGGAGGGGCGGCACGGGTCACGGAAGCGCGCGCTCCGGGTTCGACGCTGGACGAGTGGACACGACGACGCTTCGCGGGGCTCGTTGCGACGTGCATCGGGCTCGGCACGCTGCTGCGGATCGAGGCGATCGGAACGCCGTGGGCGCTCGATGATTTCATGCAAATTGGCATGAGTACCGGCGTCTTTTGGTCGGCGCGCCCGATCTGGGATCGTTATCGGTTCGTCTCCGGAGATCCGGCGGAAACCAGCCGCATGGTCGCGACCGGCGCACTCCCGTGGTGGACGGAACCGCACCTGAAGCTCGATATGGCCCGTCCTATCGCGAGCGTCGCGGGCGCGCTCGAGCTCGCAGTGATCGGGCCGAACGCCGCGGTGGCGCACACGCTGTCCTTGCTCTGGTGCGCGGCCGCCGTATTCGCGGTTGCGCTGGTTTATCGGCGGCTCCTTCCGTGGCGAACGGCGGTGATCGCGTTGCCGATCTACGTCCTTGGACGATCGCACGACATTCCCGTGGGCTGGGTCGCGAATCGGGCAGCCATCTTCGCGACGTTGTTCGGCGCGCTCGCTCTCCACGGCCACGTGCGCTGGCGCGAAAACGGCTCGCGCTGGGGGCTCCTCGAAGCCGTGCTGTGTCTGGCGGCGAGCGCCGCGTCGGCCGAATACGGCCTCGCGACGTTCGGACTCCTCGTCGCTTACGAGCTCGTGTTTTCGCGCGCCGGGAGAGTGCGTGCGCTCGTGCCGGCCATCGCCGTCGGCATGGGTTACGCGGTCGCCTACCGCGCCCTCGGTTTCGGCACTCGCGGCACGAGCGTCTACGCCGATCCGATCAACGAGCCCGGGCGCTTCGTCATGACGGCGGTCACCAACGTTCCGCTGCTCGCGGGCGAGGCGCTCTGGCCATCACCCCTCCGCGGCATCTGGAAAGTGATCGGCGTGACGCTGGTACTGGTGGCGATCGCGGTGCTCTTCCCGGTCCTCTCGAGCAAAGCGAGACGCGGCGTAATTGGAGCGACGTTCGCCGGCCTTCTCGCTTCGATTCCACTCACCGGCGCGGCCGTACCGAACCCGAGACTGCTCGAAATTCCCGACATCGCCTTCGTCGGCGCGCTCGCGATCCTGTTCGAGGCGACCGCGGAGACGAAAGGGCGCGTGAGAATGGTAGCGGTCCGGTTCGTTGCCTCGGCGCATCTCTTTCTCGCGCCGCTCGTGGCGTGGCTCGAGATGCATTTCACTCGAACGATGTCGAACTTCCTGACGTTCGAGGCAACGAGTGCTCCGCTTTCGCCCGACACGGAGGACGTGATCCTCGTCGCGGCGGCCGAGGTGTTCAGCTTGCACGACCCGCCCATGGCACGACACCTCGCCGGGTTGTCGATGCCGCGCGCGTGGTGGGTGCTCTCGGTCGCCGATTGCGCGCACCGCCTTCGGCGCGTCGCAACGGACACCCTCGAGCTCGAGGTTCTCGGCGACGGGCTCTTCGATAGCTCGAACCGCGCAGCCTACGAGCCGCCGAAACCGCCGCTCGTCGTCGGCAGCACCGTCGATGCGGGCCGCATGCAAGTGACCGTGCTCGCGGTGGGGCCGGCGGGGCCGACGCGAGTTCGATTTCATTTCGCCGAGGAGCTCGACGATCGACGCGTCGCGCTCCTGACGTCGGGACCGGATGGCTACCACCGGCTGCCCGTCCCCGCGGTCGGGCAGAGTGTGGTGCTCCCCGAAGTCACGCTGCCGCCGGTCGTCGCGCAATCGCTCCGCTACTGACGGGCTCGCCACCGACCGCTCAGTTCGCCAGCACTCTGAACCGAAGACCAGCGCGCTTCAGACGTTCGAGCAGAACGTCGCCCATCGCCTCCGCGGGCGTCAGCACGCCGGAGAGCGCGGGCAACGAGTCTCCGTCGAAGGCGAGGCAAAGCGCAGATTCGGCCAGCATCTTGGACGTTTCGCCGTAGGCCGGATCGCCGCCCGACACTTCGGTTTGCAGGGTTTTCCCGGCGCATTCGGCTGAAAATCGCACGGTGAACCAGCTTCGGCTCATCTGCTCGTCCGTCGGTCCTTCACCCGACTTCTTCACGAGTTTCAGTAGTAGGTCGCGAAAGGTCCGGAACCGCGCGAGGAAGGCCACGCTTCCGAAAACGCAGAACGCCGCGAACAGGTGAAGAAACGAGGCGTGGACGACGTTGTGCTCATAGCTGAAGTCCGGACCGTATCGTTCGATGCGCGCTGCGCTGCGGAGCACGACCGATCCGTCGATCGTCGGCAGCGGCGCTGTCCAACCGCCGAGCTCCGGCCGGCGTTCGACCTTCGCCGCGCCGAGGCGGACGCGCCTGCCGGACGTCGCGACCGGCTCGACTTCAGCGATGAGCTCTCTCGGAGGGCCAAGCGCCTTGATGGCAGATCGCTCGGTGCCGCCGGAAAATCTGCCCTCGAGTCGGACGTAGCCGGAGATCCGCATCGCCTCGTTTCGGGGAAGCTGATTGACGGTGAAGAGGACGCCGAGATCGGTCGGAATGCTGTCGAAGCCGCAGCTCGGAATGAGCCGCACGCCTCGCCGGGCCGCCTCCTCGGCATAGCGCGCGACGAGGAGCCGCGCGAAGTACGGCTCACCGGTGCTGTCGACGTAGTCGGTCCGTTGCTCGACGCACGCCCGCACGACCGGTTCGCCATAGTCGACGAAGGGTCCTACCGTCGTCACCAGGACGCGCGTGCGCCGAGCCATGCGAGCCAAGGACTCGTCGTCCTCGACGCTGGCTTCGACGATGCCGACATGGCGGCATGGCCCGCCCAACGACAAGAGCTTCTGCGCGGCGACGTCGAGCTTCTCGCGGTTCCTCCCGGCGATGGCCCACTTCAGCGTCTCGGGCGCGTGCCGCGCGAGGTACTCGGCGGTCTTGGCTCCGGTAAAACCGGTGGCTCCGAAAACGACGATGTCGAACTCGCGTGGCGTCTCGGTCATCGCCGTTGATTTCGCCTCCGACGATTCGGGGTGTAAGTCAGCGGGAGGCAGGGCCATCCTCGTGGGGAAGCAGGCCGTGCAAGAACTCCGTCCGCGGCGGACCCGTCACGAGAAAGGGAGACTTTCCCCGCCGAAACCAGCCGACGACGATGGCTTTGAGGATTTGGAGTGCGACGGCGAGGCGTACCCCCACGCTCGACACGTCCCGCATCTGCATCGCTCCCACCATCTCACGGGCGACCAATACGCTCGAATGCAGCGCCGGCACCCATCCCTCTTCGTAGGCGTAGTTGAGGAGGCGCGCACCGAGCGGAACGGGCAACCCTCGGCTGAGCCGGGCTCGCAGGTGATACATCCGGTCGGTTGCGACGCTGATGTCGAAGTGCGGCTTGAGCATCGTCCAGGTCCGACGCTCGTAGTCGAGAGCCCGCTCCTCCGGGTTGGCCTGCGCTTCGAGAACCTCCGCGAGCACGTGAGCCTGCCAGAAGGCGGACGCGCAGCCCCGCCCATACATGGGATTCGTCTCCATGTGTGAATCGCCGACGGCAAAGAAGCCGAGGAGTCGCTTGCCGCCCTTCGCCCCGAAACGCGTCCAGCGGTTCTCGAAGAGCCCCGCGCCGAGCACCTTCGTTCGCACGTCGGACTCGCTCGCCCACTTCTTGAGTACCGGCAACCGATCGCACAGCGCCTCGAACCCCTCGATGCGATGGATGACGCCGGCAAGCTCCGCGTCCTCGACCGGGCAACCGAACGTCAGCGCGTAGTTTCCGTGCTCGGCATAGAACGTCGCGTAACCCAAGTAGTCGAAATTTCCGCCCCCGCTCCGTCGAGGAGGGGCGGCTTCGGGGTGCTTCAATCGATAGTGCCGGCAGGCGTACACGAACCCGGACGGCTTGCTGTCGATCGTCACGCGAACGCCGAGCGCCTCGAGCCACCGCGGCGATTTGGTCCGCTTGCCCGACGCGTCGACCACGAAATCCGCTTCGACGACCTCTCGCGTTCCGTCTCGAACGAACTCGACGCCCCGAACGCGCACGGCTCCTTCCAGGGTCTCGGTGACCAGCCCTTCGACGCGCGCGGAATGAACGAATCGCACGTGGGGCAGGCGACCGACATGCTGCCGAATCACGTACTCGAGCGTCGCGCGCCGGCCCCACAGGTGGAGAAGGTCGTCGTCGCCGGGCATTTTCTTCAAACCCTCGACGTGAATCGGGGGCAACACCTCTTCGAGCGCCGAGAACTCGATGCCGGCTTCACGGAGCTCCGCCAAGAGTTCGGGATGGTGGTCTCTCATCAGCGTCTGCGCGCGCGCGAGCACGATGTGCGCGTGCCGGAACTGCGGCACGCCGGGCCGCGACCAATCGTCGAACGCGCTCTCGGGAGCAATCGCCGGCGGCTCTGGATCCCGCTCGATGATGACGATCTCGCGGTCGCTCTTCTTCAGCGCCAGCGCGACGGCCAAGCCGGCGATCCCTCCGCCGATGATTGCAACTCGTTCCGCCGTCATTCCATCGGATCCAAACACGGGCCCGAACGTCGAACCACTGTGAAGAGAGAGCTACGTCCCGTACGGAAAATTCCGCGCGGGCAGCGACGTGCGCGATGCGCGGTGTCGGGTTCGGATCATCGAGCGCGTTCTCAGTGCCGAATGGACTTCATATCGGGCGGAAGCGCCGTCCCCTCCGGTAGTCTGCCGTGTTCCTTCACCAGTACCTCGCCGGACTCGAGCTCGGTGAAGACGGGGTAGAGCTCCGGGTAACCGTGGTCGAAGGCGGGCCCGCGGAAGGCGTCGCGAACGAATGGCAGCACGTTGATGAAGCCCGAGACTGCCCGGGCGACGCGCGCGAGGCCTTGCTTGCCGGCGTCTTGGGCCTTCGCTTCGTCGCTCAGCTTCCGCTTTGCTTCCGGATCGTGCGGATAGAAATAGGCTTCGAGCAGCCGGAGCTTCTGCGCGTCGAACGTCATCTCCTCGAATCGAAAAACCGAAAGCGCATAGAGCCCGGTGCTCGGGGTCAGAGCGGGCACGTGGTTCACGACCGAGAGGGGGTCGGCGACGGCGGCGAGGTAGGTTTCCCGCCCGCCGCAGATCACGTGCCCCGCGAGCATCCACAGGTCGAAATACGTTTTTACCGGGATGAGCGGCTTGAGCCCGCGGTGGAGATACGACGGTTCGAGCCGAGCGACGAGGATCAGACTGAACCTGCCGAGGAGTCGGTAGAAGCTTCGTCGTTCTCTTCGCGTGAAGCGCCGGCGCACCTCGGCCACCGTTTCCGGCAACGAATCGAACGTCTCATTGGCTGGTCTACCGATGAGCGGGACGAGCTCGCTCCAGAACCGTTCGACGTCGGTCGGGGAAATGTCGTCCGCGTCGGTGAGCACGACGTCCATCGGATCGTCCCGCCCGGCGAGCGCTCGCTCGAGTAGCGGCTTCAGACGGGATCGCCGGCGCCAAAAAATAGAGTCGAAGTTCCAGAGCTCCGGTTCCCCGAGCATGTCTTCGTCGAAGTCGGGGTCGAGCTCCTGGGGCGGCACGTGCGGTCCGATGTACGTTCTCGTCCACCAGTCGCCGCTCGCGAGATGTTCCTTCAGCGTGACCGGCTCGAGCATCACCGTCGTGATGCGCGCCGCGACTAACGGCTCGGTGCGCTTTCCGAGCTCGCCCTCCTTGAACAAAGCCGCCGGCCCCGCACGCAGCACGGCCTGGCAGAACATCATGCTCGGGCTCCGCATGCAGTAGCAACTCGGATCCCACGACGAGAGCATCGTGCTCAGGAGGCTCGTGTAGTTCATCCCGAACGTGTCGTAGATGATCGCCTGGTCGGTGCGAGGATGATGCGGCGCGACGAAGTGCGGCGCCGACTTCGGATTCGAAGGCGCGTACTTGAAGCTCACTTCGTGCCACCGCTCTCGGTCCCACGTGACCTCGAGCAAGAGAGTGATCTTCACGCCGGGCGTCGTGTTGGGCGGAAAAACGCCGTACGGGTGGAGCCAACGGAACGGGTGAAGCAGGCGGAGGAAATCGAGCGGAACCTGCACCCAGCGCGGCAGCTGGTACCAGAACGCCCAGACGAGCCAGCCTTGTGCCAGCCAGCTATTGAACGGAAACGTGATGACGGCCCCGAGGGTGTGCACCAGAACGAACGCGTTCACGAACGGGTGCGCTCCCGGCGAGAACATCCCGAGGACGTGAAACGCGTGGGGCGTCACGTTGTCCAGCAGGGGAACGGAGGCGACGATGGTGAGCAGGCTGAAGTAGCCGAAATTGCCGGTCGCCTGGATGCCGAGCATGAGAAGGGAAGTAGCGACGGCGCAGATCACGCTGAGAGGTCCCGGAAAGAAGACGAAGAACGGGGCCGGGATCTCCACGAAAAACATGAAGAACAGCGAGCTCTTCAAGAACCACATGGGCAGCTTCTGCGCGTACCAGCCACCGGGAGACAGGAGCGGCTGGTTGATCAGAAACCCCTTCAGATAAGCGGCATCCTTGCCGCGGCTTCCGATGAATTTCTGTTTGCCGAAGCCGAAGATCACGCGAAAAAAAAGCAATCGAAACGCCCACGCGAGCGCGGGCGCCGGGGCCAGCGCCGCACCGAGGTTCGGCAACGCGCGCGTCTCCGGCAAGAAAAGTGCGAGCACCATGATCTCGAACAGCAGCGTGTCCCACGGCAAGAGGAGCGCCATGGCGAGATCGAGCGAGAGGTAACAGACGTAACACGTGCCGAGCGCCCACGCTGAAAACGGGCCGCCGTAGACGACGCCCGCCGCGGCGAGCAAGCCGACCGTCGTCAGCCCGCGAAGCATCCCGTCGCTCGCATCGAGCCAGAGCAAGGTCGGGAAGTAGAAGAACCGACGCCATGTCGGAAAATCTTTCCCGAGCTTCTCGAGGCGCCGTCCGATCGGCAGGATGCTGCCTTTGCCGACCGCAGGTACCACTTGTACCGAAAGCGACGCGAACGAGATCAACAGGACGAGGCCAATTCCACGCTCGAAGAGGCCCCAAACCAAGAGCGGCGCGAGTGACCAGGAGTTGCCCAAGCAGCCATCGTACGACGCCGCCCGAGCCAAAGGGAGACACGATCGCTCGATCCCGTCTCTCGTTCGTGGCGTTCTCGGTGCATCGAGTCGACCTCCCACGTAGCGAGAGCTGGTACAAAGTGGGCATGGCACGCCGAGTAGCAGGTTAAATTGCGACCGTTGACCGATCGCGTCGCGGTGGTGACGGGCGCCGGTGCCGGCATCGGGCGCGCCATGGCGCTCGAGTTCGCTCGCAAGGGCATGCATGTGGCGCTCGCCGACTTCGATGAAGCGCGCGTCGCAGAGACGGCTGCGGAGGTACGGGCGCTCGGACGACGCGCTCTGTCGCTGGTGACCGACGTCAGACAACTCTCGGCCATCGAGAACTTGCTCGAACGAACGGTCGCGGAGCTCGGCGGCTGCCACCTCGTTTGCAACAACGCGGGCGTCTTCCACGGCGCGTCGCTCCTCGAGACGCCGGCGTCGGAGTGGCAGCGCGTCATCGACACCAATCTCTGGGGTGTCATCCACGGTTGTCGCGTTTTCGGGGCGTACTTCGTCCGTCAGCGCGAGGGGCACATCGTCAACACGGCCTCCGCAGCGGGGCTATTTCCTGCCCCGGGGATGGGTTCCTATTCGACGACCAAGTACGCGATCGTCGGGCTCAGTCTGCAGCTTCGCTGGGAGCTCGCGGCCGACAACGTCGGCGTCACCGTGCTGTGCCCCGGCGTGGTTCGGACGGGGATCGGCACCGCGAAGGGGGTCGGCCTCGAGCACCTCGACATCACCACCATGGTGAAGCGCTCCCCGCTCCCCGAAGGGCTCGCGAGGAAGGTCGTTCGAGCGGTTCTGTCGAATCGACCGTTGGTGCGTTATGGCCCCGATTCGTATTTTTTCAGCCTGCTCCGCCTCTTGCCGTTGTGGCTCGTCGATCCGCTCGGCCGTTTCGTCGGAAGGACCGCGCTCTCGGTCGTAAGACCGGCGCTCCCGCCGAAAAGCGACTGACGGCCGAGCAGGGCGCCCGCGCTCAAGCGGATGCAGGCGCGCGCTTTTCGCGGAGTGCACGAGCCAGTATCTCGAGCAGAACCTCGCCGTAGTGGGGGCTTGCTTTCTTGAGGAAGTACGGCGTCCCCATGAGCGCCGCGACGGCGGGAAGGTCGGCCCTTCCCGAAACGAGCAGGATGGGGATCTTCTCCTCTCCCGCGTCGCGCAGAAGCATTTCGTGCGCCATGAGCGGACCGCTGAGGACGGGCATTTCGACGTCGAGCAAGAGGCAATCCGGAAGCGGCGCCGCACCCAGCGAGGCGAGCCCCTCTTCGCCGGTGTGTGCGATGCGGATGTGGTGTCCGGCCGATTCCAGAAGCATCCTCGAGACGTCTGCGGTGTCGGCGTCGTCGTCAACGATAAGAACATTTGCCATTTCGTGGACCCTCCGGGCCCAGCGCATGTGGGGTGCACCTTCCGTGCCCGTGCAGGCCAGTTGACGCGCGATACGGCCGCACACATCTGCGGGCGCCCGCGTGTCGGCGCAGACTTGCCGCGAAGTGATCGAACGGACTCCCCTCGGAGCGCGATCCACGGACATCGATTTGACCGCTCCACGGCCTGCTTCCGGACGGCGTTTGCGTGATCGCCACGGTGCAGGGCGCCTCGCATAAACAGAGCTGACACCACTGTCGCGACGCCATTGGAGCGACTGAGTCTGGAACAACTTGGGAATTCTCAATGTGTGGGACGGCTCGCATCTTGCTGAGTAAGGGCGACAGTAGAAGCGCAGGGATTTGGAGGGTTCTGAAAAATGATTCAAAAGCATTGGGGTCGGTTTTCGGGTTTGGCTCTGCTGGTCGTCTCCTGTGGCGGTGAGAAAGAGACAACAGAACCAGCCAGCGACGAAACGGCGCAGGCGAGTTTGCCCTTGGCGGGTGGAGCAGCTTGTACGTCGGGCACGATCGCAACGGGCTTCGTGGGCGGCCCGCTCGGATCGCAATTGGGTACGTTCAGCGTCGAGTTCGACGCGACACCGGCGAGCGGCGCAAGCGATGCGCTGTTCGGGCTGTCGAGCGGGGCCCCCACCACCTATACGCGCCTCGCGGCCATCGTTCGCTTCAATCCGACAGGGACGATTGACGTCCGCAACGGCGGCGTTTACGCGGCGGATGCCGCGGTTCCGTACGCCGGCGGCACGTCGTACCACTTTCGGCTCGACGTGAATGTCATCAACCACAGCTACTCGGTGCACGTCGGGTCGCCCGGCGCCTCGACACTCCTCGCCTCCAACTACGCGTTTCGCACCGAGCAAGCGCACGTTCTGAAGCTCGACTCCTATGCCGTCAAGGTGGATGCCGGTGCGGGACTCGGCGTCTGTGGCGTGGTGGTGGAGGACGTCTGCAACACCGCTGTCCCCAGCGGAGGGTTCGTGAACAAGGGCTTCGCTGCGGAACGCAGGTTCCTCACGGCCGCGTTCACGGCGACACCCGGAGCGAACGACATGGACGGCGTGATCGGGCTGTCCGCACATGCGGCGAGCAGCTTCAACGACCTGGCCGCGGCAGTTCGCTTCAGCGACGCCGGCGTGATCGAGGCGCGCAACGGCGGCGTGTACACTGCCGACGTGAAAATCGGGTATGTGAAAGGACAACTCTATACATTCCAGCTGTTCACGGACGTCGGTTTTCACTCGTACACGGTAGTCCTCAACAATCAGATCGTCCTGGCGCGCAATTTCGCGTTTCGAACGGAGCAAGCGAGCGCTCTGTCGCTCTCGAACCTCGCGGTCGTGATCGATTCGCCCGCGGGACCGCTCACGGTTTGTGACTTCGGCGGAACCCCTCTTCCGGCCTCTGTGACCTACCTGCACGATGCGTTGACGCTCGCTTCGCACGGTATCGTCGCCCCCACGGGAGGTGCAGTCGATCGGTCGGGGAACACCTTCACCGCCGTGCAGTCGTCGGCCGGCGACCAGCTCGTCGTGTCCAAGCTCGGTCCCGCGGGTGCTACGATCTGGAGTCGGTCCTTTCCGATCACCGATGGCGGCGCGCAGATCGACTTCGTCGGCGGAGGAGGCGACGGCAGAGTCGCGATCGTGGGTCGTCTCGACGGTCGCATCAACTTCGGCGGGGCGGGAAACCTCGCCGCGTTCGGAGGCGAAAACGGCTCTCAAGCCTTCGTCGCCAAGCTCGACACGACCGGCCTGTTCGTGGACGGCGGGGTGGGAACGATCACCGGCACCCGAAGCGTGGTGGTCGATGCGAAGAGCAACGCCTACCTGAGCGGGTACCGCACCAATCCGGCTAGGTTCCAGTTGAACGCGTTCGTAAACGGTGTCCTGCACGAGTGGGGCGAAGGGTTGCTCCCTCCGCTCTCTCTCGGCACGGGCAACGCCATCTCGCTCGATCCCGCCGGGAATGTCTACTGGGCGTTTTCCCCGACGGTCGACAACGGCGCGACGCTCGGCTACCTCGTGAAGTTCGCGCCTTTCAAACCCTGACACCGGGCGAATTGGTCGACTTTGCTCGTTGGCGTCGAGTCGCAAGCTGAGCTACACGACGACCGTGCGGGTTGGAATCGGAGCCGTGGCGTTCGCGCTCGTCGTGGTCGGTTGCTGGCACGACAAGCTCCTTCTCTTGCCAGAGCAGCATTCCCTCGGGGTATCCGCCGGGGACAGCGGGCGAGTCGATGGTGGCGCCAACGATGGGCTCGGGTCGGCAGCCGGGCTCGCGTGCACCCAAAGTGAACAATGCGACAACCAGCAGCCGCATTGCGACGTCACGACGGGGCGCTGCGTCGAGTGCCTCTCTCCAGCACATTGCGATCCGCCGCGCACGTGCGACCTCGTTTCGAAAACGTGCGCGGCGCCGTGCAACGCGGACGACGATTGCGACCGACAGACGCCGAGATGTGACTCGCAGCGCGGCGTCTGCGTCGAGTGCTTGGACGATTCTTCGTGCGATTCGCAGGACGAGCGGTTCTGTCAACCTCTTCTCGAACAATGCGTGGAATGTTTGAAGGATGCGAACTGCGGATCGGGGCAACCGATCTGCGATCCGACGCGGTACCGATGCGTCGAGTGTTCGAGCGATGCGGACTGCCCCGATGGAGCGAGGTGCATCGGGCAGAGCTGCGTGTCGCGCTAGTGTCCGCGCCCGTCAGCGCCACGAACATCGGAGCCCCGCGAATCCCGCGTAGTCGACTGCGGGCGCCGTGCCGACCACCGTGTTTCCGACGACGACGTCGGTCGTCGCAAGTCGAACCGTCGTCTCCGCTCCGAGGAAGAGCGAAATCGGATCTGCGACGGTCAGTGCCGCATCGGCCCCGGCTCTGAGCCCAGCTACCCAGTGCGCGGCGTGATCGACACCATCCGTCGCCGGCTGGTCGACGCTCACCGCCAAATGTTCGAAGGCAACCTCTGCGCGCGCCTCGAGCACCACGGAGCGCGCGGGGCTCGCGACGTACCCGGCACCTGCGGTCGCTGAAAACCACTCCGCGAGGACGCCACGCGAGTCCCTCGCTTCGACGGAATAGCTCCCAGAAACAGTGGCAAACGGGTGGCCGAAGCTGCGACTGAAACGCAAAAACCCACCGAGCCGGGGCTCGCCTGCGTGGAGCCCCGGACCGCCGACGAGCGCGGCTTCTGCCCACATCCGCGGAGGTTCCGGCCGCTCCCGGCTTTCGGCGACGGCGTTGGTCTGCTCCGCGTCGCCCGCAACATTGGCGAGCGCGGGAGCGCCGCTGCTCGGCGCAGGCGGCGTACCGCTGGGCTGAGCCGGGGATGGCTGGGTAGCGGCACCCGCGGATCCGCTCGGCGGTTCGGTGGACGGCGACGATTCGCTCGCGCCGTCAGCGTGCGTCGGGTCGACCGACCCGCGTTGTTGAACTTCGTTCCGCTGATCGGAATCGACGAGTGCGCTCGCTAGACTACCGACGGCGTAGCCCACCGCACGCCACTGTTCGACGAGAGCATCTTTGGGCGCGAAGTGAAGATTCCTTGCGGTCCACTGATCGCCTTGGGCGTCTTTGGCGCCGATTTCGATCCGGACTTCTCCGTCGTCACGAAACGTAACGAGCGCGACGGCGACTGCTTCCGGTGCCGAATCCGCCCCGACGCACTGAGCGACGATCGCGGTATCGCTGCACGCCGACAGAAGAGCGGCTCGGAGGGAATCCTGCTGTAACCTCGAATCTTTGGCGAGTTCGCGCGACAGGGAAATGTGGACGGCGATTTGCGCGAGCGGCATCGAGCGGCACTCGACTCGAACCTATCACCGTCCTCACCGCGGAACGCCTCGGAGGTTCCTTTTTCGGCATGGGTCAAGGCGCCGCGGTTACTATCCAGAACGATGCCCGGTCGAACGGCAAGACAGGCTGGTTCCCCGCTCCGCGTCATGGCGGGAGGGCGAGCTCGCCCGTCGGGCTTCGAGCTGGTCTCCGACGATGCGCTCGTCGAGGCCGTTCAGCGGGGGGACGAGCGCATCGCGTCAGAAATTTTCGCCCGCCTGTTCGACACGGTGGACGGAACGCTTTACCGAGTGCTCGGGCAGCGCGGGTCGGATCACGACGACCTCGTTCAGCAAGTCTTCGAGCAGATTGTTCTGACCTTATCGCGTCACGCCTTCGCGCGGCTCTGCAGTCTCCGAACGTGGGGAGCGCGCGTCGCCACCAACGTCGGCTTGAATGCGCTGAGGTCGCGGCGTCGCGAGCGCCAGGTGATTGATTGGGGCCATGAGCTCGATGACGACCTCGTACGGTCCAGTTCTCCCGACCCCGCGCGAGCTGTCGAGTCGCAGCGTCGCGCGGAACGGTTGAGACTAGAGCTCGTCGAGTTGAAGCCGGCGCGCGTGGAGGTTCTCCTCTTGCACGACTTGCTCGGCCACGATCTCGGCGAGATCGCTCTCATGCTCGGCGCGTCCGTAGCGGCGGTTCAGTCGCGCCTCTTCCGCGGACGACGGGATCTCCGAAAGAGGCTCGAGCGAGCGGGATTCGGCCCCAAGGAGGGCACGCCATGATCGGATCGCGCCGTCCGGAGCCGCCCGTTGAAGCGCTCATGGGGCTTCGCCAACGTGGCGTTCTCGTTGACGCCCGCGAGGGAAGCGAAGAGCGGCGGAAGGCGGTGATTCTTGCGACGAAGAAAGCGATCCGGCGCGAGAAGCTGAAGCAACGGAAACGGCGCTGGGTCTTCGGCGGACTCTCCGTCGCAGCGGCAGCGGCGTTGGCGATCGTAGTTCGAGTCGAAGGTCGTGAACGACGGCATGACGAGGCGGTAGCGACGAGAGCTTCGGTAGCGGTTGCCGCACCGGGCGCCGAGCTTGCGGTCGCGGCCGGTTCCGTCATCGCAACGAGAAATGGCAAACCGATCGCGATCGGGACCGGCGCGCATTACCGCGTTACGGAAGGTGACTCGGTGCAAGTTGCAGCGAACGGAGCCGCGTCGTTGACGTTGCCGCGCGGTGTGCAGATGCATCTTTCCGCCGCCACGGTCGCGCGGCTCGATCGCGCGGGTGAGACCGAACAACGTCTCCTTCTCGATCTGGGAAATACCTTTGTCTCCGTTCCCAAGCCAGGCGGGCCGCAAACGGTAGAAGTCGTGACGCCGAACGCGCGCGTCGTCGTGCACGGCACCGAATTCACGGTGGATGTCGCGCGAGTCGAACCGAGTGATTCGCTCGTGACGACGGTGTCGGTGACCCGTGGGTCGGTCTTGGTGGTGGACGACTTCGGACAGCGTCTCATACCGGCCGGCTCGAGCTGGTCATCTGCTCCTCCTGCTGCTCCTTCGATGGAGGCTCGACCCGCGGATTCGTCCGGCGAACAAGCTCGGATCATGACCGAGGGCAGCCGGCGAGCGCGTCGCGCAAGCGACGGCAGCGCCGCCGTCGGCGTGCTCGGCGAGCAAAACCGACTCTTTCAGGAGGCACTCGACTTGCGAAAGGCGGGCGACGACGCCGCCTCGGTGCGCCGTCTCGACGAATTCCTGCAGCGGTTTCCGCGAAGTGCTCTCGAGCAAGAAGCGCGCTTCGCGCGGCTACGAGCGCTGTCACGCCTCGGAAGGAAAAGCGACGCTGCTGCTGAAGCGCGCCAATATCTTTCCGAGAATCCCGACACGGCGACGCGTGACGAAGCGCGGCGGGTCCTGTTGGACGCGGCCAAGCCGAAGCGTTCACAGCCGTGAACGAACTCGGCTTCGAAGCGCCGTCCTGAGCACTTGTTGCCTGGACGACTCGGTCGTCTGCCGAGGGGGCGTTTTTTGCGCACCAACGCCCACAAACCCTGCATGCGGAAACCGGCCACGGTTACTGCACCGCCATGCGCGCGACTGAACGAGCTTTTTCTTCGAAAATTCCCCGAGCCACGGCAACGTGGCAAATTTACGCAGCCCTCGGAACCCTGCTGGTCGGCTGTGGCGGAGCGAATTCAGGTCTGTCGAACCCACCGTCCGGCGAAGGCGGATCGACCGGTTTTGTACTCCCCGGGAGCGGCAGCTCCGCCGGCGCCCAGGCTCCTGGAAGCGGGAGCTCACCGGGCAGTGGAAGCTCCACGGGGTTTCTAAATCCTGGAAGCGGCGGTGGTGGAACCGGCATAACCGACGCTGGAACCTGCTTCGCCACGACGAGCCGCGGCGAAACCGTCCCCCTCGATATGTTCGTCATGTGGGACCGTTCGGGATCCATGGCCGATATGGTCACCGGGGGCGTGAAGTGGGATCTCATCGTCAGCGCCTTCGAGACGTTCGTGAACGATCCCGCGTCAACGGGAATCAGCGTCGGCCTCAGCTACTTCCCGATCCTGACCGGCAACACCGGGACCACGGGCGGCACTCGGGGAGGGCGCGGGCAGAACGTCAGCTGCACGGCAAGCGACTACGCGGCTCCCATTGTCCCCATCGCGCCGTTGCCCGCGAATGCCGGACCCATCACGACCTCCCTGCAGGCCACGCAACCCATGGGGGAAACACCCACCCTACCGGCGATGCAGGGAGCGCTTCAAGAGGCGCAGGATTACGCCACTGCGCATCCTGGTCACAAGGTGATCGTCGTGCTGCAG
>Ga0265320_10000652_pt1 | contig 26514 bp, 26 predicted proteins | sample 4827metaG_FD_202087 | JGI IMG/M metagenome (GOLD analysis project Ga0265320, IMG submission 202087) | Rhizosphere microbial communities from Carex aquatilis grown in University of Washington, Seatle, WA, United States - 4-8-27 metaG | ecosystem: Host-associated > Plants > Roots > Rhizosphere >...
TAATTCTCGATCATCCGATTGAAATTGCCAATCCCGCGAACCCCAAACCGCTGCCGACTGGGGCGATTGGCGCCCGGTTTGACCACGTCAACTTCGCCTATGCCGGGCGTCCCGCGGTGCTCGATAATTTCACGCTCGAAATTCCCGCCGGCAAAGTCACGGCGCTGGTTGGCCACACCGGCGCGGGCAAGAGCACTGTCGCCAACCTCGTCATGCGCGCCTATGACGCCACGGGTGGCAAAGTGCTCCTCGGCGGCATCGAAGTCCGGGATTTGGACTTGCGTGAATTGCACGCCAAAGTTGGGTTTGTGGCCCAAGACCCGTTTCTCTTTGAGGGCACCGTAGCGGAAAACCTTTCACTCGTGCGCCCCAATGTTGCCGAGCCGGAAATGATTGCCGCCCTCGAGGGCGCCGCCTCATGGGACTTCGTCCGCGCACTTCCCAAGGGACTCCACACGAACATCGGCGAAAAGGGCATCCGCCTGTCGCAGGGCGAAAAGCAGCGCCTGACGATCGCGCGCGTGCTCTTAAAGAATCCCCCGTTCGTCATCCTCGACGAGGCGACGGCCAGCGTGGATACCATCACCGAGCGCCAAATCCAAAAGGCGCTCGACAATCTCATGCGCGAGCGCACCGTCCTCGTCATCGCCCACCGCCTTTCTACTGTACGCAAGGCGGACAACATCGTTGTCCTCCACCACGGGAAAATCCTCGAGCAAGGCACCCATGACGAACTCCGCGCCGCTGGCGGCCGCTACGCCAGCCTCTGGGATCATCAGGTGGACCTGATTGACGAGCGCGAAGAATTGCCGACGGGATAGGAATAGGAATTTTTTACCACGGATGGCACGGATAAGACGGATTCCAATCAATCAAACCAATCGCAAGTCATGGAACCGAAACATTCCCTGATCCACCAGGAAACTACAGAGAAAACCGTTGGTGCTGCAATGGTTGTTTTAAATTAATTGCGGCCAGGCTTGGATGAAAAAATTTACGAGCGCGCTTTGGTTTTGGAACTTCAGTCCATGAATGTTGAGGTCTCGCAGCAAGAAGCCTTTCCCATTGTTTACCGGGAGAAAGAAATTGGCCGCTTAATTCCTGACCTAATCGTTAATGGTGAAGTATTGGTCGAAACCAAGGTGGCCGAACATTTCGTGCCCGCGCATGAAGCCCAAATACTTGGATACCTTGCCATCACCAACCTGCGCGTCGGCCTGTGGCTTAACTTCAAATTCGCCCGATTGCAGTGGAAGCGGCTAGTGCGTTAGTCTGGGCGGAAATCCGTCTTATCCGTGCCATCCGTGGTAAAAAAACATCACTCCCATCCTCCGCCCAGCGCTTTGTACGTCGCAATCAGGTTCTGGCTCACCGCCTGGTCACTTTGCACGAGATCGTCCTGGGTTTGGTAGAGTGTTCGCTCGGCATCGAGCACGTTGATGAAACTGGTCAAGCCATTGGCGTAAAGTTGATTGGAGAGGCTCAACGCATCCTGGCTCGTGCTCACGGCTTGCGCGAGTGATTGATGGCGCACCTGCTCTTTGGCGTAGGCCACCAGCGCATTTTCCACGTCCTCAAAGGATGTCAGCACCGCTTTTTCATAGGTCGCCAGCGCCTGCTCCTGCCGCGCGTCTTGCACGCGGATGTTGGCGCGAATCCGGTCCGCGTCGAAAATCCGCCACTGCACCGTCGGACCCAAGGACCAAAACTTGCTGGCCGGCGTGAACCAGTCGCTGGTGCTGACGCTTTCAAAGCCCACTGCGCCGGTCAGTGAAAATTTCGGAAACAAATCCGCCGTCGCCACGCCGATATTCGCGGTCGCGGCCGCCAGTTTGGCTTCCGCAGCGCGGACATCCGGGCGGCGGAGCAGCAGCGTTGACGGCAGGCCCACGGGCACTTCCGGCGGCGTGGCCGGGATGGGCGCCGTTGCGGCCAGTTCGCCCAACAACGCTCCGGGCGGTTTTCCCAGAAGAACGCCCAACCGGTGGATGGAAACCTGGAGTCCGTTTTCCAAAGTCGGCACCTGCGCCTGAGTTTGAGCCAGCACCGTGGCGGCTTGCTGCACGTCCAAATCGCTGCTGATGCCCTTTTTCGACCGCTCTTGGGCGATGCTCAGGGAGTCCTTCTGCGCCGTGAGATTCTGCTGCGCAATCGCCAGCCGTTGCTGGTATCCCCTCACCGCGAGATAATTGCGCGCCACCTCGGCTACCAGAGTCACCTGCACATCGCGACGGTTGAACTCCGCGGCGGCGACGTTCGCCTGCGCGCCTTCCACGGCCCGGCGATTGCCCCCGAACACGTCCAGTTCCCACGAGGCGTCGAAGCCGGCTTGGTAAACATTGTTGACGAACGGCACACTCGAAGGGATGGGCAGAGAACCGAGTACTGGCTGATTCCGGCTCGCCCCCTGGCGTTGCGCCCCGGCGGTGCCATCAACCGTTGGCCCCAAGTTTGCCTCCGCTTCGCCGGCTTGGGCGCGCGTTTCCCGCACACGGGCGGCGGCAATTTGCAAATCAAGATTGGCCGCCACGGCCCGCTCGACCAGCGAATTCAGTTCCGGATCGTTGAAGTTTTTCCACCAGGTCGCGATGGAAACCTCGCGGGCATTCTCGCCGCCGGCCAACGGCTCGCTCCACTGCGTGGGAGCGTTCAACGCCGGCGCGTGGTAGTCCGGGCCGACGGTGCAACCGCCGGCGAGCAGGACCAGAGAAAGGGGCAGAGTTGAGATTTTGGTTTTCATGGGAACCTCCTTTAGTGGGCCACGACCGGCCCGCGGCTGTGAACTTTTTTGAAAAGAATTATCACCGGAATGCAGACCACGCACAGGAGCGCCAGCCAGCGGAAAGTATCCACATACGCCATGGTGGTCGCCTGCTGTACCACCAGGTGGTAAATACCCGCGACCGCCGCAGTGGAATTATGCAGACCCGGCAGCGCGCTGATCGCCTGCTGGCGGGCATGAAAGGCGGCACTGTACGGTGTGACGTGCGCCGCCAGCACGGTCTGGTGCATCTGGGCGTGCCGGGCCACAAAGGTGGTGGCGAGCGAAATGCCCACGCTGCCACCCAAGTTGCGCAGCAGATTAAAAATTCCCGTCGCATTCCCCATTTGCTCATTGCTCAACATGCCCATGGCCGTGGTGGTCAGCGGCACAAACACCAGCGCCATGCCCAAACCCTGAAGAAAGAGCGGGAATTGAATATTGCTGATCGCCATGTCCAGATTCAGTCGGCTCAACCAATAAATGGAAAAGGCCACAATCAGAAAGCCCAGGCTGATCAGCCGGCGGCTGTCCACCCGGCTCGTCAGATAACCCACCGGGAAGATGAGCAGCATCATCCCCAATCCGCGCGAGCTTTGGGCCGTGCCGCTATCCAGCGCCGTGTAGCCCATCAACTCTTGCAGGAACTGTGGCAACAATGTCGCCGGGACATAAACCACCATGCCCACCAGGACCACCAGAAACGTGCCCACCGCAAAATTCCGATTGGCAAAAACCCGCAGGTTGACGATGGGGTTTTTCGCCTGCATTTCCCAAAAGATGAAGACCACCAGGGACGAGGCGGAAATCAACGCTGCCCAGCGGATCCAAGGTGTGCCAAACCAATCGTCTTCCTGGCCCTTATCCAAGATCAGCTGGAGCGTCGCCAGCCCTATCGCCATCAGCCCAAACCCGAAAGCGTCCACCCGGCCCGGTTTGCCGTTCTTAATGTATTCTGGATCGTGCACGAATTTCCGCATCAATACGATGGCAATCAGACCAACCGGAATATTGATATAGAAAATCCACCGCCAGGCGTAGTTGTCCGTGATCCACCCACCCACCAAGGGCCCCATGATCGGCGCCACCACCACCCCCATCGCATAAGCTGCCATCGCCGCGCCGCGCTTGGCCGGGGGAAAACTCTCCAGCATGATCGCCTGCGCCAGCGGTTGCAGCGCCCCGCCGCCAAAGCCCTGCAATACGCGGGCAAAAATCAACCAGCCCAGCGTGGGCGCCATGCCGCACATCAGCGAGGAAAGCGTGAAAATGCCCACACAGGTCATCAGCAGCCGCTTGCGCCCAAAATACCGCGACAGCCAGCCGCTCGCTGGCAACACTACCGCATTCGACAACAAGTAACTCGTAATCACCCATGTCGCTTCATCCGTGCTCGCGGAGAGATTCCCCGCAATGTGCGGCAGGGAAACGTTCGCAATCGACGTGTCCAGCGTCTCCATGAACGTCGCCAACATCACCGACACGGCGATCAGCCATGGATTGACGACAGGCTTTGGTTGGGTGGCGCTCATGACGGCAAAACAGCGAGGTTTGGATTACTTGCTTACTAACTTACTTGACCTTCACCGACGGCACCGCCGACATACCGGGGCCGAGCGGATGAGCCGGGTCCATCGCGTCATCAAATACGATTTTCACCGGCACGCGCTGCACGACCTTCACATAATTGCCCGTGGCGTTTTCCGGGGGCAGCAGGCTGAATTGCGCGCCCGAGCCCGCTTGAATGCTGTCCACATGGCCGTGGAAGGTCCGGCCAGGATAGGCGTCCACGCTGATCTCCACGGGCTGGCCCGGGTGCATGTGGGCCAATTGGGTTTCTTTGAAATTGGCGGTCACCCAAATTTGCTGCGACACAATCGCCAGCGTCGGCTGGCCGGGCTGCACATAATTACCCGTTTCCACCGAGCGATGCGTGACAATGCCGTCCTCCGGCGCGGAAACTTTGGTGTAGGATAAATCCAGCGCTGCCTGGCGGATATGCGCATCGGCCAGGGCCACATTCGCCTCCGCCGTCTTGATGTCAGCCTGGGCCAAATCCACCTGCGCCGCCGCCGCCGCCGCACGGTTTTTGGCGACGTCTACTTCCGCCGCCGCCGAGCTCGCCTGGTCCTGCACCAGGTCAATTTGCGTGCGGGCCACCGCCCGGCTCTCGACCGCTTGATAACGTTGCAAGTCGCTTTGGGCACGAATGGCGTCGGCCTGGGCGGCCGTTACGCTGGCCAGTTCCTGACCAGCCTTGGCAGAATCCACGGCAAATTGGGCCTTCGCCTGGTCCAGACGGCTTTGCGCGGCGGCCCGTTCGGCCCGCGCTTGGGCCATTTTCACTTCATAGTCGCGCGGATCAATCTCGTACAAAACCACGCCTTGCTTGACCGCTTCGTTGTCGTTCACAGACAACGCGACGACCTGCCCCGATACCTGCGGCGCAATCGAAATGACGTGCCCGTCAATGAAGGCATCGTCCGTGGTTTCATAGGGTGCGATGGCCACATGATAATAAGACCCCGCGGCGGCGCTGGCGATGATTAGGCCGGAACCCAGAAAAACACTGCGACCCCACTTGCGCGGTGCGGGGGGCGCCGGGGGCGGCGGCGCCAGGTTGACCTCCGGGAGGCTGTTGGCGGTTCGGGCCGCCGTCGGGCTGCTGTTAATCAGCGCGGTGAGATTGGCCCGCCCGTTGGCGGGGATATTGGGACTGGTTTCGGTGGCGGTCATGGCGGGTTTGGTAAAGTGATGGATACTGGCGGTGGAAACTTTTTTTTATTTACCCCAGTATACTCCGAAAAATAACGGCTGGATAATATCATGATGGTTATGCTATGATGCCTTAAAGGTATCATATCATGGAGCTGCGCCACCTGCGTTATTTTGTCGCCGTCGCCGAGGAATTGAACGTCCGCCGCGCCGCCGAGCGCCTGCACGTTTCCCAGCCGCCCTTGAGCCGGCAAATTCATGACCTCGAGGACGAAATCGGCGCGAAGCTATTCCTCCGCGGCAAGCGCGGCATGCAGTTGACCGATGCCGGCCGGTTTCTCCTGGACGAAGCCCGTCAGATTCTCAAGCAGAGCGAGCGCGCCGTCCGCCTCACCAACGCCGCCAGCCGGGGCGAAGCCGGCCGCCTGTCCCTCGCCTATTCCGCCGCCGTCTTCGACCCCGTGTTCTCGCGCGCCGTCCGGGTCTTCCGCCAGCGCTTCCCCCTGGTGGATCTGGCCATGCGCGAGCTTTCTTTCGCCGCCCAACTCCAGGCTTTGCTCGACCAACAGATTGACCTCGGCTACGTCGTATTCGGCTCGATGCAGTCGGAAACGGATTTCACGTCCGAGTGCATCCGCCGGGTGCCCACCTGCATCTCCTTCCCCCGGGACCATCCGATGGCGAAAAAGAAAAATCTGAAACTGGCGGATTTGGCGGAGGAACCTTTCATCTTCCCGCGCCAGAGCATGTCGGTGTTTCGCTCCCACCTGCTGGATTTATGCCGCAAGGCGGGCTTCACGCCCAAAATCGCCCAAGAAGCGGATAACGCCATGGGTATCATCGGCTTGGTCGCCGCTGGCGTCGGCGTGGCCTTCACCCCGGAAACCGGTCGAATCTTCGAAGCCATGGGCATCGAGCTGCGCGCCCTGCCGCCCGACGTGCCCATGTTCGAACTCCACGCCATCTCCCGGCGCAACAACACCTCAACCCTCCTACCCGCCTTCCTGACCATCCTCCGCGAAAGCGCCCGCCAGGAAGACCGCGGCAAAAAGAAACGGGCATAAGGAAAACGTTCTTTTACCACGGATTACACGGATAACACGGATTCTGAACACCCAAATCATGTACTAGCCACGGAATCGAAACATTCCTTAATTCACAAAGAAACCACCGAGAAGATTATTGGCGCGGCAATGGTTGTGCTCAATGAACTCGGTCCGGGTCTGGATGAGAAAATCTACGAACGCGCCTTGGTCTTGGAGCTCTAATCAATGAATATCGGAGTAGCCCAACAGCAGAGCTTCCCCGTGATCTACCGCGAAAAGGAGATTGGTCTGCTGATTCCCGACTTGATTGTAAATGAGGAAGTGCTCGTCGAAACCAAAATCGCAGAATCATTCACCTCGGCCCACGAAGCCCAGGTAATCGGTTATCTCGCGATCACCGAATTGCGGGTTGGTTTATGGCTAAATTTCAAATTTGCCCGCCTTCAATGGAAGCGCCTCGTTCGGTAAAATGCCTCCGTCCGTGTTATCCGTGCCATCCGTGGTAAAAATCCTGCCGCCCGTCGGCCTTTGAATAAACTTTAAATTCGCAAGATTGCAAAGTCGTCGATTCGTGCGGTAGTGTGCATCCATCCGTGTTATCCGTGCCATCCGTGGTAAAAACTCTCCCATCGCCCCATTTCACCCAGCAGCGCGCCGTCGAGTTCCATGAGACCGACGCCGCCGGCCTCGTGCATTTCACCAACCTCTTCCGCTGGATGGAGGCCGCTGAGCTTGCCTTCCTCCACTCGCGCGACGTCGCCGTGCTCGCCACCGACGCCGTGCAAAATTCCGGCTGGCCCCGCGCCGCCGTCAATGCAGCGTTCCTCGCGCCCCTGCGCTATGGCGACAAGGTCGAGACGCGCCTCTGGGTCCGCAAAGTCGGCACGAGCAGCGTATGCTACCGCTTCGAAATCTGGCGCCTCAACGGCCGCGGCGGCCCGCACCTCTCTGCCACCGGCGAAATCACGACCGTCCACGTCTCCCGCGTCAAAGGCAAAATCCGCCCCGCGCCCCTGCCCGCGGCGATTAAGAAGAAATTGAAATGATCGGCAAAGAAGTTGGAATTTGGAAGCTGGAATGTCAGAGGTCAGAATCCCGCAGTTTCCACGTCGCCTTTCGCTTTGTCTTGGGCCATTCATCTTCGCCTTAAACGTTAAGCGTTAAACGTTGAGCGTTAAACGTTCCGTGGTCAGTATCGTCTCCTGACTCCTGTCTCCTGACTTCTGAATTCCAGATTCCAACTTCCAGATTCCAAATTCTCCCTTGAAACTCATCGCCCATCGCGGAGCCTCCGCCCTCGCCCCGGAAAACACCCTCGCCGCCGTCCGCCTCGCCGCTGAACTCGGCGCCGATGGCGTCGAAATTGACGTTCGCCTCACCCGCGACAGCCAGCTCGCCGTCCTCCACGACACCGACACCCGCCGCGTCGCGCCCGACCAGGCCGTGTTCAGCGCCAAACGCCGCCGGCTCTCGGAATTACAATCGCTCGACGTCGGCTCCTGGAAGGACCCCAAATACTCCCGCGAACGCATCCCCGCCCTCGGCGACGTCTTCAAGGCCCTGGGCCCCACCCAGGAGGTTTTCATCGAATTCAAATCGCGCGAATACGACGAAATCCTCGCCAAGCTCGACCGCCTCCTCACCCCGCAAACCCCCGCCGGCTTCCCCGCCGAACGCGCCGTCATGATGAGTTTCGACGGCACGCTGGTCCGCAAATTCAAAAAAGTCCGCCCCACCTGGCGCACCCTGCTGCTCCTCAATCACCGGCCCACCAAACATTTGTACGGGCAACTCCTCTCCTCCATCAAAGCCAAACACATAGACGGCATCGGCCAAAACCACACCTGGGCCCTCAGCAAGGAAGAATACGACGAACTCCTCAACGTCGGCGCAACCCTGTCGGTCTGGACCGTGGACAGCCCGAAAGAAGCGCAAGCCTGGCGCGACCGCGGGTTTCATTATCTCACGAGTAACGTACCGGAAAGGATGAAGGATGAGGGATGAAGGATGAATCCGAAAAGCAGGACGTGAAAATCAAAGATTTGCAGCCATTATTCTCGTGTCATTTTTCTGAAGTGGTTTGGCGTTGATTCATCCTTCATCCCTCATCCTTATCCACAATCTGTTCCACCACCACCCGCAACTCTTCCCCCGGCGCGCAATCGGCCCGCAGCGCCACAAACCCTCCGCGATGCTCGTCATACCAGGGCCAGACCAGCACCCGGTCGCTCGGCGGAATGGAAAGGTTATCAATTTCCTCGCGGCTGAAGAAACCAAACTCGCCCTCGTCGCCCGTCGGCGGCAAACCTGGAAGGATTTTTTTGCAGTCGAAGAGAAACATCAGCCAGTGCCCGCCGCCTTCGTAGTTTTTTTCGGAAATGTAGGCGAAGAGATGCAGATCCTTCTCGGTGATGGCCATTCCAACCTCCTCCCCAGTTTCGCGAATGGCGCACTCGAACGGCGATTCGCCGGTACCCATCTCCAGCTTCCCCCCAATGGGACTCCAGCAGCCCAGATTCGGCGCCTTGCGCCGCTTGATGAGCAACTGCCGCCCGCGCGCATCGCGCAAAAACACCAGCACGCTGATTTTGAAGGGGGTCATTTCAGTCGATCATCTTCTTTTCCCGTCCGACTTTTTGCAAACCATTCATTTACCAATTGATTGTAAGGATACCGCAATTTATGCAGCGGTTGAAACAGTTCGCCGTCAAATCCCAAAAGCTCATCGGCAAATTTGACCATCAGACGGTTGGGCAAAGCCGTCGGCCGCGCCTGCATTACTATGTCGAGCGCCTCGCGCGCCTTTCCCTTGCCCAAATATTGGGCGACCATGGCATAACTGGCGGCCGTGGATCGGCAAATCCCGGCGTGGCAGTGAACCAGCATTCCGCGCGTGCTCCCATATGGCATGAGCGAAATCTCCCTGCCGTAATTGAGAATTTCCTGGAGGTGCAATTTTCGGGGGGCGACCAAATTGAGAATTCTTGCCTCCTCCGTCGATTCGATATCATTGAAGAGCAGTTGCCGGTGCTCACCCTTAAACCAGGCAGGCGTCGTCTTCGGTGTCTGCGGGTTTTCAATGGACAAAATATGCGTCACCCCGGATTGCGCATGGGCATCAATTTCTTCCTTTCCACAAATGACAATTTTTACCGGGAATGATTTCATACAACCTTATAAACACTCTGGGCCGGCTTTTGTCGCGATCGAAAAAATGAAATTCAAGCCGAGGCACCGTTTCGTAGCGCCGCGCTGCGACACTGCGCGATCGCTCTGAGCCCGTTTTAACGTTGCATCACCGCCGGCAATTCTTTAGGTTCCACGGCATGGAAACCGCGACGGTAAAAAGAATCCGGCCCCGCAACCAGGTTGCGTCTTCCGTTCTTTTGCTGGCCGCGCTGCTGGGCGGATTGCTGGTCTATTCCCGGCTGCTTTTATCCAGCATCCGTCAAATCGATTCCCGGGGCTATTTTAATTTGCATACGGATGTTTTATACTACAACTGCGCCATTAACGCCTCCTTCCTCGCGGGCATTGCCCTCGTCCTAACCGCCGCCCTTTGGCTCGACACGCAGCTATTCCGCCGCCGATGGCCCCCGATTTACCCGGCCGTGATTTGCGTGTACTTTTTGCAGTTCTGCGTATTCGTCTTCCTGTTGGAAGGGCTCGATTTCGAATATTTCCTCTAACCCACTTGCGCAGCAAGACTGCCCCCTACAGAAACGCGTGTCGCACCGCGTAACCCAGCACTTCAGTGCAGGGAATATCATAGAAGCGGAAGGGAGTCCCGAAGGGACGAAAGAAGGTAACCCAGCACTTTAGTGCTGGGAAAACTAACTGAACGAGCACAAGTCCCGAAGGGACGAAAGAAACCATTTCTTTCGCCCCGCCGGGGCTTGATCCGTCTCCTTCCCTTTCCCACCGATAAATCGGTGGGTTACCTTCTTTCGTCCCTTCGGGACTCGGTCGCCCATCGGCAATTGCATCAATCTGTCTAACTATTCACAAATCGCAAATTTCAAATTCCCGTGCCCGACCAGGGCCTCCTGTCCCTTGACTTGAGCGTTAAGCGTTAAACTTTAAACGTTGAGCGTTCTCCTGACTCCGGTCTCCCCGCTCCCAGCTCCCTGCTCCCCGCTCCCCGCTTTTCTTCGTGCCATCCCGCACCGAATCGTAGATAAATGCCTCCCATGCCTGAACCCGCCCCTCTCCGTGCCGGCGTCGCCGGCGTTGGCTACCTTGGCCAGCACCACGCGCGCGTCTATACCGAAATCCCCGGCGTCACCCTGGCCGGCGTTTACGACACCAACCCCGCCCGCGCCAAAGAAATCGCCGCCAAGCACGGCTGCAAGGTGTTCGATTCCATCGAAGCCCTGGGTAAAGGCTGCGACTTGGTCAGCGTCGTCGTGCCGACCAATCTACACTGCGCCGTTTCGCTGCCCCTGCTCGCCGCGGGCTGCCACCTCCTCATCGAAAAGCCGCTCTGCCCCACCCTCGAGGAGGCCGACCAAATCGTCGCCGCCGCCAAAAAAGCCAATCGCATCGTCCAAGTCGGTCACATCGAACATTTCAACCCGGTGATGTCGTTCCTTGAGAAAAATGTGAGCAAGCCCCGGTTCATCCGTACCGAGCGCCTGGCTCCGCTCATTCCCGATCCGAACGCCACCGACGCCGAAAGCGCCCACGAGGGCTACGTCAACCCCCGCGTCAAGGAAGTGGACGTCGTGCTCGACTTGATGATCCACGACATCGGCCTCGTCCTGAAACTCGTCGGCGTTCCGGTCAAACGCATTGACGCCGCCGGCTCCTCCGTGCTCACGAAGCACATGGACATCGCCAATGCCCGCATCGTCTTTGAGGACGGTTGCGTCGCCGACCTCAATGTCTCCCGCCTCAGCAAAAAGCGCGAGCGCGTCTGGCGCCTGTTTCAGCGCGCGGGTTACATGTCGGTGGATTTCGACCAGTGCAATGGCCATTACATCCACCTTGGGCTCATCGGCCTCAAGCGCGACGACATCGCCGTGCAAAAAGCCGAACCATTGAAACTCGAGCTTGCGTCCTTCGTCGAATCCGTGCGCACCGGCAAGCCGCCCAAAATAGACGTCGCCTTTGGCCGCGCCGCCCTCGAAGTCGCACTGACCATTACGGCGCAAATCAAAGCGGCCGGACTGTAAATTTTCGTTGAAGCTAGGAGCTAGAAGTTAGAATCTTCATTCCAAATCCCAAATTACAAATTCCAAATTTGAGTGCCGCTCTTCGGCCTCCTGACTCCTGTCTCCCAACTCCCAGTTCCCTGCTTCCCACTTCGCAGTGGCCTCCCTTCCCAACCAGCCGCCCCCGGCCTTTGCCCGGGCCCGCCAAGCGGCCTCGCGACTGCTGGCACCGGTGCTCCATCCTCTCCTGCCCGGCTCCTCGAAAACCTGGGGCCCGCCCCGCGGGTATTACGCCACCGTGGACCACTGGCTCGCCCGCCGCGGAACCCAACTCGGCGCGCGCTTTGACGAGGTCTATCCTCCGCAAAAATTCCAATGGCGCGAGGCCCAGACGCTTGACCCAAATCCTCCGCTGACCCTGCAAGGCGCGCCCACCGCCGAGGCCGCCCGCCATGGCGTGGCCGTTATTCCCGGCGGGCGCGTCGTTGGACCGGACGCCGCCATCATTTCGCCCGATGACCGGGTGCTGCTTGATCTGTCGCTTTATTTCGCGCCCTACCATCACGAAATCTTTCGGCGTTGGCGGCAACCGGTGTGCCGCGATCCCGGTGGCCCGGTGCTCGTGCTCGCCGGCCTGTCCGGCAGCAACTACGGCCATTGGCTGCACCAGATGTTGCCGCGGCTGCACTTGGCACAAAAAGCTGGTTGGAACAATGCCGACTGGGCCGCCATCGTCGTCAATCCTTCGCGCACGGGCTTTACCCGCGAAAGCGCGGAACTGGCGGGATTGCCGGCGGATAAAATTATTGAGGCTGGCGAGCACTTGCATCTCTGCGGCCAGCCCCTCGTCGTGCCGACTTTTCCCAGTGCGGGCAACTATCCGCGCTGGGTGATTGATTTCCTGCGCGCCACCTACTGGCGCGGTCCTTCCCCGGCGCGCACCCGTCGGCTTTATCTGAGCCGACAACCCGCAACCTGGCGGCGTATTACCAACGAATCCGCCATTGCACCCGTGCTCCGCGAATTCGGTTTTGAAACCATGCTGGCCGAATCACTGTCCTTCCCGGAACCCATTGCAGCCTTCCGCGCCGCCGCAGCCGTCTTTGGTCTCCATGGTGCGAATCTTTCCAACCTTTGTTTTTGCCAGCCGGGCGCAATTGCGGTTGAACTTTACCACCCTGGGTTCCCCGAGGCCTATTACCGTAATCTCGCCAGCCACAGCGACCTCGACTATTTCTACCTCCTCGGCGAAGGCCCGCGTCGCGACACCCCGGTGCGCGGCCCCAATACCCTCAACCACGCCGACGTCATCGTCGACCCCGCAAAGCTACGCCAAACCTTCCGCGCGGCCGGGCTGTGAAATTTTCAACGCCCAGCGGCCAAACGCGCAAAAAAGAATTTTATCCACGAATGAACGCGAAAATGCTAATTGTCGTAACCATCCGCACCCTTTCGTGTCCGTTCGCGGATAAAACCTTTGCTGTCGTCGCTCCTTTGCGGTGAATCCTTCTTCTCCCATATTGCAAGCTTGGCCCGCCGGCGAACCGTCGCCGGATCTCCTCGTCATCGCCGGGGAGGCCTCGGGTGACGAACATGCCGCGCGCCTCATCCGCGGCCTGCGCGCGCGGCGGCCAGATGTGCGCGTTGCGGCCCTCGGCGGCCCGGCGTTGCAGGCCGCCGGCGCGCAATTGCTCTTTGACCTGAGCGCCCACGGCGTCGTCGGCCTCATGGAGGTTTTAAAAAACTACGGCTTTTTCAAATCCGTCTTCGACCAAACTTTGGCCTGGATTGAAAAACACCAGCCCCGCGCGGTCCTGCTGGTGGACTACCCCGGTTTCAATTTGCGCCTCGCCAAGAAGCTTTTCGACACCGGCGCTGCCAAAAAAGCCGGCGGCAAAATTTCCCTTCTTTATTACATCTCGCCCCAAATCTGGGCCTGGAAGGCAAAACGCCGCTTTACCATGGCGAAATACCTCGATGCCCTTGCCGTCATCTTCCCCTTCGAAACCGCCTGTTTCGCCGACACCACCCTCTCTGTCAAATTCGTCGGCCACCCCTTCGCCGCGCTGGATCATAAATCGCCTGTGGCTTACGACCCCAACGGCCCCATTCTCCTCCTCCCCGGCAGCCGCACCGCCCCGGTCTTGCGCATTTTTCCCAAACTCCTCTCCGGCTTTGCCCAATTCCGCCAAGCGAACCCCAACGCCAAGGCCGTTACCCTATTCTCCGGACTTGCCGTCCGCGCGGAATTGGAGAAGCAACTCGCCGCCCACCCGAACCTCGCCCCGCATATCACTCTGCGCGCGGTCGAAGCCGGCGCCACCGGCCGAATGGTCCTCACCAGCTCCGGCACGATGTCCCTCGCCTGCGCCCTCGCGGGCATCCCCGGCGCGATTGTCTACCGCGCCAACCCCATCACCTATTTGGTCGGCCGCAGTGTCGTCAACATCCCCTACCTCGGCATCGCCAACATCCTCCTCGGCGAATCCGCGTGGCCCGAATTCATCCAAGGCGACGCCCAGCCCGCCGCCCTTGCCAAACGATTGACCGAATGCGAATCCCCCGCCGCAAGGGAACATGCCGCCACCAACGCCGAAAAATTAAGAAAACTCCTCGGCACCTCGGCGCCGGACGCGGCAGCCCAGTGGCTGGACGGGAAGCTAGAAGCTAGAAGCTAGAAGCTAGAAGCTGGAATTTGGAAGCTGGACGCTGCAAGCTGGAATTCCATCACAAATCTCAAATTACAAATCACAAATCCCTTTGCCTGCCTCTTGGCCACGGGCGCCCATTTTTCGGCTTGAGCGTGGATTTCAGAATTCTAGATTCTAGCTTCTAACTTCTAGCTTCTTTTCCCATGTATCAGAAAAAATCCTGGCGCGAAAAACTCGCCGACAGCAAAGGGCTGCCGAAGGTCTCCCGCATCACCGGCAAAATGTCCACCCGCTGGGGCAAGGGCACCTTGGTCATCCCCGCGCCGAAGGAAGTGGACGCCATCATGCGCCGGGTGCCCAAGGGTCAATTGACGACGATCGACGAAATCCGCACCACCCTCGCCAAAAAGCATAAAACCACTCTCGCCTGCCCGCTCTGCACCGGCATCTTCGCCTGGATCGCCGCCCACGCCGCCGCCGAAGCCGCCCATGTCGGCGAAAAGAACACGACACCCTACTGGCGCACCCTGAAAGCCAAAGGTGAACTCAACCCCAAATACCCCGGCGGCATCCCGGCGCTAAAGAAACTTTTGGCCGCCGAAGGCCATCGAGTAGTGGCGAAGGGGAAGAAATTCTACGTGGCGGAGTATGTTTCTTGAAGGAAACCCGGGAGACAGTAGTCAGGAGACAGGAGATATGGTAAACAAGAGCTCAATTCGTATACGTTGCGCATACTTAAGTGTTAATCATTAAACTTTAAGCATTGAGCGTTCGCTCCTGTCTCCTGACTCCTGTCTCCCTTCACCATTCAATTTTTTGAAGCCTTAGCTCCTGCCTGGCGTCTCGTGCCTCCCCGCTCCCAGCTCCCCGCTCCCCGCTTCACCCTTCAATCTTCCCAATCCTCCGCACGTGCCGCCCCCCTCAAATTCCGCCGCCAGCCACGCATCCACAATCTTTAGCGCCAATTCCTCACTCACCAGCCGCGCCCCAATCGCGATCACATTGGCATTATTGTGCTGCTTCGTCAGCCGCGCGCTCTCCTCATTAAAGCAATACCCGCAACGAATCCCGCGGACCTTGTTCGCCACGATCGCCTCCCCATTCCCGCTCCCACCAAGGACGATCCCCAGATCGCAATCCCCCTTGGCCACGCTCTCCGCCGCCGGCCGGATGAAATCCGGGTAATCCACCGGCTCGGTGCTGGAACAACCAAAATCCGCCACCCGGTGCCCCTTGGCCTGCAGATGGGAAATAATGGCTGATTTTAAATCAAAACCGGCATGGTCGGAGGCGATGGCGATGCGGTTCATGGTCGTGGAAAAGGGAAGTAAGGAGACAGGAGAAAGGAGTTTGGACGCCGGACGTCGGAAACTGCCCCCTCTGTCCCTTTCCTTATTTTTCACATTTAGAACCCACAAAACCCCAGGCGCAAAGGTAAAATCGTGATCAATTTTCCACCTGCCTCATCTCTCATCCCTTAGCCCTTGCCTCTTCCAACCTTGACCGGGCGGAAACATCCGGTATCTTATAAACCATGAAAGTGGAATCTCCCGTAAGCATGCGAGTCCTCGGCCAGCCCAAGGGCACTCCCTGGGATCGGTTTGTGCGCCTGCAACGCACTATGTCCAAACTCGCTGCCGGCAGTTACTCGCAACCCCGCGGAGTTTTTCTTTTTCGCTCTCATGAAGAGGCCGCCCAATGGACCCTGAAGAACCGCCGCTACCATGCCGCCCGCCCACTGACCGCGACCTCGCCGCACTTGCCCGCGAACTGAATCGTTTGGGGGCCAAGTATGTTGTGGTCGGGGGGTTTGCTGTCGGCAAGCTTGGCTATGTGCGGGCCACCGACGATCTGGATTTGTTGATCGCCCGCGAAAAGTCCAACCAGTTGCTCATTCGCAAGGCCCTGGAAGTCCTGCCCGACCAAGCCATCAAGGAACTGGGTCCTGACGAAGACATGGCCTCCGTAGTCGTGGTGCGGGTGCATGACGAAATTACGGTGGATATCATGACCGCCGCCTGCGGCGTGGACTACGACGAAGCGGAAAAAGACATTGAGTGGAAAGACGTGGATGGCGTGCCGGTTCCCTTTGCCAATATTGACCTGATGCTGAAGTTGAAACGCTCGCACCGGGCCAGGGACCAGGAAGACCGGCAGGTGTTGGAAGGAATTAAACGCCAACTAAAGAGCACCAACGGGCCTGGCATTTCAAGTTAGACGGTACCCCCCCGCCATGCCTCCGCGCGAGCCATTCAGAAGCCGGAAGTTGGAAGCTGGAAGCTGCGAGTTGGAAAACTGAACTTAAGCATCAAACGTTCGACGTTCGACTCAACATTCATATTCACTTGGGATTCTTTTTCTTCGCGGCGCGATGGGTTCTTTTAGTGGGCGGGCGGGCTTTAGGCGGCGAAAAGGCGTTCATATTTAGCTTCCCTGTAATGAATTTCTGGATGTCTTTTTTTTGCACTACCACAAAAGTCTTTCGCGGCTTGGGTGCCTTGGGTTTCGGGGTTGGCGTTACCTTAACCGGCTTCAACGACGGAGGTTTTGGCGCGGAAGTGGGCACCGGTGTAGCCGGAGCGATATCAATGCCGAAGACATCGGCCAGTTCCGCATCGGCCAGCCCCGTCCCTGATTTGCCAGTCGTGGCCAGCGCACCGGCGCTTGCAGCCTGTTCGAGCAGATCGAGGTGATCCACGCCGCGCAGGAGAAAGAGCAGCTCCGGCTGCGTGTCCAGCCGGGAACCGACGCCGTAAAGGACCGCCGCCAGGTGCTTGCAGAGCCCCGCCCAATCCGGACACGAGCAATCGAGCGAAATCTCCTTGGGCGTGGGAAAGAGGCCCTGGTCGCGGTCGGTGATGACACGCATGACGGAATCCGCCAGCCGTCCCTGCACCAGTTCAACCAGCGTGTCGATTTGGCCCGCGCAGGATTGCTTGATGGCTTGCCAGCGGGCAGGCGCGAGGGGCTGAACCTTGAGGGTCGCCTGATAAAGCTGCGAGCCCATGATTTGGGCGGTGATTTTGCCGCGCGCAATTTGCAGATCAATGACTGCTCCATGGCGGGCGTAGGACCGGCCGCGCGGCAGGCGGTTGGCAAAGTCGCTGAACGATTCAAGGTGACGGCACCAAGCCTGGCCCCAAAAACTATGGGCCATTTTCCGCCCGGTCCCGGTGATTACGACCGGGCTGAGGGCGCGGCCGCGCTTGGCCAATTGCGACGCCACCGTGGCGGCCTTGGCCCGGCGCTCATGGACGCTGATGTAAGGCGGATAATACCAATCTCTTGACATGGGGGGAGGATTGAAGAGTGAAGGGTGAAGAGTAAAGCGGGCAACCGCGCGCGCGGTCAGTCATTTTGCACGGCGGCACGGAGGTCAAGCGCGACGAAGCGCAGCAGTTCATCATTTTTCATTTCAGTGAGGGCGGATTCGCCGCCCGCGGAAAGCAATTCCGTGGCCAAAGCCTGCTTCTGCTGGAGCATCAGGTCAATTTTTTCCTCAATTGTGCCGCGGCAGACAAACTTGTGTACCAGGACGTTTCGGCGCTGGCCAATGCGGAACGCCCTGTCCGTCGCCTGGTTTTCCACGGCGGGGTTCCACCAACGGTCGAAATGGATCACATGTGACGCCTCCGTGAGATTCAAACCGACGCCACCAGCCTTGAGGCTGAGGACAAAAAACGGCGGGCCCTCGGGCCGCTGAAATTGATCCACCAGCAAACGGCGCTCCTTGACCGGCGTGCCGCCATGCAGCAACAGGCCCGGCCGACCAAAAATTCCGGTTAGGTAGTGGCGCAAGGGCCCGGTCATTTCGCGAAATTGGGTAAAGATAAGGGCTTTTTCCCCGCGGGCGGCAATCTCCGTGGTCAGCTCGCGCAAACGTTGGAATTTGCCGCTGGCGGCCGGGTCGAAGTCTCCCGTGCCGGCGAGGTGGGCCGGGTGATTGCACAATTGCTTGAAGCGCATGAGAAAGGCGAGGACCAGCCCGCGGCGCTCCATGCCCTCCACCCGTTCCAGTTGCTCACTTAATTCGCGCACGGTCTGTTCATACATCGCGGCTTGGCGCGGAGTAAGACTGCACAGTGCCGTCACCTCCGTTTTGTCCGGCAAATCCGCAATGACGGATTTGTCCGTTTTAAGCCGACGCAGGATGTACGGGCGAATGAGGCGGCGCAGCGGCGCGAAGGAAGTGTCGCCGCCGGAGCCCAGCTTTTTGGTCTGCCGGGTAAACTCGGTTGGGCCACCCAGGAGACCGGGATTAAGAAAATCAAAAAGCGACCAGAGGTCTCCCAGCGAATTCTCGATGGGCGTGCCTGTCAGGGCCGCGCGTGCGCCCGCGCGCAATTGTTTAATGGCTTTCGCCTGCCGGGTGCCGTGATTCTTGATCGCCTGCGCTTCATCGAGAATCACCCAGCTCCAGTCTCGCTGACGAATCCAATCCAGCCGATAGACCATCCCGTATGTGGTGAAAATAACATCCACGCCGGCCAAAGCCGCCGCCGGATTGGCCGCAGCGGAGGCCAGCGTCGCCGCATCAGTCACAGAAGGATGCGCCGTAAAAATGCGGAGCGAAGGAGCAAAACGCGCCGCCTCCACCGACCAATTGCCCAACAACGTCGCCGGGAGCACCACCAGGGCCGGGGGCGCAGTCGGCTGCTCGGCCCGCCAATGCAGCAAGGCGCCCAGCACTTGCACCGTTTTGCCCAGACCCATGTCATCCGCCAGGCAGGCGCCCAACCCCAACCCCGTCAGAAAGCGCAACCAGAAAACTCCCGCGCGCTGATAAGGCCGCAATTCCGCCTGCAAGCCGGGGGGCGGCGCTTCCCCACCGGCATCCGGTGAGCGCAATTTATTCAGCGTTTCTTCCAGCCAATCACCGGCATGCACCTGCGACCATGCGCGCACCGCGTCATCCTCCCCAGCCTTTTCTCCCGTCGGTGCCCCCGCCAGCATCCGCAGCCCCTCGGCGATGGAAATGCCTTCATGGCGCCGACCTTGGTCTAACGTGCGCCAATGCTCCAACACCGCTTTAATTTTCTCCCGGTCCACCTCCACCCAGCGGTCCCGCAACCTCACCAAACCATCCTCGCCCTTCAGCAATTGCTCCCATTCCGCGGTCGTGACCATTTCGCCGTCGAGGGTCAATGCCGCCTTAAAATCCATGATCGCCGCCATCCCGATCCCAGTAGGTTTGCCCGCACCAACGGTTATGGAAACGCTCGGACGGGGCCCCTTCCCGCCCCGCCACCAATTGGGCAGGCGCACCAACAACCCGCATTCCTCAAACATCGGAATTTCCCGCAAAAATTGATGCGCTTCCCGCGCAGACCACGCCTGGGGATGAAAAACCTTCTGCGAGTCCACCAATTCTCGCACTAACGCGCTTTTTTGGGCCGCCCGTTGCACCGGTTCCAAGAGCGAAAGCAGCGCCGCACGGTTGCGGGCACCAGCATACTCCTGGAGCGCGCGGCCCAACGGCTGGTATTGCGGTTTGGCCTGGTCCGACACCCGGTGCGTGTAAGTGGCCAGAAAGGCAAACGGATGATCGGCATTCCGTTTGTTTTCCGCGAGGTGAAAGGTCACGCGGCCCACCAAGTTCCACACCGGCTGGCGGGATTGCAGCCACGCCGCGAGACCCCCGCCATCGGCCCCGATGTCCGCCAATACCCAGGCATCCATTTCCCGCCAAAGTTTTTGCAACACCTCCACCGTCAGGTATTCCGCACCCGTCATGGGCGGCGCCGATTCGGCCAAAACTGCCAATTCCGATTCCGCTGGCGAATCATTCACTGCCAAATGGCCGGCCTCAGGACGATGGCACAGTTGGGTGAAATAGAGCCGGGCAAAGTTTTGCCAAAATGTGCCCGCCGGCGGAAACGGGGTGTCCAACGCCGCCGTGGCCAAATGCGCCAGCAACTGCCCCGAGCCCCCCTTCGCCGCAATCCGCAAACCCTCCGCGCCCCGGGGTTCCAGGGTCGCCAACCCTGCCTCATCCAATAGCAATACCCCCGCCGGCGATAACGAAATGGGCATGGTGGATGAGAAACCGATAAGGGAAACTTGCGCCAAGGCGCGAGCCATTTCTGCGCCCTTTGCGTTTTTTACGGTGAAATAGTCAGGGGGAAGTAGACAGGAGACAGGAGTCAGGAGTAAGGAGACGGGAGACTGGGGAATGGAGTTATCCGGATTGAAAACCCTAAAACCTCTCCTATTTCCATTGAAGTTAAATGGGCCGAGCGTTGGTCGTATACCAAGCTTATGGAACGCTTAGAAAACCAATTGGTGGGGCAGTACTTGAGGGCTCATAACAGTAAGTATGGCATCTATTTGCTCGGTATTATTGATCCCCACAGACGTCATTGGATTGATGAATCAGGCACGCCTGTCAATTTCGACCAGCTTATTGACAAGCTTAGAGCACGAGCCAATGAATTAATGGCTCAACGGAACGATATCCGCGGAATCGCCATTATTGGAATAGACTTTCGGCAAATCAATTAGATCCGCCCCGAAGGTCAGGTTTCAATTTGTGGAATAGTCGGGATTGGTTCCTGCATCCTGAAGTTTCGCCAAACCTAAATCTCATCGGTCACTCTCCAAGAAACAAATTATTATGCCATTCGAGAAATTCCGGAGCAGGCCGATTCTCTGCCGCCTTGGGGACGGCCTTCAATTCCTGGCCATGTAAGGCGTAATAATCTTTTCCATTGGAGAATTCCTGCCGAATCCGCGGACTTACTTCTACCCGCAGATCCTTGGTCACGGTCAGATAGTGCCGATCAAAGAGGGTATGGAGGTCCGACCGGAGATAAAGGCCGTTGCTGATCAAATGGGGGCCGTCGTCGGAATAGGGCCTAATGTGGGCGGCCTCCAGCACCGGCAGGGTGCGCTCGCCAGAAATGGCGCACCGCCGGCCATAGCTTTCCATGACCTCGACGCGGAACCCGCCCTGACCCAGTCTCGGCAGAATCGTCATCTCCGCCCCGAATCGCGGGGTGGTTTCCGCCGCGAGCCGGGCATGGGAGTCCTCGGGCAGCAGCTTTCCGGCCATGGCCATTTTGGCCTGTTCGTACATTCGGGCACCCTCCCCCACCCGGGCGTCGTAGCGTTTGCCCACCACAATATTTTTCGCCCAATCCGACGGACCACGAAAATAATCCTCCTCCGTCAGGTAAAATGGCTGGGTCAAAAGCGTGCAGCCGATTTCCGGGTTGCGCTCCTGATCCCGCCGAATCGAGCTGATTTTCTTCCGAAAAGCGTCGAGCGATTCCACCCCATTGGCTTCGCCAAAGAAATCCCAGGCCATTTCCAGGCGCATCGTGGTATGCCGCAACAAAAACGCCCCGCCGACAATGCGATTCTCCGGGTAGCGGGACTTGAACAAAAACAATTCGCCCCGGTCAATGGCCCCAAATTCATTCGTATTCCGCGGACGCCAGAAATTCATCTCGTCGGCGTGGCGGCCGCGCAAGAAACGAAACCAGTCCGGATCAGTTATGCCCACGTAGAGATTCATCGGCAACACGAAGTGTCCATTTAAATACGGCCGGGCACCCCGTCGCGCGAGGACAAAAAAGGACCTCTGCGCCCCCACGCCTCTGCGCGAGAAACCTCAGCCAATCATTCCCCAAGTGAGTTCCCGCATTTGCACTTGGCATTGGCGGACCCGAAACCCATAATTCCGACTGTGACCGACATCCGCACCAAACCTGCTTATTCGAGAGCCGAGGCTGCCCGCTTACTGCGGGTGCCCTGCTCGACCTTGCAATATTGGTTTCGGCCACAGCGACGAGTGGAGCATCTGGAAGGTTACCTGAATTTCCTGGAACTCTTGGAGGGTTACACGATTCAAGTTTTACGCTCGAAGCACCAAATTCGATTTCAAAAAATTGGGAAAGCCATTGATTACCTGAAGAAAAAGACCGGCAAACCCTATCCCCTGGCGACGGATGGGTTGCTCCTGCAAACAGATGGTACCAATCTGTTCCTCGAGGAACTGGGTCGGCTGATCAGTATTTCCCAAGGCGGGCAGCAGGCCATGCAGGATGTTTTACAGGCGTTTCTCAAGCGCGTGGAATACGGGAAAGACGGCCTCGCGCAACGGTTCTTCCCCTTAACCCGGGATTTCCGGGTGGACAGCCCCAAATATATCGTGGTTGATCCCAATCTCAATTTTGGCCGACCCTGTCTTTACGGCAAGGGCATCGCCACGGCCATGATTGCCAGCCGGTTTAATGCCGGCGAGAACGCCGCAGAGCTGGCGGAGGATTACGGCTGTGATGCGAAATTTATTGAGGAAGCCATCCGGGCCGAAATAAACACCCCGTCCATTGCCGCCTGATCCGCACGTCTTCTTCGTTGACCGGAGTCTCGGCGGTAAACAAGTCCCTGGGGCGTTGGCCGCCCACGGCTGGGCCATCAAGGCCCATGACGACGTTTTCCCCCAGAATACTCCCGATACCATCTGGATCAAAAGCGTGGGCGCCAAGGGATGGATCATCCTGACGGCGGATGACAACCTTCGCTACAACCCCCTGGAGAAAGCGGCTTTGAACGCTTCAGGGACTTGGACCTTCATCCTGGCCCCGAGAAAGAACTTGAGAGGCGTGGAAATGGCACAGGCGTTTATCAAGGCCGAGCGGGCCCTGCTCAAAGCCATTGCCAAATATCCTCCGTCCTCGGCATTTCGAGTCTCCGCCGACGGCAAAATTACAAAGTGCTCGCTTTAGTTGGGCTGCTTCCGGCGCTCCAGTGTGGGCGGCCTCCAGCACCGGCAGGGTGCGCTCGCCCGAAATGGCGCAGCGCCGGCCATGGCTTTCCATGACCTCGACCCGGAATGGCGGCGCGAAAACTGTAGGGGCGTTGCTGGCCGACGCCCCGTGTCTTGTTCAATATTTCGGAGGGGGGCGTCGGCGAGCAACGCCCCTACAGTTTTCCCCGGAACTCCATCGGTGTTATCCGTGCCATCCGTGGTAAAAACTATGCCCGAAAGTCATTCGTATTCCGCGGACGCCAGAAATTCATTTCGTCGGCCTGACGGCCGCGGAGAAACCGAAACCAATCCGGATCAGTAATGCCCACGTAGAGATTCATCGGCATATACATGGGGCCGGGCACCCCGTCGCGCGAGGACAAAAACGCTCTGCGCCCCCGCGCCTCTGCGCGAGAAATCTCGGCCATCAAAATGTCCATAGCCAGGAATCAGGCGGCCGAATTTAGAAGTTATACATTTAACTTTAAGCATTAATCGTTCGTTGTTCGATGGTTGGCGTTTCGATTCATCCTTCATCCCTCAGCCTTCATCCTTCTCCACCCCCATCCGTGCCATCCGTGGTCAAAAACCTTTGCGCCATTGCGCCTTTGCCCGAGACTAAATCTTCCCATTGTGCCACCCATGTGTGCCACGATGGCGCAGGTTGGCACTCCTTGGCTCCCTGAAAACGTCGCCAAAACGCATTCAAAAAAATCCTTACCTTCTGCTTTGTAATAACTTACGAATGCAACAATCCCAAGGGCACACTCAGTGCTACCCTTGAAGTCAAATGAGCAGAATCATCGGCATAGACCTTGGCACCACTAACTCTTGCGTTGCGGTTATGGAAGGCGGCGAGCCCGTCGTCATCCCCAACAGCGAGGGTGCCCGCACCACTCCGTCCGTCATTGGCTTCGCCAAAAACGGCGAGCGCCTCGTCGGCCAGGCCGCCAAGCGCCAGGCCGTCACCAACCCGCGCAACACCGTATTTTCCGCCAAGCGCCTCATCGGCCGCAAATTTTCCGAAGTCACCGAAGAAATCAAACGCCTCCCCTACAAAGTGGTCGAAGGCAAAAATGGCGGCGCCGCCATCGAAGTCGAAGTCAACGGCAAGACCGAACGCTACGCCCCCGAGCAAATTTCCGCGATGGTCCTCGCGAAACTGAAAGCCGACGCCGAAGCCTATCTCGGTGAAAAGATTGGCAAGGCCGTCATCACGGTTCCCGCCTATTTCAACGACGCCCAGCGCCAGGCCACCAAGGACGCCGGCACCATCGCCGGACTCGAAGTCGTCCGCATCATCAACGAACCCACCGCCGCGGCCCTCGCCTATGGCCTCGACAAGAAGAAAGACGAAAGCATCGCCGTGTATGACCTCGGCGGCGGCACCTACGACATTTCCATCCTCGACATCGGCGACGGCGTCTTCGAAGTCAAAGCCACCAATGGCGACACCCACCTCGGCGGCGACAATTGGGACGAGACCCTGATTGACTGGCTCGTCAGCGAATTCAAAAAGACCAACGGCATTGACCTCCGCGCCGACCCGATGGCCCTCCAGCGCCTCAAAGAAGAAGCCGAAAAAGCCAAAATCGCCCTTTCCTCTGCCCAGAGCACCGACATCAATCTCCCCTTCATCACCGCCGACGCCACCGGGCCCAAACACTTGAACATGGCGCTCACCCGCGCCAAGCTCGAACAGCTTTGCGACAGTCTCGCCCAGCGCACCATCAAACCCTTCGAAGCGTGCCTCAAGGACGCCGGAATCAAGACCACCGACATTGACGAACTCGTGCTCGTCGGCGGCATGACGCGCATGCCCAAGATTGTGGACATCGCGAAAAACCTCACCGGCAAGCAGCCGCACCAGGGCGTGAATCCCGACGAAGTCGTCGCCATCGGCGCCGCCGTCCAGGCCGGCGTACTTAAAGGCGAAGTGCGCGACGTGCTCCTGCTCGACGTGACCCCGCTGACCCTCGCCATCGAAACCGCCGGCGGCGTTTCCACCGCGATGATCGAGCGCAACACGACCATCCCGACCAAAAAGTCCCAAACTTTCTCGACCTACGCCGACATGCAGACCGCCGTGGACATCAAAGTCCTCCAAGGCGAACGCGCGATGGCCAAGGACAATAAGCAGCTCGGCACCTTCCGCCTCGACGGCATCGCCTCCGCGCCGCGCGGCCAGCCGCAAATCGAAGTCACCTTCGACATTGACGCCAACGGCATCCTGCACGTCACCGCCAAAGATCAGGGCACCGGCAAGGATCAAAAAATTACCATCAGCGGCTCCTCCGGCCTGAACAAGGACGAAGTCGAAAAGCTCCGCAAGGAAGCTGAACTCCACGCCACCGAGGACAAGAAGGCCCGCGACACCGTCGAAGCCCGCAACCAGCTGGACAGCCTGCTCTACAGTGTGGAAAAGCAGGTTAAAGACCTCGGCGACAAACTTCCCGCCGCCGCCAAGGCCGAAGCCGAAACCCTCGTCAAGGACGGTCGCGCTGTGCTGGCGAACCAGAACGCTGACGCCGACGTGCTCAAGCGCGAACTCGAAACCGTGCAAGGCAAAGTCTCGGCCCTCTTCGCCCAGGCCACCCAAGGCGGCCCCGGCCCGACCGCCGGCGGCCCCGAAGCCGGCCCGGCAGAAGGCGGCGAAGGCAAATCTTCCTCGACCCAGAAGTCCAAAGACCCGAACGTGGTTGACGCCGACTTCGAAGTCGTGGACGACGAGAAGAGGAAAAGCTGAAGGATGAGGGATGAAGGATGAATCAGCCGCCAAGCTGAATTTCTCCGTGTCCCCCATTTTTTCCACGTTTCCAAAACTAAGAACTAAGAACTAAAAACTGGAAACTGGAACACTTTGATTCCTTTCTGCATTTTTAATTCTTAATTTTTACTTCTTAATTTCCGACTCCTAACCTCCCAACCCAACCCAACAACTAGACTACTGCTATGGCCAAACCGAAAATCCAACCCCTCGGAGATCGCGTCCTCGTGAAGGCGATCGAGGACAAAGAACAAATCAAAGGTGGAATCATCATCCCCGATTCCGCCAAAGAGAAGCCGCAAGAAGCCGAAGTCATTGCGCTCGGCACCGGCAAACGTGACGACGACGGCAAGATCATCGCTTTCCTCGTGAAAGTCGGCGACAAGGTCCTCGTCTCCAAATACGGCGGCACTGAAGTCAAAATCGGTGACGACAAGTATTCCCTCCTGCGCGAGGACGACATCCTCGGCATCATCGGCTAAGGTCTGCGGACGGCTCAGAGAGCCGTCCCTACCCTCCATGTCGTTCAACTAGAAACTCCAAACTCGAAACTCAAAACTTACTTAAAATACCATGCCAGCCAAACAACTCCTGTTCGACGAAGCCGCGCGCAAGAAGATCCTCAAGGGGGTCGAATTGCTCTCCCGCGCGGTCAAAGTCACCCTCGGC
>Ga0265320_10000654_pt1 | contig 26473 bp, 26 predicted proteins | sample 4827metaG_FD_202087 | JGI IMG/M metagenome (GOLD analysis project Ga0265320, IMG submission 202087) | Rhizosphere microbial communities from Carex aquatilis grown in University of Washington, Seatle, WA, United States - 4-8-27 metaG | ecosystem: Host-associated > Plants > Roots > Rhizosphere >...
CGGCAGGGGTCACCTGGGTGGCCCGCATTCGCGGGCCATGACAAGTGTGAGGTGTCATCCCTTCAACTCGATCTCGTATTTCTCGATCACGGTGTTGGCGAGCAGCTTCTCGCACATCGTCTTCAGATCGGCCTTTGCTTTCGCCGCGTCGGTCTCGTCCAATTCGATGTCGATCACCTTGCCCTGACGGACTTCGCCGACGGCGCCGAAGCCCAGCCCGTTGAGCGCATGGCCGATCGCTTTTCCTTGGGGATCCAGAACGCCGTTCTTCAGGGTGACGAATACGCGCGCTTTCATCTGACCAGCTGCGGCCCCTTGCTCTCGCCCTGCACCTGTTCCGGCATGATGCCGAGCCGGCGGGCGACCTCCGAATAGGCTTCGACCACGCCGCCCAGGTCGCGGCGGAAGCGGTCCTTGTCCATCTTGTCGTTGGTCGTGACGTCCCACAGCCGGCACGAATCGGGGCTGATCTCGTCGGCCAGCACGATGCGCATATAGTCGTTTTCCCACAGCCGGCCGAACTCGACCTTGAAGTCGACCAGCTTGATGCCGACGCCCAAAAACAGGCCGGAGAGGAAATCGTTGATGCGGATGGTGAGGTTGACGATGTCGTCGAGGTCCTGCGGGGAGGCCCAGCCGAACGCCGTGATGTGCTCCTCGCTCACCATCGGGTCGTGCAGCGCGTCGTTCTTGTAGCAATACTCGATGATCGAGCGCGGCAGGACCGTGCCTTCCTCGATGCCCAGCCGCTTGGACAGTGAGCCCGCCGCCACGTTGCGCACGATGACCTCGAGCGGGATGATCTCCACTTCCTTGATGAGCTGCTCGCGCATGTTGAGGCGCTTGATGAAATGGGTCGGCACGCCGATCGCATTGAGCTGCGTCATCAGATATTCGCTGATGCGGTTGTTGAGGATGCCCTTGCCGTCCAGCACCGCCTTCTTGGTCGCGTCGAACGCTGTGGTGTCGTCCTTGAAATACTGGATCAGGGTGCCGGGCTCGGGGCCCTCATAGAGGATTTTGGCCTTGCCCTCGTAGATCATGCGCCGGCGTTTCATCGTTCTGTCCTTAATATCCGCCAAAACGCGAAAACGGGGGATCGCCCCCCGTCGGAGAGGCAAACTAGCGTGCTCCGTCCCGCTGCGGCAACGTTGCGAAACCGCGCATACGCTCCTATCGATGCGCTGTCCACAAGCTTGCGCTAGAGTGCGGGCAAGTGGGTGGAATTACTCTATTTAATCGTTCTGGATCAAGAGGTTATGCATGAGCGGCTCGTTCGAGGATCGGCGCAAGGGATTTGAGTCCAAATGGGCGCATGACGCGGAGATGCAGTTCAAGATCATGGCCCGGCGTAACAAGCTCTTGGGCCTGTGGGCGGCCGGCGAGTTGGGCAAGAGCGGCGATGCCGCCCAGGCCTATGCGAAGGAGGTCATCGCCTCCGACTTCACCGAGCCGGGCGAGGAAGACGTGTTTCGCAAGGTGCGCGGCGATCTGGATGCCGCGAAGATCACCGACCACACGATCCGCCGCAAGATGGGCGAATTGCTCGAAGCCGCGGCCGAACAAGTCGAGAAGGAAGGCAAATAGGTCACGCCGCCTTCAGCTTGGCCAGCGCCTGCGGAAAGCGCCGCGACAGCGGCACGGTCAGCGCGCCCAGCTCCACCGTGTAGTCGCCCGATCCGTCCGGTGTGAGGGCGGTCATGCAAGCCGGATTCACGAGCCAGGAGCGGTGCACGCGCAGGAAGCCGTGCGGCGCCAGCTCGGATTCGATCACGCTCAGCGGCGAGCGCATCAAGGGCTTTCGCCCGTCCCGCAACGCGAACTCGACGTAATTGCCCGCCGAGGCAACCGCCAGAATCTCGGCCACCGGAACGCGCAGGATGCGCGCGCCGTCGCGGATGCTGAAGAACGGCGCCGCCGCGTCGCGCACCGGTCGGTGCTGGCGCAGCAGATGATCGAACAGCGTGAAGATGATCTGATCGAGCACGTAGTCGAACACGTCCTTTTGGAACTCGTAGAGGAAATGTGCCGGCGTGGTGCCGTAGACGTATTGGTGCCCGGCCAGCGCGTAGGCGATCTTGCGCAGCACGATGAAGCCGCCCACATGGGCGAGGGAGAATGCCAGCACACCCGGCACATGCACCGCCAGCTTCCAGCGCGGACGGCCGAGCGGCGGCGCGAAGCGAAAGGCGAGCCAGGGAATCCAGAGGAAGGCGAGCACCGTCAGCCAGCTCGATCCTTCCCAGACGATCGGCGCGGCAAGGCCGAGCGCCGGCTCCTCATGCCGGATGGTCAGCACATTGATGATGTTGACCGAGCCGACGATCACCGCCACCGCGGCAAGCGAGAACGCGAACGTCCGTGGCGGCTTGCCGCTCGTCCCTGTGTCCGCGCTGCCGGTCCCAAGCCATTGCCGGACAACCCCGATCGCGCGCGCGCCGGCCCCGCGCCCTTTTTCCCACAAACGGGCGCGCACAGATTGCGGGAGGTCTGAGGCGGTCAAGGCGCGGCGCCGGCTCGTGTTTCGCGCCGATCATAGGACCCGTTGCGGGGAGGGTGAAGATGAGGCTGGCCCGTCGTCTGATGCTGAAGGGCGCCGCTGCGGCGCTTTTGTCTGGAGCCGTGCCGCGAGGCTATGGCCACACGCCGGCGGCGTATCGGCGCCTGCGCCCGTCGGATCCGGGATGGCCGGACGCCGCGCGCTGGGAGGCGCTGAACGCGGCCACCGCCGGAAGTCTGGCCCCTGTCGCGCCCCTGCTCGGGGCGTGCGCCCACGGCCCGGACGCCGCCGCGTGCCGCGAGACCTTGAGCAATATCGGCAATCCCTTCTACGTCGGCGATCAACCCGGCGGCACGCAGGTCTCGGGCTGGACCGACGCTTGGACGGCTGCGCCGAGCGCCTATGTCCTCAAAGCGCGAAACGCCGCCGACGTCGCGGCGGCGGTGAACTTCGCGCGGCGGCACGACCTTCGGCTCGTGGTCAAAGGCGGCGGCCATAGCTACCAGGGCACGTCGAACGCGCCGGACTCGCTGCTGATCTGGACGCGCGCGATAAACGGGATCGTGCTGCACGATGCGTTCGTCGCCGAAGGCTGTCGCGGGCGGATCGCGCCGATCCCCGCCGTCACCGTCGGCGCCGGCGCGATGTGGATCGACGTCTATGATGCGGTGACGACCAAGGCCGGGCGCTATGTGCAAGGCGGCGGCTGCACCAGCGTCGGCGTCGCCGGACTCGTGCAAAGCGGCGGCTTCGGAAGTTTTTCCAAGGGGTTCGGCACGGCGGCAAGCTGGTTGTTGCAGGCGCGGATCGTCACTGCGGACGGCCAGGTGCGCGTCGCGAATGCCTACACCAATCCGGAATTGTTTTGGGCGTTGAAGGGCGGCGGCGGCGGAAACTGGGGCGTCGTCACCGAGGTGACACTAAAAACGCACGATCTGCCGGAATTTTTCGGCGCGGCGGAGGCTAAGATCAAGGCGTCATCCGATGAGGTGTATCGCCGGCTGGTCGCGCGATTCATCGATCATTATGCCGAGCAACTCTTCAATCCGCATTGGGGCGAGCAGGCGGTCCTGTCAGCAGACAACACGCTGAAAATCTCCATGGTCTGCCAGGGCCTCGACAAGCAGGCGGCTGCCGCCGTCTGGAAGCCGTTCTTCGATTGGGTCCAGTCTCTGCCCGCGGACTACACTTTCGTCGAACGGCCCTATGCCGGCGCCGGCCCGGCGCGTCATTGGTGGGATGCCCCATATCGCAAGGCCCGCGGCAGCACCTCCATGATCGCCGATCCGCGCCCCGGCGCGCCGGCGCACCATGCCTGGTGGTCGGGCGATCAGGAGCAGGTCGGCGTCTTCCTGCATGGTTATGATTCACTCTGGCTGCCCGTCGAGCTCCTCGACAAGGCGCAACGCGGTGCGCTCGTGGATGCGCTGCTCGCGGCCAGCCGGTTCAAATCGGTCGAGTTGCATTTCAACAAGGGTCTTGCCGGCGCGCCGCTCGAAGCGATCGCGGCAGCAAAAGAAACGGCGACCAATCCGACCGTCACGAAGGCCTTCGCGCTCGCAATCGTCGCGGACGGCGAAGGTCCCGCTTATCCGGGCTGGCCGGGGGTCAAGCCCGATCTCGTCGGTGGCCGCGCGGATGCGCGCAAGATCGACCTGGCGGCCGCCGCACTGCGCCGCGTCGCGCCGGGCGCCGGCTCCTATGTCTCGGAGAGCAACTTTTTCCAACCGCGCTGGCAGGACGCATTCTGGGGCGCGAACTATGCGCGATTGCGCTCCATCAAGGACGCCTACGATCCGGAAGGGCTCTTCTACATGTACCATGGCGCCGGCGGCGAACGCTGGAGCGCGGATGGATTCGCGAGGGTGATGTGATGCGAAGTCCAAATTTCCTTCTGGTCGCGGGCGCTGTGGTGGGCCTTGCGGCTTCATCTTGGGCCGGGCCGGCGGATCCGGGTTGGGCCTTCTATGGCGGCGATGCGGGCGGCCAGCGTTATTCCGCGGCACGACAGATCACGCCCGCCGATGTCCGCCGGCTCGGCGTCGCTTGGAGCTTTTCGACCGGCGATCTGCGCACCCACGCCGCCGCGCTCAGCCACGCCTCGTTCGAGGATACGCCGATTCTGGCCGAAGGCCGGCTCTATGTCTGTTCGCCGTTCAACGAGGTGAGCGCTCTGGATCCAAGCACCGGCAAGCAGCTCTGGCGTTTCGATCCCAAGCTGAACGACGCCCTGCGCTATCCCAACGATTTCGTGTGCCGCGGCGTCGCGTTCCAGCGCTTCGCCGCGCTCGGCAACGCGGCTTGTGCCGCACGCCTCTATCTCAACACCGCCGACCGCCGGCTGATCGCGCTCGATGCCGCGACGGGGCGGCCCTGCGCCGGCTTCGGCGCCGACGGCACGGTGATCATTCCGCCGGGCGCGCCGCGCGAGGGAAAGATCGGCCGCATCCACACGACCTCGGCGCCCGTCGTCACGCATGGGCTGGTGATCGTCGGCTCTTCGATCAGCGACAACCAGAAGGTGGACGAGTTGCGCGGCACGGTGCATGCGTTCGACGCGCTCACAGGCGCATTGCGCTGGCGTTTCGATCCCTTAAGCGGCCAGAAGCCGCCGTTCCGCGGCGGCGCGGCCAATGTCTGGGCGCCCATGAGCGTGGATGAGGCACGCGGCCTCGTCGTCCTGCCGGTGTCGGGTGCGAGCCCGGATTTCTTCGGCGGCCTTCGCCCCGGTTCGGGCGCCTATGCGAACGCCATCGTCGCGCTGCACGTCGCCGATGGCACCGTTGCCTGGTCGTTCCAGACGACGCATCACGACGTGTGGGACTACGACCTGCCGGCACAGCCGACGCTCGGCATCGTCACCTACAACGGCAAGCCCGCGCCCGCGGTGCTGCAGCCGACCAAGCAGGGCCTGCTCTTCACCATCAATCGCGACACCGGAGTGCCGGTGATCCCGGTGGTCGAGCGTAAGGTGCCGCAAGGCGCGGTGCCTGACGAAGAATTGTCACCGACCCAGCCTTTCCCCATTGCACCAGCGCCGCTCTCGGCCAGCCATATCGCGCCCGGCGATGCGTTCGGTCTTACTTTCTGGGACCGCGGCAAGTGCCGCGACAGGATCGCGGCGGCGCGTCACGACGGCCTGTTCACGCCGCCTTCGACGCAAGGCTCGATCATCTATCCGTTCACCGGCGGCGGCACCAATTGGGGCGGGCTCGCCTTCGACGAAAGTCGCGACATCGTCTACGTCAACACGACCAACGCCATGCATCTGGTGACGCTGATCAAGCGCCAGGACGTCGAAAGCGCGCAAGAGCGCTTCTTCGACAAGGAAGTTTCGCCGCAGGCCGGCGCGCCCTTCGGCATGAAGCGCGAGGTGATGCTTTCGCCCTTCGGCATGCCCTGCAATCCGCCGCCCTGGGGCCAGCTGCATGCCATCGACATGCACACCGGCAGGATTCTGTGGTCGGTGCCGCTCGGAACGACGCAGGACATGGCGCCGTTCAGCGAATACATCCTCGGCAAGACCGGCACGCCCAATCTCGGCGGACCCATCGTGACAGCCGGAGGTCTGGTCTTCATCGGCGCGGCGATGGATGACTTTCTGCGCGCCTTCGACGCGAAGACCGGCGCGGAGTTGTGGCGCGGCCGCCTGCCGGCCGGCGGTCAGGCGACGCCGATGACCTATGTCTGGAAGGGCCGTCAGTATGTCGTGATCGCCGCCGGCGGGCACGCCAAGCTCGGCACCAGGCGTGGCGACAAGGTCGTTGCGTTCGCCCTGCCGAATTGACTTCCCTCGCGGAAGTCGGCGCAGTTGGCGGTGCCGATTTTCCGCTGAGGCACCGTCATGGCCATCGAACTCGACAATGCCCTCGTCGACATCGCCAATTACGGCGGCGACGCGCCGATCCACGGTCTGTTGCGCGATCTGCGCCGCGACGATCCGGTGCACTGGACCGCGCCCGAGGGCTTTCGTCCCTTCTGGTCGATCACCAAGCACGCCGACATCCTCGAAATCGAGAAGCTGAACGACCAATTCCACAACGAGCCGCGCTCGGTGCTGATGAATGTCCAGGCCGAGCACGATCTGGCGGCGATGTGGGGCGGGCCAGATCCGAAGACCGGCCGCGTCTCGCCGCTGCGCACGCTCATCGACATGGATGGCGCCGACCACCGCGCCTATCGCGGCCTAACCCAGGCCTGGTTCATGCCGCCGAACCTGAAGAAGCTCGAGGCGCGCGTGAACGAGCTTGCCAGGCGCTATGTCGACCGGATGATGGAGATCGGTCCGCAATGCGACTTTGCCAAGGACATCGCGGTCTACTATCCGCTGCACGTCATCATGTCGATCCTGGGCGTGCCCGAAAGCGATGAGCCCACCATGCTGACGCTGACGCAGGAATTGTTCGGCGGCGGCGATCCCGATATGCGCCGCGCCGACCGCGCCGCCAACACCAACGTCATCGCCGACTTCTTCATGTACTTCAACAAGATGACGGCGGAGCGCCGCGCCCATCCGGGCGAGGATCTTGCCACCGTGATCGCCAACGGCCAGGTCAATGGCTGCCCGCTCGGGCCGATCGAAACCGCGTCCTATTACATCATCGTCGCCACCGCCGGCCACGACACGACGAGTTCGTCCATCGCCGGCGGTCTTCAGGCGCTGGTGGAAAATTCCGATCAGCTCAAGAAGCTGAAGGACGATCCGGGCCTGCTGAACAGCGCGGTCGACGAGATCATCCGCTGGGTGACGCCCGTGCAGCACTTCATGCGCACCAATGTCGGCGAGGATTACACGTTGCGCGGCAAGACCATTGCGCATGGTGAGGCGGTCCAGCTTCTCTATGCCTCCGGCAATCGCGACGAGGAGGTTTGGCCCGATGCATTCCAGTTCCGAGTCGACCGCGAGAACAACCGCCACGTTGCCTTCGGCTACGGCGCGCATCTATGCCTGGGTCAGCACCTCGCCAAGATGGAGATTCGCGCATTTTTCAAGGAATTGGTCGGCCGACTCGACGCGATCGAGCTGATGGGCAAGCCGGCGCGCGTGCAATCGACCTTCGTCAGCGGGCTGAAGACGCTTCCGGTGCGCTACAAGCTCCGCGCCGCATGAAACTCGTCACCCTTCTGGGCCTCGCGGCCGCGTTCTGCACCACGGCGGCTTATCTGCCGCAAGTGATCCACACCTGGCGCACGCGCTCGACCAAGGATCTTTCGCTGCCGATGTTCTCGGTGCTGACGACCGGCGTTTTTCTCTGGCTGGTCTATGGCGCCATCATCGGCGATCTGCCGCTGATCGTCGCCAACGGGGTGACCTTCCTGCTATCGGGCACCATTCTCGCCTTCAAGCTGCGGCATGGTTGAGGCGAAGAACGCGCCTCGGATATCGACGATCAGGAACACGATCCAGCTCAGCGCGACAGCGTTGGAGATGCTGGGTCCGAACAGGCGCGGATTGGCGATCCCGAGCACGGTGCCGAGGAAAGCCAACCCGCACAGTGCCACGGCGGGATAGTTCATCCGGCCCGCCTTGATCAGGATTGTGCCGCCGACTGCACCTGCCAGCCCCAATGCGATCCACTTCGTCCCCGTCGCCCAGGCCAGCAGCGCCAGCCAAACGCCGCCCATGTCGGGATGCGGCGTGATCTGGAACAGGCAGGCATTCTCCACATAGTCGGCGACCACCGCGACGACCGACAGGATGAAGCCGACGAACGCGGCCTGCTCGTCGCGCGGCACCATCGCGAGGAAGTAGAACGCCAGGAACGCACCATAGGCCGGAATGAAGACCAGACTGTCCATCAAGGTGACGACATAAAGTCTGTCGGCCAGCACCGTGCGACAGGCGCCGGGCGCGTCGCCGAAGATCGCGTGCAGATCGGCGATGGAGCGCGCCAACTCTTCCGCGATCACCGGCGCATAGCCCTTTGCGAGATCGCCGCAGGCGGCAAGCGGCGGCTGAAATGCGCCGAGCAGGCTGAGCAGAATCACGACGACGGCGCCGCCGAGGCTGATGCGAAAGGCGAGTTTGGCGGAAATCATCGCACCCTCGTGAGTTGCGCTCTACCCGAACACCCGGCTGAAAATCGTGTCCACATGCTTCGTGTGGTAGTCGAGGTCGAACATCGCCTCGAGTTCCTTCGTCGGCACGGCCTTGGCGACGTCCGGATCGGCCTTCAGCAGATCGAGCAGCGTGCCTTCGCCGTCCCAGGCGCGCATCGCGTTCTTTTGCACCAGCTTGTAGGCCGCCTCGCGCTCGATGCCCGCTTGCGTCAGCGCCAATAGCGCGCGCTGCGAATGGATGATGCCTTGCGTCGAATCGAGGTTCTTCTGCATCCGCTCGCTGTGGATCAGCAGTTTGTCGATCACGCCCGCGGCGCGCACCAGCGCGAAATCGAGCGTGATGGTCGCGTCGGGCGCGATGAAGCGCTCGACCGAGGAATGCGAGATGTCGCGCTCATGCCACAGCGCCACGTTCTCCAGCGCCGGCACGACATAGCCGCGCACCATGCGTGCCAAACCGGTCAGGTTCTCGGTTAGCACGGGATTGCGTTTGTGCGGCATGGCGGAGGAGCCCTTCTGGCCTTCCGCGAAATACTCCTGTGCCTCCAGCACCTCGGTGCGCTGCAGATGGCGCACTTCCACCGCCAGACGCTCGATCGAACTCGCCACCACGCCCAACGTCGCGAAATAGGCCGCATGCCGGTCGCGCGGGATCACCTGCGTCGACACCGGCTCGACCTTGAGGCCCAACTTCTTGGCGACATGCGCTTCGACGAAAGGATCGACATTGGCGAAGGTGCCCATCGCGCCGGAAATGGCACAGGTGCCGATCTCGGCGCGCGCCGCGATCAGCCGCTCCTTGGCGCGGACGAACTCGGCATAGAACCCCGCCAGCTTCAGCCCGAAAGTCGTCGGCTCGCCATGAATGCCGTGACTGCGGCCGATGGTCGGGGTGTATTTGTGTTCGAAGGCGCGCCGCTTGAGCGCGGCCAACAATAAATCGACATCGGCGATCAGGATGTCGCTCGCGCGCACAAGCTGCACCGATAGCGTGGTGTCCAGCACGTCGGACGACGTCATGCCCTGATGCACGAAACGCGCCTCCGGCCCCACGATCTCGGCCAGATGGGTCAGGAAGGCGATGGTCTCGTGCCGCGTTTCCTTCTCGATTTCCTCGATGCGGGCCACGTCGAATTTGGCGTCGCGGCCCTTCTCCCAAACCTTGGCCGCCGCCGCCTTCGGGATGACGCCGAGCTCGGCCAGCGCGTCGGCGGCGTGCGCCTCGATCTCGAAATGGATGCGATATTTGGTTTCGTCCGACCAGAGCAAAACCATGTCGGGACGGGAATAGCGGGGTATCATGGCGTGACCGGCTCGTTGCGCCGTCTTAATAGGTCCAAAGCGGGACCAAATCCACGCCTCATCCGGCGCGCTCGGGGATCGCCGCTTCGATCAGGGCCCTGGTCTCCGCGTCCTTGGGATTCTTGAGGATTTCGCGCAAGGCGCCACGCTCCACCACCCGGCGGTCCTTGAAGAACAGCGCGTCCTCGGCCAGTGCCTGGGCGACGCCGACATCGGCGGTAATGACGAGGAAGGCCGGGCCCTCCTGGCGGCGGAAATCCTCGAGCAATTCGATCAGGATCGATTGGGCGAAGGCGTCGAGGCCGCGCAACGGCTCGTCGATCACCGCCAGGAACGGCGCGCTGACGATCGCCCGCGCCACCTGCAGCCGCCGTTTGTCGAAGGGCGACAGCATCGCCACCGCGGTGCGCCCGTCATAGCTCGCCAGGCCGACGCGCTTGAGTGCGGTCTCGCGATGGCCCGCGACCATGTCGCGCGGCAGGCGCAGATGCGCGCGCAGGGGCTCGTCCACGGTGTCCCACAGCGTCATGCGCGGATCGAGCGCATCGTCCGCGCCGGTCACGAAGGCGATGCGGCGGCGCAGGCGCGACGTCATCGGCGCCGACAGAATGCTCATATCGACCTGGTCGAGAACCACGCGCCCGCCCGCGACGGGATCCAGGCCGAGCAGCGCGCGGACCAGCTCGCGCCGCCCCGATCCCTCCTCGCCGATCAGGGCGAGCGAGGCGCCGCGGCGCAGCTCGAACGAAATGCCGTCGCGCGGCCGCGCGTTGGCCTTGGCCCCGATGAGATCGAGGGCCTGGACCTGCAGCAAAGGCTCGCCGCGCGTCGCGCTGCGCAAAGGCGGCATGTCCTGCCGCTTGGGCATCGCCTTGAACAGCGTGCGCGTATAGGCGTGGCTCTGGCCGCTCGCGAGCCTGGCGAAATCGCCTTCCTCGATCACCTTGCCCTGGCGCAGCACGATCATGCGGCTCTTGAGCTGCGTGACGGTTTTGAGGCCCCGCGCGGCATAGAGCATGGCGAATCCCAACCGCTTCTGCTCGGCCATCAGCGCGGCGACCACGGTCTGGATGGCGCGTGGCGTCAGATCGGCGAAGGCATGATCGGCGATGAGAAGATCGGGCGCCTGGGCGAGCGCCGCGGCCAGCAGCGCCCAAGTCAGCGCCATCGTGTCCATCTCGCCCGGCCGCTTGTTCAGATCGGCGAAAGGCGGCGCGCCGGCAAGACGCTCCAGTGCGATGCGCAATTCCTCGCGCGCGCTGGATCGCGGGCCGCCATGGCGGCGCGCCACGACGCGCGCGAGCTGCGAGACCACGCTGGCATTGGGATTGAGCGGCGCTTCCGTCGCGGCACCGAGATAGACGATGCGGATCGCGGGCTTGATCCGCTTGGCCGCGGGCAGGGCGATGCCGTCGCCATGGCGGATCGCGCCGCCATACTCGTCGCCGCGCTCGCCATAGCCGGCCAGAACGCCGAGCAGCACATCCTTGCCGCTGGTCATGTCGCCCAGCACCACCAGCGTCTCCCCGCCATCCAGCTTGAACGACAGATGGTCGAGCTTTGCCGTGCCGTCGCGCGTGACGCAAAGATCGTTCACCTCGATGATCGGCCGCGCCTCGCTCATGCGCGCTCGCCTTCGTGCAAGCCCGCCGCCAGCCGCGCGAACAAAATCAGCACCGTTAGCGCCAGCGCCGGAAAGGCACCGGTCCACCAGGCGTGGAGCAGATAGGTCTTGGAGGCCGCGATCATCAGGCCTAGATCGCGGTGCGGCGGCACCGCGCCGAAGCCCAGGAAGCTCAAGGTCGACAGGATGATGCTGACCGCGGCCAGGGCGCGCGCGGCGCTCGACAGCAGCGTATCGGTGAACTCGTAGACGAGATCGCGGCGCAGCAGCGTGGACGCGGAGATGCCGGTCGCGCGCGCATATTCGGCATGCGGCGCGCGCTCCTGCATTTGCGCCCGGTCGAAGGCGCGCGCGAAGGCGAAGGGGGCGGCGGAAAGCCCGGCGGCCAGGCTCACCCAGTCGCGGCTGGAAAGCCCGATCGCCAGCACCGCCAGGAGCAGCGCCGGCAGCGATGCCGCAACGCCGATAAGGGTGCGCAAGGGCAGCGCCAGCGCGCGCGGAAGGCGGGCCGCGACGAAGCCGAACAGCGCGCCGGCGAACAAGGTGACGATGGTGGCGGGCAGGGCGCCGCGCACCGTCGTGCTGAGGCCGTGCAGCGTCTCGCTCAGCATGTCGCGGCCCAGGATGTCGGTGCCGAAGCGGAAATCGGCCGAGGGCGGCATCAACAGGGGCCCGATGGCCGTGGCGTCGGCCGGCGCGCTCGCCAGGAAGTCCGACAGGCTAACCGCCACCGCGATCAGGCCGAGCCCGACCCAGCCCACGATCTGCAGCAGAGCCTGCAGCGATTGTCCGCTGGTGCGCGGCGCGCCGCTCATGGCTGCGCCTCCGGGGCGGCAAGCGGGTAGGCGGCGCAGCGCCCGACGAAAGCGGCGGCCATGGTCAGACTGGCAAAGCTCAGCAGGATCGGCGCCACGATCGCCCAATCGTGTAGCGCCACCGACTTCACGAACAGATCGGCGGCGCCCGCATAATTGAACACCCACTCGGCCACCGCCGCGGCCGAGAACAATGCCAGCATGACGTCGCCCAGATTGGCCAGCAGCCCGGCCAGAATCTGCGGCACGCCATAGACGATCTCGATCTCGAACGGCGCCAGGCCCATGCGCCGCAGTTGCACCCGCCAGGGTTGGCCGGCGCCTTCCGCGCCGGCGCGCCGAAGCGCCAATTGCGCCGCCGCCGCGCCGGCAAGTCCGACGGTCAGCACCGGCAGCAGCAGCGCTTGGAGTTCGGCGCCGTTGCGCGGCGCCAGGACAAGGCCGGTCGCCACGCCCGTGCCGCGCGGCACCGGCCAATGCAGCACGGTGGCCGCGAGATAGGCGAGCGCCAATCCGGCGCAGAAGATCGGCGTCGCCGAAACCACCTGCACCAGGGGCGCCGCGGCGCGCCGTGCCGGGCCCGAACCGAACAGCACGCCGACCGGAATACCGACGAGGAGTGCCACGCCGAAGCCTTCCAGCACCAACCCCAGCGTCAGCGGCAGATGCGCGCCAAGCTCGGCCAGCGCGTCGCTGCCGGTCATGGTGCTCCTGCCGAAGTCCATATGCAGGAAACCGTTCAGCGCCCGGCCCCAGGCGGCCAGGAACGCCCAGACGCCCGCCGCCGCGCGTGGGTCCGCCAGCGCCGCGATCGCGGCCGCCAGCAGAACGGCACCGCCCAGGCCCAGGCCCAGCTTCCCGGCCTCGCGCATCGCAAAACGCAGCATGATATCCCCGATTTGGGCGGACTATAGCAGGCGGCCGCGAACGGCAGGCAAGGCCGTTCTAAAGCAATCCCAGCGCCTTGAAGCTCGCATGACCGCTGCGCCCGATGACGAGATGGTCGTGCAGGACGATCTTCAGGGCCTTGGCGGCGGCGGCCACGTCGCGGGTCATCTCGATGTCGGCCCGGGAGGGCGTCGGATCGCCGCTCGGGTGGTTGTGCACCAGGATGATGGCCGAGGCGCCGAGTTCGAGCGCCCGCTTGACGATCTCGCGCGGATAGACCGGCGTGTGGTCGATGGTGCCCTTCGTCTGCACCTCGTCGGCGATCAGGATGTTCTTGCGGTCGAGGAACAGGACGCGGAACTCCTCGTTGGGATTGCGCGCCATCGCGGCGGTGCAATAGTCGATCAGCGCCGCCCAGGAACTGAGCGCGGGCTTGCCCAGCATCGCGGTGCGCGCCAGCCTGAGCGCGGCGGCCTCGACGATCTTCAATTGCGCGACGACCGCTTCGCCGATGCCGTCGACTTCCAGCAGGCGCGCGCGCGGCGCTGCGATCGCTTCGGCGAACGTTCCGAAATGGGCAATCAAGGCCTTGGCCAAGGGCTTCACGTCGCGCCGCGGAATCGCGGCGAACAGCACGAGCTCCATCAGCTCGTAATCCGGCATTGCGCCCGCGCCGCCCTCGAGAAAGCGTTCGCGCAAGCGCTCGCGATGGCCAAGCTGATGCGACGGCGCGCTTGCGATCGGCGGTGCCGGCGCGAACAGCCGGCCCATCTCGCTGAGTGCGTCGGGAGACTCAGAAATAGGGCGGCTTGTCGAAGCCCTTGGGCGAACGGGTGAAGATTTCGACGCCATCCTCGGTGACACCCACGGAATGCTCGAATTGGGCGGAAAGCGAACGGTCGCGTGTCACGGCCGTCCAACCGTCGTTCAGAACCTTTACGCCATAGCCGCCAAGATTGATCATCGGCTCGACGGTGAAGAACATCCCGGGCTTCAGACCGATTCCATGACCCGGCTTGCCATAATGCACGATATTGGGCAGCGCATGGAAGACGCGCCCCACGCCATGGCCGCAGAAATCGCGCACCACGGCGCAGCGTTCCTCGCCTTCCGCGAAAGATTGGATCGCGTGGCCGATGTCGCCGGTGGTCTTGCCCGGCTTGACCGCGGTGATGCCGCGCATCATCGCGTCATAGGTGATATCGACCAGCCGCTTGGCCTTGAGCTTCACGTCGCCGACCAGATACATGCGGCTGGTGTCGCCGTGCCAGCCGTCCAGGATCACCGTCACGTCGATGTTGACGATGTCGCCGTCGCGCAGCGGCTTGTCGTTCGGAATGCCATGGCAGACGACATGATTGATCGAGGTGCACAGCGTGTGGCGATAGCCGCGATAGCCCAGGCACGCCGGAATGGCGCCATGGCTCACCACATAGTCGTAGGCGAGCTTGTCGAGATATTCGGTGGTGACGCCGGGCTTGACCTCCGGCACCAGCAGATCGAGCACCTCGGCCGCCAGACGCCCCGCTCGGCGCATGCCCTCGAAATCGGCCGGATTGTGCAGCGCCACCGCGAAATGGGCGCGGCGGGTGGCCTCGAAGGCGTCGGCATCGGGGAGAAAGGACATGGGTCGGCGGCTCGTGGATGGCTGCTTGATGTAGGCTCCAAAGCTCTGTTTTCTAGACCCTTGGAACTTACGGCTTTCTTACACCGGCCCGCCCCGATGAGCCAGACCGCCCCATGACCTCCAGCGAACCGGTCACCGCCGCCGTCCTCGTCATCGGGGATGAGATCCTGTCCGGCCGGACCCAGGACACAAACACCGCCTACATCGCTCGCTTTCTGGGCGCGCTCGGCATCGATCTGTGCGAGGCGCGCGTGGTGCCCGACATCCGCGAGGAGATCGTCGCGGCGGTGAACGCGCTGCGGGCGCGCTACACCTATGTGTTCACGACGGGCGGCATAGGCCCCACCCATGACGACATCACGTTCGAATCGATCGCCGCCGCGTTCGGCGTGGACGTGCACTATCATCCCGAGGCGATGGCGATGATGGCGGCGCGCTACAAGCCGGGTGAGTTCAACGAGGCACGCAAGCGCATGGCGCTGGTTCCGATCGGCGCGGAACTCGTGCGCAACACGGTGTCGACTGCGCCGGGCGTGAACATCGGCAATGTTTTCGTCATGGCGGGCGTGCCGATGATCATGCGCGCAATGCTCGATGCGATAGAGCCGCGGTTGAAACGCGGCGCCATCGTGCATGCGGCGACGGTACAGGCGCGCATCGCCGAAGGCCGCATCGCGCAAGGCCTCGAACGCATCCAGAAGGATCACAAGGACGTCGCAATCGGCAGCTATCCGTTCTATCGCGAGGACGGTTCCGGCGTGCAACTTGTTGCGCGCGGTCGCGATGCGGCCGAGGTCGAGCGCGCTGCGACCCAGATCGAAGCCCTGCTGCGCGAACTCGGCGTCGAGGGCGCGCGGGTAACCGTTTAGGTATTTTTCCGGTCGGAGCGATCCCTATCGGCGACATTAAGCATGACAAGGCCATATGCCTTGTGTAGCCTTCACGTGCTGGACGACAAGCGCGCTGCTATGGACGGCGCGCCCGGATGGGGCGGAACACACGACGACTGGGGCGGCAACGCCCGACGAAAGGACTTGGGCTCGTGCCAAGGGCCCGCGCGTAGGTTTTGGATCACCGGAGTAGGCGGACATGACGATGAAGCGGGTTCTGGGGGCTGCGGTTGGCGGCATTGTCGTGGCGGTGGCAGGCGTGGCGCTGGCGGCCAATCTCACGTCGTCCAAGCAGGCCGATTTCTTCGCCTCGGGTCGGCATCAATTCTATGTCTGGTGCGCCGGCGGGACCGATTTCACGGCGTTCGAATCCGGCGCCAGCGCGGCGGATGCGCAGATGCGGCTCTACAACACGGAAAAGGCTCACGGAAAGACCAATTGCTGGCCGGTGTGGCAGGGGCGGATTTCCGGCTGAATTTTCAGCGACTTCGACGAACGCGGCGGCCTGAAGGCCGCCGTTCGCATTTGGGGACCTCAGGCGCGCTTGACTTGGCCGGGCTCGCGGTAAGTATGCGAATCCAGCATCGCAAGCGCCATGGAGAGGCCCACGTGAAATACGGAATCGACTATCGCTACCTGCCCAAGGGGGGCGCCGCGCCGGTGGACAACACCCAGCCGGTGGATGTCGAAGTCGACCACGACCAGTTCGCGCTGATCCCCAATGTCGGCGACTATGTCGACATCCCCGGCGACGATCCGGGCATGCGCAACGTGCCGCTCCGGGGCAAGGTGCGCTCGCGGCTGTTCCGCTATGTGATGAACTATTGCTACATCACGATCGTGGTCGAGGACACCGACGACGATTGGGCGAAGCTGCGGCCCAAACACGCCAACAACTAAAGTCCCAACGCCTTCTGTTCGGCATTAAGCGCGGCGATGACGTCGCCGCGCCCGGCCGCCGCCTTGTGTGCATCGGTCAGCGCGGCGCGCGCCTTGTCCTTGTCGCCCAGCACGGCGTAGGCGCGGATCAGTTTCTGCCAACCCACCGCGTCGTCGGGCTTGGCTTTCAGACGCGCCGCTAGGCCCTCGACCATGGCGGCGATGTTGGGCGCGTCGCCACCGCTGCGCGCGGTCAGGACCGCGATGCGGTCGACCAGATCGGCATGCAGCGCCGAACTGGGCGGCACGTCGCCGAGCAGATCGTTCCAGAAGGCGAGCGCCTGGGTTGTGTTGCCGTGCGCGGCGGCGGCAAGGCCCAGGAAATAGCGCGCCGCCATGTCTTTGCGATCGAGCGCGAGCGCCTGGCCGAAGGCATCCTCGGCCTCGGGCGGAACGGCGCCCGCCGCCGCCCCGGTCAGTGCTTCGCCATAGGCGGAATAGAGGAAGGAATAGCGCAGGCCTTGCGCGCGGGCCGCTTCGATGGCGCGGGCGAACGCGCTCGCCGCGTCGGTGGGATCGCGCGCCGTCATGTAGGATTGTCCGAGAAGCGCCCAGGCACGCGGATCGGCGGGATGCTTGCGCACCGCCGCGGCAAGCCGTCCGATCAAGCCGTTCAGGCTGCGATCGTTCGCGCCGTTCAGCGCGCGCTCGGCCAGCATCGGCCGCCCGAGATAGAGATACAGACCGCCGCTCAGGCCGATGACGAACAAGACAGCCGCGGCCGCCAGCAGCACGCGTCCGGGCGCGCGCCCGTATGCAAGGATCGGCCAGGCGACGAACCCGACGGCGCCGAGCGCGATCAGGACGAAAACGAGCGCGGCGATCCATCCGGCCACGGCGCCTATGCTCCCTTCGGCGGCGGGCGGCGGAATTTGCCCTTGGCCAGCGCCACGATCATGCCGCGGATCGTGCGCACCTCCTGGTCCGTCAGCCGCGCCCGGTTCAGCAGCGCGCGCATGTGGCGGATCATCGGCGTTTCCTTGCTCGGCGGATAGAGGAAGCCGGACGACAGCAATTCGTTCTCCAGATGCTCGAAGAGCTGGAACATCTCGTCGCGGGTTGCCGGCCGCGCGATGGGGCCGTGGTCGATTCTGACGTGCGGCGTCGCGTCGGCGGCGCGGAACCACTCATAGCAGACCAGCATCACCGATTGCGCGAGATTGAGGGAGGAGAACTCCGCCGTCGGGATGGTGACGATGGCGGTGGCGAGCGAAATCTCGTCATTGTCCAGACCGGCGCGCTCGCCGCCGAACAGAACGCCGCATCGAACGCCTTTCGCCACAGCCTCGTGAAGCTGTCGCGCCGCTTCCGGCGGCGTGACCACCGGCTTGGCCACGCCGCGCTCGCGCGCCGTGGTGGCGAAGACGAGCTGCAGATCGCCGAGCGCGGCCTGCGCCGTGTCGTACAGCCGAACCTTCTCTAGCAAGTCGGCGGCGCCCGCCGCCATGTGGCGCGCCTTCTCATTGGGCCAAGGATCGCGCGGCGCGATCAGGCGCAGATCATCGAGACCGAAATTCTTCATCGCCCGAACCGCCGCGCCGATATTCTCGCCGAGCTGGGGATGGGAGAGAACAATGGCAGGGGCGGTCATGCGGCTTCAGCGTGACAAGCTCGCAAATACCGGTCCGTCCGGTCCAAACTTCAACACGCCCTGCACGGTGTCCAGATCGATGATGATCGCCATGCCCTTGCGCTCGGGGTCGGAATCCTGTTCGCGCTTCGGCGCATTTTCGAACACCTTGCGGCGTTCGGATTCGTCTGTTGTGACCCGCGCGCGTCCCTGGAATTGCAGCAGCGGCGTCGTCGCCGAACGATACATCATCGCGACATGGGGATTTTTCTTGATCGCTTCGATGGTGCCCCCGGCCGTGTTGCGTATCCAAAGGCCGAGCTGGCCGTCGCTATAGACCTGTGTCGAGCCGCGGAAGGACAGGCTGGGTCTGTTATCCGCGGTGACCACGGCCAACAGCATCGGATTGCCGCCGGTCAAGGCGTTGTTGACGAGGTCTTTGATTTCCGGTGTCAGGACAAGGGACATGGTGAAGCTCTTTGCCGTTCTGTGGAGGAGGGCAATTCTCTAGCACATCGCCGCAAGGTCCGCCGCTCCGATTGGTCGCTTTGACCTGCCTTTGCCGCCCCGTTATACCCCGCGCAGTGCAGCAATTTCGAGGCTCCCCATGGACAAGATCAAAGTGACCGGCACCGTCGTCGAGCTCGACGGCGACGAGATGACCCGGATCATCTGGGACCTCATCAAGAAGAAGCTGATTCTGCCCTATCTCGACGTCAACCTCGAATATTACGACCTGAGCGTCGAGCACCGCGATGCCACCGACGACCAGGTGACGATCGACTCCGCCAACGCCATCGCCAAGCATGGCGTGGGCGTCAAATGCGCCACCATCACCCCGGACGAGGCGCGGGTGAAAGAGTTCAAGCTCAAGCATATGTGGAAGTCGCCCAATGGCACGATCCGCAACATCCTTGGCGGCACGATTTTCCGCGAACCGATCATCTGCAAGAACGTGCCGCGCCTAGTGCCGGGCTGGACCCAGCCCATCGTCATCGGCCGCCACGCCTTCGGCGACCAGTACCGCGCCACCGATTTCCATTTCCCCGGCAAGGGGACGCTGACCATCAAATTCGTCGGCGAGGACGGCAAGGTGATCGAGCACGAGGTGTTCAAATCGCCGGGCGGCGGCGTCGCCATGGCGATGTACAATCTCGACCAGTCGATCATCGATTTCGCCCGCGCCTCGATGAACTACGCGCTGGCGCGCAAATATCCACTCTACCTGTCGACCAAGAACACCATCCTCAAGGCCTATGACGGCCGCTTCAAGGATCTGTTCCAGCAGATTTTCGACGCGGAATTCGCCGACAAATACAAGGCGGCCGGCATCACTTATGAACACCGATTGATCGACGACATGGTAGCGGCAGCGCTCAAGTGGAGCGGCGGCTATGTCTGGGCGTGCAAGAACTATGACGGCGACGTGCAGTCCGACACGGTGGCGCAAGGCTTCGGCAGCCTGGGCCTGATGACCTCGGTGCTCACCACGCCGGACGGCAAGATCGTGGAAGCGGAAGCCGCGCATGGCACGGTCACCCGCCACTACCGCGAACATCAGAAAGGCAAATCGACCTCGACAAACTCGATCGCCTCGATCTTCGCCTGGACGCGCGGGCTCGAGCACCGCGCCAAGCTCGACGGCAACGCCGCGCTCGACAAATTCGCGCGCACGCTGGAAAAGGTCTGTGTCGATACCGTCGAGGCCGGGTTCATGACCAAAGACCTCGCGCTGCTGGTGGGTCCCGACCAGACGTGGCTCACCACCGAGGGCTTCCTCGACAAGGTCGACGAGAAGCTCAAGGATGCCATGGCTTAAGGACTTGCGGCGCCGCGAACCCCCGATTTCCATTGATACGCAATATTGCTTGTCGCCAACCGTGCCGCGCCATGGTGACCTCGGGGTTATCCTGGCGAGTGCTGTCGTCGCGGTGTCCGACGCGCACCGCGCGGCAATAGGCGATTGGGCCTGCCGATCTGTCGCCAGATCGTTGCCGAACACAAGGGCGTGATCGGCCGTCGCCCGAATCCAACAAAAGGCGCGGTGTTTTATTTCACCGTCTCGCGGGACCTCGACCGGCGATCGGCGCCGGAATGATTTGATTTTTCTCCTGCCGCGCGATCGCGTTATGCTTCCTCCAAAGGGAGGCGGGCATGATCATCGGCTACATCACCATAGGGGCGCGGGACAGCGAGGAGTCGGGTCGGTTCTACGATTCCGTGCTTGGGATCTGCGGCTATGAGCGCAAATTCGCCGACGGCGGATGGGTCGGGTATGGGCCGGCGGGCCGCGACGAGCACGACATCTACATCTGCCCGCCCCACAACAAACAGCCTCCGACCTTCGGCAACGGCATGATGGTGGCGTTCAGGGTCCGCTCGCGCGCCTCGGTCGAGGCTGCTTATCACGCAGGCCTGAGCAGCGGCGGCACCGACGAAGGCGCGCCCGGCTATCGCCCGCCCGAAAAGCAGACTTGGTACGGCGCGTATCTGCGCGATCCGGTCGGCAACAAGATCGCGATCTACTTTACGCCGTGAAGCGCAATAGGGCGTAGCGTACCTCGCTTCGCCCGTAAATTGCGCGTCGATCAAACGAGTCTGGAGGATGATCTGATTTGGCATAATCAGATCATGCTCTAGGCTGGCCCGGCGGCTGGACGGCACGCCCTTCTTCAAGTTCGACCTGCGCCAGCCACGGATCGAAGGACGGCTGTGGCGCCAACTTTTCCGCGGCCTCCTTGAGACCGGGATGCTTGTGCACCAGCGCCTCGAAATCGCGAGCGGACAGTTCCAGAAGACGCGACGTCTGCACCGCGACGATGGTGGCGTCGCGCAGATCGTGCTCGACAAGACCGAGTTCGCCGAAGAAATCGCCGGCTCCGAAGCGCACTTTGAGCGCGGGCATTTGCGCCTCCACCTCGCCGGCGACCACAAAATACATCGCCGCGGCGCGTTCGCCGGCGGGGCAGATGATGTCGCCCGCTCCCACCGTATAGGCGCGCAGCAGGTCCATGATCTCGCTCACGGTACGCGCGTCGAAGCCCTGGAACAGCGGCACGCGCGCCAGCATGCCGAACGTCACGACGAAGTCGCGGCGGTGAATCGAATTGGCGAAACCGGTCGCGACGATGCCGACGGGCAGCGCCGCCAGGCCCAGTCCCACGATCATCGCGACGCCGGCCAACGCGCGCCCCAGCGCGGTGTGCGGCACCACATCGCCATAGCCGACCGTGGTCAGAGTCTCGACCGCCCACCACATCGCGTCGGGGATGGTGCCGAAGATCTTGGGCTGCAGCACGCCTTCCACCGCATGCATCGCGGCGGCGAACAGGAGCATGGCGCAGAGCAGCAGCAGCAGGCTGCCGTAGAGCGCGCGCCGTTCCTCCACCAGCACGCGCGCCAGTGCCGAGAGGGCCGGCGAATAGCGCGCGATCTTGAGCAGCCGGAACAGCCGAAACAGGCGCAGCACGCGCAGGTCCACGAAGGGCACGAACAGCGCCACGATTCCCGGCGCCACGGCGATGAAGTCGATCACCATCATCGGCCGGGTGGCGAAATAGAGCCGGCCGAGCAGCGGCCCGCGCTCGCTCGCCATCGGGTCTTCGGGTGCCGTCCACAGCCGCAGCGCATATTCCACCGCAAAGACGGCGATGGAAACGAACTCGAACACGACCAGCGAAGTGTGATGCACGTGCGCAAAGGCGGGGACGCTCTGCATCGTATAGGCGGCAACGTTGAGCACGATCAGGGCGATCAGCACAGCTTCGACGATTCCGCCGGCCGGCCCGCCCAGCCGCCCGCCTTCCAGCGCGAGATAGACGCGCCGGCGAAGGCTCTCGCGCGGGCGTGCCATCACGCCGCCGGTGGGAGCGAGCCGATGCGCTCTGCAATCGCCTCTAGAGCGTCCGCGGCGCGGGCGCCGTCGGGACCGCCGGCCTGCGCCATGTCGGGGCGCCCGCCGCCGCCCTTGCCGCCCAGCGCCTCGGCGCCGAGCTTGACGAGATCGACGGCGCTCACTTGGCTGGTCAGATCCGCGGTCACGCCGACCACCAGCGAAGCCTTGCCGTCCGCCACCGCCACGAAGGCGACGATGCCCGAGCCGATCTTCGCTTTGGCGTCGTCGGCCAGGCCTTTAAGGTCCTTCGCGCTCACGCCTTCGACCACGCGCAGGATCGCCTTGACGCCGCCGATCTGTTTGGCGCCGTCGCCTTCGCCGGCGCGCGCCGGTCCGGCCAGTGCCAGCGCCTTCTTGGCCTCGGCAAGCTCGCGCTCGAGCTTGCGCCGCTCGTCGGAGAGTTGTGTCACGCGCGCCGGCAATTCGCCGGCCGTGGTCTTCAGCGCCGCCGCGGCGTCACGCGCGATCTCCGCCTGGCCGGACAGGTATCTCCGCGCGCCCTCACTGGTCAGCGCTTCGATGCGCCGTACGCCCGCCGCGACCGCGCTTTCCGAGAGGATCGTGAACAGCCCGATATCGCCCAGCCGGCGCACATGGGTGCCGCCGCACAACTCGACGGAGTAATCCTTCGCGGCGTCCGGATCGGTGCCCATGCTGAGCACGCGGACCTCGTCGCCGTATTTCTCGCCGAACAGCGCCTCGGCGCCGGCCTCGATCGCGTCTTCCGTCGCCATCAGCCGCGTGGTGACGTCGGAGTTCTGGCGGATCACGTCGTTGACCATCTGCTCGATGCGTTCGAGTTCGTCGTGGCTCACCGGCTTGGGATGGCTGAAATCGAAGCGCAGCCGCTCCGGCGCCACCAGCGAACCCTTCTGCTGCACATGATTGCCGAGCACGCGCTTCAAGGCGGCATGCAGCAGATGCGTCGCGGAATGGTTGGCGCGCGTGGCGCGGCGGCGTTCGCCATCGACCTTGAGGTCGACCGCGTCGCCGGGGCGCAGGTCGCCCTCCGTCACCCTGACGATATGGACGTGAAGGCTGCCGAGTTTTTTCTCGGTATCCTCGACGATGCCTTTGCCCTTGGGCGCGACGAGCGTGCCCTGGTCGCCGACCTGGCCGCCCGACTCGCCATAGAACGGCGTCTGGTTGGCGATCATCTGCACGGTGTCGCCGGCTCTTGCCACGTCGACTCGCGTGCCGTCCTTGAACAGCGCCAGGATGCGGCCCTCCGCCGCCTCGGTGTCGTAGCCCAGAAACTCGGTTGAGCCGAACTCGTCCTTGACCGCGAACCATTGCGCGTCGGTCGCCGCCTCGCCAGAGCCGGCCCAGGCCTTGCGCGCTTCCGCCTTCTGCTTGGCCATCGCGACGTCGAAGCCGTCGACATCGACGTCGATGCTCTTGGCCTTGAGCGCGTCCTGGGTGAGATCGAGCGGAAAGCCGAACGTATCGTAAAGCTTGAACGCAACGTCGCCGGCGAGCTTGCCGCCGGCCGCAATGGAGGCGGAGGCTTCGTCCAGCAGCTTGATGCCGCGCGCCAGCGTCTCGCGGAAGCGGATTTCCTCGAGCTTCAGCGTCTCTTCGATCAGGTCCTCGGCACGCTTCAGTTCCGGATAGGCCTGGCCCATCTCCGCCACCAGCGTCGGCACCAGCCGATGCATCAACGGGTCCTTGGCGCCGATCAGATGCGCATGGCGCATGGCGCGGCGCATGATGCGGCGAAGCACATAGCCGCGGCCTTCGTTCGACGGCAGCACACCGTCGGCGATCAGGAACGAGGTCGCGCGCAGATGATCGGCGATCACGCGGTGGCTGAACACCGCCTCGCCCACCGCCTTGGCGCCGGACAGATCGACCGAGGCTGCGATCAGATGGCGGAACAGATCGATGTCGTAATTGTTGGTGACGCCTTGCAGGATCGCGGTGATGCGCTCCAGCCCCATGCCGGTGTCGATCGAGGGGCGCGGCAGCTCCACGCGTGTGGCCTCGTCCACCTGCTCGAACTGCATGAAGACCAGATTCCAGAATTCCAGGAAGCGGTCGCCGTCCTCGCCGGGCGATCCGGGCGGCCCGCCGGCCACGCCCTCGCCCTGGTCGTAGAAGATCTCCGAGCAATAGCCGCATGGCCCGATCGGGCCCATCGCCCACAGATTGCTCTCATGGCCGATGATGCGCTCGTCGGGCAGCCCCGCGATCTTCTTCCACAGGGCGCGCGCCGCCTCGTCGGTTGGATAGACCGTGACCCACAGTCTGTCCTTGGGCAGCTTCAGCGTGCCCAGCACCAGGTCCCAGGCATAGGCGATGGCGTCTTCCTTGAAATAGTCGCCGAACGAGAAATTCCCCAGCATCTCGAAGAAGGTGTGATGCCGCGCGGTGTAGCCGACATTGTCGAGGTCGTTGTGCTTGCCGCCGGCGCGCACGCATTTCTGCACCGAGGTGGCGCGCTTATAGGGCCGCTTCTCCTGAGCCGTGAAGACGTTCTTGAACTGCACCATGCCTGCATTGGTGAACATCAGGCTGGGATCGTTGCGCGGCACGAGCGGCGAGGACGGCACCACCGCGTGTTGGCGGTCCCGGAAGAAATCGGTGAAGGCGCTGCGGACGTCGGCGAGGCTGGTCATGGGCGTTGTGTAGCCGCCGCCGTATAATCTGTCATCCCGGCCAGCGAGCAAAGCGAGCGCGAGCCGGGACCCATCGAGCCGCCTGGGTCCCGGATAGCCGCCCCTTCGCTGCGCTTCGGGGCAGCTTCCGGGATGACAGCAAAAACGAAGGAGCGCCCGTGGCGGGGCGCCCCTTCGCCGGAGTCGTTCCCTCATGCCAACAAAGGAACGGACACTGTCTTGGAGCCGGGAGGCGCGCGAGCGCCTATTCCTCCTCGGCGTCGTCGTCCTTGTCGGGGCCGCCCAGCGCCAGGTTCTGCGCGATCAGCCCGGCATTATTCCTGATCGCCGCCTCGATCCGGTCGGCGATCTCGGGATGGGCGGCGAGGAAGGTCTTGGCCTGCTCGCGGCCCTGGCCGATGCGGTCGCCGTCATGGGAGAACCAGGAGCCGGATTTCTCCACCACCCCCGCCTTGACGCCCAGATCGAGCAACTCCCCGGTCTTGGAGATGCCCTGGCCGTACATGATGTCGAACTCGACCTGCTTGAAGGGCGGGGCGACCTTGTTCTTGACTACCTTGACGCGGGTCTGGTTGCCGATCACCTCGTCGCGGTCCTTGATCGCGCCGATGCGCCGGATGTCCAGACGCACCGAGGCATAGAATTTCAGCGCATTGCCGCCGGTCGTGGTCTCCGGATTGCCGAACATCACGCCGATCTTCATGCGGATCTGGTTGATGAAGAGCACGATGGTGTTGGACTTGGAGATCGAGGCGGTGAGCTTGCGCAGCGCCTGGCTCATCAGCCGCGCCTGCAGGCCGGGCAGCGAATCGCCCATCTCGCCTTCGAGCTCGGCCTTGGGCGTCAGCGCCGCGACCGAATCGATCACCACGATGTCGACGCCGCCCGAGCGCACCAGCGTGTCGGTGATCTCCAGCGCCTGCTCGCCCGTGTCGGGCTGGGAGATCAGCATCTCGTCGATGTCGACGCCCAGCTTCTTGGCATAACCGGGGTCCATCGCATGCTCGGCGTCGATATAGGCGGCGATGCCGCCCTTCTTCTGGATCTCCGCCACGACGTGCAGCGCCAGGGTCGTCTTGCCGGAGCTTTCGGGGCCATAGACCTCGATCACGCGGCCGCGCGGCAGCCCGCCGATGCCCAGCGCGATGTCGAGGCCGAGCGAGCCGGTCGAGACCGCGTCGGTCGCCACGCCCAGATCGCGCGCGCCCATCTTCATCACCGAGCCCTTGCCGAAGGCGCGATCGATCTGGCTCAGCGCCGCGTCGAGCGCGCGCTTGCGATCGGAATTTTCCTTGTCGTCCTTGGCCACTACCCGCAAAGCCGCCTGTGACATGAGATCCGCCTCCTTATTTCAGAGCCGCCCGGAAAACCCAAGCCGCCGCCACGTGTCGACCAAAGTACATGCTTTGTTCTCATTTGCAAGCCGCTTGGTAAGGGGTTGGATTTCAAGAGGAATACAATATCTTGTTCGTAGGGTGTTCTTGAGATGCACCGGCAATCTCTTCTTTTGAAATTTGATGCGTTCTTGGCTCTCGAATCGGTTGAAGTTGCGGGTGGAAAGGACCCAACCAAAGATCCCGAGATGGATGCCAGCTTTTGGAGTTTCCTTCGCGCTTTCACTGGCTCGTGGCTCAATGCCATGAGTGGCGGCTTGGGCGTGCCACTTTTGATCATCGGAATATTACAGCCCAACGCTCGGCTCGGAGTAGGCCTTGGGCTTACTGGCATTGCGGCCCTTGTATTTG
>Ga0265320_10000655_pt1 | contig 26440 bp, 19 predicted proteins | sample 4827metaG_FD_202087 | JGI IMG/M metagenome (GOLD analysis project Ga0265320, IMG submission 202087) | Rhizosphere microbial communities from Carex aquatilis grown in University of Washington, Seatle, WA, United States - 4-8-27 metaG | ecosystem: Host-associated > Plants > Roots > Rhizosphere >...
GCGGCGCGTATGGCGCCGGCGTAACTCACGATCGCGTCGTACATCTCCTGGTAGGTGGCGGGATTCGGGTGGACGTCGCGATGAGTGGAATTCCAGATGGAGGGCTCGTTGTCCAGGATGTAGTATTTGACCCCGGTGCTGGCAGCGGCGGGCCCCCATGTGCCGATCAAGTGCTGCAACCAGCCCTGCTGGATGGCGACGCTGTTCGGCACGCTGGCGTCGAGCGGGTTGTTCTGGACATTCTGGCCGCTTGTGAGGACGCCGTTGCCTGCGTCCGCGTTCCATGGGTCGACAGCCTGCTGCGCACCGTACTTGGCAACCGAAAAGGAAGCGAGCGTAGCGTTGTTCGCCCCGAGCTTGGCGAGGTAGCCGATCAGCGGGATCGTGATCATGGGCTCGGCGGCCGGGTTGCCGGCGCGGGTGTCGCTGATGAAGGTGTCGACGCCCTGTCCCGGCGTGGCCGTGCCATCGAGGTAGGTCTCGAAGTACCAATCGCTGCCGGTATTGTGCGCGTTGGCCTGCCAGTTGTACATGCTTGTGGAGTTGCCGCCGGACCGGTTGAGGGGAGCGTTCAGAGTGCCGATGTCATAGGTGTCGCCATAACTGACCCCGTAAATATTGGGATTGATCGCGCGGTGGTTGGCGTTGGCGTCCACGCTCACGGACGTGGCTGGATTTTGGGCGATAGCCTCGGGCGAGAGCAATGCTGCAGCGAAAGTAAGTGCGATGAGGCTCGGGAACAGCCTGCCCGCCAACTTGCCGGTCGTGAAAACGGCACTCGTAGCGACAGTCATAGTAGCTCCTGTGTCGGTGACAGTAGTGTGGAGAGGATCTGATGCCAGGGAGTCGGCTATATCAGCGTCGTGGCGCGGCAGCCGCGAACGTGCTCCCTTTAGAACGTTGCGTGCCAGGGTTCTATAGGTACTGGAGTCATGTTAGTCCGGTGGGTGCTTCAGGTCAATAGCAAAGTAAGAGGTCAAAGACGGCTGGCGATACCCCCTCAGCGCGGGCGCGTTCGACGCTCGTTTGCGGGTACAGGTGATGGCGCGATGTCGCCGTAGACGACGCCGCGGCCCGAGGTGCCGAGATAGACACGACCGTAGATCCGCGGGTCCCCTGCGATGACGTCGAGCACACCGAACTGGTGGGCGTCATCGTTGATGCGGGTCCAGGTGATGCCGGCGTCGTCGGAGCGGAAGATGCCGTAGAGGCCCGTCACCGTGCCGGCCACATACAAGACCGGGTACTGCGCGCCGGGGGCGGGCATCCCCAGGCCGGCGAGAGGAGCACTTTCGATGGTTCCGATCCTGGCGAAGGTGGCGCCGGAGTCGGTGGAATGATACAGGCCATTGGTCAAGGGCAGCCAGATGTCCCCTTCGCTCCCAGGAACCGTTCTGGGATAGGTCTGGTTGGTCCAGCCAGGATTGCCCTGATCCTGCGGAAGGCCGGTGGCGCGCGCGACGAAGGTGGCGCCGCCATCCGTGCTGGCATAGACCGTTCCCGTGGAGCCATCCCAACCGTAGAACTTGTTGGGGTTCACGCGATCGGCGACCACGCGCAGCTTGGCGGGGGCTCCGGTCGATGCGGTCCACGAAGCACCGCGGTCGCGCGTGAAAGCGGGTCCGGCGGTGATGGGCGCCCACACGAAGGTGGCGCCGTCGCTGGAGAGCGCGATCATGCTGCCCAGGGCTGCGTGCGGCGAGGCGGCAAGGCCCGGCGGATTGGCCGGGAACTGTGTCCAGGTCGTGCCGCCGTCCACGGAGTATGCGCCGGCGACGGTTCCGCTATAGTCCAACAAGCCGACGCGAGCGACCAGCGACGGATTCGATTGCGCGAAGTCCAGGTACGAGCCTTCGGTCATCAGGGGGTTCAGGAATGCGGGCGGAGAAACATCGAAGTTGTCGTGGCGGAAGCCGCCCTCGTCCCCGACGCCGCTGAGAAGGTGCGATCCGGAGGGTGGGCTGATCAAAGAGAGAACTACGGTCTCTTCGATTCCATTCGCTGCGATGTGCCAGTGCGTGGGCGCGGAGGAGTCGGCATTTGTCAGATCGTTGGTGGCCCACACCGAGTTACCACCCTCGTAGATGGCGTGATTCGAATCCAACGGGTCGATTTCCACGCTGGCGTTCCAGACCCCGTATGCCGCTTGGGTTGTGCCCGAGTATACCCATGGCGAGAGCGAGCCATCGAGCACGGAACTCTCGCGCAGGCTTTTCCAGGTTGTGCCTCCATCGGTGCTGCGGTAGATGGTGTCTCCAGGCGACCAGCGATTCCAGGTGGCCACCATGACGGTGCCGGCATGTTGGGCGTCCGCGGAGACGGCGCAGAAGCCGTACCATAAGCTGGTCGCTCCGTTGGGGCCGGGCGGGGTGATGTTAGTCCAGGTGCCGTCGGGTTTGAGTTTGTAGACGGCCCCGTTGTTTATGCCGGAGAAGTCCGCTGAGTTACTGTAAGTCAGGTAGAGCGTACCGTCCGGAGCGAGCGCGCTGCGCATGAGACGTACGGTTTCGCCATTGGGCAGCGTTGTGGGCTGGCCGGGGACAATGTGCCAGCTCCCGCCGCCATCGGTGGTGCGATAGAGGCCGCCGGTGAAGACCGCAACGTAGGCCGTCCCATTGTGACGCGGGTCGAAGCGGACGAATGGCAGGCCGACCTGGTCGGTGGAAGACGCGATCGGGAAACCGGCCGGCTGGCTCCAGGTCACGCCGTGGTCCGCGCTTCGCCAGAGCCCGTTGCTGCGGGTTCCGAGATAGAGCTCGTTGGGCGAGAAGGGATTGACGGCGAGCCGCTCGCCCGCCATATGCCCAATGTCGTTGCCGCCCAGCTTGAAAGGCAGGTTGAAACGGGTGAAACTGCTGCCGCGGTCGCTCGAGGCGAAAATCGCGGCATTGATGGCCCAGGATGGGCTGGTGCCTGCCGCGATGTAGACGCGATTGGGATCGGAGGGGTCCACGGCGATGCTCTCCACGCTTGCTAAGGTGCCGTCCGCCGAGCTGAGGAAATCCATCAGGGGCATCCACGAGCCGGCGGACACGTCCCAGCGATAGGCCCCGCCGACGTTTCCCCGGATGTACATGAGTCCCGGCTCCGCGGGGTGGATGACGATGCCGGGCATGAGCCCGCCGTCGATGATCTTGACGCTTTGCCAGTTGTATTTCGCGGTGGCCAGGGGCGCCAAGGTCCATAGAGTGACGGCGGCGGTTCCGGCAGTGTAATTGGCAGAGTCGGTTGGAGTGAAGGTCACGGACAGGCTCACGGGCCCCGGGGCGGAGAGCGCGGTTCCGGCGGGCGGAGTATATACGGCAGTTCCGGCAAGGTTATTGCCGTCTGGTCCCTTCACGATCGCACTTAGTTGCGCGGAGCCGAGTGTCGTGCCGACTTGAACCGGGGGAGGCGACGGCCAGGCGATTGCGGGGCTGGCTCGATTCACTTGCAATGTGACGCTGGCGCTCGCAGTCGTGTAAGCGCGCGAGTCGGACGGCGTGAAGGTTGCTGTAAGTGTGTGGGGTCCTGCGGCAAGCAGAGTTCCGGCGGCCGGTGAGTAAGTGAAAGCTCCGGCAGCGCTCGTGGTGGCATTCAATTGAGCGTCGCCGAGCGCCGTCCCGTACACGATCGGCGCCGGCGCGGCCCAGGCGATTTGCGGGGCGACGGGCGTTCCCGCGGCCTGCTTGGAGCCACCGCAGCCGGGTCCGCCTGCCAGACAGACCAGGGACAGAAGCACGTACAGTCCGCTCCCTGACGGTCGCGGTTCGGTGTTGGGGCGCATTAGAGTGTCTTGCTTTCGACGGCGGCGAGTTGCGTGTCCGGCACTCCGGCGCACATGTGGACCGAGAGATCCGACACGTTGCGCAGCGCGAACGCGGGAACGCCGGCGACTTGCGGCACCTTGATCCGGAAGAAGTCGGCGTCGTGGACGTCGTCCAGAACGAAAGCCGGGCGCAAGTCTTCCTTGTCGGCGCGGATTTCGATGTTATCGAACTGGATGCCCTTCACGTGGCGGACGTAGAAGCCGTGGGAGGGCATATCATGCGGGGCCTCGGGGAGCCTGCGCGGTCTGGCAGGCCCTTGACCTTCGGGAATCCACCGTCCGTCCGGACCGCGGTCGTTGGGCCGGGGGCCGGTGACGAACATGTTCGGCTCGGGATACTTGTCCTCGTATTCCGGCGGCTGATAGGCGGCGTCTTCCTTGGTCCCGCCGCCCTGGTGCAGGATCTGGATGTTACTGAGCTTCACGTCCTCGACCAAGTGGCCGGGAATGCCGCTGATGACCGAGCCCAGGCCGTAATTGGCATTCGAGCAGACCAGGTTGCTGACGATCACCCGCTTCAGGGTTCCGACCGGCGTGTTCGCGGGGCCGCGCATACGGCTACCCAGGCGCATGAAGATCGGAGCGCCCATGATATCGCGCATCGAGATGTTGGTGACGGTGATGTCCTCGAGGAGGGCCCCGTCCACAGACTCCAGTGCCAGCCCCTGGCAGCCTTCGAAGACGCAGTTAGAGATTGTGATGTTACGAAAGCCGCCGTTCGATTCCGTGCCGAACTTAATGCGACCCGTGTGCGGCACGTGTGCCCCGAGTTCGAACTTCTTGTAAGTGCCGTCCAGCAAGGTGCCTTCCTGCCAGCATCCGCTTACGTAGCAGTTGACGATGGTGACGAACTCGGTCTGCTTGGCGCGGCCGAGCGAGTAATCGGCCTTCAGGCAAATGCCATCGTCCCAGGGGGAATTGACGTAACAATTCGAAATGCGGACGTTGCGGCAGGCATCCACGTCCATGCCGTCGCGGTTGGTGTCGATCATCAGGTTGTCGATGGTCAGGTTGTCGACGCCCGTCGCGAGGATGCCGAAGTGACCGCCGTGAAGAATCGAAAAGTCGCGGAGCAGCACGTTGTGACAGTTCTTGAGGCTGATGGATTTGTTGCCTACGCGCGGAGTAGCGGCGCCGGGGCCGCGGGTCAAGCCTTTGCCCCAGATACGGCCCGTCCCGGTGATGGCGATGTTTTCGATCTCTTCGCCCCAGATCAGGCTGTTATGGAAATGGCTGTGGCCGTAGTCCTGGTACATATCCCATGCGTTGGGCTCGGCGAGATCGTATCCGTCTCCGGCGCCTTCGCCGGGAGGGTCGGCGGCGATGATCGTCGAGCCAGGCTCCAGGTGCAGCGTGATGCCGCTCTTGAGATGGATGGAATAGGAGAGATAGTCGCCGGCAGGGAAGAGCACGGTCCCCCCGCCGGCCGCGTGCGCCGCGTCGATGGCCTTGTTGATGGCGGCGGTGTCGAGAGTCTTTCCGCCGCCGGTAGCGCCGAACGTCTTCACGTCGAAGGTGCCGGACGTGGACGTTCCGGCGGCGGGAGGCGCGCCCTGGTCCGCCCGCACGGGCAAGGCGGCGCCACTGATGCCCGCACCGGCGAGCCACAGGAAGTCTCTGCGTAGATTGTTTTGAGTCGGCATAGGCGATCAGAGTCATTGTACTCTCGCGTCGTTCGGTCTTGGTATGATTGGACCGTTTGACGAAACCCACCCTCAAGGCGCTGGCCCTGGTTCTGCTCGCGATCATCGTCTACTACTGGAAAGTTCTGCTTACCGGGCAATTCTCGCTGCTCACCGGAAGCGAGGCCGCGAGCCAGGCGTATGCGTGGCTTCACTATTGGGTCGCAAGCATCCGGGGAGGCACGCTGCCGCTCTGGGATCCTTACACGTTCTCAGGGCATCCGTTCGCCGGCGAGATGCAGACGCAGGCTTTCTACCCGCTGCACCTGCTCTTTCTGCTGGTGCCGATGGGCGGGAACGGGGAAGTGCTGGCGCGAGCATTCGAATACTGGTTTGTGTTGTCGCATTTCCTGGGCGCGTGCTTTATGTTTGCGCTGGCGCGCGAGTTGGGGCTAGGGCGGTTTCCGGCGGCGGTGTCGGGGCTGTGCTTCTCGCTGGGGAACTTTCTGGCGATCTCATCTTGGCCACACTTCTGGGAGGCGGGGATCTGGCTGCCGCTGGTGCTGTTGTTTCTCGTGCGGGCGGTGAGCGCCGAGGACAAACGGCGGCTGGCGGGGAACGCGGTGCTGAGTGGCCTGGCGCTGGGCCTGGCGATCCTGGCCGGAGGGCTGCAGATCGCGATGGCGGCGGCGGTGGTGGTGGTGACGGCAGGAGTTTTCGCGGGCTTCACGCGGTCTGGAAAAGGGCGCTGGACGCGGGCGGCGCTGGCCGTGGGCGTAGCGGCGGTGGTGGGCTTCGCAGCGGGCGCGGTGCAACTGTTCGCCTCGATGGAATACAGCCAGGTGGCGCTGCGGTGGATCACCGGCGGGCCCGCGCAGCCGGCGTCGCAGGCGATTCCGTATGCGTATCTTGGCGACCACCTGTGGCCGCAGGGCATCGTCGCGATGCTGGTGCCGCACGCGTTCGGCGGGAACCTGGGACCGGGCGAAGTGTGGGCCGTCCCCACTTACATCGGCGTGCTGCCCGTGCTGGCGGCGATAATCGGCATCTGGAAATGCTGGGGCCAGCCGTGGGTCCGCTACCTGGCCGGAGTCGCGGTGGTGGCGTTCGTCTACTCGCTGGGGCCGTTCTCGCTGTTGCACGGTGCGCTCTACGCGCTGGTTCCGTGGTTGTCGCTGGCGCGCGAGGCGGACCGGTTCATGTTCCTGGCGAGCTTCGCGCTGGCGATCCTGGCCGGGTTTGGAATCGAGGCGTTGCTGGCGGAGCCGGCCGATGCCGCGGCGTGGAACGGGCTGAGGCGCGTTTTGGGATGGGGCGTGGCGGCGTACTGCGTCGCGATGGCGATCGCGGCGACCCTGGGATGGCCTGCGATCCCGCTGGTGTGGTTTTCCATCGTCATGATTCTGGCGTCGGCGGGGCTCGTGCTCTTTGTGACGTATGGTCACCGAGGAGCGGCGGTCAAGGTGCTGATGGTGGCGCTGGTTCTGTTCGACCTGAGCGCGTTCTTTCCGTCGGCGGTGAACAAGATCGAAGCGGCACAGAAGAACGCGAACGAGTTGGAGAAGCTACAGAGCCTGCACGGGGCGGCGGAGTTCCTGAAATCACAGCCCGGGTTGTTCCGCGTGCAGGTAGTGGCCGAGCCGAGGTTGAACATCGGCGACATGTACCAGGTGCAGTGGATGATGGGCACCGGGGTGACGATGGTGAAGGACTATGTCGATCTACTGGGACGGCCCGATCTGCTGAACGTGCGCTACGTGGTGAGGCCGGCTTCGGCGAGCGAGCCGGGAGCGGTGGTGTACCAGGATTCGGCCTGGAAGGTGTACGAGAATCCGAGCGCGTATCCGCGGGCGTGGATCGTGCACGAGACGGTGGTGGACTCGGCGGCGCCGGGGGACGCGCGCCGGGTGGCGTCGGTGAGCGCGCCGGTGGCGGCAGACTTGGAGCCGGCCAGCCAGGGCGCGGGCGAAGAGGTGACGTTCCGGGCGTACGAGGCGGACCGGATGGTGATGGACGTCCACGCGGACGGCCGCGGCCTGGTGGTGCTGAGCGAGGTGTTCTACCCGGGGTGGCACGCCAGGGTGAACGGAAGCCCGGCGCGGATATACAAGGTTGACGGCGCGCTGCGGGGGATCGTGGTGCCTGGCGGCGACAGCCGCGTGGTGCTGGAGTACGCGCCGGGGTCGGTGCTGGCGGGGGGCATCCTGACCGGGCTGGCGTTCTGCGCGGGGATCGTGGTGGTGGGGTTGGGGTGGCGGCGGAAGAGCTTGGCCACGAATGAACACGAATGAACACGGATGGAAAGGCGCCGGACAAGCGTCGCCAAGAGTGGCGACGCGGCAGGCTGAAGCCTGCGCCACGGTATACACACAACAGCCAATCGATCAGGACTTCTGGAGCTTGAAGACCACCACGGCCAGGGGCCGTAACGTCACCAGGATGCTTTGATCGCGGTTGTGCGAGTTGATGGGCTCGGTCGAGACGCCGGCGCCGTTGCCCATGTTGCTGCCGCCGAGCATCCTAGCGTCGGTACTGGCGACCGAGGTGTCAAGCAAGGCCCAGCGGTGCGGTTCACCTTGCGAGGGCCAGGATCTTCGCCTCAAACGTTCCAAAGGGCAGAGCGCCCGTAACGAGTTCCCCCTCGACACCGGTCGGTGTGCTCTTCCCAATCACAAATGTCGGCGTACCTCGTATCCCATTGCTGCTGGCCTCTCGCCTGCCCTCTTCAATCGCCCCGTCGTACTTTCGAGCCTCAATGCATCCCTGGAACTTGGCAACATCGATGCCTACCTCTTTGGCGAGCCCGGCCAACTTGTCGACGCCCAATTCCCCAGCTTCGGACTGCATGCGTCCATGCATCGCCCAGAACTGCCCCTGCTCGCCCGCGCACCGCGCCGCCCCTGCTGCCAGCAGAGCGTTTGTGTGCCTGGCGAGCGGGAATTGCACCACATAAAAGCGGACCTTGCGCGAGTCGATGTATTGCTCTTTCAGGTCGCGAAATGTTTGCCGGTAGAATTGCTGGCAGTACGGGCACTGATAGTCCATGAATTCCACGATCGTGATCGGGGCGTCCTTTGAGCCGAGAAAGGGAGCGTCGCCGACTGCGAGTTCCGCCCTCTTGGCGTGAATCTGGCTACCCCTGCGAGGCCCGTCGCCTTCAAGCAGCGCTCGGATCTTCTGGAGTTCGCTCAGGATCTCATCCAACTGCTTGGCCGGCGCACACTCGTCGGCGCCCAAGGCCACGGCCGCCGACACCGCAGCCGCGACCGCGAAGCGCGCCCACCGGCGCAACAATCCTCGTCCTTTGTCTGGGTTTGTCACCTGTCAACCTCTTGGCGCTACCGGACTCCGATTACGGCTGCCGCGCCGCCGGTGGGGTGGGGTGGATCGGTGCGCCCTTCGTCTGCGGCGGGTTGGCGATCTTGTCCCTTATGGTCTGTATGAACTCGTCCACGTCGGTGTTATCGTACGCGTGAAGTTGCGGATGCGCACGCGGGAGAAAGGCGATCTTCCCATTGGTCACCTTCACCTTACCAGCCCAAATGCCGAGGACGGCATAACGAGGCAGGCCAGGGGGCTTCGTAGAGTCGCTGAGTTCATCGGCCGCCAGGAAGAGGACATAGCGCTCCCCCTGAACCACCAAAGTGTCGCCATTGACCGTAACGTCCCAGCCCCCTGCCTTTCCCCCTCCTTGTTCCAGCAAGATGGTAGCGGACTTATTTGGCATGGTGCCTTTCAAGACAGCGTCAATTGCGACTAGCGAATCGGTCCGGACGCTAGGTGCATTAGGATTTGGGCCGTGTATTGCCGGCAACACGGATGTGACCGTACCGTCCACTATCAGTGGGGACATTCTGATTAGATCATCCAGCGAACTTGGCAGTGCGAAAGGCTCATCGTTCACCACCACCTTGCCGCCCGGGGGATATGGAGGCCTCCGAGCGCTCTGTGCGCAGACAAGCCCTGTGCACAGTAGCACAGCTACCAGAACTCGCGCAAACATATGCGAAACTCTCCTTTTGCGTCCTTCAGCGTTAGGTCAGCGTTCAGTCTTAGTCACAAGGCACCCCGTAGTAGCAGTAGTCGTCACCGACTGGGCAGTATGGGGGGCTCCAGGGGTAAATCGCATCCAACTCGTTCAAGTCGGATGAGGTCGGTGAAGTGGCACCGCAAGAGAACTGTGACACCGGAAAGCCGTACATGACGCCCTTTACCTCGGAGCATCGGCCCGAGATAAGCGACGGAAGCGCATCACCGAGTTGAAGCGCGTGGCCTAACTCGTGAGTGATAATCGCAGTGGCGAAAGCACTGCCAGGAACATTCATCTCAGCGGCGATTGCGTTGATCCGGGGCGTATTGAGTAGGATGTCGACGTAATAAATGGCCGAGTCGTCCAGGCACTCGCCCGTGCATTGATCCGTAGATCCATAGCACTGCTCGTCGCAGGTCTGGTTATAGAGCAGGGTCCTCCCAGCTGTCCCAGATGGCAATGAGCTGTCGTCCTCTACAAGAATGTCCTCCACCTCCTCCGAGCCCTCCGTGAACGGAACCGGCCCCTCCCACCACTGTTCCGCCGCATCGCCCACGACTGCGAGCCCGTAAGAGCTCGTGGAATAGTATGCGACGGGCTCCCACGCCCAAAACGCCGTAGGACTTTTTGAGCCGTTGCAGGTGTCATAAGCCGCCCCAGGAAGCTCTCCCGGATCGTTGCTCCCGGTGTAGAGTGGGAACACCGTAAACGAAGGCAATGCTGGTGCGAATGGAAAGTCGGGGAGGTATGGGTTGTTGGCCCCCAGTTGGACGCCGTTCACATACCAGTACTGCACATAATCGCCGATGGTCTGGACCGTCTCGGTAGCTGTGGTCGACCAAAACCCGGACTGATCCGTGGTTCCCATGACGTATGGAGCGCCACCATTTTGCACCACCGTGACCGTGCCATTCCGAGCGGCGAAGCTGATCGACACTTGAACCGTATCGTTCGGCTCAAGGGGCGTGAAGGGATGCGAGACATTAACAAGAGAGACGTAGGGTGCGGGATGCAGCAGCGCGGGAGACGCGGTCCCCTGGGCGTACGTCGATGTCGCCAGCAACAACATTACGGCCAATGAGTGCAGTCTCATGACACATATTATGCGGGCGGGGCGGACCGCAGTCAAGAGAAGTAATCGAGTTAAATATCAATCACGTTCAATATGTGTTGATTACTCGACTTCAATATCAATAAGGGGCAATATGTGTTTCTAAAGTGTGTTCAGAATCAATCATGGCCTTTTTAGTTTGAAGACCACCACGGCCAGGGGCGGCAAGGTCACCAGGATGCTTTGATCGCGGTTGTGCGAGTTGATGGGCTCGGTCGAGATGCCGGCTCCGTTGCCCATGTTGCTGCCGCCGAACATTTCGGCGTCGGTGTTGAATACCTCGCTGTAATAGCCGGGGACCGGGACTCCGAAACGGTAGCCGGGGTGCGGCACCGGGGTGAAGTTACAACAGAAAAGCAGAAAATCGTCGGGGTTTTCGGCGCGCCGCAGGAAGGCGATGATCGAATGATCGACATCGTGGAAATCCACCCACTCGAAGCCGCTCCAGTGGAAGTCCACTTCGTGCATGGCGGGCTCGGCGCGGTAGAGGCGGTTCAACTCGCGGGCCAGCGTTTGCAGCTTGCGGTGATAGTCGTATTGCAGTAAGTCCCAGTGGATGCCGGCGGCGTAGTTCCACTCCTCGTACTGGCCGATCTCGGAGCCCATGAAGAGCAGCTTCTTGCCGGGGTGGCCGAACATATAGGCCAGGAAGGCGCGCACGTTGGCGAAGCGCTGCCACTCGTCGCCGGGCATCTTGTCGATGAGGGAACGCTTTCCGTGGACCACCTCGTCGTGCGAGATGGGCAGGACGAAGTTCTCGTGAAACGCGTACAACATGCTGAAGGTGATGTCGTGATGGTGGAACTTGCGGTAGACGGGCTCTTTGGAGAAATAGTCGAGCATGTCGTGCATCCAGCCCATGTTCCACTTCATGGTGAAGCCGAGGCCGCCGAGAAAGACGGGCTTGGACACGCCGGGCCAGGCGGTTGATTCTTCGGCGGCGGTGAAGGCGCCGGGCACCTGGTGCGCCAGCTCGTTGAAGCGGCGGAGCAGGTCGATGGCTTCCAGATTCTCGCGCCCGCCGTACTGGTTGGGAATCCACTCGCCGGGTTTGCGCGAGTAATCCAGATAGAGCATGGATGCGACGGCGTCCACGCGCAGGCCGTCGATGTGATACTCCTTCAGCCAGAACAGTGCGTTCGAAATCAGGAACGCACGCACCTCGTTGCGGCCGTAGTTGAAGACCAGCGTGCCCCACTCGCGCTGCTCGCCCTTGCGCCAGTCGGCGTGCTCGTAGAGGGCGCTGCCGTCGAAATAGGCTAGGCCGTGCGCGTCCTTGGGGAAGTGAGCGGGGACCCAATCGACGATGACGCCGATGCCGGCCTGGTGGCAGCAATCGACAAAGTATTTGAAGTCGTCCGGATTGCCGAAGCGGGTGGTGGGAGCGAAATACCCGACGACCTGGTAGCCCCACGAGCCCGAGAACGGATACTCCATGATGGGCAGCAGCTCGATGTGGGTGTAGTGCATGTCGCGCGCGTACTCGACGAGGCCTTTGGCCAGGTCGCGGTAAGTGAGCAGGTCGTTATTGGGGCCGCGCAGCCAGGACTCAAGGTGCACTTCGTAGATCGAGACCGGTTGCTTGAGTAAGTCGCCGCCGGCGCGCGCTTCGAGCCAGGCGGCGTCATTCCACGTGTATTTGCCCAGATCCCAAACCACGGAGGCCGACTTGGGGGGCGTTTCCGAGCAGAAGCCGTAGGGGTCGGCCTTCTGCTGCTGGTAGCCTTGGAGGCGGGAGCGGACGAAGTACTTGTAAGTGGCGCCCTCGGCGAGGCCGGGGATGAACAGCTCCCAGACGCCGGCGGTGCGGAGGCGCATGGGGTGGGGGCGGGTGTCCCACTGGTTGAAATCGCCGGTGACGGTAACCACCTCGGCGTTGGGCGCCCAGACGGCGAAGCGCACGCCGGCGACGCCTTCGACCACCGCCAGGTGCGCGCCCAGGGTGCGCTGGGCCTCGAAGTTGGTTCCCTCGCCGAACAGGTGCAACTCGAAGTCGGTGAGGAGCAGCGGGAAGCGGTAGGGGTCCTCGATCTCGGAGGTCTCGCCTTCGTGCGTTTTGAGGCGCAGCAGGTAGGGCTGCGGCGTGCCGTCGAGCGAAGCGAAGAAGAGGCCGGCGGGGTTGACCTTCTTCATGGGGTAAGACGCACCGTTCAGGACCACTTCGGCTTCGGCGGCCTGGGGCAGAAACGCGCGCACCTCCCAGCCTGGCGTCTTCCGGCGTGGTACGGCGTGCGGGCCAAGGACGCTGAAGGCGTCGCTGTGGGAGCCGTTCACAATCGCTTCGATCTCTGCGCGAGTCATTGCCCTCCGTGTGGCGCGCCGGGTCCGCTCCCTCGCGGTCGCGGCTCGGTAACTGCCCGGCGGCGCATCGCTATCATTATTGCAGGATGTCAAATTCCTATCGCGACCTGCCGAAGACGGAGCTGCATCTGCACCTGGAGGGATCCGTCGAGCCGGAGACGCTTTGCGAGCTCGACCCTTCGCTCACGCTCGAGGAGGTCCGCGCGCGGTACGAATACGCGGACTTCCTGGGGTTCATCCAAAGCTACAAGTGGCTGATCGAACATCTCAACAGGCCGGAGGACTACGCTCTGATCGCGCGGCGGACGTTGGCGCGCCTGGCGAGCGAGAAGGTGCGCTACGCGGAGATCACCCTTTCGGCGGGGCTGGTGTTGTGGCGCAAGAAGGAGTTCGCCCCGATCTACGACGCGTTGCAGGCGGAGGCGGCGGCGTCGCCGGTGGATGTGCGGTGGATTCTGGACGCGACGCGGCAGTGGGGCGTCGAGCACGCGTGGGCTGTGGCGCGCCTCGCGGCCGAGCGGGTGGAGCGCGGGGTGATCGCTTTCGGGATCGGTGGGGACGAAGTGGCGGGGCCGGTGGAGTGGTTCGGCGACGTGTTCCGGTTCGCGCTGGACGCCGGGCTGCACCTGACGGTCCACGCGGGCGAGAGCGCCGGGCCGGAATCGGTGTGGGGCGCGGTGCGGCTGGGGGCCGAGCGGATCGGCCACGGCATCCGGGCGGCTGACGATCCGAAGCTGCTCGAGCACCTGCGCGAGCGCGACATCCCGCTCGAGGTCTGCATTTCGAGCAACGTGGCGACGCGCGTGGTGCGGTGTTTGAGCGAACACCCGGTGCGGCGGATTTACGACGCCGGCGTGCCGATGGTGCTGGCGAGCGACGACCCGGCGATGTTCCACACCACGCTCACGCGGGAATACGAGCTGGCGGCGCGGGAATTCGGGTTCACGGACGCGGAACTGGCGGGGATTGTGGAGAATGGGTTTCGATATGCGTTCGGAAAAGCGCGATAACTAAGAGTCCGATTTCACCATCTGCACTCAATCGACTGTAGTTTAGGTGTTGGCGCACCCGTTTATCTAATATATACTCGCTTAGCCGACTCCACTGGGGCGCAATAGCGCCGGCTCAGCGCGGAGACGCCCGGAGGAGTTCATGCGAAAAGTTGCGTGGCAGGCTCTGCTCATCCTCACAATCGGTGGTTTCGCGGCAGCTCAGGTCAAAAGGCCCGCACGAACACCCTACACCCCGAAAAAGCTGGACGAATACACCGCCTATTGCGCCCTGTGGCGCACTGACGCCACGTTTCGCAGCACGGTGCGCGTCACGAATTCTCTGGAAACCGCGCCTATCGATGCGACCGTCACGTTGTACATGGCCGACGGAACCCCGTACGTGTTGCCAACGGTTCACTTGGCGAAGTCCGGAGTCGAAGCCGTGGATGTGAACGCCGCCCTGGCGCAGGCGCCTCCCTCCCTCCAGCCGCACCTGTCCAGGTTCGGCAGCGCTTCGGTGAGCTACCGCCACGACTGGGCGGGCGTAGTCCTGGCCTCGATGTCGACACTGGACACGGCGCGGAGCCTCGAATTCATGCCCCCGTTTCTTTTCCCGGTCAAGCCGGCGCCGACCGTTCCAGGCAGCGCTCCGCCAACCCAAGCCTATGACGGCCTGTGGTGGCGGTACGCCGACAGCTCGGCCGGCTTCGTCGCCCTCGCAAATGCGACGGACAAACCGGTAGGCATCGAGGTTGGAGTGTCCGGCCTGAAAACGCCCGCAGGCAGAAGTCTCGTGCTGGCCGCCCACGCCACCACCATGGTCGATCTGAAGGACTTCTTCGCTGGCGATCCGGGCCGCGTAGGCGGAATACACATTGCCTACAGCGGAGCCCTGGGTTCGGTCGCCGCGACTGGCGGGATAGAAGACGCTACCAAGGGGTTTTCGGCCAGCATGCCGCTGGTCTGGCACGTGGCGCCCGCGGGCACCGCAGGGCCGCGGCAACTGGCGGCGGCCGGGGTCATGGTCAATCAGCAGGACCCGCTGCTGAACTTCCCCGCGTCCGTGAGCTTCACTCCATACGCTTTCTTCCGCAATATCGCGGCTACGCCAAGGATGCTGCACTTCGTTGTCTATTACATGGACGGCCGCACGGTTAAGAGCCTGCCGCTGCCAGACCTGGCGCTTCAGCCGGGTGAGGCGCGGGAAGTATCCATCGCAGACCTGATGGTCAAGCAACCGCAGATCGAGGCCATCAACGTGGCGTTCTCCTATGATGGCTATTGGAACGATATCCTGGCGGCCGTGGGGAGCACCGATCGGACGGGGAACTACGTTTTCCCAGTGGTGCCCGGGGCGGCGTATAAGGGCGGGGCGAGGACGTCGCAATACTGGCTGGCGCAGGGTGGGTTCGATACGATGTACACGGTGTGGAATCCGGAGCCGGATGCGCAGGAATTGGTGGTGACGCTACAGTACGGCGCGAACGGAGAATCCTACAAGCTGCCGCTGACCTTGGAGCCGCATGCTTCGGCGATGATCGACATTGGGGAGCTGATCCGGACGCGGCAGCTGGACCAGGACGGCAAAATCCTTCCGCTGGATGTCAGGCACGGCAGCCTGGTGGTGAGCACTCCGGCCGACGAGCCCGAGGATGCCATTGATGTGGTGGTGGGTATGGGCATTTACAACCCGACTAAAGCGACCTGCGGGACCGTATGCTTGAACTGCGCGGGCGAGACGGACGCCGAAGTGGACCCGTTCAGCGTGTTGCTAGGGGTCGGCGACGCGCAGCAACTCGCGTTCAGGTACCACATCAGTTCGGGCTACCAGTACGACATCACCCGCACGTCAGACTGGGCCAGCAATGCCAGCCAGGTGTTGGCTGTTCAGACGGCAGGGCAAGGGAGTCCTGGGTTGTCGAGCGCCGTGAGGCCAGGCGCGGCAGTGGTTTCCGCGACCGATCAGGTCGAGGTGAGGCAGTACTTCGTGGGGTGTGGAGCGTTCGAGCCCGTTTGTCAGATGATGGCGCCCAGCGCCGAAGCGCCGGCGAAGGTGACGCCGGAGATCGATTCCATCACCCCGTCGCAGGTTCAGGCGGGTTTGACCGGGGTCACGCTCGCACTTACGGGTACCGGCTTCGGCACGAGCCCCATCGTCAACATTGAGCAGCTAGGAAGCTTTCCGGGAACGGGCGGCGACGACAGATCCGCAACGATCATGATTAACACGACCAACCCACCCTTCCTTGGGGACTATGACGTGACTGTCACGGCCAACGGGCAAACGACCCCAATCGCGGATGCGGCGGAGTTGACGATCTACTATGGCTGTCCCTCAAGCATCAGCATCTCCTCGAGGACGGGCTGGCCATTGGCTGCAGGAGTGTCCCAGACCAGCAACTACCCCGCATATCTCACGGGGATCGGGCTTGAGACGGTCATGACGCTCGGCAACGTCTTCGCTGATTACAGAGGCCTCAACTTCTCCGAGGTCGTGGTGCCTGTGTACAGCACCTGCCCTGCAGCCGCAAACATTCCGACCTGCTCCGGCTGGGGCGGCTTTCAGGTGGGCGTGAACCAATCGAACAGAACCAGTTACGGGTACCCCATCCCAGCGCTTCCCATCCCTGGGAACAGTTCCTTCTACGACGCCCACGTTTTGGTCAGCACGAGCGATCTGCTGGCAGGTCAAGCGCCAAACTACTCATGCTGGTACGCATGCACGCAGACATATGTGTGCGCTGACGGCACCGCGATCGGTTCTTTTGCAGTCACGAGAACCCTAACCCATTCCACCATCAACGGAACGCCCGTTACGAAGGTGACCATCGCTAAGGACCCGATTTGACGATGCGACACCGAAGGACACGACCATGAGGCTCCTCTTAACCCTAGTTCCGCTCGCCCTAGCCGCTGGCTTGGGCGGCCAGATGATAGAGGGTATCCCGGACATGGCGAAGCCTCTCCGAAGCGGCGAAGTTTGCGCCGACAACGGCTGCATCCTGACGTCAGAGCAGTTCCTCCAGAGGGGCGGCTATGCCTCGACGTTCCAAGGCCTTGCAGCAGCCTTGCACGACCCCAGAGCCGACGTGCGATCCCTGGCAGCGGAGGAGCTTGCAAGGGGGCAGAATGCGGGCGCTCTCCGCGTGTTGCTGGAGGCCTTCTCGATCGAGCGGGCCCCTGGCACTCAGGTGTTTATGGTGGGCGCGCTCGTGGCGCTGGGAGACGAAAGCGGACTCCCTACGCTCCAGCGTCTGTGCAGAAATGAGGGCGACCCTGACCGCGCACATCGAGCCGCCGTCAGGCTCTTGGCGGCGGCCTCAATGGTGAGGGTGGGCCGGGACACCTGCAATGACGACGTGATCGACACTCTCCGCTACTACGTCAGCGCTCCGAACGTCTTGCAAGGCGGTTGGATCACCAACGGCCTCACTCTGGTGCTTGGGTTTCGCCAGGTCTCGGCGAACCAGTCGAAGGAGGTTCGGGATCTGGCCGAAACCTGCGTGCGCGGCGAAGATGCTGGCGTACGGATGCTTGCCAGCGACATCCTGGGCCGTTACGGGGATGCGGGGTCTGCCCAAAAGCTGAAGAGCGCCCTTGGGGTAGAACGCGACGTGACGGCGCGTGCGCGAATGGAGACCGCCCTCCAGCGATTGCAGGGCGCAGGGCACGACGCGACGACTGACAAGAAGTGAGCGTGCGGCCGTCATCGGCCTTGGAAATAGCGACGCCGTTACATTCGCCACTCAAAAAGACCTGCCTGACAAGTACCGTAGGGCGCTGGAGCCACGGGTCCGCGGCAGCAAGCGGCGGCCAACTCCTCCTGCTTGGAGCCGTGCACGTAGACCTATTCGTGCGGCGGACAGCCGATCGGTTTCTTTACTGTTACGAGGACATTGCAACACGCAACAATCAACGGTACAGCGGTCACCGATGGCGTACGTGTCAAAGTCGTAGGAGGAGATGGGGGAAGGACGACCTATGAAGACTTTGACGAAATGGAACGTTGTCCTGCTGGCTCTCACTTTCGCTGCGGGCGTGCGCGGCCAAGCTGTGCCTGGGATGTATGACACCATGGCCCGGGAATTCCCGAACGGGAGTTGCAGCGACAGTGAGTGTTTCTGGACCCTCGATCATCTGCTGACGTATTACGGTGTCCCGCTGGATGAGGCCTCACTCAGGCGCGCTCTGCGCGATCCCAGGGCCGATGTCCGCTCCATGGCTGTCGATAAGCTCGCCAATGATCGGGGGAAGGAGGCAATTCCATGGCTCGCCGAGGCCCTCTCCACGGAACGCGCCGCGGGCACACGGTTGTCTCTGGCCATGGCGCTCGGCCAGCTTGGAGACGAACGCGGCGTGGCGGCGCTCGAGAGCTTGTGTATGAGCGGCGACCAACCCGACGCAGCAAGGGATGTCAGCGTGCGTTATCGAGCAACCAACAATTTGTGGACGCTTCACAGGAGTGCGTCCGTCCTCTGCAGCATCGATTTGTTGCGTGATTTGGACCGGCCGGGGGCTCCCCATGGCTTCGGTCTGAGAGCCGCCGCGATGAGCCTGATTACAGTGCTGGACTCCCTTTCCGAAAAACAGATCTCGACGGTGCGGGAGATCTCCGAGCGTTGGATCTTCGATGAGGACGCAGCGGTCCGGCGAATAGCCAGCAGGGCTGTGGAAATGTACGGGGACGCCGGTTCGCCGCAGAAGCTCCGGGCGGCCCTTCCCCTCGAAAAGGATCCCATGGTTCGCAACGCCATGGAGGCGGAACTGAAGCGCCTGGAGGCCCGCGTCCAACACGCCCCGGGGAAGTGAGAGCGGACGCAGGGCAACGAGATGGCGGTTGTCGTCATCCAGCTTTGGATTGACGTAGCCATAGAAACTTTCTATCGCTCCCATCCAAACTTTCTTGTGGCGCGGGCGGACGCTTCTCCTTTACTGTGTAGTACTCGCCCTGTCTGCGAGCGTATACCCCGTCTGTAAAGGGAGACCATGTTGATTCTCCGCTTCGCTGTAAGTGTGTTTTTATTGTGCTCTTCTGTTTGGGCTCAATCGGCCTCCGGGTCCGGAGCCGAAATGGCTGCCCTGAAAGCGGCCGTCAAGTCGTCCCAATCGGCGGGCGACAACGCGTGGATGCTGATCAGCTCCGCGCTGGTGCTGATGATGACCGGGCCGGGCCTCGCGCTTTTCTATTGCGGCCTGGTGCGGAAGCGGAATGTGCTCGGCACCATGATGCAGAGCTTCGGTATGATGGCCGTGGTCACGCTGCTGTGGGCCGTGTGCGGTTATAGCCTGGTATTCGGCGGCGGTAACCCGTTTATCGGCGATCTCCGCTACCTGTTCCTGCACGGCGTCGGCGGCGACCCGAATCCCATCTACGCGCCCACCATCCCGCATCAGACCTTCATGGTGTACCAGATGATGTTCGCCATCATCACGCCGGCGCTCATCGCGGGCGCGTTTGCCGAACGGGTACGGTTCAACGCCATGCTGATTTTCTCGGTGCTGTGGATGTTCCTGGTCTACTTCCCGATCGCGCACATGGTGTGGGGAGAGGGCGGATTCCTCAACGCCTACTCGGGCGGCCGGTTCCCGGTTTTCGATTTCGCCGGCGGCACGGTGGTGCACATCAGCTCGGGATTCTCGGCGCTGGTGACGGCGCTCTACATCGGGAAGCGGCAGAACTACCCGCACGAGAAGATGGCGCCGCACAACCTGGTGCTCAGCTTTATCGGCGCATGCCTGCTGTGGGTGGGCTGGTTCGGGTTCAACGCGGGCAGCGCTCTGGCGGCGTCCTCGCTCGCTACCAGCGCGTTCGTGGCCACGCACTTCGCCTCCGCGGCGGGAGCGGTCTCCTGGATGGTGGCGGAGAGAATCCGCAACGGAAAAGCCAGCGCGCTGGGCGCCATCTCGGGCGCCGTGGCGGGCCTGGCGACGGTCACGCAGGGGGCGGGCTTCGTACAGCCGTTCAGTGCCATCCTCATTGGCCTGGTGGCGGGGGCGATGTGCTTCCTGATGGTCTCGGTGGTCAAAGAGAGGTTCCATTACGACGATTCGCTGGACGTGTTCGGGGTCCACGGCGTGGGCGGACTGATGGGATGCATACTCACCGGAGTGTTTGCGACCAGGGCCGTGAACTCGGCGCTGAAGCTGGCTAACGGCCAGGCGGCGCCGCTAGGCTGGATCGACGGCAATCCGATGCAGGTGGTGAATCAGCTCATCGGCGCGGGCATTGGGATCGGGCTGGGCGTGGTGGGCACGCTGGTGGCGCTCAAGGTCACGTCGGTGTTCACGCCGCTGCGCATCTCGGAGCGGGAGGAGGACGCCGGCATGGACCTGACGCTGCACGGCGAAGAAGGGTACAATTTCGAGGCGTAGCCCTATGTTCAAAATCGAAGCGATTATTCAACCCTTCAAGTTGGACGGCGTGATGGAGGCCCTCAAGGCCGCCGGCATCGACGGGATCACGGTGCTCGAGGTGCGCGGCCACGGCCGGCAGAAAGGCCACAAAGAGGTGTACCGCGGGCGCGAGTACAACGTGGACCTGCTGCCTAAGGTCATGCTCCAGATGGTGGTCCCGGACGGGCGCAAGGAGGAAGTGATCCGCACGCTCAGCGAGGCGGCGCGCACGGGCGCGATCGGCGACGGGAAGATTTTCGTTTCCGAGATCGCGGAGGCGATTCGCATTCGCAACGACGAGCGGGGCGAGGCGGCGCTGTAAGAAAGGCGGCTCGTCGCTTGTCGCCCGTCGGTCCGCTCGCTCACGGTCGCGGTTCGGTGCTGAGCGCCGTCACTCTGTAACCCGTGCCGTGAGCCGGCCTCGCGCGAGGCGGATGGCGATCGCTGAGGGCGGCGGGGCGTCGGCGGCGTCCTTCAATATGCGGCCCTGGTCGTCCTGGACGATGGCGTAACCGCGGTCTAGGACGCGCAGGGGGCTCAATTGCTGTAACTCGGCGGCTAGCGGCTCGTAACGTCTTCGGGCTCGCGTGAGCGCCGCCCGCATGGTTTCGACGGACGTCCGGTTGGCGGCCTCCAGGCGCTGGCGGGTCTGGGCGAATCGCAGCCGCAGATCCAGCGCCTTCAGACGGGCGTCCAACTCGCCCCAGTGTGCCCTCGCCACCAGCAGCAGCGAGCGCATGCGGGCGCGCAGCTCGTAGTCCACTTCGTCCACGCGCTGGAGCGAGCGGCCGATGCGGCGGGATAGCAGCGAGGTCGCGCGCTCGATGCCACGCTGGTGCAGCTTGCGCATCGCGTCCGACAGACGGTAGCGCAGGCTTTGGCGCAGCTTCGTCTCGGCCGCCTCGATGCGCTCCACCACGTGCTGGCGGGTGCCCACCACCAGTTCGGCCGCGGCCGAGGGCGTGGGAGCGCGCAGATCGGCCACGAAATCGGCGATGGTGACGTCGGTCTCGTGTCCCACCGCCGAAATCACCGGTATTGGGCAGGCCGCGATGGCTCGCGCCACAGCCTCCTCGTTGAAGGTCCAGAGATCCTCGAGCGAGCCGCCGCCCCGGCCCACGATGAGCACGTCCGCCCAGCCCGAGGCGCCGAAGTGTTCGATTCCGCGGCAAACGTCCTCGACCGCGCCTTCGCCCTGGACCTGGGCGGGGAAGAGCCGGATGTGTAGGCCCGGGAAGCGCCGCTCCAGGATGTTGAGCAGGTCGCGAATGGCGGCGCCGGAGGGCGAGGTGACGATGCCGATGCGCCGGGGGAAGGCCGGGATGGGCCGCTTGCGCGCCTGGTCGAACAGGCCTTCGGCCGCCAGCTTCTTCTTTAGCTGCTCGAAGGCGAGTTGCAGGGCGCCGCGGCCCTGGGGCTCCAGGGTCTCGACCAGGAGCTGGTATTCCCCGCGGACCTCATAGACGTCGATGCGGCCGCGGGCGATGACGGCCACGCCGTCCTGGGGCTTGAATTTGAGGTAGCGAGCGGTCTGGCGGAAGCAGACGCAGCGGAGCTGGGCGTCCTGCTCCTTTAGGGTGAAGTAGTAGTGGCCGCTGGCGGCGAGGCGGGTTCCGGAGATCTCGCCGGTCACCCAGACGTCGGCGAACTCCCGCTCCAGAAGGCCGTGGATGGCGGTGTTCAGCTCGGCCACGGTGAAAACGCGGCGGGAGGGCTCAAAACGAAACGCTATCTGCTCCATAAAAAAAACCTTCTTGACCGTGCCTACCCCATTCGTTATTCTAGGGAACAATTACGGTTGAGGCATCCCCCAACTGGTTGAGTCATTCGTGCGCGTGTGCATACATCCCTAGGGAGGATAGATGAGTACTAAGAGTCCTAAAGAAGCAATAGAAATCGCCAAGAAAAACGACGCCAAGCAGATCGACCTGCGGTTCAGCGACATCCCCGGTCTGTGGCATCACGTCTCTTATCCCATCAGCCAACTGACCGAAGACGTCTTCGAAGAAGGCTACGGATTTGACGGCTCGAGCATACGGGCTTGGGCGGCCATCAACGAGAGCGACATGCTGCTCATGCCGGACCCGAGCACGGCCATCATGGACCCGTTCGGCGAGACGGCGACCCTGGTCATGATCGCCGACGCGGTGGACCCGATCACGCGCCAGCACTATGAGCGCGATCCGCGCTGGATCGCCAAGAAGGCAGAGCTGTACCTGAAGAACTCGGGCATCGCAGACACGGCCTATTTCGGCCCCGAGGCGGAGTTCTTCATCTTCGACAACATTCGTTTCGACCAGGATCAGCATTCCGGCTACTACTTCATCGACGCCGAAGAGGGCCGCTGGAACAGCGGACGCGAGAAGGACAACCTCGGCTACCGGCCGCGGTACAAGGAAGGCTACTTCCCGGTTCCTCCCACGGATCATTACCAGGATCTGCGCAGCGAGATGGTGCAGGTCATGATCAAGTGCGGGCTGAACGTGGAATGCCACCATCACGAAGTGGCCACGGGCGGTCAGGCCGAGATCGACATGCGGTTCGCTCCCTTAACCGGCATGGCGGACAGCCTGATGCTGTACAAGTACATCATCCGCAACGTCGCCAACCAGTACGGGAAGACCGTGACGTTCATGCCTAAGCCGCTGTTCCAGGACAACGGCAGCGGCATGCACTGCCACCAGAGCCTGTGGAAGGGCGACACGCCGCTGTTCGCGGGCGACGGCTATGCGGGACTCAGCCAGATGGCGCTGTGGTATGCGGGCGGGCTGCTGAAGCATGCGCGCGCGCTGTCGGCCCTGATCGCGCCGACCACCAACAGCTACAAGCGCCTCGTGCCGGGCTACGAAGCGCCGGTGAACCTGGCCTACTCGCGGCGTAACCGTTCGGCCGCGGTCCGCATTCCGATGTACTCCTCGAGCCCGAAGGCGAAGCGGCTCGAGTTCCGTCCGCCCGATCCGGCTTGCAATCCGTACCTCGCTTTTTCGGCGATGCTGATGGCGGGCCTGGATGGCGTGCTGAACAAGATCAATCCCGGCGAGCCGCTCGACAAGGACATTTACGACCTGTCCCCCGAAGAGCTGCGCAACGTGCCGTCGATGCCGGGCTCGCTCGAAGAAGCGCTGAGCTGCCTGGAAGACGATCACAACTTCCTGCTGAAGGGCGATGTCTTCACCGAGGAACTGATCGAAGCGTTCATCGATTACAAGCGCAAGAACGAGGCGGACGCAGTTCGTCTCCGTCCTCACCCCTACGAATTCGCGCTGTACTACGACATCTAGGGAGTTTTCTGCCGGGGGCAACGTCGTTGCCCCCGGCAGAGCCTTCAGCTTTCAGCCCTCAGCTTTCAGCCCTCAGCTTTCAGCTTTCAAACCGCTCCGTCCTTGGCCCTTGGAGTTAATTCACGGAGATCCGACGATCTTGTTCGTGCTAGAATCGCCGCAGTGTCTGTAACGGTGCGTCTTGCGCGGAGGAAAGCGGTGACTGCGGAACGACGTTCGATTCTCCTTGTTGCCTTGGTTGGTTGCCTGTGCGGCATGCCCGCCAGTGCGGGGACTCTGTTCAGTGACTTGGGTTCGTCGCCGCCAATCTACGACTCTGGAGGTTGGGTTATAAGCGGCAGCTCGAGCATTGTGCCCGTGACCCAATCGGTGGCGGATCTGTTCAGGGTGTCCGGAAGCGGCAGCCAGGTGGTGTCTGAGATCGACCTGGCCGTCGCCGCCATCCCCGGGAGCGTCCTCAACACATTCACGGCGAGCATCTACACCGACAACAGCGGCGCCCCGGGCGTTCAGGTCGCGAATGCCCAATGGTCGCCTCTCAACACGAACATCGTGACCTGCTGTGCCTTGGTGACCATCTCTGGAATCACGGGCGTCACCCTCGAGGGCGGCCAGTCGTACTATTTGGTGCTGGGCGCGGTCAGCCCGACCGACAATAGCGCGGACTACTGGGCCTACAACAACCAAGGCGTCACCGGCGATGTGAAGGTCATCGATAGTGGCACTTCGTTCGACCATCCCAGTTCGACGCTCGACGCCTTTGCCGTCCTGGGCGGTCCCGCGGTGCCCGAACCCTCCAGTGTGCTGCTCATCGTGACCGGCCTGGCCGGCTTTCTCGCCGCGCGCCGCCGCCGGCCTTAGGGGGCGTAGGGGCTCCGCCGTTGCCGTGGGTTCTCCCCAACGGCGAAGAACCGCTTACCCGGGTCGCACACTCGCACTGGCGTCGAGACGAGTCTATGGTTGACAACCCGCCGCAGGCTGCCAGCCTGCCCCACAAGGCTTACGGTCGCGGCCCTGGGCGGCGGCGTCTTGAGAGAAGAGCCAGGAGGATTCCGCCGGCGCCGAAGAGGGCCACGCTGCCGGGTTCAGGGGCGGGCCTATAGGCAACGGTGTGATCGTCGGATTCCAATCCGCCGCCGCCCGACTCGGAAAAGACGATCTGGTTGAAGTAGCCGTTCAGATCGTAAAAGTTGAGATAGGCGAACTGCTCGCCCGCGTCCTGGCCGTTGAAGTTGACGCTGGGGTTTCCACAGAACGGGTTCGAGCCTGTGCAGGCGCCAACCAAACCGATGAGATCCGCGGGCATGAAGGAGTAGACCAGGGTTCCGTTCTCGTAGAACTGGATCGAATTTCCCGCATCCAGCGCCGAGAGCCACAGGCCGAAGTAGTTCACACCGGGCACCCCGCTGCCCGCGCTGAGCGTCACGCTGTAAGGGCCGCCACTGAAGAGCTCAGGGTAGCGTCCCGTCCCGCCGGCTCCGCCGTACTGGTCCGCGGCATAGGAGAGAAAGCTGCCGGCGTACACTCCCGTGATCAGGCCGCCGGTTCCGAAGTCGGTGGTGAAGCCACCGCCGTTCCAGGAATCGAAGGTCTCCGTCCCTATGAGGCACCCGGCTCTTCCAACGCAGATCAGGGCGGGATCGGGCAACTGCACGCCGGCCGGCTCGTAATTTGTTACGAACGTGTCGGCGCAAGACAAGCCGGACACGATCAGTCCGATAGCAAGGGCTCGGTGTATAGTCAATGCCTTCGTCTCCTATGGGCGTGGGCCGAACGGGCCTATTCCCGGTTCCTATTTGAACTTAGCAGGTCCGATGTTCGGAAATAAAGATACCGAAAGGCAACTGGGTACTAGGCTCTGGGGCTGAGGGGTACCCGGCCGTTCGCGGTTATCGCGGACGGTGGCGGGCTGTGGGAAGATCGGACCAGTTGACTATGAGCGGGCTGGTCCTACAGATCAATCTTTCGCTCGGCGGGCTGCCGAAGCGGCCGGTGGCGGAGGCGATGCTCACTCCGCTGGGATTCGAGGGCGACGACCACGCACACCCCGGCGTGCATGGCGGCCCGTTGAAGGCTGTTCTTCTCGGTGCGGCCGAGGCAGCGGACGAACTCATCGCGCGCGGCTTTCCTCTGTTCCACGGCGCACTGGGGGAGAACCTCACCACGCGCGGGCTGGACCGCCGCGATCTGCGGAGCGGGATGCGGTTCCGGGTTGGGGGGGCAGTCATCGAACTGACTGAGTTCCGCACGCCTTGCTCCGCGCTCGATGTCTATGGACGCGGGCTGCGGGCGCTGATCCCCGAGAAGGGCGCGCTGCCGTCCGACCCGGGCTGGGCGATAGGCGGGTTCTATGCATCCGTGGTCGAGACAGGGCGGGTTCGCGCAGGGGATATAATCTGTTTGGTAGACACAGCCGTCTGACCGCCGACATGCGAAGACCCGTGGAAGAGATCGAGTTCCGCGACCCGGCGCGGGCGTCGGACTCGCTGGCGCAGTTCATGGACGGGCTGCCGCTTGAGTGGCAGGATCGGACCTGCTCGCTGCTGGCCGCCTCGCCCAGTCCGGACGAGGCGCTGCATTATCTGGAACGCCTCCACGAAGAACAGCCTGCCGGATTCCAGAGGATCGCGGAAACCGGCTCGGGGCTGCAACTGCTGGTGGCGGTTTTTTCGCATAGCCGCTTCCTCTCCGAAGCCGTGCTGCTCAACCCGGATTGGATCCAGGAGCTGGCCGAAGGGACGGCGCTGCAGCGGCTGTTTCTGGCCGAGGACTACACGGGACTCCTGGAGAAGACGCTGGCCTCCGAAGGCCCCGGGCTGCCCTCGCCGCATACGCTAGCGCTGTTCCGGCGGCGGCAGATCCTGCGAATCCTGCTGCGCGACGTCACCGGAATGGCGGACCT
>Ga0265320_10000657_pt1 | contig 26403 bp, 23 predicted proteins | sample 4827metaG_FD_202087 | JGI IMG/M metagenome (GOLD analysis project Ga0265320, IMG submission 202087) | Rhizosphere microbial communities from Carex aquatilis grown in University of Washington, Seatle, WA, United States - 4-8-27 metaG | ecosystem: Host-associated > Plants > Roots > Rhizosphere >...
AGAGGTATGGGGGCACGGTCAACCCTTTCCTTCCCGAAAGGAGAAAACTAAGTGACATTGGGTTGGCAACCGGCGCGCAGGATGCCATCCTGCCCCACATGCTGAGGCGCGCGCCACGTGCCGGCGCTACACTCGCGGTATGGGCGCCGATTGGTCGCGGAGGAATGTGTTGCTGGCGGGAGGGGCGGCGCTGGCGGCTCCCCCTCCGCAGTTCGAATCCGCGGGTACTCCCAAGATCTGCCTCCCTGCCGAGCCTGCGGATGACGAAGCGGCAGCGCGCCGCATCAAGCAGCTCGGTGTGAACCACGTGATGGGTGGCGGCGGCCCCATTCCATGGGATGAGAACCAGATCAAAGAACGCATAGCCCGGCTTCGCGACCGCGGCCTCACGCTCGGCAACCTCATGATCGCCGGGTTCCCGAACGCCATCTACGCGCGACCGGGCCGCGACGCCGAAATCGAGAAGGTGATCCAGTCGATCCGCGCTGCTGGGCGCGCCGGCCTGCCGGTGGTCGAATACAACTGGTACGCGCACCGAGCCATGGAGGGCTACTTCGAGGAGACCGGCCGCGCCGGCGCCGGTTGGACCGGCTTCGACTACGAGCGCATGAAAGGCCTGCCGCCGCTGCCCGAGGAGGGCGCCCATTCGCTCGAAGAGATGTGGGCCAACATCGCCTACTTCCTGAAGGCGGTGGTCCCGGTGGCTGCGGAGTCCGGCGTCCGGCTGGCGCTGCACCCCAACGATCCGCCCGCGCCCGTCAGCCGTGGCTCGGCGCAGATCATGGGGACGGTGGAAGGGTGGAAGCGGGTGATCGGTATCGTCGACAGCCCTTCGAACGGCATCACGTTCGATTGCGGCGTCACGCGCGAGATGGGCCGCGATCCGGTCGAGGTGTGCCGCTACTTCGGCGGCCACGACCGCATCAATCACGTCCACTTCCGGAACGTCCGCGTGCGAAAGCCGTACGAGAGATACACCGAAGTTTTCCTGGACGAAGGCGAGATCGACATGTTCGCCGTCATGAGGGAGCTGGTCAGGCAGAAGTATCCGCGCCTGATTTTTCCCGAGCATCCGCGCGGAATCGACTACGACCGCGAGCGGGCCGGCTTTCACCCGCAGTATCCGGGCGGCGGCGGCTACGCGGCCTACGCCTTCAACGTGGGTTACACGCGGGCCATGCTTCAGGCGGCGCTGACGGCCTAGCTACTTTACCGCTTGCTGACGCGCGCGGTTCGGGACGGAGCCGCGACCGCGAGGGAGCGGTGTAAAGGGACTTCAGAGACACGTCGCTAGAATTGGGCCCAGCGAACCAGGAGGGCGGCTAGCGTGCCGCCTAGCAAGGGCCCGACGATCGGCACGGCGGCGTACCCCCAGTCGGAACCTTCCTTGTTCGGGATCGGAAGAAGCGCGTGGGCGATGCGCGGTCCCAGGTCGCGCGCCGGATTGATCGCGTATCCGGTGGTTCCCCCGAGGCTCAGGCCGATGGCCCAGACCAGGCTCCCAACGAGGTAGGGTCCGAGGCCCGCCGCCGGCCCGTTCGCCGACACGGGCTTGGAGAAAATCGCGGCCGCCACCAACACTAGAACGAACGTGCCGATGATCTCGCTCGCGAGGTTCGCCATCGGCTTGCGAATCGCGGGCGCAGTGCAAAAGCAGCCGCGCTTCGCGTCTGCGTCCGGGGTTACGCTCCAGTGCGGCAGGTAGTGCAGCCACACCAGGCCGGCCCCGACGACGGCTCCCGCCATTTGCGCCGCGGTGTACCAGCCCAGCTTGGCGAAATTTCCCGAGACGATCGCAGCTCCGAGCGTCACGGCCGGGTTCAGATGGCCCTCGCTCCCGAAGGCGATCGCGACAAACACGCCTGTCATCACCGCGAGGCCCCACCCGGTGGCAATCACCATCCAGCCGGAGCCTTCGCCCTTGGATTTCTTGAGCAGGACGTTGGCAACCACGCCGTTCCCCAAGAGGATGAGCACCATGGTCCCTAGGAACTCTCCGAGAACTCCCTTTTCCATTTAGTCCTCCAGCCAGTCGAACGAGCGTGTGACTGCCTTCTTCCAGAAGCCGTACATACGTTCCCGCTTCCCGGCCTCCATTTGCGGTTCCCAGGTGCGGTCCACCGACCATTGCGCGCGCAGGTCCTCGATGCCTGCATAGAAGCCGGTGGCCAGGCCGGCCGCGTAGGCCGCTCCCAAGGCCGTGGTCTCCTTCACCGCCGGGCGCACCACGGGACGGTTCAGGATATCGGCCTGGAACTGCATCAGGAACTCATTCTCCACCATGCCGCCGTCGGTGCGAAGCACGGCCAGGGGAACGCCGGAGTCCTTCTCCATGGCCTCGACAACGTCGCGGGTCTGGAATGCCGTGGCCTCGAGCACCGCGCGCGCCAGGTGATTTTTGTTTGAATAGCGGGTCAGGCCCACGATCACACCGCGCGCGTTGTGCTTCCAGTAGGGCGCGTACAATCCCGAGAAGGCCGGGACGAAGTAGACGCCGCCGTTGTCGTCTACCATGCGGGCGAGCGCTTCGATTTCCGGGCTCTTGGTAATGAGGCCGAAATTGTCGCGGATCCACTGCACCAGCGCGCCGGTGATGGCAACGCTTCCCTCGAGCGCGTAGTGGGCCGGGCCGCCTTTGATTTGGTACGCCACCGTACTCACCAGGCCGTGCCGGGACTGCACGATGTTGTGCCCGGTGTTCATGAGCAGGAAGCAGCCGGTGCCGTAGGTGTTCTTCGCCTCGCCGGCTTCGAAGCAGGTCTGGCCTACCAGGGCCGCCTGCTGGTCGCCCAGGATTCCGGCCACCGGAACGCCCGCGATCGCGTCGAGCGTCGCGCCTCCGTAGACCTCGCTGCTCGATCGGATCTGCGGCAGGATCTGCCACGGGATCCCGAACGCGGCGAGCAACTCGGGGTCCCAGTCGAGAGTCCGGAGATCCATCAATTGAGTACGGCTGGCGTTGGTGACGTCCGTGATGTGCAGGCCGGTGAGGTGCCACACCAGAAAGGCATCGATGTTGCCGAAATGCAGGTCGCCGGCTTCGGCCTGCCGGCGCGCGTCCGGGATATGGTCCAGCAGCCAGCGGATTTTCAGCGCGCTGAAATAGGTGGCAAGCGGGAGCCCGGTTTTGGCGCGGAACCGGTCGGGGCCGCCGTCGCGTGAGAATTCGGGAATGTAGTCGGCCACGCGGGTATCCTGCCAGACCAGCGCGTTGGCAAGGGGCCGGCCGGTCTTGCGATTCCAGAGCAGGGTGGTTTCGCGCTGGTTGGTGATGCCGATGGCGGCGAGGTCGGCGGGCCGCAGAGCGCGCTGCGACATGGCCTCGGCGATCACTTCCTGGGTGCGGAGCCAGATTTCTTCCGGATCGTGCTCGACCCATCCGGGCTGGGGGTAGATCTGCTGGTGCTCCCTCTGCGCGCTGGCAACGATTCGGCCGGCGCGGTCGAAGACCAGAAACCGGGTGCTGGTGGTGCCTTGATCGATCGCTCCAATGAAGTCCGGCATGCGTCCTTAGCTTAGCTCGAAAGGCGGGCGGGAGAGGCCAGCGGGATGGGATGGACGCCGTCGAGGCAGTGGCGGTCGTGAGGGCCCTTGCGTCAGCCGCCGCCGATGAGACATGGCATCAGACGTGCCCGGGCATCTATGGCATAGCCCAGGCAAACCTCTCACTCCCGAAGGAAACCTACGGCGATGTGCGGGCTATCGATTTTGGACGCTAACTGCGGCGAGCCATCCCTAAGAGGCCGAGTATTCCTAGGCCTACACCCAGCACGCAAAACGTCGCCGGCTCGGGGACCTGGCTGGCGTCACCAGTCACGGTGTACTCAAACCTGTCCGTCCTGGTTCCATCAGGAGCCCACTCGACGAAGGCGCTAGCCGGCCCGTACGTAAGGTCCTGCTCATTATCTCGAACGTCGTAGTCAGCGAGATATGTGGTGCCAGCGTCGGTCGCCACCGTGGGGGAAAGAGCGGTATCCCAGTAAAATCGAGGTGAGCCGCTGAAGCCATCCAGCACGAGGTAATAGGTGCCGGGGGCGAGAGTTAGCCCGGTGAAGAGGGTGAAGTCGGTCGGGGTTAGGTCGGTGCCGGGAACCGTAAAGGATGCCGCGGCGACTTGGCCGGCAGTTGTGACGCCCGGACCAATCGCCTTCATCAGATAGGCTTCTCCAGTGGCGTCTCCGGTTGGATTGCCAGAGAAGATCTCCGCGTTCAACAAGGCACTGATCGTCACACCGGTGAAGGCGCTGGTTGAGGACCAGGACGTGGCGATCACAAAGCCGTTGCCGCCTACCGGTATGTTCGAGAACACATTGCCACTGACGGAGACGATGTCGGCTGCACTTGCCCGCCCCGCCAGGATCAGCCCGAATAGACCTACCACGACCGCCGCCCGCAGCTTCATCGATGACTCCTCTATCCGTTTTAAGATGTGGAGATCTAGGATAGCCCGCCACCCTCGCCAAGTCAACATATATTCCGTTGGTTTCATGCGGACCTGTCCGATGTTGGTCCTATGCGTACCACCCTCTCCGGCGCCTCTCGCCGTCGGCCAGATCACTTTCGACTCGCTAGGCGTGCCGCGCGGGACGCACAGAACAGAGTAAAATAGGAACAGAATAAGAGGATATGCGAGTATGGCTAGAATTCAACCGGTTTTGACGCCGACCGAACTGGCGCTGGTCGACCAGATGGCCGAGTTAACGGGGGCGAAGCGAACGGAAGTAATCAAGAGCGCACTGACGGTCTATCACTGGTTTGTGCGGCAGGCGCTCACGGGCAGTAGCGTCGTGGCGCGCAAGCCAAGCGGGGAAGAGGTCGCCATCGAGACCGCGGAACTCGCGGTTTTGGAAGGCAAGGGCAACCGCCTCAGCCCGGATGAACTGGGTTCGCTGGCGAAGCGTCTGGCGGAGGCTTCGAATCCGGTCGAGGCGGCACGGATCAAAGAGGCCCTCACTCGCGGCTTCTACGGCATTTAGTGCCAGAGGGATTCCGCCATGCCGAAAGTCCGCCGCCAGAATGTTCCCCCTGCGCTTTTTCAGCACCTGCTCGACCGCATCCTGAGCAGAAAGATTCCCGCTTCTCAGCTGGAGCTGCTGGCGAAGTGGCTTGACGGCGAGCCCGAGGTGCCTGAGGGTCCGTGGTACAAGGCATTCTCCGGCATGACGGTCTGCGGCGAAGGTGAGCTGGTCAAGACCTTCCTGCTGCCCGGTCAGGCAGCGAAGGGCCGGCGCGTTTCGTGAGTCAGGCGACACAACCGCGTTACGCCCCGAGCAGGCGCGGGTGGCGGGGGTGGAGCGTCAGGATGAGTTCCCCAAACAGCGCGTTGGCCCAGGCGAACCACTCGCGCGTGGATTTGCCCGCATCGTCCATGGAGAAGGACTCGTGCATGAAACCGGTGCCGGCGTCCGTGGCCGTCAAGGTCTTGAGACAGCCGGCGATCTCGGATTCGTCGCCGGTGGTGAGGGCGTGGGTGACGACGCCGAGCAGATCGTCGTTAGCTCGATGTGGTGTTCCACAAAGGGCATGCGCCATTGCAGCCGCGGGGACGCCTTTCGAGCTCTGGCACGGGCTGGGTGGACGCTCGGCAGTAATGCCTCGGAAGAATCAGCAGGCGTGAAAGACGCCGCCCTACCTGGCGCTCCGGCGTCGCCGCCATGCTGCCAAACCGAGCAACGCGCTACCCACCAAGACCAGACTTGCAGGCTCCGGAGCCGTCGTCAGGCTCCCGCTTACGAAGCCGGAGGTGGTGGCGTTGCTGGTACTCGCTTCGGAAAAGCTGATGCCATTAGGGCAAGTACTTCCGACCGTACAAAGGCTTCCGCCGGTGTACCCGACCAGCGTGGCCGTCGGAATGTCCAGGGCTACGAAGGGAAACGTTGTACCGTTGTCAGCCTGAATGACCAAATATCCAGAAGCTTGCCCGCTAGCAAAACTATCGAATGTGTTCGCCGTAAAGGAAAGCGGGCTCGACATGGTCAAGCTCAATGAGCTAACCGAACCTGCGGTCGTGTCGATGACAACATCCCCGCTGAGCGTGGACCCACTTTGGGTGACTCCCGTGGCCACAAAGGTGATGATGCTGGCGTGCATGGCTGGGGCGAACAGCCAAAGGGCAGCTAAACAATGCGTCGCGAAACGAGCATGGGACATGAGCGCTCCTCCGAGAGACGAAACACCGGTCTGTAGGTATATTACCCCAAGGTGGCGTCTCCCGTGAACGAAAGTGAGCCCAGCGGCGCCGCGCGCCCGTGAATGTCGTGATCGGTACGGCACTCGCGCGCGCCCAGAGGCAGAAGAAGCCCAGCCTGTCACGAGCGCTTCGGGGGGAGGGCTCCCCGTAGTGGATTCGGGCGGGGACTGAGCGAGGAGCGCGGGCTCGGACCCTCGGCGTTGAGGCTGGCGCGCGCCGGGCGATCGGGCTACGGCCGGTGGATCTCCACCTGCGCCGGGTCCAGGGCGTAGCCGTCGTCATTGGCAGCGGCCACGGCTGAGGAGCGGATCGCGGCTTCTTCGGCGTCGCGCGCGGGGGTCTTGCCCAAATGGCGCTGGATCACTTCCGCGCCCACCTGGATGCGGACGGTCCATCCCTTCTTGCCGTCGCCCCAGGTCACTTCGGCTTTGTCTGCCTGTGTCATCGTAACCTCTAGACTGAAAGCAGCGTAGCGCGGGCGAGCCGCCAAGTCAATGGGCCGGCCTCGCTGTGAAGCGGGGGCTGGTGGATGGCTAGCTTGCAGCTTGGGAGAGTTTCGCGCTTGCGTTGGCCCAAATGCTGCTGATGCTCTTGGCGGCGCTGATGAACAGCGCGGCCGCAGCGAGTGCGACGAAGGCGAGAAGCAACGTATATTCGATCAGGTCCTGGCCTAGTTCGTCGCGCATGAAGTGTCTTAGCATGATTGATTTCTCCCGTGCGGAAATGATGTAGGCAGCGAGCCCACATGGCAAATCACGTCCTGTGCCCACCGGCACTGAAAGGGCGATCTGAATGCGGCGTGACCTCCTTCGGACCATAAGGATACCAGCATGCGATGCAGATGGCGCTAGAACTCTCTGAAAATACGCAGGTTAAGTACCAGTGCGAAGTCCCATGCCGTGAATTAAAGTACCATCCGCACCCCCACTTGGAGGGGGCGAATCACTGCATTTGCGCCTGGCCGCCCGCTGTGCCAGGCCCAATCCGGCGACGCGAGGGGTTTGTCAGGCCATCGCTTTCCGTGGCGTGCTACGCTGAAAACTCTGCGGTTATGAGCGAAATCACGATTACCCTGCCGGATGGGAGCCAGCGGAAAGTCGCTGCCGGCTCGACGCCTCTCGATATCGCCAGATCCATCGGCCCGCGCCTCGCGGACGACGCCATCGTCGCCAAGGTCAATGGCGAACTGGCCGACCTCACCAGGCCCTTCTCGACGGACAGCACCCTCGAGCTCCTGACGACCAAGAACTCCGAGTCTCTGCACGTCTATCGTCATTCGACCGCCCACCTCCTCGCCGCCGCGGTGCTGGAGCTGTATCCCGAAACCAAGCTGGGCATCGGCCCGCCTACCGACTCCGGCTTCTTCTACGATTTCTATCGCGACGCGCCGTTCACGCCGGAGGACCTCGAGAAGATCGAGGCCAAGATGGCGGAGCTGGCGAAGCAGGACCTGCCCTACGAGCGCAAGATGACGCCCAAGCCCGAGGGCCTGAAGAAATACGCCGATATGGGTGAAGAGCTGAAGTGCGAGCTGATCACGGAGAAGGCCGACGAAATCTTCTCCGAGTACACGCTCGGTCCGCACTTCATCGATTTCTGCCGCGGCCCGCACGTGCCCTCGAGCGGGAAGATCAAGGCGTTCAAGCTGCTTTCCATCGCCGGCGCGTATTGGAAGGGCGACGAGCACAACCGGCAAGGCCAGCGCATCTACGGAACGGCTTTCTTCAGCAAGAAGGAACTGGAAGAGTACCTGCACCAGCTCGAAGAAGCGAAGAAGCGCGACCACCGCAAGCTGGGTACGGAGCTGGACCTGTTCAGCATTCAGGAGTTGGCCGGGCCGGGCCTGATCTTCTTTCATCCCAAGGGCGGCACGGTGCGGCGCATCCTCGAAGACTGGATGCGCGACCAGTACGTCAAGCGCGGCTACTCGCTGGTCTACACGCCGCACGTCGCGCGCGCCGACCTTTGGGAAACCTCGGGCCACTATGGGTTCTACGCCCAGAACATGTTCACGAAGATCGAGCTGGACGATGCCGAGTATCAGCTCAAGCCGATGAACTGCCCGTTCCACATCCTGATCTACCGCGACCGGATGAAGAGTTACCGCGATCTGCCGGTGCGGCTGGGCGAGCTGGGCACGGTGTACCGCTACGAGCGTTCGGGCGTGCTGCACGGACTGCTGCGCGTCCGCGGCTTTACGCAGGACGATGCGCACATTTTCTGCACGCCGGAGCAGATCGAGGACGAGGTGGTGAACTGCCTCGAATTCGCCCGCGACACGCTGCAGACCTACGGTTTCAGCCAGTACGAGGCCGAGCTTTCCACCTGGGACGGCGGGGCGAGCGGCAAGTACGACGGCTCTCCGGAGCAATGGGCGCTGGGCGAAAACGCACTCAAGAAAGCGGTGGAACGCGTCGGCATGAAGGCCAAAATCGTGCCGGACGAGGCGGCCTTTTACGGCCCGAAGATCGATGTGAAGCTGGTGGACGCGATCGGGCGGCTGTGGCAGCTTTCGACGGTGCAGTTCGATTTCACGCTGCCGCGGCGCTTCGGCCTCGAGTACATAGCCGAGGACGGCAAGCCGCACCAGCCGCTGATGGTACACCGCGCGCTGTACGGGTCGGTGGAGCGCTTCTTCGGGATTCTGCTGGAGCATTACGCCGGGGCGTTTCCGGTGTGGCTGGCGCCGGTGCAAGCCATCGTGCTGCCCATCACCGACCGCCAGATCGATTATGCCAAGCAGGTTACCGCGCGCCTCGCTGACGCCGGCCTGCGCGTACACCTGGACGACCGCAGCGAGAAGGTCAACTTCAAGATCCGCGAGGCGCAGCTGCAGAAGATCCCGTACATGCTGGTGGTGGGCGGGCGCGAGGCGGAGACGGGAGCGGTCTCGGTCCGCAACCGCAAGCTCGGCGACCTGGGCGCGAAGCCGGTCGAGCAGTTCCTGGCCGAGATCCAGCAGTTGATCGACTCGAAAGCGCCAAGCGAGTAGTCCGATGGCGGCACTGGCGTGGGTCCTGCTGGCGCTCGTAGCCGGCGCGACGGTGTATTCCGCGCTGGTGGTGGCGGCGGCGATCGCCTACCGGCGCGTGCGGCGGCCTGCCGTGGCTCACCCGGAGCCGGTCAGCGTTCTGAAGCCTCTTTCGGGACTGGACGAAGGCCTCGAAGAGAACCTGCGGTCGTTCTTCCGGCAGGACTATCCCGAGTTCGAGCTGCTGTTTGCCGTCCGCAACGCGGGCGACCCCGCAGTGGCGGTCGTGGAGCGGCTGCGGGCCGAGTTCCCTCTTGTGCCCGTCGAGCTGGTTCTGACCGGGGAGCCGCCCTGGACCAACCCGAAGTGCTACTCGCTGGACCGTATGCTGGCCCAGGCCCGTCACGAGTTGATCGTGATGAGCGACAGCGACACCCGGGTGGGACCGGAGCTGCTGGCGATCCTGGCGGCCGAGTTCGGGGATCCGGGTCTGGGGCTGGCCAGTTGCCCCTACCGCGCCGTGGGCGGCCGCGACCTGTGGACGCGCCTGGAGGCGGTCGGGCTCAACACGGAAATGCTGGCGGGGGTGCTGGCGGACCGCATGCTCGAAGGCGTCCGGTTCGGGCTGGGGCCGGTGATGGGGGCGCGCCGGAAGGCGATCGTCGCCGCCGGCGGTTTCGCGCAGTTCCGGGACTACCTGACCGAGGACCTGCTGATCGGGCGGCGGATCGCTGAACTGGGGTACCGCACGATACTGTCGTCCTGCGTGATCGAGCACCGGCTGGGCACGCAGGGCTGGCGGGCGAACCTGGCCCACCGCCTCCGCTGGATACGGGGCGGCCGGCGGATGCGCCCGGCGGGCTACATGGGCCAGCTTTTCACCTACCCGCTGCCGCTGGCTCTGGCGCTCTGGGCCGTAAGGCCGGGCTGGTGGCCGGTGGTGGTGGCGGCGGTGGCCGTTCGGGTGGCCTCGGCCTGGGCGACGGCGGTTCTGGTGGTGCGCGACGGCTCCCTTGCCCGGCGGCCCTGGCTCCTGCCAATGCAAGACCTTCTCGGGTTCGGCCTCTGGGTCGCGGGCTTCTTCGGCAAAACCGTAACCTGGCGGGGACAACGCTACCTGCTGAACCCGGACGGCACTTTTCGGCCTGCCGGCGGGTCATCTCACCCCCTGGGTGGGTGAAGGGGCGCGGTCCGGACGCCAAAAAAATCTTAAAATGTGGCAAACGAGTATCTTGTCGTTTGGTCCTGTTCTTGCTATAATCAAGGCAACACATAAGTCGTCATCGACTTATTAGCATCCCCGGCGATGGGGCCCAGCCCATCGCCAGCCCCTCTGAGTGAAGCCCCGAGCACCCAAGCCCGGGGCTTCTTCTATTTGGTGGGGGCGTCTGCGGGCTGGATGCCCGATTGCACGGAGGTCTTGATCCACTTGACGACTCGATTGGTTCTGCGCCTGGCCGCCGCACTCTTGATTTCCTCGGTTGCGTTCGCCCAAAAGGAAGGCGGAGGCTCTGGTTCGGCGCGCTTCGATGGCAAGTGGGTCACAAAGCTGGTCTGCCCTCCAAAAGGGAACACCGAGGGCTATACGTTGCAGTTCGACAGCGTAATCCAGAACAGCAACTCCCGCGGAGAGCGGGGCACGGCGGGAGAGGGCGGCTACCTGCTGATCGAAGGCAAGATCGCCGCGGACGGCGGCGCCAAGCTGGAAGCAAACGGAATCGTCGCCTCGAGGAAATATGCCCGCGGACCCTTGGCTCACAAGGGCGAAGAGTACAGCTACAAGATCAAGGCCCAGTTCCAGGACACCGAGGGCACGGGCACCAGGGAAGAGGGGCTTGGAATCGTAGGCCGCGCCTGCAAGTTCGACTTCACGAAGCAATAGGCCACATCGAGCGCTGGGGGGCTGACCTACTGCGAGGTTCCTTCCGTCAAGAGCGGTTTCGGCTCTTGACGCCCTCCTTCATAGATCGCCGTCGCCGCGGCGCAAAGGTGTAAACTGGCTCCAGAGCGGAGGGGGAAGCCTATGGCTGCCGAAAGCGTGGGGGCGCAGTGGCATCTGGCTGGATCGGTCCAACTCGTGCGACGATGGCACGCCTCGTGGTTTGCCGCCAATCAATCGCCGAACTGTCTGAAGCTCACGCGGAAGATGGACAGCCTATCGTTGCCCATCAGGGGGGCGGCGAACCTCGGACAGCTTCTCGGTGAAGTGGAGATCGCGACCCCTTCCGGAAGGGTGGTCTTGCGGAACGCCAAAGTTGTGGGGATTGTCTCGACTCACGAACTGGAAAGGGTCTCCTTAACGTTCCATCAAATCGAGTGGGAATACTCCGCCTCTGGAAAAGCCTCTCAGGATGACTGGAGCAGCTATCCGCCATAGGGAACGGATCACACCACCACGCGCTGGTCGCCGTCGCGGCGCGTGACGCGCTCGCGGTCCAGGTACTCGAGCAGCGGGATCGCATACTTGCGCGAGACCCCGGCGAGGTCCTTGAACTGCGGCACCGCGAGCCGCTGTCCCTTGTAGGGCGCCAGGAGTTGTCGCAGACTGGCGAGAGCCGAGCGGTGGAAAACCAGGTCGTCGCCGATCTTCACCAGGCATCCTTGGCGCAACAGAATCTGGAGCAGCGTTCGCGCGCGCGCCGGGTCGACGCCCGATTTCGCCAAGACCTCGGTCACCGGCGGGACGGCCAGCCCGGCCTTCTCGAAGACGGCTTCCATGGATGCCGACGCCTGCTCTTCCTCCTGTTTCAGGACCACCTTGTGCGAGGCGAGGCGCAGCGTTTCGCCTTCAACCACCAGAGTGTTCGCGCGCGCGACCAGCGCATCGAGGAGGAACGGTGGCGCGCCGGGAAACTCGCGGCTGCGCACCTCTTCCCGGGGCATGCCGGGCACGAGCGGATGCTGTCGATGGAAGTCGCGCACGACGTCGGTGACGCGCGCCAGCGCTGTGCGCGACCATTCCCGATCCACCAGCCACAGCTCCGGCTGGCGGAACGCGAGCAACGCCTGGGCTCCTGCGGCCTGCTCGATCTCGGCCTCTCCCAATCCGGTGGCGACGGCCAGTTCGGCCAGACTCATCCCGTATTGTGATTCGCGCACCAGTAACGCCACTCTTTCGACGGGCGTACCTCGCTCGAGCGTGCTCAACCGTTGGGACGCGCTGTCGCCGCGGCGATACCGGCGGCCCGTGATGTCGACGACCACGCCTCCGCCGATGGTCATCACCGGGGAGAACATCCGGATGATGAAGCGGTCTCCGGGCGCCACGAGCAGGGGTTCGCGGAGGATGAGCCGCACGTAGGCGCGCGTGCCTGGGCGGAGGGTTTCGCTTCGTTCGAGGAGCCGCGCTTCGGCTTCCACCTCCGCCGTCCCGGCGTGGAAGTGGACCGGCGCTCGATTCTTGAGCGGCTTGGCCGAGGGCAGCAGGTCGAGCGCGCAATCGATGATGTTGGTCGCGCGGAAGCGCCCGCTCTCGGCCAGCACCATGCCGCGCGCCAGGTCCTGCGGCTCGATTCCGGCGAGGTTCAGGGCGGTCCGCTGCCCCGCCAGCGCGCGGTCGGCGGCTTGTCCGTGCACCTGGATGCCACGCACGCGCAGGCGCCGGCCGCCGGGGTGGAGCTCGACTTCCTGTTCCCGCGCGACGGAGCCCGACACCAGGGTGCCCGTGACCACGGTGCCGAAGCCGCGCATCGAGAAGGCCCGGTCGATCGGCAGGCGGAAGTGGCGCGAGGAATCCTTGGCCGGGATTTTGGCCGCCAGTTCGGCGAGCCGGGCGCGCAGTTCGTCCAGTCCCTCGCCGGTGGTGGAGCTGACGGCAACGCAAGGCGCGCCTTCAAGGAAGGAGCCCGCGACAAATTCCTCCGCTTCCAGGCGTGCCAGGATGAGCATGTCGCGGTCCACCAGGTCCGCCTTGGTGAGCACCACGATGCCCTGCCGGATCCCCAGCAGGCGGCAGATGTCGAAGTGCTCGCGGGTCTGGGGCATGATGGATTCGTCGGCGGCGATCACCAGCAGGACCAGGTCGATGCCGCCGACGCCGGCCAGCATGTTCTTGACGAAGCGCTCGTGGCCGGGCACGTCGACGAAGCCGATGCGCAGCTCGGGTGTGAGGTCCAGATGCGCGAAGCCGATGTCGATCGAGATGCCGCGGCGCTTCTCTTCCTGGAGGCGGTCGGTGTCGATTCCGGTGAGCGCCCGGACGAGCGCGGTCTTGCCGTGGTCGATATGACCCGCCGTCCCAGCTATGATGTTCTTCATGCGGCTGCTACCCATCCTAATCCTATCGACTAGCGCTTTCGCCCAGACGCCCGCGGTGCCGGGCATTCCTTCGCCAGCCCGATGGAGGAACGCTGCGGCGTCCTCTTCGGTCAGCGAGGACGGCAACCTCAGCATCGTCGGTGGGAAATCCACCAACTGGTTCGTGAACCCGGCCGATGGCCATACCGAGGCGAACTCGCCCGTGCTGCTTTTCAAGGCGGCCGACGAATTCACGCTGCGTGCGAAGGTTACCGTGGACTTCCATACGAAGTGGGACGCGGGCTGCCTGGTGGTTTTTGCCGGCGAAGCCACGTGGGGCAAGTTCTGTTTCGAGATGACGCAGTGGATGGAGCCCACCGTCATCTCCGTGGTCACGCGCGGGCGGTCGGACGACAACAACTCGATTCCGATTTCGGGCGGCAGCGTCTATCTCGAGATCGCCAAGAGCGGGGAGGGGATCACGTTCTACGCGTCGAAGGATGGCCGGTCGTGGAGGCTGACGCGCGCTTTCGATCTCGGCAAGACGGGTCCGCTGGAGCTCGGCTTTTCCTCCCAGTCGCCGGTCGGCGAGGGCTGCCGGACGGTGTTTTCCGAGATCCGGTACACGCCCAAGGCGCCGGCGGATTTCTGGAAGGGCGAATAGCGACGCTCAGCCCGCGGCGGCGCCCAATCTCCGCAGACGCTCCGGCGTGACGATCACCAGCAGCCGGAGATCGAGCGCCGCGTGCACGACCATTGGCACCAGCAGGCTGCCACTGAGAACGTAGAGGGCCGCCATGAAGAGGCCGAGCGCGGCGGTGAGGGCCACTCCGCGAACGCCCTGGTACAGATGGCCGAGGCCGAAGGCCGCGGATGAAGCCAGCACCGCAACCAGCCTGCCGAGGCCGGGCAGGAAAGTGGCGAAGTAGAAGAGCAGGAATCCCCGAAAGGCCAGCTCCTCCGCGATTCCGGCGCCGATGGCCACGGCGGCGAACAGCCGGCGCTCCGTGATGGAGACGGGGAGCAGCGGCCCGGCCATCTTGAGCAGGCGCGTCAGCTGGCGGTCGCCCTTGTGGCGAAGCACGAGGCTCGACACGACGAGAGAGACGAGAAAGGCCGCCAGGACGATGGTCATCGGGGCGGAAAGGTCGGGCGCGGTAAGCCCGAAGGCCACGGGCGGTATCGCGCCGAGCCGGCAGATGGCCAGGACAACAAGCACCATCGCCACTTGGGCGGCGAGCACCAGCTGGTAGAAGCGCAACCTGGCCCGCTCGTCTCCCGCTTCGATTCTCTGCTTCAGCCACCTGTATCGGGCACGCCCCACCCAGGGCAGCGCGCACACGAGGTACGCCAGAAACAGGTGCGACAAGATGACCGAGGCGGCCGCGCCCATTGACAGAGTCTAGCACTCGAGGCAGTACTGCCAGGTTGCCGGAATGGTACGTTTTGACTTGACTTCGCGCCGGGTTTCCTCTTCAATGAACGCGGGGGAGTAATGCCGATATCCGAGGACTGCGCAGCCCGCGTGGAAGAGATTCGGAAGGACAGGGCGAGCGGCGCCGCTCGTCTGGCCCTGCGCGCCGCGACACTGTTGGTGGAATACGCCGCGTCGGCGCCGTCCGACATCCCCGAAATCGCACACGCGCTCATCGAGGCCCAGCCGTCCATGGCGCCTATCTACAATCTGGCCCGGCGCGTGCTCGCTTCGAGCGACGTGAAAGCGGCGTGCAGCGAGTTCCTGGAGGCGATGGAGCAGGGCGGAACGCGGGTGGCCGAGATCGCCGCCACCCTGATCGAAGACGGGATGACGGTGATGACCCACTCGTTCAGTTCCACCGTGCTCGCTGGGTTCCGCGAGGCCCACCAGGACGGCAGGAACTTCACGGTGATCTGCCCGGAATCCCGGCCCGTTTGCGAGGGGATCGCCCTGGCCGCGAGCCTGGGAATGGGCGGGATCGGCGCCTGCGTGATCACCGACGCGGCCGCCTTCCGGCTCTTGCCCACGGCTCAGCTGGTTTGGATGGGAGCGGACGCTATTTCCCTGCGTGGGTTCTCAAACAAGACGGGAACCGCGCTCATCGCTCTTGCGGCGCGCCAGTTGGGCGTACCCTTCTATGTGCTGTGCAGCTCCGACAAGTTCCTGCCGGCATCCTACAGCCCGCCTCCGGAAGAGCCGAAGGACCCCGCGGAGATCCTCGACCGCCAGCTGCCCCACGTCAGCGCCGTGAACTACTATTTCGACCTGACGCCGCTCTCCCTCATCTCGGGCGTCGTGACCGAGAGCGGCATTGTGGCGCCGGAGGAGTTGAGGCGGATGCTGGCGTGAGAGTTGCCATCGCCGCGCTGCTGCTGAGCGGGGCCGCCTTCGGGCAGGACCCCGGCGCCCTACGGCTCGATGGTCGTATCGAGCTGGCCAACGTCGATGGCCGCATCGATCACCTGAGCGCCGACGTGAAGGGCCGGCGGCTCTTCGTATCCGCGCTCGGTAACCACACGGTCGAGCTGATCGACGAGGCGGCCAGCAAGCGGACGGCGACGCTTCGGGACCTGCCCGAGCCGCAAGGCGTCTACTACGACGCGACCACGGACCGCCTGTTCGTCGCCTGCGCGGCGGATGGCGGCATCCGGGTCTTCGACGGGCACAGCTTCCAGCTCATGCACACCGAGAAGACCTCCGGCGACGCGGACAACCTCCGCTATGACGCACGGAGCCGGCAGGTGATGGTGGGTTACGGCGAGGGCGCGCTCGCATTTCTCGACGCCGCCGGGAACAGGGCTGGCGAGATCGCCCTGGATGCCCATCCGGAGTCGTTTCGGCTCGAACAGGCCGGCAGCCGTGTGTTTGTGAATGTTCCGGACCGGAAAGAGATTCAGGTCGCCGACCTGGCGACACGTGCGCTGCTGGGGCGCTGGCCGGTGACTTCGGCATTGAAGAATTACCCCATGGCGCTGGACGAGGCCCATCATCGGCTGTTGATTGGCTGCCGCGCGCCCGCCCGGATGCTGGCAATCGATACCGTTACCGGGAAGCAGACAGCGTCGGTCGAGATCGTCGGCGACACGGACGACCTGTTCTACGACGCTCGGAAGAGCCTGGTCTACGTGATCGGAGGGCAGGGCTTCGTGGATGTTCTCCGCCAGCGCGACGCGGACCATTATGAGCGGATCGCCCGCCTCCCCACGGCGGCCGGCGCCCGGACTGGCCTGTTCGTGCCCGAGTGGGGGACGCTGTTCGTGGCGGTTCCGCACCGCGGCGAGCAGCGCGCGGAGGTCCTGGTCTACGAGGCCCGGTGACGGGCCGGCTCACCAGACGTGCGTTGCCAGAACCCGCGGGCGCCCCGGCACGCGTTTGACCACCGGGACACGCAGCACGATCTGCACATTCTTCTTCTGCCAGCCGGCGGGCAACCGCGCGACGGCCTCCGCGAAATACTCGGGATTGGTGACGAACTCCCCCGCGGCCGTGGTGCCGTGGCGCATGATGCCGGCGGCGATGATGACCGGACGGTTCGTCGTGGTGTCGAGGATGCGCGACACAATCGCGTAGTCGGAGGAAACATCCCAGTACGGCCAGACCCCCTTCAGGGTCCAGTCCGTGCGCTCGGGGTGCTGCCCGTCCCGGACCATGTCGATGCCGTGCACGCTGTCTTTGACGAAGGTGTAGCGGAGTTGGCTGCTGGCGCGGAGCGTCCATTGATTGTTGAAAGCGCCGATCAGGACCGAGGCGCCGTCGGATAGGTCCGTGAACGAGGTGGACTGGTCGCCGCGGATGCGATAAGGCTTTCCGTGCCTGTCGATGAGGGACGCCACGCGCGCCAGGCAGATGGCATCGCCCAGATCGACATACCTGTCCGACAGGATGAGCAGATCCTTTCTCGGGATGGCGTCGGCCAGACGGCGCTTTTCGGCCGCATCGCCGTTGGGCGACGGAACCAGCACATCCTTGCTGGGAACGGCGCCTCCTGAGGCCGGACCAGGCTGAGTGGCGAGGATACCTTGAATTGCGTCCTGAGCTTCGGTCGATTTCAGGTTGTAGACGATCGGCTGGCCTACGCAGATCAGCGTGGCGCCCGGGGCCTGGAGCACGGGCGCCCAAAACTGGTCCAGGTCCGAAAGCGTCGGGCGCTTGATTGCCAGCCCGACCAGGATCAGGAGAACGGCGATCGCGGCGCCACCAACGATGGCCGCTGTGCGCTTTCGAGGGTGCTGAACCGGGGCCACCGCGCCGCCGTCGAAATGGAACTCGGCGACATACGATCCGGAGAGCAGCTCGATGCCGGCTTCGGATTCGTGACCGGGCTCCTGGTAGTATTGCGCCAGCCTCTTGCGGATCTCGGCGGCAGTGGCGCGCACGACGGGATCCTGGCTGGTGTCGTAATCCGGAGCGCGGCCAAAGACCTCGACACCGAGTGTTCGTTCCTTGAGAGACGCGGCGTCTCCGTCCAGGGTCCGCTCAACGATGTGGCGCAGCAGGCTGACGCAACGGCGGCTACCCCGGAAGTGGTGGCTGCTGAGGATACGCTCCAACAGGGCCCGGACGTCTTCCACCTTCTCTGGCGGCAGGAGTGACAGGGCGTCTCGGGAGTCTGGCTTGCGGGACATGAGCCTTAGGCAACGGCAATCGTAGCACAAAAGTTTGGCCGTCGTACTTAATGGCGGCGGCCTTGCTCCTGAGCGTGCCGGCGATTGGTGCCGTCAGGCGTGAAAAAACGGGCCGGCTCCTCGCTGCGAAGGAGCCGGCCCAAGTCAAAACCCTGTCAGTGTGGGGCCTGACAAGGTCCCTCGTGTCAGAACAGGAATTTCGCGCCCAGCTGCAGTTGTCGCGGATCCCACGCTGAATTGGGGATCCCGAACTGAGAACTGGCAAAGCTCGATTGAATTCCGTTGAGCTGGGTATGGTTGAAGGTGTTGAACGACTCGAAGCGCAATTCGAATCGAGCCCGCTCGGTGAGCGCGAAGTTTTTGAACATCGCGATGTTCCAGTTATTGCGTCCCGGACCGCGGAGCTGGCGATCGTAGTTGCCCCAAACGCCAGGGTCCGGACTGCCGAATCCAGCGTTGGTGATCCACACACTCTTGCTGTGAGTGAGACCGCCGTCGCCGGTGAAGGTCGGCACGTTGGTGGCCTGGCCGCCCGGCAAGCCGTTGCTGGCATTGGCGCCGCCCAAAGTGATGTTGAGCGGGAAGCCCGACTGGATGCTCCAGACGCCCGACAGCTGCCATCCGCCAAGGACGCCCTTGGTCAGACGGGCGCTGTTGCGGAATATGGGTATGTCGTACACGAAGCTGACGACTCCGATGTGCGTCGCGTCCGTGAAGGATGGACCGGTGTACTGGTCGCGGTTGTAGGGATTGTAGACGACGTTGCCGTTGTCGCTACCGAACCCGGTGTCCGGGTCGATGGAGCGCGACAGGGTGTAGGAGCCCTGTAGCGAGAGGTCTTTGAACTGCGAACGCACGGTCAACTGCATGCTGTTGTAGTGGGCGTTCTCGGAGTTCTCCCCCTGCCGGATGCTGCCAAACCCCTTGTACGGTACGACCGTGTTGTAGACGACGGTCTTGTTGAGGATGCTTGGCAGGATGGACTGCGCGGGAAGGTTGACCTGGCGATAGTCGAACTGGTGGGTACTCTTGTTGCCCACGTAGGCAGCCTGGAAGACCGTCGCCTTCCCGAGCTGGTGCTGGACACTGGCGCTGTAGGACCAAGTTACCGGGTTGGAGTAGTCGGTCAACGAAAGCGAAGTGAGGCCGGCAACGGGAATGGGGTTGGCCACGGTCTGGCCGGTCTTGATGTCCTGGCCCGGGTTGTCCAGGAAGACGTTGCTGTTGTCCACGGCGGCGCTGAACGGGACGTTGCCGCCCGAATTGTACATATCGTTGCCCTGGATGCGCTCGTACATCGCGCCGATTCCAGCGCGGATTACGGTCTTGCCGTTGCCGGTGAGGTCATACGCCAAGCCAACACGTGGGCCCCAGTTGTTCCAACTGTTGTTGACCATTCCATTCGGAGCGCCAGCGGTTACGCCGGTGATGCCGATGCCGTTCAGGTAGAACTGGAACGCACTGAGCGCGGCCACGGGGCTCTTGCCCAATCCCGGGCTGCTCGGATCGATGGTGGTGCCGCTGGAGCTGAGAATCGCGGCGTTGGCCGAGTTATACATGCTGGGATAGAAGTTCGACATGCGATGGTTGGCCTCGTAGGTATGAGGAATGCCATCCCAACGCACGCCGAGGTTCAAGGTCAGGCGGTTGTTGACGCGCCAGTTGTCCTGGAAGTATGCGGCCCAGGACTGTGCGTTCCAATGTCCGGCATCCTGCAGCGCCAGTTCGTGATAACCACTGGCATAGCCCAGCAGCATATCGGCGAAATCGTTGCCGGTGTAGGAGCCATTGAACGTGAACCGGCCCTGGGTGACATCGTTCAGATCCTGGATCTTTTTGTAGATCGCCCAGCTGCCGCCCATCTTCATGCTGTGCGAGCCCACGGTCCAGGAAACGTCTTCGCGAGCCTGGTAATCGTTCGCGGAGTTGGTCCACGGCCAGCCGGTCACGTCGAAGTTGGTGCCGGTGGAGCCGCCAAGCACGATGCCCGGAATGCGGTTGTTCTTGTTGTCCGGGAACAGCTCGGGAATGTGGGTGCCGCTGGGGCGCGTCACCAGACCCGTCGGGAGGATGGCAATGCGGTTGCCGTCGTAGTTGAAGGCGGTCTCAAACAGCAGCGTCGGGCTGACGGAGTAGGTGGCGTGAACAACGCCCGTGTAGGACGGGTTGCTGAACGTGTTCCCTACCGTCGGCACGTTGACACCGCTCCACATGGGTGGGCTGTAGCTCTGCGTGGTCGGCTCGGCGACGTAGTGCCCGAAGATCCAGAACTTGTCGTTGAAGCGGTGATCGACGCGCAGCAGCTCTTCGCGCAGGTCGGTGGGAAGCTTGTTGCCGCCGATGAAACGATCGCCAGCGGAGTTCGGCGAGGGGAATATGCCTGCCCCCAGAAGAGCCTGAGCATTCGCATTCAGCAGGCTCTGCGGAATCTTATTGTTCGGGAACGCCTTGCGGTTCGCGGTATCGGGCACGCCGTTTGCGCACGGGCTCATCGTCACACCGGCCGCCGCATAGGCGGTTTGAACGGCCGGAGACACCACGCAGGAATAGGGTGCATAGATGGTGGTGGAGCCGAAGTTGCCCGTGTAGGTGGAGGGATCCGGTACCACCGAATTGATGCTGCCGGCCTGAATCATCCTCCTCCATTCCATGTTATAGAAGAAGAAGGTCTTGTTCCGGTCCTTGTTGTAGATGTGGCCCAGGGTCACGGGGCCGCCGACGTTGAAGCCGAAGGTGTTCAGGCGCAGAAAAGCGGGGGTGCCGCTGACGGCGGGATTCGACGACTGGTTGCGGAAGAAGTCGTTGGCGTCGAACGCGTCGTTGCGCACGAATTCCCAGGCGCCGCCATGGAAATCCTTGGTGCCCGATTTGAACACCATGCTCACGGTGGCGGAGCTGCTGAGGCCATACTGAGCGTCGTAGTTCGAGCTCAGAACCTGGAACTCGGCTATGGCATCCATGGACGGGGCGATGATGCTGCGGCTGGCGCCGCCGCGGTCGCTCTGCTCGGCGCCATCGGCCATGAACAGGTTGTGGTCCGGACGAAGGCCGTTGAAGGAAATGGAGGTGCTGGACCCCTGCGCGGTTGGCGCCTGGAAACCGGGGTTGTTGTTGGCAACACCAGGAGTCAGGATGGCCAGGTTGTAGATGGTTCGGCCGTTGGTGGCGATCTGGGTCACCTGGGTAGGAGTGATGACCGTGCTCATTTCACCCGAATCGGCCTGCACGGCGATGGGGTTGGCTTCGACGCTGACGCTCTCCGTTGCCTGTCCCAAAGCGAGAGTGATATCGACGCGGACCCGGTCTCCCACCTGGAGCACGATGTCGCGTCTTTCAGCGGCCTTGAAGCCGGCAGATTGTACACGGACCACGTAGTGGCCGATACGCAGGTCCGGCACCACGAATTGTCCGTTTTGTTCCGTTGTGAAGTTCCTGACGGTTCCGGTCTCGACGTTGGTGACCGCTACCGTAGCCCCAGGAACTACCGCACCGGACGGGTCGGTGACTGTCCCGACGATGGTGGCTTCCTGTCCCAAGGCTGTCGCAGCGAACAGCAACAAGAGCGCGCAACAGACCGGGATTAAATTGAACTTCGATCTATTCATAGGTTTGCTTCTCCCTGAAGTTTTTCTCGAGTGGTTCGCCCCGGTGGACGAACCTCCCCCTCGCCCGTCTGGAGACACACGGCTCACCAGACGAACGAGGCTGCAGTCTAGTACTCCCACCCCCCTTCGTCCAGGACCGTACGGTAACGGGAGACAAAAACCTGTTTAATTTGTGCAACGTACGAGATTGTAAGAGACGTATGTACGGTACGCTCTTTTTCGAGAAGGTCGGCGGGCAGCCGCTACTTCAGCGGCTCCGTGACTTTGAGCACCTGGTCAGCGGTAACGTTTCCCAGTTGTTGAACGATTCCCGACGGCCAGCGGATCTCTACCAGGTCGGCAGACTTGTTCGGGCCCAGGCCGAAGTGTGTGGGACCGGCGCTCGAGGAGGCGTAGCCGGCCGAGAACGACACCTGGTTGTACTGCGCTTTCCCGCCGGCTACCAGTTTGATCCGGGCGCCGATGCCATCCCGGTTGCTCTTGGTGCCCTGCAACCGGAATTCGATCCAATGACTGGCGGCGGGACTGTCGTTGATCCACAGCTCGGCGGGCGCGCTGAGGGCGGTGACCACGACGTCCAGGCGGCCATCGCCGTTCAGGTCTCCGATAGCGGAGCCACGGTGACGGCTGGGCGGCTGGGCGGCGAGACCGGCTTCGGCGGTGAGGGCCTGGAACTTCATGCCGCCCAGGTTGCGGAAGACGGTGTTGGGCTGCTCGATCTGGACGTGGGTGGCGTATCCGAGCGACTGGACGTGGCCGCGGGTGACGAACAGGTCCTTCCAGCCGTCGTTGTCGAAATCGGCGATGGTGGGAGAGTAACCCGCCATGGGCGTGCTGAGGCGAGTCATGCCGCTGGCCTGGGTGATGTCGGCGAATCCGCCCTTGCCGAGGTTGCGAAACAGCGGAAAGGTCTCGTTTTCGAGGGCCACGAAGGCGATGTCGGGGTAGCCGTCGTTGTCCAGGTCGCGGAAATCGAGGCCCATGCCGGAGATGAACTCGCCGTTGTCGGCGAGCGCCACGCCGGTTTCGAAAGCGACCTCCTCGAACTTCCCGCCGCCCTTGTTGTGGAATAGCGAGTTGTGGAGCTTGTCGTTGGTGACGAAGATATCCATCCAGCCGTCGAGATCGTAATCGGCGACGCCGGCGCCCATGCCTTTGCCGAGATGGGCGCGGATGCCGGCTTCGGCGGAGACATCCCGGAAGGTTCCGTCGCCGTTGTTCAGGAAGAGCTGGTTCGGGGTGGGCTTGTAGAACTTGGGATGGCAGTAATCGAGCTGGCCGGGCGAGGCTTCGCAGGGCGGCTCGGTGTTGACGTCCCAGGCGAGGTAGTTGACCACGAAGAGGTCGAGGAGGCCGTCGTTGTTGACATCCACCCAGGCTCCGGCGACCGACCACAGGGGACCGTACTGGGCATCGGGCTTGTCGAGGCCGGCCTGGTGTGTCACGTCCTTGAAGGTGCCGTTGCCCTCGTTGTGGTAGAGCCGGTTGCCGTGCACGCCGGCGACGAAGATGTCCTCGAAGCCGTCGTTGTCGTAGTCGCCGATGGCGACGCCGTTGTCGAAGCCGGAGCCGGCGAGGCCTGCGCGTTCGGTGACGTCTTTGAAGTTGCCGTGGCCGTCATTCTCGAAAAGGCGGTCGGAGTATTTCGGGGAGGTCTTCTTCAGCGTCCGGATGTCGGCGCCGTTGGTGAAGAAGATGTCGGGATGGCCGTCGTTGTTGTAGTCGAAGACGGCCACGCCTCCGGCCATGGTCTCAGGCGCGTGGCGCTGGGGGGTCTCGGAGCTGTCGAGGCGGAAGTCGATGGGGCGGTAGGCGAAGTGGATGGGCGCTGGGGTGTTCTGGCCCGAGAGAGCGGCCCAGAGCGCGCCGAGCAGGGCCGCGGCGAGCAGAGCGTGTCTCATGGCTTCACGGTGAGGAGCGGGGGCTGCGGCTGCTCCTCGCCCAGTTCCTTGACCTTCGCGAACTCGGCCTCGGCGTCCTCGGTGCGGCCCAGGGAGCGGAGCAGGCGGCCGAGACGGTAGTGTGCGTCGGGGCGCTTGGGATCGAGTCGGATGGCTTCGCGGAAGTGACTCTCGGCTGCCGCGTTGTCGCCGCTTGCGGCAAGGACGATGCCGAGATCCAGGTGCGCCAGGCGCAGCTTGGGATCGAGTTTGAGGGCCTGTTTCAAATGGTCCGCGGCCTGCGATTGGTCCGCGTGCATCTCGCTATCGCCCAGATAGGCCAGCGCCTGGGCGTGCTGGGGCTGATTGGCCAGCTCGGCCTGGAACTCGCGGCGCGCGTCGTCGTAGCGCTTCTGCTTCCAGTAGACGTATCCCAGACCCCAGTGGACCTCGGGCTCGCGGGGCCCAGCCTTCGCCGCAGCTTCGAACTCCGCGGTGGCCTGCTCGGGCTGATTGGCGGCGTCGAGCACCTCGCCGAGCAGCATGTGGACGGGCGCGGAGTCCGGGTTCCTGGCGAGCAGGAAGCGGAATTCGGCGATCGCCTGCGGATATTGCTTCGACCACAGGTAGCTTTGGGCCAGCTTGAATCGCAGCTCGGTGTTGTCGGGCTGCTGGGCGGAGGCGAGCTTCAGATTGGCCGCGGCGGGGGCGAACTTACGGCTTCCGTAGTAGGCCATGCCGAGCAGCACGCGGGCCTGAAAGCTGGACGGGTCGGCCTTGGCGGCGCGTTCGAAGGCGGTGGCGGCCTGGGAGAGCCGGTTCAGTTTGAAGTAGGCGAGGCCGAGGTTGAGGTCGATGCCGGGGAGTTTAGGATCGAGGGCGATGGCCGCTCTGTAGTGCGGGATGGCGAGCTCGTATTTGCCTTCGTGGGCGAGGGCCAGGGCCTGGTCGGCTTCGGCGGCGGCCTTGGGATCGGTGGCGGCGCAGAGGGAGGCGGCGGCCAGGAGCAACACGACGAGCGGCCGTGTCTCGGCACGAGTGCCGAGACGGCAGCCTGAGAGGCTGCGCCACGTCCTAGGGGCGCGGAGCGTCATCGCGTCCCATGTTACCGCAGGCGTGGCCTCGGGCTGTCCGGTTGTGGGACTGGGACGGTGTTGCGATTTTTGGTATTTCGAATTTCCGTTGAGTGCGGAGTCCAGGCTGCCCAATTGGGCGCAAAAGCATGATATTCCAACGCGAGAATACGGCTCGAATGGCAGCGACCGCGGCTGCAGAGCAGGAAGGGATCGGACGCTTGGGCCGTCCGGTTGTGGGACTGGGACGGTGTTGCACTTTCTTGGATTTGGTTTTGGGGTGGATTCGTGCTGCCCGCGGCACCGGCGCGGTGTAGGGTGTCGAAGGGACGAAAAGTGTCGAACGCGAATTGTCGGGTTCGTGTGAGCTGAGGACATGGCGCCACCGACACGAGCGTAACGTGGGGCGGCTTGTTGTCAAGATGTCAGAATTCGGAAGCGATTGAAAGGCGGGGAAATTCAGAAATACAGCTGGAGTGAACGTCTTGCAGAACTCACTCTGAGAATCTGACGGGCTTCGCGGGAGCGCCATTTTCGGCGCGCGGTTTGGAGAGCAACTTGCCTATCAGCCATTCAGAGATCGCTTGTGAGTCCATTGCGCATCCTTATTCCGTCTACTGGATGACCAGCTAGACGGGCTGGGGCGGATCCCGTTTTACCTCTGAAGAATAATCACCTCTGCTATCAAGATCGCGACAAACAGAAACTTAAGTATGACAACCATTCTGAATTTGCGGAGCGCTTCCTTGGGCAGCTCTCTCAAGACGCGTTCACGTCTCATCCGCTCCCTAAGGTCGTGCACGATTCCGAAATCACTCACCCACGCCACGGGCTTCATAGCGCTGTCGGTCAATTGCCGCTTTAGTCTGTCCTCCCAGAATCCAAAAAACATTGCAGCCGCAATCGTTGCGCCATAGGTAGCCGCTTTCAATATCAACATACGCCAGTGACCTGCCGGCTCACACCCAGGATTCCTATGTTAATACCGCGATGAAGCCGATGTCCGGGTGGCCCCGGAGGGCGACCTCCACTGCGGCACAGGTTGAGGGTCCACCCTCTTCGTAGCCGCACGCATTCTACGCCTGTCAGGGTGCGCCTCGGTCCGGTCCGCTTGCTGACGCGCGCGGTTCGGTGCTGGGTCCCGCCACGGACTATACTGTGGGCTATGGTGCGTCTGATTTCGTCGGCGATTATGGTGCTGGCTCTTTCCGCCGGAGCCTTCGCGCAGCAGCGGCCGCCTATTCTGGGCGTCGCGCATATTGCGCTTAAGACCAACGACCTCGCGGCAGCGCGGGAATACTACGGAAAGTACCTCGGGTTCGCGGAGGCTTTCACGATCCCGAACGCCGACGGGACTCCCGAAGTGGTCTACTTCAAGGTCAACGACCACCAGTACATTGAAGTCTTTCCGGGATTGAAGGGCGAGACGGAAGACCGGCTGTCGCACATCGCCTTCGAAACCACGAATGCCGAGCAGTTGCGGGCCTACCTGGCGAGCCACGGCGTCGCCGTCCCCGCCGCGCTACGCACGCTGCCGGACGGGAACCTGAGTTTCACCATCAAGGACCCGGATGGCCACACGGTGGAGTTCGTCCAGTATGTGCCCACCGGGGCGCTGGGGCGCACGTTCGGCAAGTTTATGCCCGCGTCGCGGATTTCCGATCACATCGGGCATGTCGGCTTCACGGTCAGCGACCAGGCCGCGGCGGACAGGCTGTTCAAGGACATTCTGGGATTCCACAACGTATGGCAGGGCGGGATGAAGGACGATGGGCCGACGCAGTGGGTCGATATGCGGGTGCCGAATGGCATGGACCACCTGGAGTATATGCTCGAGGTGCACAAC
>Ga0265320_10000658_pt1 | contig 26378 bp, 21 predicted proteins | sample 4827metaG_FD_202087 | JGI IMG/M metagenome (GOLD analysis project Ga0265320, IMG submission 202087) | Rhizosphere microbial communities from Carex aquatilis grown in University of Washington, Seatle, WA, United States - 4-8-27 metaG | ecosystem: Host-associated > Plants > Roots > Rhizosphere >...
TGGGATAGACCGGCGTATTTTCGCCAAACGCAAAAAGCAGTGCGATGGCGGCGACGGTACCCAGCAGTCGCACGCGGCGTTCACGGACCCCCAATAGTGCCAGCAATGCCAGCCACAACGAACCGATGCCAAGGTAATACGATGAAGTCCAATACTGGCCGTGCTGGAAAAAAACACCTTCGGTGACCGTCGAACCAAACGACATTGGCACGAGGAAATTTACCCAGCCCCAGCCGGGCATGGACCAGCGCGCGTCGGCATAACCGATTTCGCGCTGCGAATGAGCGACAAGATCGAGGAACGGGAGCAATTGCACCGCCGTCAGCGAAATGACCAGGGCCACGATCAATGGAAATCGCCACAACATGCCCAATCGGGGGGCCTCGCCGTGAATGAAGTGTTGAATCCACAACATCAGCAGAAACAGCCAGGTGAGGAAGGTGATTTCCGGTCCGCCGGCGAGCATTTGCATCGCGCCGGCCAGCGCGGCCAGGATGATTTTCCGTCCCCCCGCGCGCCAGGCGCTTTCGACGGCGAGCACCACCCAGGGCATCCAGCTCATGGTGGCCATGTGACTTGGCCACATGAGCAGGTTCAACGTCAGCCCGTTGAAGGCGAACACCGTGCCGGCGAACGCCGCCGCAAAGGAATCGTCCGTCCATCGGCGGGCGAGAAAATACATGCCCAGGCCCGCGAACCAGAGGTGCAACAAGCAGAAAAACCCCAGCGACCAGTGCAACGGCAGCGCCAGGTAAATGATGGACGGCGGATACAACGGCATGGTGTTCCACTGCGCGAGGAAGGGCACGCCGCAATTGTTGTACGGATTCCAGAACGGCAGTTCGCCATTCTGATAACATTGCTGCTGAAAGTGCGCGAGCGGATAGGCAAAAAACCCATAATCGCGGACGATGAAGGTTTGCAATCCGGGCACGACCTGTGGAAACGCGGCGCAGATGAGCACGGCGAGCATTACCGCGAACCGCCAGGGCGTGAACCAGTCGGTCGTCCGGTTCGTAACCGTTTCGCCCGTAAGTTTTATGGATGACATGGAATGGTGCGGGTTGGATTTATTCGCGGAGAGAAATCGGCGGCAGATATTCGCCGATGAATTCACGTTTCCACCAGGCGCGCGTGGCGCGGCGTCCGGCGGCGTCGGTGAAACGGTAGTCATACAATCCGGCGCGAACCTGGCGCGGCGGATGGTCCGGGAACGGGTTTTTGTCCAGCAACGCCAGAACTTCCGGCGACCCGTGCAACAGCCGGTCGCAAAAATTCACGAACCACGGATTTTGGCGGTAATCACCCAGGGCGGCAAACCACATCTGCCAGTCCAGTCGCGGCTGGTGCGGGGCAACGATGGCCGGTCGTCGGTTGATATCGCCGGGTTTGTATTTAAATTCGTACGGCCGCCAGTTCACGCCGTCGTTGCTGCCTTCGACGACAATTTCACGCCGTTCGGTGGTCATCACGGCGAACAATCCGTAGCTGTTCAGGCTGCGCAACGGCGAGAGGCAGGCCTCTCCGATGGCAGCGGGGAAGAGCCAGATGGGTTGCTTTCCGACGGCGAGGTTGATTTGCAGGAGGTAAATGGCGATGACCACAATGGCGAGCGGAACGGTGACGGCCTTTGGCCAACGCCGCGCTGAATTGTGTGAAACAGGCCGCTGAACCTTGGGAAAAGCGGATTTCATCAGGCAATAATCATCCAGTAGAAGCAGGCACAATGCCAGCGTCAGCCAGTTAAAGAACGTATAATTGCCGGTCAATAGAATCAGCATTTGGAGAAAGGCAATGGACAGACCGCCCAAAAAACGGAGCCGGCGTGGCGCAAATATGAGGAGCGGCGCGCCGATTTCGATGGCGAACATTCCGGCGCAGGACGTCTTTTGAAACCAAAACGGCAGTTGTTGTGCGTGCCAGCCAATCCACGTCGGCAGCGGCTGGGTCTGATAATGGAACGTGAGCACAGTGAGGTTGCGCCAGGTCGGGTCGCCGCTCGCCAGTTTTACGCAGCCGGAAGAAAAGATCAGTTTGAACAAAAGCAATCGCAGCAGCCAGAGCGCCAGGCGCGAGGGCGGTGGTTCTTGGGTTGGCCTCGGCAGCCATTGCAGCGGAGCGAAGAAGATCGCCAGGAAACCGGTCTCGAGCAGCAGATTGTCCCATTGAAAGCCGAGAAAATCCCGGCCCACTGTCACGAGCGAAAGATAAACCAACCAGAGCAGGGTCAGGCACGCCACCGGCGCGACCCGGAATATCAGCACACAGGCCAGCACCGCGCCGGCCGCGCATTGGAAATGGAGAAAGCCGTCGGATGAATCAATCCAATATAACGTCGGCACAAAATAATAGCGGCCCAGGCCGATTCCCTTCTGGTCGCATTGTTGTCCGACCGCGGATATGAACTGGTCGGCGGGCAATATGCCGTTGTGCCCGATCAGGCCGCTGATTTGCGTCCACAACGAGACAAAGGCGATGAGATAAATCACGCCCAGTGCCCGGAGGAAAAGGGAGCGGACCAGAAAATGCGTCGGCGGTTCGGCGTGCCGGCCCCAGAACCAGCGCGTCAGCCGGGAAAAAAAGGTCCGGTTTTCGGCCACGAGGCGGTAGGCCCGTTCGGTGAAATTCGCAAACGACGGCGATTTTTTGTAGCAACGCTGCGGCCATTGCTGGTTCGGATTGTACGCCAGTGTGCGGAAGACCGCTTTCGCGCCGGAATAAACCGTGCCGTCGGTTTCGATGAGTTGAACGGCGGTTTCAAATTGTTGGCGCGGGATTTCGGGGAATTGCGAGGCGATGCCCGGGTCCTGCGCGGCAAGATAATCCACACGATCGCCGGTCCTCTGCTGCCAGCGGCGAATCCACCATGTGCAGAAATTGCAGTCGCCGTCGAAGACCAGCAGCGGTTTGGACGGCGGTGTGGCGACACGGATGTCGCTATGCATGCTCCGACCTTAGACCAGCTTCGTTGTAGCGTCGAGCTTCAGAAATGCACCGGCTGGAAAAGCGGCGGAGGGCCGCCGCAGTCCAAAACGCTGGGCGCGACCCGATGATCTTTGAAATGCGCGAAGCGTTCCGGAGTGCGCCAGCCCTCTGGCGCTTTTGATAATATTAATGAAGGTTGCCGTGCCATCAGTTGACGCTGGAGTGCTCAATCTCTACTTTGGACGCAAAACTGTTATGTCTGAACTGCAAAATTCCCTGCTGGAATTGATCCGGCGCGCCTCGGCGGAAATTCCCGACGACGTCAACCAGTCCATCCTCGCGTCGTTGGAACAGGAAAAGAAGGGCACCATCGCCGAAAGCGCGCTGAAGATCATCGACCAGAACATCCAGCTCGCCAAACGCAAGTCGCAGCCCATCTGCCAGGACACCGGCAGCATTCTGTTTTACGTGGATTGCCCGGTTGGTTTCGACCAGATCACGTTTGAGGAAACGGCGAAGGAGGCGGTGAAGCTGGCAACCAAGAAAGGTTTTCTCCGCCAGAACTCGGTGGATTCGCTTACCGGTGTGAACGACGGCACAAACGTCGGTCCCGGAGCGCCAGCCTTTCATTTCCATCAGCATCGCTCTCCGGAACAGAGTGTGCGGCTCGTGCTCAAGGGCGGCGGCTGCGAAAACGTCGGGGCACAATATTCGTTGCCGATTGAAAAACTCCAGGCCAACCGCGACCTCGATGGCTGTCGGAAGGTGATTCTCGACGCGGTCTTGCAGGCGCAGGGCAAGGGCTGCGGACCGGGCATCCTCGGCGTGTGCATCGGCGGCGACCGCGCGACAGGCTACGAAATGAGCAAGACGCAGTTTCTGCGGCTGATTCCCGACCGGAACCCGAACCCGGAACTGGACAAGCTGGAGCAGGACATTTTGAAGACGGCGAACGAACTTGGCATCGGCCCGATGGGTTTCGGCGGCAAGACGACGTTGCTGGGCGTGAAGATTTGCGCGGCGAACCGGCTGCCGGCGTCCTATTTCGTCAGCATCAGCTACATGTGCTGGGCCTATCGCCGCCAGGGCGTGGCGCTGGATGCCGAGGGGAAGATTGGAAAGTGGTTGTATTGAATAGACGGAAGCTCAAGTTTCGATTTATGACAAAACTTTCTTTCCTCTTCACCGAAGAAAAAATCCGGGCGCTGAAGGTCGGTGACGAGATGCTGATTTCCGGCACTGTGTTCGCCGGCAGTGATGCCGTCGGACTTGCCAGCATTTCCGGGCGGCGTTAGATTGATCCCATGAGCGCCGCGGAAATCATACAAGAGCTGCCCAAGCTGACGGCGGATGAGCGTGCCGCCATCCGCCAGCGATTGCGCGAGCTTGAAGAGCAGGACGGATCGCTCTTTCTCCACGAGGCCGCCGATTCGATGTTTAAAGACATGGATAAACAGGAGGCCAAGAATGCCCGCCGCAAAACCCGGTGACGTCTGGCAGGTTGATCTCGGCATGGCGGCGAAGGTTCGTCCCTGTCTGGTTCTCACGCGCCAGTTCAAAGGCGATGAACTCGATGTTTTCACCATTGTCGCTCACACAACATCCCTGCGAGGCAATCATTGGGAGGTTCCCATCCCGAAACCGTTTCTTGATGACGAGGGTGCTTTCGATGTGCAGCGAATCGCAACTGTTGCCAGCGTGAAGCTGGAGCGCAAGCTTGGCGAACTGACGTCCGGCGAAATGGACAAGATTCTCGATTTGCTGGCAGAACGATTGAGAATTTGAGATTGTACGAGCCATGATCAAACTTTCCTTTCCCTTCACCGAAGAAAAAATCCGGGCGCTGAAGGTCGGCGACGAGGTGCTGATCTCCGGCGTCGTGTTCACCGGGCGCGATGCGGTCCACAAATACCTGCACGAGGGCGGCAAGCTGCCGGCGGGAGTAAATTTCCGCGACGCGATTCTTTATCACTGCGGCCCGGTCGTGATGAAGCAGGCTGATGGTTCATGGAAGGCCACGGCCGCCGGCCCGACGACATCCATCCGCGAAGAGCCGTACCAGGGGCAAATCATCAAGGAATTTGGGCTGCGCGGGGTCATCGGCAAGGGCGGCATGGGCGACCGGACACTGGCGGCGTGCAAGGAATCCGGCTGCGTGTATCTGCACGCGGTCGGCGGCGCGGCGCAGGTGCTGGCCGAGTGCATCAAAAAGGTGCGCAACGTTTATATGATGAAGGAATTCGGCGCGCCGGAGGCGATCTGGGAATTTGAGGTGGAGGATTTCCCTGCGGTGGTGACGATGGATTCACACGGAAACTCATTGCACAAGGAAATCTTTGCGAAGAGCCAGGCGGAACTGGCGAAAAGACTCTAAACCGCGCAGCTGGCAGGCTTTGAAAAAGGCAGTGGCACGTTTTGGCGGGGCGCCCGTCCTCCGCAGCAGCCTCGCTACGGAGGGTGGAAGGCTGCTGACGAGTTGGTCTGGACGTGTGAAAGCGCAGCGACGACGGCTCGCGCGGACTCTCGCCCCACCAAGAATTGCAAACACCTCATTACCCGAAAGAATTTATTCCTGGGTGAAGTAACTCAGGTTTTCCAGTTCGATGGCCAGATTCACGTTGTTGACCATGACCTCTTCCGGCACGGAAAGGACGATGGGCGAGAAATTTAAAATCCCGGCAATGCCCGCATCGAGCAGCGAGTTGGCCACTTCCTGGGCGGCAATGGCCGGCACGGTGAGAATCGCCATTTTAACGCCATGCGTCTGGACGAAGTCGCGCAATTTGTCCATGCTGTGGATTGGCTGCTTGATTTCCTTGTCGCGCCGGCGCCGGGGCTCGGCATCGAAGGCGGCGATGATTTCAAAACCTTCCTTTTCAAATCCGCGATACGACAAGAGGGCCAGGCCGAGATTGCCGACGCCGACGAGGATGACCGGCTGCAAGCGCGAGGTGCCGAGTTCATCGGCAATCCGGGTGGACAGTTCCGCCACGTCATAACCGAGGCCGCGCGTGCCGAACGTTCCGAAATAGGCGAGGTCCTTGCGGAGTTGGGTGGACTTGACGCCAGCGGCCTTGGCCAGGGCATCGCTGGACACCGTGCCGATGCCATTCTCGCGCAATCGCGCCAGGCAGCGCAGGTAAATGGAGAGACGGTAAATCGTTTTGCGGGGGATGACAGGTCGGCTGGTCTTTTTCAAGGCGCAAAGAAATTAAGCAAGCCGGGGCCGCAGGGCAAGTGGCCGGCGAAAAATATTTTCATCCGGCAAGGCGCCTGCTTAAAGCCGGTCAATGTTTAACCGCGACTGCGTTTCCGGGCCGGCGTTGTGGCGAATGAATTGCATTAAAGCACTGAAAAACAGCGAGATGCCGGGGTCGTGGCCAATTTGGTTCCGGACAACGACAGGGAGCGATTTGCCGCCGGGGCTGGCGGAAAATGCGCACGCCGTCCAAAAAGCAACTTCGGGATATGCTCAACAAATATAAAAACAACGGCGGTTTTGACGAGATGCTCGACCTGCAAAGCGGGGTGCGCTCGCACTACCGGAAATTTCACAAATTGTTCAAGGGGGTTAAGGCGGCGGAATTTGATGCCAAGCGGCAGGCGGTGGACACGGCGTTTCTCCGGCAGGGCATCACCTTCAACGTTTATGGCGACGCGCAGGGCGCGGAGAAAATCTTTCCGTTCGACCTGCTGCCACGCATCATCCCGGCGACGGAATGGGAATTCCTGGAACGCGGCCTGGCCCAGCGCATCACGGCGCTGAACCTGTTCCTGCATGACATATATCACGAACAAAAAATATTGAAGGATGGCGTCATCCCGGAATTTTACGTGCTATCGGCGCGGCATTTCCGGCGTGAATTCATCAACTTCGAGGTTCCGAAGGGGATTTATGTCCATGTCTGCGGCACGGACTTGATCCGCGACAAGGACGGCCATTATCTCGTGCTGGAGGACAACGGCCGTTGCCCGTCCGGTGTGAGTTACGTGCTGGAAAATCGCCGGGCGATGAAGCGCGCATTTCCTTCGATGTTTGAGGGCATCGGCGTGCGGCCGGTGGAAAATTACCCGCAGGAACTTTTGAAATGCCTCCGGCACATCGCGCCGTCGGGCGTGGCGGAACCCACCGTGGTCCTGCTCACTCCCGGGGCCTACAACAGCGCGTATTTCGAACACACCTACCTGGCGCGGCAGATGGGCATCGAGATCGTCGAGGGCCGCGATTTGTTTGTGCGCGATTCCCGGGTGTTCATGCGCACGACCAAGGGACTCCAGCCGGTACACGTCATTTACCGGCGCATTGACGATGATTTCATTGACCCGACGGTTTTCCGGCGCGACTCGATGCTCGGCGTTCCCGGCCTCGTCCATGCCTATCGCGCCGGCAACGTGTCGCTGGCCAACTCCATCGGGACCGGTCTCGCTGACGACAAGGTCATGTATTATTTCGTGCCGCGAATGATCAAATACTATCTGGACCAGGAGCCCATCATTCCGAACGTGCCGACGTATCTCGCCAGCGAGGAAGCCGACCGCAAATACATTCTGGAACATCTGCCCGAACTGGTGGTCAAGGCTGCCAACGAATCCGGCGGTTACGGCATGTTGATGGGACCCAAGGCGACGAAGGAGGAAATCGAGATCTTCCGCGAAAGGGTGGTCGCCGAGCCGCGCAACTATATCGCGCAACCGATGATTTACCTGTCGCAGCACCCGACGTATTGCGACGGCCGGTTCGAGGGCCGGCACGTGGACTTGCGGCCGTTCATCCTGTCGGGCGAGCGCGTATCAATCATTCCCGGCGGCCTGACGCGCGTGGCGCTCCGCAAGGGTTCGCTGGTGGTCAACTCGTCCCAAGGCGGCGGCAGCAAGGATACCTGGGTTTTGTACGGCGATGAATGAAGACAACATCGAACATTCAACATTCAACGCCCAACGCTCAAGGAAGAAACCTTTTGAGGCGATGTTCACTTGGGCGTTCGAAATTGAATGTTGAATGTTGAATGTTGAATGTTCCTCCTTAAAAAATGTTAAGCCGCGTTGCTCATTCGCTTTACTGGATGGCGCGTTACATTGAACGCGCCGAAAACATCGCGCGCATCGTGGACGTGAATCTTCAGTTGCTGCTCGACCTGCACGACCTGGATGAAAAAATGCTCGCCGAATACTGGCTGCCCATCGTCCAGAGCACCGGCGATGAAGAGGCGTTTTTCAAATTGCATCCGCACGCCACCGGCCAGGCGGTGACGGAATTTCTTGTGTTCCAGACCGAAAACCCGAATTCCATCGTCCAATGTGTCTGCCAGGCGCGCGAAAACGCCCGCATGGTGCGGGACCAGCTCACGCTGGAGCTGTGGGAGGAATTGAACCGGCTGTATCTGCTGGTCCGCTCGCCGCAGGCGCGGGAAATCTGGCGCCGCAGCCCGGGCGAATTTTTCCAGGAAATCAAGGCCGGTTCGCTGCACCTGATCGGCATCATCAACGCGACCCTGGTCCACGACGAAGGCTGGTGGTTCATCCAGACCGGCCAGTTCCTGGAACGGGCCGACAAAACCACGCGCATTCTCGACGTGCGTTATCAAACCCTGCCGGCCCGGGGCGTGCCCACGGACATCAACCAGACCGCCGCGTTGGAATGGTCCGCCGTGCTTCGTTCCTGCAGCGCCTGGGACGCCTACCGCACCATTCACGGCGCGGACGTGCATCCCCGGCTCGTGGCGGAATTCCTCCTGCTCAATGACGATTTTCCCCGCTCGGTCCGGTTTTGCGTGAGCGAATTGAACCGCTCGGTGCGGCGCATTTCCGGCGTGGCCGAGGGCCATTTTTGCAATGAAGCCGAAAAATTGACCGGCCGTTTTCTTGCGGAATTGCAATTCAGCGTCGTGGACGAGATTTTCGATCGGGGCCTGCATCAATATCTCGACGAGGCGCAGACCAAACTGAATAATATTGGCGAAGCGCTGTTCCGCGCTTATATTTTTCAGCCGTTTCAAAATCCGAACGAGGAACACATGGTGCAACAGGAGGAACAACAACAACAAATTGGCGGCCGGATGAAATCCCAACCTTCATGAAACGCATCGGCATTCTGACGGCCGGCGGCGATACGCCGGCGCTCAACGCCACCATTCATGGCGCGGTGGTGCGCGCCAACCAGCTCAAGGTCGAAATCGTCGGCCTCATCAAGGGATTCAACTGCCTGTTCAACCCGCGGGCGCCGCATGTCCATCTCAACCCGCTGTACCAGGAAATCCCCGAGCTGGATCCGACCAAGGGCGGCACGCTCATCGGCTCGTCGCGGGATTACGTGGATCCGAACAAAAAGGACGAACTCGATCTCATCACCCTGCGCCTCAAGAAACTGGGAATTGAAGGGCTGATTTGCATTGGCGGCGACGGCACGCTCAACGGCCTGCAACCGCTGGCTGAACGCCTGCCGGTGGTGCTGGCGCCCAAGACGATTGACAATGACCTGGGGCTGAATTATCCGAGCGAGCCCGACGAATGGGTGCGCATCAACGATGCCGCCGCCAAGCACGGTTACCGCTACAAGCATGCCCCGTCCAGCGCCGTCTTTGACTTGGAACACATTGTCAACTACGCCACGCCGGGTTATGCCACGGCGGTCTTTGTCTCCGCCCAGGGCGTGGAACGCATCCGCACCACGGCGGAGAGCCACCGGCGCATTGCCATCATCGAGGTCATGGGCCGGCATTCCGGTTACATTGCGCTTGGCACGGCCTACGGGCAGCCGGACATCGTTTTGATTCCCGAACATCCGCTCGACCTCGAACGCCTCGTGGAACGCGTCAAATATCTGTATGACCTCCAGAAAAACGTTGTCATCGTTTGCGGTGAAGGCATCGTGGACGAACAGGGTAATGAACTGGGCGCCGAAACCAAGTCCACCGACCCGTCGGGCAACATTGTGCTCAGTGGGGCGGCCGATGCGTTGCGTTCAAAGCTGATCCAGATGATCGGAGACCGCTACTTCCAGCTTTATCGCCGCGGCGATTCGGCCAAGGAGGCCATCTTCACCCGCAAAGTCGGCCACACGCAGCGCGGCGGCCGGCCGATTCTGTTCGACCGGTTTTACGCTGCCTTGCTCGGGTCGAAGACGGTTGACCTGCTCGTTGAAGGCCGAAATAATGCCGTGTCCATCCTCCAATACAGTGCCGCCCAAGGTTTTCACGTGGAAGGCTATGATGCGAACCGTTTCCGTGACCGCTGGGGGCTCATCCACGCGCGCGCCCTGCATACATCGCTTTACGATCCCATCCTTATGAAACCCTCCAAACTGGGAATTGATTATCTGCTGCCCATTTTCACCGACGCCATCGGGAACGACGATGCCGAGCACATGCGCTCGACCTTGTTTGATCCCGGCAATCTCGCCCAACCCTATCATTCAATGAACACGGACGTGCATAAACGCATCCGGTACCTGGAGATGGAAACCGCATGAGCACCACCGACTTTTCCCCCGGCCATCTGGTCGATTACATCAATGTCAAACTGGCGCTGCTCGGTTTCCAGCCGGCGGCCACCGGCCGTCCCTCGGAATTTGGCGACATCATTTCCAACCTGGTGGCGCAATACCAGGAGAAGGAACGCCTGCTCGCCAACCACCTTTGCCCGGCGGACCGGCGCATCCAGACTTATCTCTACGATTATCTTCAGGACGTGCCGGTGACGAAACTGCCGTTGCACTCGTTCACGCTCGACCGGCCCGGCATGGCCCGCGTGCTGTCGTTGCCGGTGGACCGCGACGAGTTTGCCTCGGAGATCGTGAATTCGTATCGGGTCAAACAAGGCGTGTTGCACAATCCGCGCAGTGACCGCCGCACTACCCAGGGCATCTTTCACGTGGCCGAGGGTGGACTGCCCGTGCCCGACGACAAGATCGGAGTGCCAAAAGCCGTTTTCGGAAAAATGCTGAGCCTGGCGTTCAATCCGCCGCGTTCGTTGATGCGATTGCCGTTCACCGCCACCCAGGCGGAGCCCGCCGAATGTTTTGTATCGTTGATGCTCCGTCCGGTGATCTGCCCGGAGGTGTCCGGTTTTACGCCGAAGAAAAGCATGGAAGTCCGGTTTTTCGTGCCGGGCAGTCTCGTCAGCAACCTGGATTTTGTGGAAAGCATCTTTGGCAACGGGGGCGATCCGAACCTGCCGGAGAACGACGCCGGGCTGGATGTGGAACATTGGAGCGGCCACACCGGCTGCGTGATCCTCGCGCCGCATCTGACCAAGGCGACCAAGAAATCAGCGGGTCTGCCGCATTGGGACCAGGCCACGGAGCGCCAGCGCCGTGACGGCATGTGTTGGAAGGATGAATGGGAGTTCTATAACAACGGGCAGGCGTTCAAACTCACCTGCCGCGACAAGACCGGCGTCATTGTCACCCTCATCGCCGACAACTACTACGGCTATTGCAAGAAGGAAGTCAAAACCCAGATCAGCTTTGCGGCCAATCTTTATGGCTTGTGCGAGGAGGAACACGCGGGGGGCGCGCTGGTTTTCCCCGCCTACGACCTGGGTGAGGAATTCAGCGGTGACGTTCATGTCAAGCGCGTGGGCCATTCTTTTGCCGAGGTCAGCTCGCTGTATCGCGAGTTCATCGAACTCAAGCCCGAGGGTTATGCGGTGGACAAAAAATATCCGGACATCATTTATGTGCCGGAGGACGCGCGTTTCGACCTGGACAAGCAACGCATCACCTGGCCCGGTGGCAAGAACGGGTGCGGCATCAAGCTGCTGCCCGGCAAGACCTACGTCCGCCCTTCCGGTTACAAAGTCCGCATGGAAAAGCCCGGTCCCGGTCGTGCCTGGCGGCTGGTGGGCGCCGTGGCGGAAGGGTTGTTGTGTCACAAGCCCTGCACCGTTTCCGGCGGCGGCAAATCCGAAATTTCCAAACCCATCACCGACGCCATTCTCACCGGGCCGGTGTTTGTCGCCGACTTCAAGAAGGATTTCGACCAGGTGGCCGAGTTGATCGAACGCGACCAGGGTGGCCGCTTCAAGGATGCAACACGCGTGGACAAGCGCCTGATCCTCAGTGCGGAACGGTCGCTGGGGTCGGTCATCAAATTGCTCACACCGGACGAGGAGGACTACAAACCCGAATACAACGCCTGGCTGGAAGGCATCCCGCAATATCTCAAGGAACTGGTGTTCGTCGTGAAGCGCTATTACAAGCCCGAGTGGGGCGCAAAATGGCGCGACCATTTCAGCGTGGACATCATCAATGGCAAGCCGGCCAATGAATTGAAATGCGATAATCGCAAGCTGGTCACCACCTATCTGCGCGTTGGTTTCGACGCGGATGGGTTGTGGCGCACGTTCGGCCTGCGCAAGGATTTCAATCCGGCATTGAAGCTCCAGGCCGAGGATGACATCACCGCTTCGGTGGTCGTGCCACCGGACCGGCTCGAGGACGTGCCCGAGGCGGCCTCAGCCCCGGGCGTATCGTTGAAATTCGTCCATAACACCGAGACCCGGCTGTTTCAGCGTCCGGACGATGCGATTCATCGTGGCTATGATAAGTTCACCGAGGCTGATTTTTCCCGCCCGGACAATTTCTTTTCGAATTACGAACCGCTGCCGGCCAAGGCCGCGCAGGAAATGATCGAGGAAGCGATTGCCTTCCACCAGTTCACCGAGCCGATGCAGTCGTTGATTCAAAGTGTGGCCGATGGCGGCACGGGTTACTTCGTATGTTCCGCGAATCCCCGGATCGTGGATGGCAAGCCGACCAAAAACCCGCGTTATCTCCAGCTCCGTCCGGACCTGGTCAATCCGCGTGAAAGTTACCTGGCGGATATGGCCGCGCGACTGCGCCGCCGCCTGCCACCGGGCAAGCCCCTGCACAATCCCGTTGCCGCCGTGCTGCCGGGTCGCCGCAACAATCCGCCCGAGACCGGCATCCGCTCGCTTGCGTGCTACAACCCGATCCATTATTTCGAGCTGCCGGAACTGTTCATGGAATTCATTTGCAGCATGACCGGCAAATCACCGTCCACCACCGGCGCGGGTTCGGAAGGGGCGCTGACCAAGGGTCCGTTCAACGCGTTGCCGCCCATCATTGACCTGAACAACGCGCTCGTCTCGTATATCCTCACCGGCCACCACGCCTTTGTGACCGCCGCCGGCTATGTCGGCCCGAAAGTGCGGGTGGACCACGACGTCAGCCTGCTGGTGCCGGAAGTCTGGTGCCGCATGGCCCCGGAGGAGCGGGATCCGCAATACTTGATTGCGCACGGCTACCTGGAAAAATGCGTGGATTTGGAGCGCGCGGGAAAAAAAGTGCTGGCCAGCCGGCTCGGTTACCGCATCAACGCCCGTTTCGCCCGCTCCTTTTTTGGTCGCGTGTTCAACCATCCGCACGTCGTGTTCACCGACGAAATGTTGCGGCCGGAACTACAGGGCCTGGACGTTTTCGCCGACGGCATGGACAACATAGTCACCACGCAAAAGCGCGTGGCGCAGATGTATTTTGACGACGGCAGCATTGCCCAGGCCTGTCCGCCATTGAAGGCGCTGCTCCAGATCATGTTGCACGACGAATGGGAGGGCAGGGGACTTGACCATCCGGAGTTGCGAAAATTATTCACCCGCGATTATCTCCTGGGCAGCGACTGGTATGCGGCGCGGCTCAAGGCCAAACAATCCGTTGACCGGGTGTTGTGGAAACGGCATGTCGAATACTTGGGCCACTTTCTACACAAGGCGAGCCACGCGGATGTCGCGACGCAGCTTGGCATCACCGACCGGTTGACCCGCGCCAAGAAAACCCTGGAGGAGGTTGAAACGCCCGAATATCTGAAAAAGCTTTCCGGCACACTCGGCGCCGAGCCGATGGAAGCATATGTGTAAATACAAATGAAATACGAGTTTTGCCCTCACTCCGGCCCTCTCCCATCCGATGGGAGAGGGAGAATTAGCGTCAGTCGGTTGGCGAAGCGGGTGCGTTTGGGATTTTCACAAACTGCACTTTGCTGTTCCGTCTCTCTGGGGGAGAGAGTCGGGGTGAAGGCGGACGTTCATTCATCTTGTTTCGTGCCGGGTCGGAGACCGGCGCTCCGCCGAGGCCCTTGTCACGCGTCACTTGTCACTCGTCACTGACCCATGTCCATCCACGTTGCACTCCACCACAAAACCCACTACCAATACGACCGGCTGGTCAATCTCGGCCCGCAGGTGGTGCGGTTGCGCCCCGCGCCTCATTCCCGGACCCGGATTTTGAGCTACTCGCTCCGCGTCACACCGGAAAAACATTTCGTCAACTGGATCCAGGACCCACAGTCGAATTACGCGGCGCGTCTGGTTTTTGAGCAGCCCACTCGGGAATTTTGCGTGGAAGTGGATCTCGTCGCCGAGATGGCGGTGTTGAATCCGTTCGATTTTTTCCTTGAACCGCAGGCGGAAAAATTTCCATTCGAATACGATCCCGCGCTCGATCATGAACTCGCGCCGTTCCAGCGCAAATGCTGGTTGACGCCCCAATTCATGAAGTATCTCGCCGCCATCCGGCGTGAGGTGTTGGGTGAGACCGGGTGGCGGACCAGGCAGGAACGACTCGAAATCCCCGAAAAGAAAAAATTGCGCACGAATGATTTCCTCGTCGCTGTCAATCAACGGCTATGGAAGGACATCAAATATACCATCCGGCTCGAGCCCGGCGTGCAAACGCAGGAGGAGACCCTGGAAAAGATGAGCGGTTCCTGCCGCGATTCCGCCTGGCTGCTCTGTCAATTGTTCCGGCATTGCGGGCTCGCCGCGCGCTTCGTCAGCGGCTACCTGATCCAGCTCAAGGCGGATGTGAAGGCGCTCGACGGCCCGAGCGGCACGGAAAAGGATTTTACCGATCTTCACGCCTGGTGCGAAGTATATCTGCCCGGCGGCGGCTGGATCGGCCTCGATCCGACGAGCGGTTTGCTCGCGGGCGAAGGCCACATCCCGCTCGCCTGCACGCCCGATCCGACGAGCGCCGCGCCCATCAGCGGTGCGGTGGATGAGTGCGAATGCAAATTCAGTTTCGAGATGGGCGTGACGCGCATTTACGAATCGCCGCGGGTAACCAAGCCTTACACCGAGGAGCAATGGGAGGGGATCGAGCAACTCGGTCACGCGATTGACGCCGATTTGAACAAAAACGACGTCCGGCTCACCATGGGCGGCGAGCCGACGTTTGTTTCCGTGGATGACCCGGATGGTCCGGAATGGAATTTCACCGCCGTGTCGCACAAGAAGCGTGTTCTCTCCGGTGAACTCATCAAGCGGCTGCGGAAACAATTCGCGCCCGGTTCGCTGCTGCATTACGGCCAGGGCAAATGGTATCCGGGCGAACCGCTCCCACGCTGGTCGTTGGCAGCCTATTGGCGCAAGGATGGTGTGCCGATCTGGAAGGACGACTCGCTAATCGCCGACGAATCAAAGGATTATGGTCATGGCGCCAAGGAAGCGAAGGAATTGCTCGGCCGCATCGCCAAGGTGGTCGGCGCCGATCCGAAACATCTTATTCCGGCCTACGAGGACGCGTTTTACTACCTGTGGAAAGAGCGCCGTTTTCCGTCGAACATCACGCCGGAGAAATCGAATCTCAAAAATAAACTGGAACGCGAACGCATCGCGCGGATTTTCCAACAAGGCCTCGGAGAAGTCGTCGGCTACTCGCTGCCCATCAAGCGCGCGCGGCATGGCAACCAGCCCGGCTGGATGTCCGGTTCATGGTTTTTGCGCGACGACGACACGCTCTGGCTCATTCCCGGCGATTCACCGATGGGCCTGCGTCTGCCGATTGATTCGATACCTTGGGTGGCGGAAAAGGATTATCCCTGGATCTGGCAGCAGGATCCGTCGCAAAAAAAATTGTCCGAGCTGCCGAAGGAATTTCCGTATCGCGCCGGGCAGCGGTTTGTCCGCGGCGGCGGCGCACCGCTGCCTGCCGGTCAGGGTCCGGGGCAACGCGCCCAGGAACTTGAACCGATCGGGCTGCCGAAGGAAATTGATCCAAACCGCCGTCCGGTACAGGGCGAAAGTGCGCCCTGGATCATCCGTACCGCCATGTGCGTCGAACCGCGCGCTGGACGGTTGCACGTGTTCATGCCGCCGGTCACGACCACGGAGGATTACCTTGATCTCATTGCGGGCATCGAAACCGCCGTCACCGAAATGGGGGTGCCGGTCATCATCGAAGGGGAGACCCCGCCCAAGGATCCGCGCCTGAACAAGCTGGCCGTGACGCCCGACCCCGGCGTCATCGAGGTCAACATGCATCCCAGCAAATCGTGGGACGAACTCGTTCAACGCACGACGGTGCTTTACGAAGAGGCGCGCCAGACCCGGCTGGGCACGGAAAAATTCATGCTCGATGGCCGGCACACCGGCACCGGAGGTGGCAACCACATCATCATTGGCGGCGACACCCCGCCGGATTCGCCGGTGTTGCGCCGTCCGGATCTGCTGCGTTCGCTGCTGGCTTACTGGCAGAATCATCCGTCATTGAGCTGGCTGTTCAGCGGTCTGTTTGTCGGTCCGACCAGCCAGGCACCGCGCGTGGACGAGGCCCGCAACGATTCGCTTTACGAACTCGAAGTGGCCTTCAAACAAATTCCCGGCCCGGATCAATGGGTGCCACCGTGGATTGTGGACCGCGTCTTTCGCAACCTGCTGATTGACGCCAGCGGCAATACGCATCGGGCCGAGTTCAGCATTGATAAACTCTTTTCGCCCGAAAGCAGCAGCGGCCGCCTTGGGCTCGTCGAAATGCGCGCCTTTGAAATGCCGCCGCACGCGCGCATGAGCCTCGCGCAACATCTGCTCCTGCGCGGCCTGGTGGCCAAATTTTGGAAGGAACCGTACCAGAACAGCCTGGTTCGCTGGGGCACGGACATCCACGACCGCTGGATGCTCCCGCATTTTTGCGAAACGGATTTCAAGGACGTGGTTTCGGATTTGCGCGAGGCTGGTTATCCGTTCGAGTTTGACTGGTTCGCACCGCATTTTGAATTTCGTTTTCCGCGCATCGGCGACCTGGAGCAGCGCGATCTGCAGATTGAGCTCCGCACTGCGCTTGAACCGTGGCATGTGCTCGGCGAGGAACCGGGTGGCGGCGGCACGGTGCGCTATGTGGACAGCTCGCTGGAACGGCTCCAGGTCAAGGCGCGCGGCCTGGTGGGCGATCGCTTTGCCATCACCTGCAACGGTCATCGCGTCCCGTTGCATCCGACCGGCACCAATGGCGAGGGCGTCGCGGGCGTGCGCTATCGCGCCTGGCAGCCGCCGCACTGTCTGCAACCCACGGTCCCGTCGCACGCGCCGCTGCGATTCGACCTTTATGATACTTGGAACCGGCGTTCGCTGGGAGGTTGCACCTACCACGTTGCACATCCCGGTGGACGCGGTTATGACACGTTTCCGGTGAACAGTTACGAGGCCGAGAGCCGCCGCCTGACGCGCTTTTTCCGCCAGGTCCATACGCCGGGCCGGATGGAGATTCCGCCCGCAACGCCAAATCCGGATTTTCCGTTCACCCTGGATTTGCGCAATGTCTGACGCCGATGACAAGCCAACGACTCGTAAATTGCCAATGATTCAGTCCCAATCCATGACGGGCGAGGCCAGTGTTGCTCCCAAAGCCGCCCCGGTCCCGGCCGGTTTGCTGGCCGGTTATCAGCGGAACGCGTCCGCATTCGACGAATTGCTTTCGGAGAGCGGACCGGTGCGCCCGCATTATGCGAAACTGATCGGCACGTTGGCTGAACTCAGCCCGGCGGAACTCCAGCATCGGTGGGATACGAGCCAGCGTTTTGTTCACGAACAGGGCATCACCTACAACGTCTATGGCGATCCGCGCGGCATGGAGCGTCCGTGGCAGTTGGATCCGATTCCGTTTGTTATTGCACCGGATGAATGGCAGTCGCTCGAAGCCGGACTGATTCAACGCGCGACCTTGTTGAACCGCATCCTCGCCGATTGCTACGGTCCGCAGGAACTCATCCGTTCCCGCTGGCTGTCGCCGGCGCTGGTGTTTGCCCAGCCGGATTTCCTGCGTCCGTGCCACAACCTGCGCCTGCCGGAGGATATTTTCCTGCATTTTTATGCCGCCGATCTGGCGCGTTCGCCGGACGGCCGTTGGTGGGTGGTTTCCGACCGCACGCAGATTCCCACCGGCGCGGGTTATGCGCTGGCCAACCGCCTCGTCACTTCGCGCATCCTGCCGGAATCGTTCCGCGACAATAACGTCCACCGGCTGGCGGGATTTTTCCGCGAGGCGCAAAATACGCTGGCACGCCTCGCGCCGCGCAAACCGGACAACGCGCGCGTGGTCATGCTCACGCCCGGACCGCACAACGAAACCTATTTCGAGCAGGCCTATCTCGCGCGTTACCTCGGCTACCTGCTCGTGGAGGGCCAGGACCTCATCGTGCGCGACAACCGTGTCTTTCTGAAAACCCTGAGCGGCCTCGACCGCGTGGACGTGATCCTGCGCCGCGTGGACGACGACTTTTGCGACCCGCTGGAATTGCGCAACGACTCAATGCTGGGGGTGCCGGGCCTGGTCGAGGCGTTGCGGGCGGGGAATGTTGTGGTGGCAAATGCGCTCGGTTGCGGCCTGGTGCAAAGCCCTGCGTTCATGGCGTTTTTGCCCGGCCTGTGCCAGCATCTGCTGGGGGAGGAACTAAAACTGCCGTCGGCGGCGACCTGGTGGTGCGGCCAGAATTCAGCCCGGCAATACGTCTGCGAAAATCTTGATCGGCTGGTGGTCAAACCGGCTTTCCGCTCCCACGGGCGCGGCGGTGAGCCCAAGAAACTGCCGGGCGCGACCGAACGTGAGGCGCTGCGGCGGCGGATTGAATTTGATCCCGACCTGTTTGTCGCGCAGGAACGCATTGAATGGTCCACCGCGCCGGCCTGGGAGGGCGGCGGAATGACGGCGCGGCCGGTTGGCCTGCGGGTTTTCCTGGTGTCGAGCGGCAGTGGTTATTCGGTCATGCCGGGAGGGCTGACCCGGGTTTCGCCCGACACGGGTGTTTTCATTTCCATGCAACACGGCGGCAGCAGCAAGGACACCTGGATTCCCTCCGGGATGCCCGTCGAGGAAACCACGCTGCTTTACGCTCCCAATCAGAACGTGGACTTGCGCCGCACGGGCAACAACCTGCCCAGCCGCCTGGCGGACAATTTCTTCTGGCTGGGACGCTATTCAGAGCGCGCGGACGAGACCGCCCGGTTGCTACGCAGCACGTTGCGCCGGTTCAATCCGGAACGGACGGGCAGCGCGATGCCGTTGCTCGGGCCGTTGCTGCAGACGCTCGAAAAACAGGGCCAGTTGCCCGGACTGCTGGATAAAACCGAGTTGCGCCAGAATCCCGAGGCATTCGAGGCGGAATTGCTCGCGGCCATTTTCGATCCGGCGCGCAACGGCAGCCTGCGCAGCGTCGTGGACCATTTGCAGCGGCTGGCCATGTTTGTGCGCGACCGGACTTCCAATGACATGTGGCGTGTCTTGAGCCGGCTGAACGAACGCCTGGCCATGCCGGCGACCAGCCTGGTCCTGCTCGCGGGTGACGCCACGGCGGTGCTGAATGAAACGCTGCTCGGCTTGGCGGCGTTTCATGGTCTGGCGCGCGAGAACATGACCCGGGCGCAGGCGTGGCGGTTTCTTGACATGGGGCTGCGGCTGGAACGCGCCATTTATCTGGGCACGCTGCTCGATGCCACGCTGAAGTCACCCCAGGCGGAAGACCCCAGCCTGCTCGAAGCCGTGCTGGAAGTGGCGGATAGTTCCATCACATTCCGCTCGCGTTATAATCTGCTGCCGCACCTGCCGGCGGTGTTCGACCTGGTTCTGCTCGACGATAAAAATCCGCGTTCGGTGCTGTTCCAGATCAACCAGCTGGCGCAGCATTTTGAATATCTTCCGCGCGACCGCGAAGCCGCAAGCGGTTCCGGCAAGCAGCTTCTGGCCGATTGCCAGGCCCGGCTGAAACAAACGGATGCGCGGGAACTGGCCGGCCACCGGGCCAGCTGGGCGGAAAGCGAATTGGGCGGGGCCATCGCGGGGATGCTGGGCGAACTGCCCCGGCTTTCGGATGCCATCGCCGCGGATTATTTTGCGCATTCGGCCATCTCGCGCACCGGCCGGGGGAGCGAACAATGACCTACAACATCATCCATCGCACGCTTTACGAATACGCCGCGCCGGTCGCGGTGTCGCACCATGTGGCGCGGCTGGAACCGCGTACGACAGCCACGCAGGAACGAGACAATTTTTCGTTGAAAATTTTCCCCGAGCCCACTTTGCGCAAATCGCGCCCCGATTATTTCGGCAACCGGCTTTGTTTTTTCACCATCCAGCAGATTCACAGCCGGCTTGAAATCATCACTGCCAGCCGCGTGACCGTGGGCGTGGAAAAACCATCGGGCAATGAATCCACCGCGGCGTGGGAGTCGGTGGCGGACATGTTCCGCGACCCGGTGTCGCCGGAGGTCGTCGAACCGTATCAGTTCATCTTTGACTCGCCCCAGGTGCGCGCGTCGTTTGACCTGGCCGATTATGCCGCCCAAAGTTTTCCCGCGGGAACGCCGTTGCTGACCGGGACGCGGGATTTGACCCGGCGAGTTTTCTCGGATTTCAAATACGATCCCAAGGCCACGACAGTGGCGACGCCGCTGGAGGAGGTCTGGGAAAAGCGCCGCGGCGTCTGCCAGGATTTTGCGCATCTGGGCATCGCCTGCCTGCGTTCACTCGGCCTGCCCGCGCGTTACGTGAGCGGCTACCTGCGCACGCGCCCGCCCGAGGGCGGGGAACAACTCGCGGGCGCCGATGCGTCGCACGCGTGGTTCGCGGTGTTCTGTCCCGGCACGGGTTGGATTGATTTCGACCCGACCAATAATCTGCAACCGGCGGGAGAACACATCACCGTGGCATACGGCCGCGATTTTGGCGACGTCAGCCCGGTGGCGGGCATTCTTACCGGCGGCGGCAAACACGTCGTCAAGGTGGCGGTGGAGGTGAAGCCGCTGGCGGTGGAGCCAGTCCAGAATGACAGGCAGGGGAAGCAATGAAAAACTGAAACCGAAGTATTATTTTTGTGGCAAGGAGTGCTGGATTTTTGGGGCGGACTTTGTCTTGATAAGCGCCTTTGTTGAACGGGTTCTGATTTTAGCGACATGAGATACGACATTTTACATCGCACGCGTTACGTGTATGCCGCGCCCGTGCGCGACAGTTTCAATGACGTCCGCCTCGAACCGCTGTCCACCATCGAGCAGACGGTCGAATCGTTTTTGCTGCGCGTGCTGCCGGCCGTCCGGATGAACCGTTACGCCGATTTTTACGGCAATTGGGTTCATCATTTTGAAATTCCCGAGGCGCACGCGTATCTCCTGATCGAAAGCCAGTCGCGGGTGAAGACCCATCCCATCGTGCCGCTCGCGGGGGAGGCCCGGCCCTGTGCCCTCAACAAAGCCGGCAATGCGCAGGATCTTGAGCGCTGCTACGATTTTCTGCAGAGCAGCCGCTACGTGGAAATTGAGGTGGAATCCTGGCGGCTGGCGGTGGACGCGATCGCCGGCCAGAACGACACCTGGCAGGCCGCCCTGGCGATCATGCATTTCGTCCACGGTTATTTGAAGTACGAGTCGAAATCCACGCACGTGCATACGCACATGCGCGATGTCATTTCGAAACGGCGCGGCGTCTGCCAGGATTTTGCGCACCTGATGATTGGCCTGTGCCGCAGCCTGAAAATCCCGGCCCGCTACATCAGCGGTTATCTGGCCACTGAGGCCGCCAGCGCCACGCACGCCTGGGTGGAGGTGTTCATTCCCGGTTGCGGCTGGCAGGCGCTGGATCCCACGCACGATTGTCAGCCGGAGGCGACGTATGTGAAAATCGGCATCGGCCGCGATTACGCCGATGTCCCGCCCGTGAGCGGCAACTATCGCGGCACGCTCGAACGCGCGATGGAAGTGGAAGTCAAAATCACGCCGGTGATGTGAGGTCGTGTAATCCTCCTCCTCGTTCTCATCCTCGGAAATGGGACAAAAATCGATTACGAGAACGAGGACGACGAGGACGAAATTTGATAATAGTGATAGTTCATGTGTGTTCAGATGCTACTGTGCTTTTCTTTGAATCCGTCGGAAATTACGCCGGTTTTATGTTATTTCTTGCATCTCCGGTCTGGCGTGATTCATGCTGATTCCAAGCCATATTTACACGCTTATGAAACTGATATCCATCAACCAGCAATTGTCCGATAAACGCAACGTGGCTTTTCGCACCGAACCCCAGATTGACGCCCCCGTGTTTGACCAGATCCGGCGGCTGTTGCAACAGTCGCCGACGTTGAGGGGCGTGGGTCTGGAACTGAAGGACGAATGTCTCGTGGTGATTGCTTCCTCATTCACGCCGGACCTGGCCAAGAACGTCAACGAACTTTTGACTGCGGCGGAGAATGCCGTACACCAGGCCAAGGAGGATATCCGGAAACGGGCGGAGCAGGAACAGGCCGAAAAACTCCATGCCATCCAGTCGGCCTCCAGTGTGTTCGGCGTACCGGTCGAGTAATGATTGTCCCGTGAGGGCGAGAAAATATAAAACCGTGCGGTCCTGTCGCCCCGACGAACTGGGGCTGATTGGAGAAATCATCAACGACGCGGCCCAGGCCTACCAGGGGGTCATTCCTCCCGACCGCTGGCACGAACCCTACATGTCGCCCGCCGAATTGAAGGAACAGGTCGATGCCGGCGTGGTTTTCTGGGGCATGGAGCATGACGGCAAACTGGCTGGCGTGATGGGAACGCAGATGGTCCAGGACGTCACCCTCATCCGTCATGCCTATGTGCGCACCGCTTTTCGCAACCGGGGCATTGGCAGCCAACTCTTGAAACATCTGCACACCCTGGCCCCCGGCCCGGTTTTGATTGGGACTTGGGCGGCGGCAACGTGGGCCATCGCTTTTTACGAGAAACACGGTTTTCGCAAGGTCATTCCCTCGGAAAAAGACCGGCTGCTCAAAAAATACTGGTCGATTCCGGAGCGCCAGATTGAGACCTCGGTGGTGCTGGCGGATGAACGGTGGTTTCAGACCGCCCAGTTGGATGTCCGGTAATCCTGGGAGCGCAGGCGTCGCGCCGGCGGGTTTGGCCTGCCCCGGCGGGATGCCGGCGCTCCCGGGTTTATGAAATCAGGCCTCGCTTCAACCCGGGTCAACGACCAACGATGCTGGGCAATTTGTAGTTTTTGGAGCGCGGAGCATTGCTCCGCCAGTTACAGACCCCGGTTTGTGCGGAGCGATGCTCCGCGCTCCGATCAACCCGGGTCAACGACGGAGGCGGTAAACATTTCCCTGGCCATGACCCCGTCGGCCACCTTGGTCACCGATCCGGTCATTTCAATTGCGTATCCGTCGCCAATCTTGATCTCAATTTTCCCGCCCGGCATGTGGACGGAAATAGCGCGATCGCAAAGGCCGAGCCGGTGCGCCACCGCCGCCGCCGCGCTGCTGCTGCTGCCGCTGGCCAGCGTATAGCCCGCGCCGCGCTCCCAGATTTCAATCTGGATGTTGTTGCGGTCGATCACCTTCATGAGCTGCACGTTGGTGCGGTTCGGAAAACGCAGGTGGGTTTCCAGCAACGGGCCGATCTGTTTGGCAAAGTCGGCGCTGATTTTCGCCATTGGCAGCACGCAATGCGGGTTGCCGACGGTGGCCGCGCAAAAGTTGAATCTTTCCCCGCGCAGATGGATGGGCTCATTGATGACTTCGCGGCGCGGGCCGGCCACGGGAATTTCATCGCTCCAGAAACTGACCTTGCCCATTTCGACGCGCACGATTTTGCCACGTTCCATGACCGTGGCTTTCACCACGCCGCCGGGGGTTTCAACCTCGAACTCCTCCTTGGCGACCAGTTTCTTGTCAAACAGGTAGCGCGAAAAGATCCGCAGGCCGTTGCCGCTTTTTTCGGCTTCGCTGCCGTCGGGATTGAAAATGCGGAGCCCGAACCCGGCCTTCTTGGAGGGCAGGGGACCGAGCAAAATGCCGTCCGAGCCGATACCGTAATGCCGGTGGCAGATCGTTTTGATCTGAGCCGGTGTCAGCGGCGCCGGCAGGTTCTTCGGATCAATGACGATGTAGTCGTTGCCCAGCGCGTGATATCTGGTGTAAGCCCAAAGCATGGGCGAATCATAGCGGGTCGCGGGCCAAGCGCAAAACAGAATCAAGGCCGGCAGGGGTACAATCTCAATTTTTTGGCGGGGCGAGTGTCCTGGCGAGCCGATCCTGACGCGATGAAGCAGAACGAAAACGGCTCGTCAGGAGCCTCGCCCCACCAAATTACAGCACCAGTTCAGGGCCGGTTCGGTAATTTTGCTTCCCGCTTCGCTTCGTCCACATGAAACCGGTGGAGGAACCGGTGGACCGCCGGGGCAAAAATGATACCGAGGATGGCGAAGAACGCCAGCCCACTGAACAACGCGTAGCACCCGGCAAAAATTTTCCCGCCTTCGGTTTGCAGCGGCGACACCGGCCCCATGCCGGACAGAATCATCGCCGCGTTGACGAAGGCGTCCACCCAGGACATTTGTTCGAAAGACCGGTACCCGACCATCCCGAAGCCGAGGGTGAGCATAATGACCAGCAGGCCAAGGCCGACGCTTCGCACCAGGCGCCAATAAAACGCCGGCAGCGGCAACAAAGGTTTTGAGCGGTGTTCAAACATGGAATCAGCCTTCAAATTAAATTGCGCCGGTTTGCCGGATTACTCAATGATATTCGGGGCAAAACCGGGCCGGTTCCTTCCCTCAACCCTGCTGGAAACGCGCCCGAGTCATCAGTATGGCTAAAAAAACTATTGACTTGTATGGATTACAATAGTAATCTGCAACGAAACATTACAGACGTAATCAAAAGCCTGCGTCATGAAACATGTGCCGAGAATTTCTGAAACCGAATGGGAAGTCATGAAGGTGGTATGGGCGAAGGCCCCCCGTTCAGCGGGCGAAATCATTTCCACCCTGATGCGCGCTGATCCTACCTGGCATCCCAAAACGATCAAAACATTTCTCAACCGGCTGGTGGGAAAGCAGGCGCTGGGCTTTCGGAAGGAAGGCCGCGCTTATCTCTACCGGGCGCTGGTGACGGAAAACGATTGTGTCAACGATGCAAGTGAAACGTTCTTGGATCGGGTCTTTGGCGGTGCGCTCCAGCCCATGCTGGCGCACTTCGTTGAACGCAAAAAACTGTCGGCCGGGGAAATCCGCGAGTTGAAGAAGCTTCTGGAAGAAAAGGAATCATGAGGAGGCAGGCATTTTTTGTCGCCCGGCGAGGTTGCCGGGCATGGTTGGAATCCTGGAAAACAAAAACCAAATGAAAAGGAGAATCAGTATGATAGCGAAATTCAAGCAGACCAATCGTTGGCCGGCGGCCGCAGTTGTGGTTTTCGCCGGTCTGGCCATGATCACATTGACCAACGCCCAGTCAACGCCGGGAGCCGGGGCCTCGAGTGCCGACACGACAGACAAGCAAGGTCCCCCGAATATTGTCGCCACCTCTCCCCGGGTTGGAGCCACGGAAGTCAATCCGGCCACGACGGAGATCACCGTTACCTTCGATCGGGACATGGGAGGCGGCTGCTCCTGGACGGGGGGCGGACCGGACTATCCCCCAAGTCCAGAGGGGAAGCGTGCAGTCTGGCGTGACAAGCGCACCTGTGCTCTCCCTGTCAAGCTCGAGGCCGGGCACTATTACCGGGTGGGTATCAATTCCCAGAGTTACCAGAATTTCAAGAGTGCAACGGGCGTTTCCGCCCCGCCGTCGGCCATCTATTTTACCACCCAGGGAGCGGGTGAGAACCTGACACAAAAGACCGCCAAACCTCAAATCGTCGGCCTCATTCCCCGAAACGGGACCAAGGATGTGGATCCGAATCTCACGGAGATTCGTGTCACCTTCAATGTCGCGATGGGAGGAGGCTGCTCCTGGACCGGCGGCGGTCCCGATTTTCCTAAAATTCCCGAAGGCAAGCAGGTGTACTGGACCGATGACCACAAGACCTGTGTGTTACCGGTTGAACTCCAGCCGGGCAAGGACTATCGGCTGGGCCTCAACAGTCCCTCGCACAAGAATTTTCAAAGCACCGGCGGTGTGCCGCTGGATCCGGTGAGGTACACCTTCCGGACGAGCGGGAAATAGAAGGACAAATCAGAACCGCGCGCTGGTGGTTCCGTTTTTGAGTCATGCCGCCAGTGGCGCCCGCTTGGATTAAGAGTGCCATTTCGCCACCCGCTGGCTGGCGGGTTTGTCTCGAGTTTTGTCACCCGTTTGCGAACTACGGCACCACGGCCCGATAGAATCGCCGATTGTAGTTTGTTGCTGCCGGGTCAACGAAGTTGATCGTGGCATTCGTGCCGACAAAATTCGTCAGCGTTGCCCAACTGATCAGGT
>Ga0265320_10000660_pt1 | contig 26365 bp, 20 predicted proteins | sample 4827metaG_FD_202087 | JGI IMG/M metagenome (GOLD analysis project Ga0265320, IMG submission 202087) | Rhizosphere microbial communities from Carex aquatilis grown in University of Washington, Seatle, WA, United States - 4-8-27 metaG | ecosystem: Host-associated > Plants > Roots > Rhizosphere >...
ATGCGCCAGAACTGGTCGAGATTGCGCCGGTTCAATTCGCGGCTCAGCGCTTGCGGCACATTGATGGCGCGGCCCACCATGCGCGCGACGGTGACGCCGGAGTTGCGCCCGTCCTGAAACGCGTGGGCCATGGGGAGCAGCATCGCCTCGCAAATCTGCTCGACGGCGAGCGGCCGGCCCGGGGTGGTGGCGGCGCGCGCGGTCTCGATCAGCCGCACCCGCTCGGCGTTGAGCGGCACGAGGCGGCGCTGCATGACCTCCAGCCACAACTCACGTTTGGATGAGAAGTGATAGTTGACCGAAGCCAGGTTCACGCCCGCCATTTGGGTGATTTGGCGCAGGGAGGCGCCTTCGTAGCCGTGCTCGGTGAAGCAGCGCTCGGCGGCGCGGATGAGGCGGTCGCGCGTGGCGGTGGCGGTTTTGCGTGGGGCGGGCATGGGGGCAGGGGTGGGCAAATGTATAAAAATGTTTCATCACTGACGCAACCTTTTGCATAACGAAAATGAATATGGGTAAAGAAAAGATCGCCCGTGATGAGCGACGCATCGTCATATCGTTCAATAAGATAGGTTTTTAGTGTTTTCTTAATGTTCATCCGGCCAAGGTGGCGGACACCCCTCCAGTTCGTCCTGTTCCGCTCCGGTGCGATGAATCCTTGGCGGCGAGGTCATCAGGTGTTAGTAATCGAAGACATGATGAATATATGGCCAGAGCGGGGCATTGGCCACTGGTTGGGTCGGCAAATGGTTTTCGCGGCCCGGCTTGCGGCGCTGCTTGGCCTGGTCGTCCCGGCGGTGGTATCGGCCGCCGCCTTGGATGGCTTTACTTTTGCGGGCAATGGCGGCCACACCCAGGCCGACTTGATCTCCGAAGCCAGCGCCATCGCCCCCGGCCAGCCGTTCACCGTCGCGCTGCGTTTGAAAATGGCTCCGGGCTGGCACACCTATTGGGTCAATTACGGAGACGCCGGCACCGCCACGAGCGTCGAATGGCAGCTTCCCGCCGGCTGGACCGCCGGGCCAATTCAGTGGCCGACCCCCGCCAAACTGCCGCTCGACCAATACATGAATTACGGCTACGAGGGCACCGCGTTGCTGCTCGTGAGCCTGACCCCGCCCGCGGATGCGAAGCCCGGCGACTCAGCCAAACTCGCGGCCCATGTGGCCTGGCTGGAATGCTCGGAGAATGAATGTGTGCCCGGCGGGGCCAACCTCACACTCGATTTGCCCGTGGCCAATGCCGCGGCAACCGACGCGGCCAACCAACCGGCCTTCGCCGCCGCGCGCGCCGCCCTGCCCCAGCCCGCGATCATGTTCAAGACCTCGGCTTGGCGCACGGGCGACAACTATTTCCTCGGCCTTGAAGCCCAGCCGGGCGCGGATGTCCCCGCGCCCCTGGCGGACGTGTATTTTTATTCGACCGACCGCCAGACGAAGCCCTCCGCGCCGCAGACCTTGCACCGCACCCGCCAAGGCTGGGTGCTGGAGCTGGCCCGCCTTGCCGCCTCGGCCAAGGACACCGCGACGCTGCCCGGTGTGCTCACTTTCTCCGGCCTGTCCGGCTCCGGCCTCGCCCTCGCGCCGACGCTGGACGCCGCGCCGCCCCCGGCTTTCGCCGACTTTACGCCGGAGGAAAAACCCGCCGCGCCGCCGGGCGGCCTGGCCGGCTTGGTGCTGCTCGGCTTCCTCGGTGGTTTGATACTTAATATTATGCCATGTGTTTTTCCAGTCCTGGGCATCAAAGCGCTGGGTCTGGTGCGCCAGGCCGGCGCGGCGCGCGGGAAAGTGGTGGGGCATGGGCTGGCGTTCACCGCGGGCGTGCTGGCTAGCATGTGGGCGCTGGTTGGCGTGTTGCAAACTCTGCGGTCGGCGGGCGCGCAACTGGGCTGGGGTTTTCAGTTGCAGGAACCGGCGTTTGTGCTCGGGCTGGCGATTTTCTTCCTGCTGTTTGCGCTGAGCCTGAGCGGGGTGTTTGAATTAGGCGGCTCGCTCATCGGCCTTGGTTCGGAGTGGACTGGGAGGGCCGGGCTGGCCGGGTCGTTTTTCTCCGGAACCCTGGCGGTCGTGGTGGCGACCCCCTGCACCGCGCCGTTGCTCGCGCCCGCCCTCGGCGCGGCATTCACGCTGCCGGCGGGCGCGGCGTTCCTCGTGTTCACCGCCATCGCGCTGGGCCTCGCCTCGCCCTATCTGACCTTGTCGCTATTTCCCGGTTTGGCGCTCCGGCTGCCGCGCCCGGGCGCGTGGATGGAGACATTCAAACAACTGATGGCCTTTCCGCTTTATGCGACGGTGGGCTTTTTGCTCTACACGCTGGCGGGGCAGGTTTCGCCCGAGCGTTTCCTGAATATTTTATTGGCGCTGGTGCTGGCCGCCATGGCGGCGTGGTTTTACGGCCGCTACGCCACGGTGGCGGCGCGCCCGGCTGCAAGGCGCGTCGGGCGACTCGGCAGCTTGTTGCTGCTGCTCGCCGCCCTCGTCCTGGCGTTTTGGCGCATCCAGGAATTGGACTGGCAACCGTGGTCGCCCGCGCTCATCGCCCAGTTGCAGAAGGACAACCGGCCCATTTTTGTGGACTTCACCGCGCGCTGGTGCGTCACCTGCCAGGCCAACAAGGACGTGCTCTTCCACTCCACCGACCGCGTGCTGGCGGAGTTCGCCCGCAAAAAAGTCGCGCTGGTGCGCGCGGACTGGACCTCGAACGACCCGGCGATCACCGCCGAGCTTGCGCGCTTTGGGCGCTCCTCGGTGCCCTTCGATTTGCTCTACTTGCCGGGCAAAATCAAGCCGGTCATTCTTCCTTCCGTGCTCACCCCCGAAATCGTGCTAAACGCGCTGGCTGATGAGACCAAGACCGCCGCTGCCCAGTGAACGGTGCTAGGGCGTGACCACGCCATGGGTCCAATGCGGCGGGAAGGCCAGCATCCGAAAGGCGAAAAACATGAACCCGGCGCGCAGCGAACCCTCCAGCGTCATGATCACCAAGCCCCACTTCAGTCCACTGGCGCGCCGCAGCGTAAACCCAACGAGGCTCACGACAATCATCAGGAGCGCCGCAATCCGCACCAGGTTGATTGGCTCAAAAACCAGCAGCACCTGAAAGACATAATCCGCCCAGAGACCGGCCATCCACCCCAAGCTGAGCCAAAAGGGAGGCGGGATCACCGCCGCGTCCAACGGGTGGCGCTTGAGCCGGATTTGCGCGGGGCCGATGTAGCGGTGCGCAATCACGAGTTGCGCCACCTCAAACACGGAAAAAACCGGGGCCATGCCGGCAACAACATTCATGGGCGAAACACACCTATATCCCCTTGCGGGCCGCGCTGGCGAGAATTTCCGTCTCCTCGCGCCGCCGGGAAATCACCGCGAAACGCCCGACCAGCAGCAGCGCCACCACCATCACGCCGAGGGCCAGCGCCGCCCACACCCCCGGGCCGCCCCACCCCTTCACCCAACCCCAATACCACGCCAGAGGCGCCGCGACCAGCCAGTAGCCGGTGAACGAAATCGCCGTCGGCACGCGCACATCGCGCAACCCGCGCAAAATCCCGAGGCTGGTGATCTGCGCGCCATCAAATACCGCAAACGCCGCCGCCCACACCAGCAAGGTCGACGCGAGCGCCATCGCGTTGCGCGCATCCGCCGTGGCGGACGACAAAAAGATATGTGGCAACTGGTGACGCACCAGCAGCACGGTCAGCCCGCACCAGGCCATGAACCCGCTGGCCAAACCCAGACTGTTCCAGCCGATGCGCCGTGCCGCGCCGTAGTCGCCCGCGCCTACCGCCTGGCTCACCCGGATGCCGGCGGCCTGCGACAAACCCAGCGGCACCATGAACGCCACCGCCGCAATATTCAGCGCGATTTGGTGGGCGTCGAGCACCACCTTGCCCAGCATTCCCATCAGCAGCGTCGCCAAATTAAATACGCCGACCTCGAACAAAATCTGCCCGGCGCTCGGCCCGCCAATCGTCAGCATCCGCCGTAGGCGCTCGCGCGACAACCCAGCCAGCGCGCCCCGCGGCCACTCCGCGCGCAAGTCCGGCGAACGTTGCACGATGCACAAAAGCGCGAACCACGCCGCCAGACGGGACAGCAACGTCGCCAGCCCCGCGCCCGCCGCGCCCATCGCCGGCGCGCCGCAGTGCCCGAAAATCAGAATCCAATTCAGCAGGACGTTCAGCGCCACGCTGGCGCTCAAGACCACGAGCGGCAGCCAAGGCTGGTTCTTCGCCTCGCAATAATTCTTCACCGCCGTGTAGCCCAGCACCGGAATCACCGACCAGCCAATCCCCAGGATGAAGGGCTTCGACGCGGCGATGACCTCCGGCTCGACCCGCGGCATTGCATCGAGCCAGTTTAGCCCGAACTGCAACAACACGCTGCATATAAATCCGTAGGCGATGGCCAGCCCCAGGCCGTGGCGGAGAATCTCGCTCGCCTCTTCGCGCTCGCCTGCAGCGTGGGCCGAGGCCACCAGCACATGCACCGACACGCAAATGCCAAATCCGGCGATCATCGGAATCCAGACAATCAAATTGCCGAACGCCACCGCCGCCAGCGGCGTCACGCCCAGGCGCCCGACCATCGCGGCGTCAATCAAGGGCATCAGCATCTGGCCCAGTTGGCCGATGATCATCGGCACGGCGAGGGCCAGCGTGGGCCGGGCTTCTTTCCACCATGAGCGCATGGGCCAACAAAGCCTAATCGCCCCGGCGGGCCAAGACGGATTTTGTCACGGTTGAGTGAAGGGATTCTGCACCCGCACACCGTCGTAGTCCTGGCCGGAATTGAAATCTTCGCTTAAAACAGTCGCGCAGCCCGCGCGTTTCGCCGCCGCCAAAATCAAGCTGTCCCAATACCGTGTGCCAAAGCGTTTATGCAAGGCCACCGCCGAAAGCACCAAAGGAAAATCGATCAATTCGACAGGTAGCGCGCTGAGTTCCGTCACGACCACTTCCGCTTCCGCCGCCGCCAACAATGCCTTGCGTATTACCGCCACATGAAAGAACTCACCCAGAACCTGCGCGGACAAAACGCCGTTGCCTTGCCGGAAAGCGTCCCTGAGCAAATTCCGCGCCACCGCTTGTTTCGCCGGCGCAGTGTTGTCGTAGGCGTAAATCAAGACATTGGTGTCAAAAAACACCCGTTTAGCGCTCATAAAGATCATCGCGTTGCCAATCGCGCGGGCCAAAATTTCGGCTGAATTTTTTGAATGAATCTTCCAATCGGTCTCCAGCGCGCCGCCGCGCCTCTTCATCCAACGAAGCGACCTGGCTCAGGTAATCGCGCACCATGGCCGAGAGCGTCGTGTTGCGTTCAAGTGCAACACGTCTCACTTTTTTGACAACATCCGGCTCGATGGTGAGGGTTATATTAGCCATATTATGTGCACCACATATTACGTGCGAATGGGCCGAATTCAAGACAATATCCTAACCCGCTTATTTGCAGCGAGATACCACAAGTTTCCCACTCATCGCCTATCCCACGATCCCGCCGCTGGACAGGAAGATGCCTTTGAGGTTCATCTCCAGCGCCTTCGGGTTCGGCGAGACTTCGAGGCCCGTCGCCTTGGTAATTTTGCCGGCCTTGATGAGGGCGTAGAGATCCTTGTTGAAGGACTTTGAGCCGATGTCGCCGCCCGCATCGATGACCGCCGGAATTTTGTCGAAGTTGCCTTCCTGGATGACGGTGCGCCCGAGCAAATCCACGATGAATAACTCCACCACGGGAACGCGCCCGCCGCCTTCCATCGCCGGGACGAGCTTTTGCGTGATGGTCGCCTTCAAGCACCCGGCAATTGTGCGCCGCATGCCGATTTGCTGTTCCGGCGGGAAAAAATCGAACAGGCGCTGCACGGCCTGCTGCGCGTTGGCGGCGTGCAAGGTGGCAAAAACCAAGTGACCCGTCTCGGCGGCGTGGATGGCCGTCTCGAACGTGTGGGCATCGCGCAATTCGCCGATGAGGATGACGTCGGGATCCTGGCGCAAGACGGCCTTGAGACCCAGTTCGAAGGACGGCGTGTCGATGCCCACCTCGCGCTGGTTGATGAGGCTCTTGATGTCCTTATACATATATTCAATCGGGTCCTCCAGCGTGACGATGTGCAAGTCCTGGGTCTGGTTGATGTGGTTGAGCATCGCCGCCAACGTCGAGCTTTTCCCGGAACCGGTGGCACCGCAGACAAGGACGATGCCGTCATTGAGTTCGCAAAGTTTCTTAAGCGCGTCGGCCTCATAGTTCAGTTGCTCGAAGGTCGGCGGCTTGTCCTTGATGTGGCGGAACACGATGCTCGGGGTGTTGCGCTGGTAAAAGGCGTTGACGCGAAACCGCCCGAGGCCCTTGTTCTCCATGCTGTAGCAATAGTCCACCTGGAAATTTTTCTTCCAATCATCCGCAAACTGCGGCGGCACCGTCTCGTTGACAAACTGGAGCACCTGCGCGCCGGCGATGGGTTCCATCTCCACCGGTTCGAGGTCGCCGTGCAGGCGCAAATACGCCGGCTTGTCGGACTTGATGTGAATATCGCTGGCCTTGTTTTCGACCGCCAGTTGCAGCAGACTGTTGAAGATATCGACGGCTTCGGACATGGCGGTAAGTGGATTGATGGTTTGGATATTCTACCGGCGGCGGCCAGTCACCGCCGCGCGCGCTCCAACGGTCAAATCACGCAGCACCCGCTTGAAAAAGGCGAGTTTTTTGTTTCGTAATCCACCTTCCTTCATTTAGATTTCCCGGTTTGATGAAGACAGCCCCATTTTGCGGCGTCCACACGGCCCTCGTCACCCCCCTGCGGGATGGCGCGGTTGATTATGCCAGCCTGGGCCGGCTGATTGATTACCAAATCGCGCAGGGCGTCCAGGGTCTCGTCCCCACCGGCACCACCGGCGAATCGCCGACGCTGGACTACGACGAGCACATCGAGGTTGTTCGCTTCACCGCCGAACGCGCCGCCGGGCGCGTGCCTGTCATGGCCGGGGCGGGGTCGAACAGCACGGCGGAGCAACTCGAACTCGTGCGCCGCGCGCTCGACGCCGGAGCCACCGCCCTTTTGCTCGTCGCCCCCTATTACAACAAGCCCAGCCAGGAAGGCGTCTTCCGCCATTTCGCCGCCGCCGCCAAAATTTCCGACAAACCCATCGTCCTTTACTCGATCCCCGGACGCTGCGTCATTGAAATCGCCATCCCCACCGTCAAGCGCCTGCGCCGCGAATTTCCCAACATCATCGGCCTGAAGGATTCCGGCGCGACCACCGACCGCATCACCGAACTGCGCCGCGAACTCGACCCGGACTTTGTCATCCTCTCCGGCGACGACTCGCTGACCCTGCCCATGATGGCGTGTGGCGCGGATGGCGTGATCAGCGTGGCCTCGAACCTCGCCGTCAAACCCATCGTCGAAATGGTCCGCCGCGCCCAGGCCGGCGACCTCGCCGAGGCGTCAAAACTCCACCGGCAATACTACCCGCTCTTCAAAAACATCTTCACCGAACCCAGCCCCGCGCCCATCAAATATGCCCTGCATCGCGCGGGCCTCATCGCCGCGCCCGACGTGCGCGCGCCACTCTGTGAAGTGACCGACGCCGCGGCCAAGCTCCTCGACGCGACGCTGAAGGAATTGAAATTGGTTTGAAAGTTACCGCACTTCTTCGCCGGTTGGTGTTTGATCGGTGGTCAAAAATGTTTTGATAAGCTCCCCTTCACCGCAAACACTCATGGAGGGAAAACGCTTATACCACCGGCCAATGGGCACATCGGGCTGGGTATCAAGCCAGCGAGCCAGCAACTCAAGGTCGCCATAAGCGATGCTCCGCCGGCGAACGCGATCAAGCAAATGCTCGAACAGCGCCGGGGGCAAACTCTGGCGGCGCACCTTAGGCACGTGGCTTCCCACCGTAAAAACCGTCTGTTATATTCTGTTTGAGCGCAGCCGCCTCCCGGTCATCCGCACAGCCCGAGAGCTTTTTGGCCAAAGCCCCCAGCTCGGGCGGGCTGAGCGGCCCCGCCTCATCCAATTTGCGCGTAAAACGTATGACCTCGCGCTGCTCTAGGGGTGGCAGTGCCGCAATCTCCCCGATAATTTCACTGACCTTCATGGTGCGACTGTAACAGCGAGGCCGGCATCCGTCAAGTGCGCGCAGTCCCCGCATTGATTCGGAAAAATACCGCGCCTGCATTGACTCGAGCACCGTTTCCCGCAAGAAACCTTTTGCGTATGGCGCAGACCATCCTGATCACCAATGACGATGGCATTGAATCGCATTTTTTGCGCGTGCTGGTTGAGGCGTTGCAAAAGGCGGGCTACGAGACGCGCGTCGCCGCGCCGCTGGGCGAGCAGAGTTGGATTTCCCGCGCGCTGAGCCGCCGCCGCGATGTCGCCCTCGCGGAATTTTCCGGCTTCGGCTGCCCGGCGTGGTCGCTCGACGGCACGCCGACCGATTGCGTCAACATCGCCCTCGGGCATCTGCTCCCCGCGCCGCCCGCGGCCGTGGTGAGCGGCATCAATCTTTCGACCAATGTCGGCCTGCCGCACATCCTCGCCTCCGGCACGATCGCCGGCGCGCTCGAAGGCGCGCTGTGGGGCCTGCCCGCGCTGGCGTTTTCCATGGAATTGCCCACTGCGCGCCTCGCGGAAATCCGCCTGAAAAGCGGCAATGTCGGCGGCGCGCTCGAGGAATCGCTGCGCTGCGCCGCCGCCCGCGCAGCGGAGTTCGTGCGCGTCCGCCTCGAACAAACCCACCCCGACCCCGCGCCGACCGTCCACAACATTAATTTTCCCACCGTAACCACGCCCGTCACGCCCGTCACGCGCACGCGCCCGGCCAAGTTGCAACTCGGCACCCTGTTCATGCGCGAAAGCCCCGCGAATTTCACCTTCCGCTATCAGGACGCGACCACGGACGACCCCGCGGCGGACGCCGACCATGCCGCCGTGGCGCGCGGCTGCATCAGCCACAGCGTTTTGGATTATGGACTCCTCGGGGCGTGAAATGAAAATCTGCCTGCTTCAGGCGAATTGCCGAATTGCACGATTGCATCATTGCTAAATAAACCACCGAGACCCTCAACAATCGAAAAATTCACCATCGAATTTTGAAACATTGAGCCTGCGGCCGCCCCGCCCAATCATTTCGGATACACCCACGTCGCCTCCGATGCGCCCAGCGTCGTCAGTTGTTTGATTTTTTCCGTTACGGTATCGAGGATATAAAGTTGATCCGTGTGGCCGAGCCGGTGCGAATAAATCAAATGCCGGCCGTCATTCAGCCAGCAGGGGTCGGATCCTTCGGCGCCCGCAAAAACCTTCGTCTGCCGTTTTTGCAAATCGTAAACCGCGATGAAAAACTGGGAGCCTTCCTCCTCCATGAAGGCGAGCTGGTTCGCATCGCGCGGGTTCCACGCCGGATCCGCGCAGTAGGACTTGCCCGTCGATAACGAGGATGGCAGCGCCCGCGCCGGGCCGGTTGAGGATATTTCATACAGCAACGGCGAGCCGCGCGGGTCGGCGCCAAACACGATCTTTTGCCCGTCGGGCGACCACGTCGGCGTGAATTTGCTCGATTTCGCGTCGCGCGTCAGCCGCGTGGGGTTTTTGCCCGACGCATCCGCGACAAACACTTCCGTGCTGCCCTCCGTGGTGGAAAGAATCATCGCGACGCGCGAGCCGTCCGGGCTGAAGGTGCCGCCGGTGTTCGTGCCCTCGTAGGCGGCGAGCGTGGTGCGCAGGTGGGTCGTCAGATTATATAATACAATGTCGGGAAAGCCCGTGCGGTAATAACCCGTGTAGAGCAGCTTTGTGCCATCGGGCGAAAAACGCGGAACCGAGGAGGTCGAGCGGTCGGCCGTCAGTTGGGTGACCTTCTGGCCCAAAATATCGCTGAGGTAAATTTCGCGGTATTTGGTGCGCTCGCTCACAAAGGCCAGCTTGCCCGCGAAAAATCCGGGCTTTTGCGTCAGCTTTTCCACCACCGCGTCCCCCGCGCGATATGCCGCCTCGACCGTCGTCGCGCCACTGGAGTCGGCTTGAAAAATCGTCCCGCCCCCGGCTTTCGATTCCACCGACACCGCGACCTGCCCGGCAGCCCCCGGCTCAAAACGCACCACGTATTGCACCGGCACCGCCGCCGAGAAATCAAAGGCGCCATGCAGTGAAAAAGCCCGCTGCATCACCAGCGCAATCTCGGGTGAGCTGGAAACCACCGAGAGGTTGATGCGCTTGATGGCGCTCTCATACAGCACCGGGATGCTGCTGCCCGCCGCGGGCGCCGGGGCGGGCGCGGCCCCGACCGCCACCGCCGCCATCAAGCCCAGACTCACCAGTGACAATGATATCCTTTTAACAGAAAACATCCGGTGAATTTACCATGCCCAGGCGACGAAGCAAAACTTTCCTTTGTTCGCGCAAAAAAATATCGCCCGCCCGCTTTCTCCATCGCGCACTCCGCACTTCCCATTTTGCTTCGCTTGCTCCATGCTTGGCCTCTTCACTTATGAACCCTGAACTCGAAGAAGGCGCAGCCTTGCGGCTCGATTTCACCAAGTTGAAATCGGTCGCCGCCTGCGGCCAGGACCTCGTCCCCGCCGTGGCGCAAGACCACGCCACGGGGGAGGTGCTCATTGTCGGCTACGTCAACCAACTGGCGCTCGACACCGCGCTGCGCGAACGCAAGGCGACCTTCTGGAGCACCAGCCGCAATGAACTTTGGATCAAAGGCAAAACCTCCGGCGATTTTTTGGAACTCATCGAGGTGCGCGTGAACTGCGAACAAAACAGCCTGCTCTACCGCGTGTGCCCCGCCGGCCAGGGTGCCTGCCACACCAAGGGCAAAAACGGCCGGCCTCGCGCGGGCTGTTATTACCGCCGTTTAAGCGCGGACGGCCATCATCTCGAATTTATATCCGGCAAGGAGTAAGCGGGCGCATGGCGCATTGGTCGTCCATCCACCACCCCCGGCCTCACAATTGTGCTTGAATCGTTCAGAAAAAACTGAATGATGTGCACTCCAGCCATGCCGTCGAAGATATATCTCCTTGTTGTCCAGCAAGCTTCGCATGAATAGCAACACCCAGCCCTCTCCGTCAGCCAAGCTTTCGCCCTGGGATGAGGCGTTGATAGATTTTTTTATGCAAGTGGCTCAATTCTTGGGACTTCCGAAATCCGTCGGCCAAATTTTCGGCCTCCTCTACGCCTCGGAGCACCCCCTCACCCTGGATGACATAGCCGACCGTTTGCAAATCAGCCGCGGCTCGGTCAGCACCGGTTTGAATTATCTGCGGCGCTTCGATGCCGTGCGCACCGCGTTTGTCGTGGGCGACCGGCGCGAATTTTATCAAGTCGAGACGGACACGCAACGCATCGCGCAAGGCTTCCTCGCTGATCAAGTGGACCCGGATGTCCAATCCTGGGGCGAGCGCCTGCGCTTCGGTCGCGGGATGCTCAAACTCGGCGGCTCGTTCGCCGCGCCCAACCCCAAGTTCGCCGCCGAGCGGCTGGATTTGCTCGAACGCTGGCACACCGACATCGCCGGCGCAGTGGCGCTCATGCACCAACATTTTCGCCGTCGGTCGCCCGACGGCCCAAGCCCATCGGGTGAATCCCACCCCCGCCAGTAACCGGGCGGCCCCGCGCCATCCCGGAGTCCACGATTGTCTTCCCGCACGCGCGGGTGCGGGCAAGGGCGGCAGCGTGGAATATTATTTTTTCCTTACCTGCCCGCCATGCTGAAAGAACTCACCGCCCCCGGCGGCCTGCGCTGGCAGCTCAAATCCTGGGCGCGTTATCGCGACATCGTCTGGTATCGCACCCTCGCCGGACTGAAGTCCGAGGCGCGGCGCAATTACCTTGGCTATGTCTGGTTCCTGCTCGAACCCGCCATCACCACGGCGACGATGTATCTGGTGTATGTGTTGATTTTCCAGAGCGGCGGCCCCGCGCGCGTGGCGATGCTGCTCGTGGGCACCATCGTTTGGCAGTGGTTTGAAAGCTCCGTCATGCAGGGCATGCAGGGCATCCGCGGCAAACTGCACATCATGCTCCACTTCACGCTGCCCAAATACATTTTCCCCCTCGTCGGCATTTTCACCAACACTTGGAAATTCCTTTGCGTTTTTGTGGTGCTGCTCGGCGCGTGCGCGCTCTGCGGCTTTCCCCCCACCGCCGCACTTTCGTATCTCCCCTTGGTGCTGGCGGCGCAGCTGATTTTCATCATCGGGCTGACGCTGCCGCTGGCCATCGCCGTGGCCTATATGAACGACGTGACCACCGTCACCAGCGCGATCTTCCGCCTCCTGATGTTTCTTTCCGGCGTGTTTTTCTCCGCCAGCCAGGTGCCCGACGCCGCCCGCTTTTATTTTTACCTCAACCCCATGGCGGGAATCATCGAAGCCTACCGCTCCGTCATGCTGGAGCACGCCGCCCCCAACCTTTACGCCCTCCTTTACGCCATCCTCTGCGGTCTCATCCTCGGCCTGATTGGCCTGTTTTGGTGTGCCTACGTGGACGGCAAAATCCTCAAACGCGTCAATGGCTAACCCTCCCCCCGCCCCCCTGCTCTCGGTCCGGCACGTCGGCCTGTGCTACCGCTACCAGAAATCTGTGTTTGCGCGGCACAAGTCGCGCATCATGGCGCTGCACGACGTCACCTTCGATTTGTTCGAGGGCGAGAAACTCGGCATCATTGGCCGCAACGGCAGCGGCAAAAGCACGTTGATGAAAATCCTCGCAAAAATTTTTGAGCCGGACGGCGGCGCAGTCGTGTATTCCCGCCCGTTGCACGTTCAACTGCTCTCCCTGGGTGTCGGCTTCGAAGGCTCACTCAGCGGGCGGGAGAACGCCGTGCTCAACGGCATGCTCCTCGGCAAAAGCCGTCGGCACATGCTCAGCCGCCTCGACAAAATCAAGGACTTCTCCGAGCTGGGCGAGTTTTTCGATCTGCCCGTCGCCACCTACTCGACCGGCATGGGCGCGCGCCTCGGCTTTGCCGTCGCCATGGAAACCGAGCCGGACGTGCTGCTGATAGACGAAATCCTCGGCGTGGGCGACGCCCGTTTCGCCGCCAAATCCCAGGCGGCTTTGCAGGAAAAATTCGGCGGCAAACACACTGTCATCCTCATTTCGCACGACGCCGCCACCATCAAAAAAATGTGCACCCGCGCGGTGTGGATCGAGAGCGGCCGCACTGTCATGGAAGGCGATGTGGGCACCGTCGCCGACGCCTATACCAAGGCCGTCCAGGCCGATGATGTGCGGGCCGTGCACGAACTGCGGGCCGATTGAACGCGGAGATTATTTTTGCCGAAGCCAGGACCGCGCTCGTGAAAATTCTCCTTGTCACCAACAAATTCCCTCCGAACGCCCACGGCGGCTGGGAAATCAGCGCCGGGGTGATTGCGAAAATCCTGGTTGGCCTCGGCCACCAAGTGGTGGTCGCCACGTCAAAACACCGTCTCGGCCCCTGGCAGGATCTGCCGGAAGTAAAAGTGGTTTTTACCTTCAGCCCGCTGCCTTGGCATGACGAAGGGGAAATATCCCGGGCGCTGCGCTCCGCCCGCCGACGCCCTCGGCTCTTTCAGGCCATGACCGGCAGCGTGCCCGAACACGACACCGCGCTCGCCCGCCTGATTGCCGCCGAACGGCCGGAACTTATCCTGGTGGAAGGGTTCACCCGCATCGGCCCCCTCGGCATCATGCACACCTGCCTGAGTTCGGGCGTGCCCACGCTGTTTCATTTCCAGGATCAATTGGACCCGGAAATACACAACTATGCGACCCGGGAACGGGAACTGGAAATTTTTCGGCAAATCAAAACCCAGGCGTGTGCCATTTTTATCTCCCAGCTCTGCGCGAAATACAGCCGCCTCGTTGGAACTTACGCCGTCAGCATCGTCGAGCCCAGCTACGGCCCGGCGGCTTTTTCACCCGCTCCGGCTTTTCACGCGTATGCGCCGGATCAGGTGCTGCGCGCATTCCACGCCGGCACGCTCTGCCCCGACAAGGGAACCGGCATCGCGGTGGAAGGATTTGTCGAGGCGGAGCGCCAATTTCCTGGGCGGATGCGCCTGCAACTCATCGGCCACGGCGCGAAAGAGTATGTTAAAAAATTGTTGCGCCCCGGCGTGGAAGCGCCCGGGGCCATGGATCGCGCCAACCTGCTCGAGGTGATGACGAATTGCCATGTCGCCGTGCTGCCCTTGCGCGCCGACGAACCCATGGGGCTGGTCTCGGTGGAAGCCGTGCGCGCCGGCTGCGTGTCTCTCATCGGCGCGAACGCCGGCTCCAAGGATGTCACCCGCCCCTTCCACAATTATATCCCCTTGTATTCGCGCACGTCATCTGAAGTCGCCCGCTGGCTGGAAAAAATCATGCGGGCACCGCAGGATTTCCGCGCGCTCGCCGCCCACGCCTGGCAAGGCGACGGCATCCCCACCCCCGAACCCTTCACGCGGAAATTACTCGAGCATCGAAACCACATTCCCGCGCCCGACCCTGCCGTGCTCGGCCAGATTCGCACGCAGCTTGACGCCCTTGCCCTTGCCCCCATTGACCGCCCCTCAACCCTTTTTCATTTTTGAACAGCTGGATGAAAGCCTTCACCCAAATTATCATCTTTAGCAAGGACCGCCCGGCCCAGCTGGAACTGTTGCTGCGCTCCCTGCGCCTCGCGCTGCTGGACCCCGAATCCGCCCGCGTCACCGTGCTCTATAAAGCGGAGGCGGCCCTGGAAGCCGCCTACCTCGACCTGGCGCGGCAACATGAGCGTCATCGCTTTGTCAATGAAACCCACTGCCCGTCGTTTCAAGCCGCGCTGCTGGGTGCGCTCGACCCCGCCACCTCATGCCTGGCATTTCTCGTGGACGACCAAGTCTTTTTGCGGCCCTTCCGACTCCGGGATATTCTGGAGCGCTTTGCCGCCGCCGGGAACGCCTGCGCCACCATTTCGCTGCGGATGCATCCCGGCATTCGTTTTTCCTATTGTTTCCGCACCGTCAGTCCGTCCCGGACACTCGACCGCGATTCCCTGAAATTCAACTGGGCCGACGAGCCGAACAACTCCGACTGGTCGTTCGTCATGGCGGTCGACGGCAATCTGTATCGCATGGAGGATCTGCTGCCCATCCTGTCCGGCACGGTTTACCATAATCCGTGCTTTTTGGAGGAGCAGTTGGTGAAAAATTGCCCGTTCGGGGCAGATACTTTCTGCCTCTGCCAGCCCGCACCTCTCGTGGTCACCGTGCCAATTAACCGAACCCAGGACACGCATTTACACCGCTACGCCGCCCTCACCGACCTGGCCAATCTGAATCAGGCGTATTTGCAAGGCTCCCGCATCGCCCTGCTGCCTTTTTGGGAAACCACCGGCAGCATGGTCCATCGCGAACAGGCTCCGCTCCTCCTCGCACCGCCGACCACTCCGGCTGGCGGACCGGAAATCATCGTGGATGGCAACCAATCGCCGCCCGAATTGATGCGTGCGCTGGAGTCCTACGCGCTCCAACAACCGTGCCCCCTTGTCCGCGTGATGAACGCCCGCACGCCCGATGGCATCTGGCTGGCGCAAACGTATGGCTGCCAGCCGGACGACACCCAGCCGGGCGCGCCCGCGTCGCCCACTCCCGCGGAGCTGGCAGACTGGCGCCGGCGCGACACCTCATGGGAAATCGAACTGCTCGCGGCGGAATTGCGCGCGGTCGCCGAGCACCAATTCCCGTTGTCCGCCAAGACCTGGCGAAACCTGCGGCCCGTTTTGCCCCCGCTCACGCCCGGGCTTACCTGTCCGCCCACGTCGGGCCAGTTCCTCCTGCGCCAGTTTGCCGCCACGCCGAAGCGGCTCCAGCATCGGGCCTTTTTATATTCACGCCAAATCGCCTACTCCATTTTGTCCAACTTCGCCTGGTATTTTTGCCAGCCATTCAAGGGCGGCGGGCGGGACAAACTCGTCACCCTCTTTGCCGGTCATTCGGCGACCCTCGAGGAATTGCATGGCGCGCACCCGCCCAAGACGCCTTGGAAAAAGAAACGGGTTTAGCTTTCGTTTTTGCCCGGCTGATGGTAAAGGCAAAACTCAGATTTTTTCCACGGTCAACCCCCGCAAGGTCAGTTTCATCCCGCCGGTTTTCCACAACCGAAACTCGCTGATCTCCTGCGGCCCGGGGTAGTCAAAATTCAATTGGAGGGAGAAAGTGGCCGGCCCGTTTTTCATCGCGCGCCCGGCAATTTCCCGGCGATCCAATAATTGGCGGCCATACCGGATCGTCCCGTCCGCCGCCACCAAATCGCCGTCGCCCGCATCCGTGGCGGACAGGACAAACGTGACTCGATAGCGCCCCGCCGGCAAGTGGATGTATGGCCCAAACACAATGCACTTCGCCTCGGCATATTTCTGCTCATCCACCATGCTCCCGTCCCCGTTCACCCGGACGCCCATGGTGGAAAATTGCCGCCGCAGCTTGAGTAAATCGAGCGGAAATTTGACCAGGTCCGGCCGATCCAAATCCAATTCCGGACGATCCAACTGGCCGTGAATATCATGGTCCCAGATGAATACGTGGTAGGGGCCGACGTTGGCGGTTTCCACCGGCGGGCCAAAGGTGCTGAGGGCCTGCGCCTCTAAATTTGGCTCCAATTCGTTGGGATTATACACAAAAAAATTGGCCGGCGCGTCATACCACGAGTCCTTGCTCAGCCAATGGAACGGCGAAACCCTGCCGTAGGCGCCCATCTGCAGCCCGCTCACTTTCACTTTTTTTTCGCTCAACACGGTGATGATGCTGGACTGCCAATACCCGCCGAAACCGGAGCGCAACCCCTTGGCCTGCAAAAAATCCGCCAATTGAATTTCCGTGGCGTTGGGCTGCCCGCGGGACAATTCCACAATCCCCGGAATCAACCAAGCCAGCGCGGCGAAAAACACCGCCGGCACCGCGCGCCGCCCCCACGGCCCTGCGGCCCGCCAGCGCGCCGACATCCCCGGCCCGCCGCGGCGAACCACCAAAATCGAGGCGTAGACCACTGCGGGGATCAAATACCGGCAAGTTGAAATGGCCACCCCTTCGCCCGGCATCGTGCTAAAAATATATGCCGCGCTGTCCAGGCCAATACCGGCCAGCAAAACGCCGTTAATAAAAAGCTCCCCGGGCTGGTCGGCGGATTTTCCGGCCAGCAACCACTTCCCCGTCCAGCCCATGGCCAGCACCGCGGCGAACAAACGCAAACCAAGCAAGGCCCCGGCCAGCACCGTCACGATGCTCCCGCCCGCCCCCAACGAATCCCGGTCGCCCGCCCCCAGCAAAATCCACCAGCCCATGACATATTTGTAGAGATTGTTTTTAATGGTGTCGAAACCCGCCAGATATTTCCAGAACGGATCGAAATCTACAATGTGGAAGCCCTGCGCCTGCAACAGGAGCACAAATAATTTGGCCGCCACCAACGCCAGACCGCTAACCACCACCAGCTTGACCAATTGGCGCCACCGCCCGCACCGCGCCGCCACCAGCAACCCCGCCATCACTATCGGCAGCAGCCCGATGTATTTGTAGAACGGATCACCCGCCAAAGCCATAAACGACAATACTCCATAACCCAGCCACGCCGCCCACTGTCGCTTTTTGCCGCTTCCGTCAAATAGCGCCGCCGCCAGTGAAAAACAAAACAGGCAGATCGCCAGCGTGGTCACATGGCCGCCGATGACCACAAACCAATATTTCGTCATCTTGGTCAAAACGCCCAGAAACAAGAACAGCACCCCGCCGCCGATCCACCACGCGCACCCCGGCGCCTTGCTCAAGCGCATCGCGCCGGCCATCAGGCAGCCGTAATTGATCAGGGATTGGACCAGCAGCACGACGGGGCCGCAGCCCCATAAACTCACGCACACCACGCTCAGCGCGATGTCCAGCGTGTAAAAATTATCCGGCGCGCCCGTCCAACCCGACAAGGCCCAATTGCCCCGCAATATTTCATCCGCCTGCAAAATCGGCGTGACGCTGTCCGAGTCTTGGACAAATGTGCCCCTTAACACCAGCACCGCCGCCGCCGCCCAAAACAACACCAACCCCGCCCAAAGCGCCCAGTCCCACTTCCGCCCAGGATCCACATCAGTCGCTTCGCTCATGGAAAAAACTCGCTCGGTTGCGTGAGCGACCAAACTGGCCGAGGCCCGGCGCGAAGCAAGATAAAACCGTCGGCCGCCCGAGCAGTCGCTGGATTATAAAACAATCGAATCCGCACCAACGCTTTTACCCAACCTCTTATGATCGAAGCGGAATATTTGGCCGAACTTAAACGGCGCCGGGCGATTACCCAGTCGTTCACCTGGAAAATCGCGCTGCCGTTTTGGAAGCTTGAACGGTGCATCAAAGAACAGTTGGCCGCCGCGGACGGCCGCCCGGCCACCCAGCCCGGACCGTCCGGCCGGTTGGCCCGCCTGTGCTGCCAACCCCTGATTCTGCTGATTCGACTCTGGAATTTTATTATCAGGCGATCCGTCCGTTATTCACTGGAGGACTTGCCTCCGCGCACCGCGGAAGTGTTGGAGGATTTGCAGCGTGAACGCGCCCGGCGCCAGAACCGCGCAGCGTCCGCAGCCCACGCCACCCGCTAATTTTTTATGCGCCTCGTCATTGATCTGCAAACCTGCCAGGGCAGCAGCCGATTGCGCGGCATTGGCCGCTATTCGCTCTCGCTGGCCAAGGCCATGGCTGGCCAGGCCAGGTTGCACGAAGTGTGGCTGCTCCTGAACCAACTCACCCCCGGAAGCGAAGAAACCATTCGCGAACAGTTCGAAGGCTTGTTGCCGCGCGAGCACATCGTCGTCTGCCACCTGCCTTCCGGCCAGGATAGCGACACGCTGACGCACACCTGGCTGGTCCGGGCGGAGGAACGCATCCGCCAAGTGTTTTTGGAACAGCTCCATCCGGATGTCGTGCACATCGCCAGCCTCTTCGAGGACGTCCATGCGCACTCCCATATTGACGCCGATTCCCCGTTCCCCAGCGCCGTCACGCTCTTTGACCTCATCCCGCTGCTGCGACCCGCATCCTATCTGGCCGAACCGCGCCGCAAGGCTTGGTATGAACGCAAGATCGAGTCCCTCCTCCGCGCCCAGCTCCTGCTCGCCATCTCCGCGCACACGCGCCAGGAGGCCATCGCCGCCCTGCACCTACCCGAATCGCGCGTGGTGAATATCTCCTCGGCGGCGGATCCGCATTTTCGTCCCGTGACCTATGCGGCGGATTGCACCGCCGTGTTGCTGCAAAAATATGGTCTCACGCGTCCTTTTATCATGTATACCGGCGGCATTGACGCGCGGAAAAACATCCAGGGTCTCTTGCGCGCCTATGCCGCGCTGCCGGAATCGCTGCGCCGCCGGCACCAGCTCGCCATTGTTTGCGCCGTGAAGCCGCAACAAAAAACCAATCTCGAACACGCCGCCGCCGGCCTGGGGCTGCGCCCGGGCGAAGTCGTTTTCACCGGCTATGTCGCCGAGGAGGACTTGGTCGCCCTTTACAATCTCTGCGCCTTGTTTGTCTTTCCCTCGCTGCATGAGGGCTTCGGCCTGCCCATCCTCGAAGCCATGGCCTGCGGCGCGCCGGTGATTGGTGCCGATGCCTCCAGCCTGCCCGAAGTCATCGGCCGCGCGGATGCGCTGTTCGATCCCCTGCGTCCGGACTCCATCATGGAAAAAATGCGCCAGGCCCTGACCGACGAGTCCTTCCGCCAATCCCTGCGCGAATACGCGCCCATCCAGGCGGCAAAATTTTCCTGGGCCGAATCCGCCCGCCGGGCCTGGGCGGCATTGGAGGATTTGCATGATCGACAAAAGCCCACCCGCCCAACTCAGGTCACCGTTCACGGGACCCGCCCAACCCTGGCCTTTGTTTCGCCCCTGCCGCCCGAAAAAACCGGCATCGCCGATTACAGCGCCGTGCTGCTCCCCGCGCTGGCCGAGCATTACGACATCGATTTGATCGTAAACCAAGCCGCCGTCGCCCATCCGGTCCTCGACGGCCGGTTTCGGGTTCGTTCGCTCGAATGGTTCGGGCAAAATGCGCACACCTTTGAGCGCATTCTCTATCAGTTCGGGAATTCGCCCTTCCATTATCCCATGTTCGATCTGTTGCGGGCGCATCCGGGCACGGTGGTCCTGCACGATTTTTATCTCGGCCGCGTCATCCAATGGATGGAGGACAACCAGGGCCGCACCGGCTATTTTGCGCGGCAACTGTGCTATTCCCACGGCGAGGAAGCGCCCGCGTTCGCGAAGGAATATCGCACTGGCGAGCCGGCGGAGGACTATCCCTGCAACAAGGCCGTGCTGGATCAGGCCGCGGGCCTCATCGTGCATTCCGCGCAGGCCCGGACTCTCGCGCAAAACTGGTATGGCGCGGAAATCACGGAGGAGTTTTCCATTATCCCCCAGCTCAACACCATGCCGGCCGCCGCCGACCACGTCGCCAGCCGGGCCAAACTCGGGCTGGCCGCGACCGATTTTGTAGTGGCCTGCTTTGGCTTCATCTCACCCAGCAAGGACAACCTCCGCTTGCTGTCGGCCTGGTTATCTTCCGCCCTGACGAAAGACCAATCCTGCCGATTGGTCTTCGTCGGCGAAAACCATGCCGGCAAATATGGCCAGAAAATACTCGAGGCCATCAAACGCGCCAACCTCGGCGACCGCATCCGCCTCACCGGCTACACCTCGGCGGATGACTTTGCCGCGTGGCTGGCGGCGGCGGACGTGGCGGTGCAATTGCGCCGAGCCTCGCGCGGCGAAACTTCGAGCTGCGTGCTCAACTGTCTCGCGCAAGGCCTCCCGCTCATCGTCAATGCGCAAGGCTCGATGGCCGAATTGCCGCACGACGCCGTGTGGATGCTGCCCGAGAACTATGAAGCTTCGCAGTTGGTGAATGCCCTGGAGACCTTGCGCGCGGATGCCGGCCGACGCGCCCACCTCGGGGCGGCCGCGCAGACGCACATGCGGAAAAACCACTCGCCGACCGAAGTCGCGCGGCAATACCGGGAGGCCATCGAGCGCGCCGTGGCCTCTTCCCGGCAGGCGGCGTATCGCCGCTTGATTCGCCAGGTGGCGGCGATTGACGGCAACCCGGACGAAGCGGACCTAATCGCGGTGGCGGCCAGCATCGCCGCGAACCACCCGCACCGCGGCGTCTGCCGCGCGGCGGAAGACGCCGAGGGTTAAGGATGCCGCGTTTACTTAAGTTCCAGGCCGGAGGCGTGTCCAAATTTCGCCGCGGCCGCTCCCCGTTCGCCTCACTCCCCCTTGCACGGTTTGAACCACAGTGCGGCGAGCGTGGGCATCACGAGCAGGTTGAGCGCCGTCGAGGTGATGAGACCGCCGAGGATGACGACCGCCATCGGGCCTTCGATTTCACGCCCGGCCTCGCCGCTGCCCATCGCCAGCGGCAACAACCCGAGCGCCGTGACCAGCGCCGTCATCAGAATCGGATTCAGCCGCTCGCTCGCGCCGCGGATGACCGTCGCCGCGTTCCACGGCTGGCCCTCGACGCTCACCAGGTGCTCGTAGTGCGAAAGCAGCATGATGGTGTTGCGCGTGGTGATGCCGAAGAGCGTCACAAACCCCACCCACGAACCCATCGACAGGCCGCTCAGGCCGCCGGCGTGGAGCAACGTTTGCAGTTTTGTCATCAAAACATAGAGCGCGTGCAGGTGCGTTTGCGCGGCGTCCGGCTCGGCGAGTGTGCTCGTGAGGTAGGCCGCAAACACTCCGCCAACCAGTGCGAAGGGCAAATTAATCAGCACGAGCGACAAATTCCGCCAGTTGCCCAGCACAATGTAGAGCAGCATCAAAATGCCGATGAGCGCGATGCCGACATGCAGCAGCAACTCATTGCGCGCCGCCGCCGCCGCCTGCGCCTCGCCCGCGTATTCCAAATACACGCCCTTGGGCAGCGTGACTTTCGCGGCGATTTGTTTCTGCGCCTCCGCGACAAAGGACGCCACGTCGCGGTCGCCCGGTGAACATGTGACCGTCTGCAAGCGGCGCGCGCCGTTGTGCAAAATATCATAGCGCCCGCTGCCCAGCTCGACATCCGCGACTTCGCGCAGCGGCACCAGCAACCCCGCCGGGTTGCGCAATTGCAACGCGCCCACCCCCGCCGGGTCGCGGCGGCTGTCCTCGTCGAGAATCACCGCCACGTCGGAAATCTGGCCCGCGTCGTAAACCTGCGCCACCACCGTGCCCTCATAGGCGCTCTGCACTGCCTGCAACACTTCAACCGGGCGAAAGCCCAGCTCGGTCAGCCGTTCGCCCTTCAAGCGCACTTTTATCACCGGTGAACCCGGCGGCGCGGACACCGCGGCGTCGTCCGAGCCGAGCTTCGTCAGCATGTCCACGATTTCATTCGCCTTGTTGTCCAGTTCGTCGAGGTCGTCGCCGTAAATGTTGATGACGACCGGCTGCGTCTCGCCGCCGATGGTCTCGCCGATGCGGTCGCCCAAAAAGGTTTTAATCTCGTAGTTGATGCCGGGAATTTTCTTGAGCGCGTCGTCAATGTCGGTCGCCACCCTGGCTTCGTCCTTCGCGGGAATCGGCGGGAACTCCGGCGGGTGCTTCAGCTCGACGTGGAATTCGCACTGGTTGGGCCCCCACGTGTCCTCGCCGCGCTCGGCGCGCCCGGCCTGCTGCTCCACCGTCGCCACCAGCGGCATCTTGAGCAGCGCAGTGGAAATCTCCTTGCCGATGCGCACCATCTCCGGCAGCGACGTGCCCGGCGCGGCCTTCACGCCGATGACAAAGTGCCCTTCGCGAAAATCCGGCAGCAACTCGCCGCCGACCAGAAACGGCAGCGGCGCGAGCGCGGCGAGGCAAATCAACAGCACCACGCCGATGATCATCGCCGGATGTTTGGCGACGCGCTCGAGGAACGCGGTGTAGATGCGACGCAGGAACCGTTGCAGCGGCGGCGCCTCGGCCATGTCGATGTGCTTGGCAAAAAACAGATAGGTCATCGCGGGCGTCACCGTCAGCGCCACCGCGAGCGAGGCCATGATGGCGAGGATGTAACTGAGCGCCAGCGGCGCGAAAAAGCTGCCCGACAGCCCGCTCAGCGTCAGCACGGGCACAAATACAATCGCCACGATGAACGTCGCGTACACCACCGCGCTGCGCACTTCCATCGAGGCCTGGAGCACCACTTCGCGAATCGGGCGCGGCGCGGGCAGGCGCTGGTTCTCGCGCAGGCGGCGCAGAATATTTTCCACGTCGATGATGGCGTCATCCACCACCGCGCCGATGGCGATGGCCAGGCCGCCCAACGTGATGGTGTTCAAATTCACGCCCGTGCGATCCATGATCAGCACAGCGGTCAGCAACGACAGCGGAATCGCCGTCAGCGAAACCAGCGCCGTGCGCACGTGCCCGAGGAACAGGAATAGCACCACCGCCACCAGCACCGCGCCGAATATCAGCGAGTGCCGGATGTTTTCGAGCGACACTTCGATGAACGTCGCCGGCCGGTGCAGTTTGTCGTAGAGCTTGATGCCGGCGCGGTCGAACACCGGCCGCATGTCCGCCAGCGCCTGCGCCAGCCCGTCCGTGACATCCTTCGTGTTCGACCCGTATTGGTTCGTCATCGTCAGCAAGACGCCCGGGCCGCCCTGGATGAGGGCATCGCCAAATTTCGGCTCCGCGCCCTCGGCCACCGTCGCCACTTCCTTCAGCCGCACTGGCACGCCCTGGGCATTCGTGGAGATGACGACATTTTCCAGTTCCGCCGCCGTGAGCGCTGGCGATTCCGTCTGGATGACCATGCGCTGGTTGTCGTTCTCGATAAAGCCCGCGCCCATGACGCCGGTGGACAGGCGCGCCGCCGTGAGCACGTCGTCCAGGCCGAGGCGGTAGGTCGCGAGCAAATCCGGATGAACCTGGATTTGCCACTGGCGCACTTCGCCGCCGAAAATCTTGCAGTCCGCCACGCCGGGCACGGACAACAGTCGCGGGCGGAGCGTCCACGTCGCAAACGAGCGCAGCTCCATCGGCGTGAGCTTGTCGCTCACCAGGCCGATTTTCAGCAAGTCCATCGTCGGCGAGGTCAGCGGTGACATCGTCGGCGCCATCACCCCGGCGGGCAGGAGGCTCGCCGCGCCGTTCATCTTTTCCGTCAACAATTGCCGTGCGGGCAGAATCGGCGTCCCTTCCTCAAACATAATCGTGATGACGGACAAGCCTTGGATGGACTCGGAGCGCAGCGATTTCTGATGGCCCAGGCCGTTCAGTTGGTTTTCGAGCGGGCGCGTCACCAGCGTTTCGACCTGCTCCGCCGACAGGCCCGGCGCCTCGGCCTGGATCGTGACCTGCGGCGGCACGAAATCCGGAAACACATCGAGCTTCGCCTGCGACGCGTCATACAAGCCATACGCCATGACCAGGCAGGCCAAAATGACCACCGTGCCGCGGAAGCGGAGCGAAAACTGGACAAGGGCTTGCAGCATCGGTGGAAAATATAAAGGGCGGTGAAAGAAACGGGCGGAATTGGGCGCGGCGCAACTACGGGCCGCCGGTCGCGGCCTTGAGTTCCTCGGACAACAATTGCTGCGCGCCGTTGATGACGATGTGGTCCTGCGCGGTGACGCCATTGGTGATAAACACGCTGCCGTCGCGCAGGGTCGCACCGATCTTCACCCGCCAGCGGCTGAACACTTCGCTATCCACCTGCGCGTATACAAACGTGTCGTCCTCATAACGCACGATGGCCTTGCCCGGCAGGCTCAGGCCTTTCTCGCCCTCGCCCATGCTCGACATCCACGCCACCAATTGCGTGCCCGGCGCGGGCGGCGCCTTGCTGAGCAACGCGAGGAAGGCGACGCCCTGCGCCTGCGGGTCGGCGTTCGGCGCGGAACCCAGCACTTCCACCGCCACCGGGTCGCCGCCGCCCATCACCGGTGTCACGCGAATCTCACGCGGTTCCGCCGGCAAAACTTCCCCGCCGAGCATATCGATGCGCACCAGCGCCTTGTCCTGCGCGAGCAGTGATTTCGCCAAATCCGGCAAATCCGCGCGCTCGGCCAAAATTTTTCCCCAATCCGCCACGAGGCGCGCCCTCGCGGCGTCGACCTGCAGGCCGTCGTGAATCATCGTGGCCTGCGCCGTTTCCACCGCCTGGTCGGAGGCGTTGCCGGTGGCCTTCAACGCCTGCTGCCGGTGATATTCGTTGGCCGATGCCGTGGCCATCGCGGTGTCGGTGGAAATTTCCGCCAGCTCGGTGATTAACGTCGCCGGGTCGAGCACGCGGGCAAAACCCTTGGTCTGGGATTTGTATTCCGCCGCCGCTGGCTGCGCGGTTTTAATCGCGGCCTGCTCCTGCTCTTCGGATTCCAGTTTGACGCTGCCCGGCGTCGGCTCATCCGCGGCGGCGGCGTCGGCGGGTTTGGCGGCGACGGGCGCGGCGCCGGGAGCAAGCAGCCACATGGCGCCCGCACCGAGCACGAGGCCGAGCAAAATTCCCAAAAATGTTTTTTTCATGGCGAGGCGGGTTTGGCGGTGGGCGCGCGCGGATCATTTTGCACCGCGGGCAAATTGGCGAGGGGCACTTGCAAAGCGTCTTCGAGCTGGCCGCTGGCGGCGGCGGCCTGGGCCTGGGCGTCCAGCAGCGCGAGGTTGCCCGCGCCGAGGTCAATCTGCGCCGTCAATTGGTCGAGCGGATCGCCCGCGCCGGCGGAGATTTGCGAATTCACCTGCTCAAGGTGTTTCTGCATCTCGGCGTTTTGCCGGCCCAAATCCTCCATCAGGCCCGCGGCGGCGGCGTTCGCGGCGGCGGCGGCGTCAATCTGTGCGATGACGTGCGCCTGCGCGGCGAGAATCTGCGCGGCGGCGGTCTGGCGCGCGGCGGCGGCCTCGGCAATCGGCCCTTGGTTCTGGTTGAAAATCGGCAAGTCCACGCCGAACGAGAGGCTCCACTTATTTTCACCCAAATCGTATTGGTAGCCACTGCCCAGATGAATATCGGGATACTGTTTGGCGATTTCCAGTTGGAGCGCCGACTGGCTGGCTGCGTAATTGGCTATGGTGGACAAAATATCCGCCCGCGTTTGCAAGGAAACCGCGCGCGCGGCGGCCAGGTCGTCCGGCGTAAAAGTTTTGCCCGTCGTCACCTGCGCGGCGGAAAGCTCGACGCCCTCGAGCGCGCTCACCGGCACGCCGATGACCTCGGCGATGCGCGCCCGCGCCACGCCCACCCCGCGCGCCGCGTTGCCCGCGTCGGACTGGGCTTTGACCAACGCGAGCCGCGCCGTGGACATTTCGCCCGCCGCCAAAGCCCCCGCATCCACGCGTTGTTGCAAACGGTTCAGCACCTGCTGCTCCAATCCCACGGCTTGCGCCGCGGCGGTG
>Ga0265320_10000661_pt1 | contig 26317 bp, 34 predicted proteins | sample 4827metaG_FD_202087 | JGI IMG/M metagenome (GOLD analysis project Ga0265320, IMG submission 202087) | Rhizosphere microbial communities from Carex aquatilis grown in University of Washington, Seatle, WA, United States - 4-8-27 metaG | ecosystem: Host-associated > Plants > Roots > Rhizosphere >...
GATATTGTCCCTGAGATTGACCCCGAGATTGTCCCTGAGATTGGCCCCGAGATTGGCCCAGATATTGTCCCAGAGATTGTCCCAGAGATTGTCCCTGAGATGGGCCCTGAGATCGTCCCTGAGATTGACCCCGAGATTAGCCCTGAGATTGTCCCTGAGATTGGCCCCGAGATCGTCCCAGAGATTGTCCCTGAGATTGTCCCCGAGATTGGTCCTGAGATTGGCCCCGAGATCGTCCCAGAGATTGTCCCTGAGATTGTTCCTGAGATTGTCCCCGAGATTGACCCCGAGATTGTTCCTGAGATTGTCCCTGAGATTGTCCCCGAGATTGACCCCGAGATTGGTCCTGAGATGGGCCCTGAGATCGTCCCAGAGATTGTCCCCGAGATTGTCCCCGAGATTGTCCCTGAGATTGTCCCCGAGATTGTCCCTGAGATTGGCCCTGAGATTGTTCCTGAGATTGTCCCCGAGATTGTCCCCGAGATTGTCCCTGAGATTGTCCCCGAGATTGTCCCCGAGATTGTCCCCGAGATTGTCCCTGAGATTGTCCCCGAGATTGTCCCCGAGATTGTCCCAGAGATTGTCCCTGAGATTGTCCGTGAGATTGACCCCGAGATTGACCCAGAGATCGTCCCTGAGATTGACCCCGAGATTGGCCCCGAGATTGACCCCGAGATTGGCCCAGATATTGTCCCAGAGATTGTCCCAGAGATTGGCCGTGAGATTGTCCCTGAGATTGTCCGTGAGATTGACCCCGAGATTGACCCTGAGATTGGCCCCGAGATTGTCCCTGAGATTGTCCCTGAGATTGTCCGTGAGATTGTCCCCGAGATCGTCCCTGAGATTGTCCCCGAGATTGTCCCCGAGATTGTCCCCGAGATTGACCCCGAGATTGGTCCTGAGATTGACCCAGAGATTGGCCCAGAGATTGTCCCTGAGATTGTTCCTGAGATTGTCCCCGAGATTGACCCCGAGATTGTTCCTGAGATTGTCCCCGAGATTGACTCTGAGATTGTTCTTTTCATCTAATAATTTTTTAATCCCCACATCGATCTTTTTAAGAAGTGAAACCGCCAATTGACATTGAATAGGCGAAGGAAAATGGAAAAAATATTTAGGCTCATCAAATCCAGCGCAGCGATAAATTGTTTTTATAGCATCTTCAGCTTTCGATCTATCAAGTCTTTCTGTAGATCTACCGTTTGCGAGCCACTTATCTCGATAAACTGAGACTTTAGATTCCTGTTCTTTGGTTAGTGATTCAATTTTCTTTTTCATTTCAACCTCAACAATTTCTCTACTCTCTCGTTCCAATCATTCCAATCGTGAGAGAATTTCTTGTCATTCTTAAAAACTCGGTAAGCTTCTCTCAAGAGAGACGCACATGAATCTCTCATGATTGCTAGTTTTTCGTTTTCTTCAATTAGTGCTGTGATCTCTTGTTGAATCATTGGGTTGATCATAAAATATTTGGCCCTCCATTTTATTCCATCTCAGCTTTCAATTCTTCAATTCTTTTTTTTATCTCGCATATTTTCGGATGAATTTGTGAGTATACATCTTGTAATGACATCTCTAATAGAAACTGTAATTTTCCTAATTCACAACATTTCTCCATATATTGTTTATATAACTCAACAGTATTTTGTTTTCTCTTTTTCTTCATTTAGACCTCACGTTAGATTAAAAAATTCCTTTCCAGTTTCCCTCGCTCGCTCTCGCTCTGCTATTCTTCTTTCCATTCCTGCGATTCCGCTACTCTAATGACCATTCCGGGCCCGTCCTGTTATGTCCATTCCCATCCTGCCATTCCATTAACAATCGCTTCGTTCCAATCCGATGAGCGCATGTCCCATCCTATCGCTTCCTGCCTAACCATTACCGTCAGTTGCTCGCTACTACGATTCGATATCATCCGCTGCTCTCCTGCCGATGCACTCCCAACAATTCAATTCCGGTCCTGCTTTTCCGTTATTTTCCACGCCTGACTTCTCCATTGCTTTCCCGTCCGGTCGTGTCCAGCCTTTCCAGTATATTATAATCCAGACCCATTCATTTCGCTGAGCTCGCTACCACTCCTATCAATTTCTAGCGACATGAAACATTCCAAGATTTCCACCCTTCTCTGGACGATACTCACAAAGACCAATGGAAAATCCTGCGTTTTCATAAAGATTTAATAACTGTTCAGCACTTAAAACCTTGGCGTTATATCTAATTTTGAAAGTGACACTCCACTTATCAAACCTGGGACGATATCTGGTCATTGGTTTTTTATTTCCAAAATTACCAACCCGAACAATTCTTTCATCAACAACGGGTTCGGCACTATCGATTGCAATGAGTCCGTCACTTTCTTCTAAAACGTGAAACGCACCCTTAGCTAAAGTCATAGGAACTCCGTCAACAAAACGACAAGCACTCACGGCACAATGTTTAATACCTGCTGCGGGAACTCCATACTTTTTCCCATCACTCATGACGTAAAGAGCGGCTTTAAATTCAGCTTCCGGATCTCTTGCTTCTTTTGCACGCTTTGCTTTTTTCTGATGTTTTTCATCCAATTCATTTTTAGCTTTTTCGGAAAACTTACAGACCATGAGTGGCGTATCACCGACTAGAGTAATTTTGGCGATCTTTGTTTCGATTGGCGGGATTTGGATTGTTTGTTCTTCTACTAACTTCTTCTTCATGACTAACTCCTTTTAAATCCTTGGTTACTGCTTCAAAAACACTTGGGAAATGATTTTTATATTTCTCATATTTAAGTTTCCAATAATTGAGTTCCTTCAACGCCGTCTCTATGACCTGATCAACTAAACTTTGATCTGATGCAATTCTATCGATCTCTAAATAAGATCTTTCATCTTCTAGCGTGAGAATACTTTCATAAGCACGAACCTCGTTGCCCTCATCAATTTCAACATATAGACATCTAATTAACTGTCGTGCTTGATTAATTCGATATTTCTCCGCAGCGCTTTCATTATCCCAATCGAAATATTTGTGAATGACACAATCCTTCTCTTTAGCGATCTCAACAATTTCATGAGGCTTAGGGTTTCCGTGAGGGAAAGCTTTTTCGAAAAACTCTCCGACAGCTTGTGCATTTTCCGTAAACGTACTGTTCCTGAATCGATATTTTTTCTTCATTTAGATCTCCAATTTTAACGCTATGTGATCCCAATCCGTTTTGCTCGGGGTAGAAAAGAGCTTATCTCTCAGCTTTGCACGATATGTTCTGCGACTTGCTGATCTATCTCTTTTTCTATCCCCGTATACTATTCCCGCACCGTATGCCGAGTAGCTAGGTGTCTGATTGTGACTTCCATCACAAGGTCCCCTAAGTCACCATCGTACGACCACACTCTCGTGCATGGACCCTCAGTCGAGTAGCTATAAGTTTCATGCCTGGAAAACTCACCAGCACAATCCACTGTAAGCATCTGGAGCCTTGACTCCGTACGATCTCCCCATCGCCATTCCCGGTTATGAACTTACTCCTACTTCATTCACAAGCTAGACGCATCCGTATGGGATCTTGGCTTCGTTTGTTTTTGCGATCTTGACAAGATTTCGTGAATTGAGTATCACTAGGTCTTGTTCTATTCGCAAAATCGAACATACACGGACCCCGACAGTGAGTCAATACTCTAATCGGGGTTTGTTATTTTTGGAGGGTAATAGTGACAATTGAGAGCGCAGTTGATTATCTTTTCCTTGGGATGGGTGGAGCTCTGGTTTATCTTTTAGCCTCATGGTTAGGGGGACTCATTCATGCGAAGAGAGATAAACGAATACTTGAGATCGACTTGGCTCTTAAAAAGATTGATGACGCTGATTCTCGTTTGTCTGTGGACGAGCTCATCACTAAGTCAAACGCAGATAAACCAGGAGATACAAACGATCCATCTCAAAAAGGGTGATGTCAGTCCTTGGGATGGAGCACTAATCAAACCAAAACTACTTCTCTATTACCGAACTCAAACTGATGAGAATTCTTATTTGAAAGAGCAATTAACTAATCCGCCAATAGCGGACTGTGAAGGTTATTCTGGAACTGAGGTTGTTCTCATTGGGATTTTGTCATTAGCGTTTGGATTTGTTGCAGCGACCGCAAGTCATTAAAAAAATATTTGACTTAGATTTTCGTTCATGTGAGAAAGGTTCCAAGGCTCGTCACAGTTAATTAAAAATCAAAAATAACCAAGGGTGCCTCCAAAAAGTAACCTTGTTTAGAACCCCCTTCATTCCTTTGACGAGCTTGTTGGGGGTTCATTTTTTTAGGAGTATAAATGCAGTCTACAGAAATTAAAGACTTAGCCACAGCCCTAGTTAAAGCTCAAAGTGAAATGAAGGGAGCAGTTAAAGATTCATCAAATCCCTTCTTTAAATCAAGTTACGCTGATCTTCAATCCGTATGGGATGCATGTCGAGAGCCACTGATTAAAAATGGACTGGCGGTCATTCAGCGCACAACTCTCGTGCATGATACTCAAATGTGTCTGGAAACAATTCTTCTTCATAATTCTGGGCAATACATCACCAGTCTCTATTTACTAAAACCAACCAAGGACGACCCCCAGGATATGGGCTCAGCGATCTCTTATGCGAGAAGATATTCTTTGGCTGCGATGGTCGGAGTTTATCAAAAAGATGACGACGGAAATGCTGCAAGCGAAAAAACTCATCACGAAGATCAAGGACATCAACCAATGCCAGTCGCATCGGCACCGCTACCAATAAATAATATCGTATCACTTGGTAATAGAGTTTTTGAGATCGGAAAATTCAAAGGTAGCAAATATAAAGATATCGCGTTCGGAAGAAAAGAAGAGGCTTTTGATTATTATGCATGGGCACAAAATGAAGTGAGAATAAGAGGACAAACTAAATGTCACGTCGATATTGTGAAATTTGTCGATTACATGTCGATGATTCAAAACGCTAAGGAGGAAGAATAAATGTTAGAGGCATTTGCGTATGTGAGCTCCAAATTTGAAACCGATATGATGATAAAAATTATGGACTATAAAGGGAATATTCTAACTATGTTCACATGTTGGTCTTATAAAAAAGCTCCTGAGTTTGCGACTAAATGGGGAATCAAAGCAGGTTACAATATCAATTGGATTGCAAACCCATGGGCAAATGCAGATGTTGCAACCTCGATTAGAATGTATGAAGAATCAGCGGGATTTAAAATGAATGGGCAAGAAATTAAAGAGCATATCGCATGGTAGACCCTAAAACTTTACAAGAATTATTAGAGGGAGCTGGGTTTATTTTCAATCCTGAGACGGGAAGCTATCAAGATGAAAAAATCAGAAATAAAGAGGATAAAGAAAGATTTGAAGAACAGCTTAGAAAAGAAAACCCAATTAAAGATGATCGATTCTTATGAAAAAAAACTCGTAGAATTTATCGTGCGTTTAGAAAAGCTACTCGATCAGCATGAAATGTTTTTTACTAAACGAGACATGGTCGAAGATATTAAAAAAGAACTCTCTCAAATTAAGAATGCAAAACCAACTGATCTAAACTCATAATTAAAATGAGGGGTGAAAGACAGGCTCACGGATGAAATCGTCGAGCCCGGTCAAGGTGTCCCGGGCAACCCCTCACTTCAAACCATTTGAAAGTGATCAAAATCCCCAAGGTGAATAAAATCTCCGCCCCAAATCATAGGAATCTTATTGTCTCTTACATCTTTTGCGATCGCCTTAAATGTTTCAATAGGCCAAAGAGCCTTGTCGTCATCTAAAACAAATAAATCAATCGCATGTGAATCAGCTTTTCCCATTAAATCTGTCGCATTGTGAGGTGAATTAGGCCACTTAAGTTTCGAAGTTCCACGCATAAAACATTGGTCCTGATTTGCCTGATCTCTGAAAGTCCATGAAATATGAATTTTTTGATATCTAGGCTTTAACCAATAAAAGAATGAAACAATTTCGGGGTTAGCCTCTTTTAGTTTCTCCTCACATCTTAGGCATCTTGCTCCGTTTTGATGTTTCATGAAAAAACCATCCTTTTGGCTAAAATTTATACATTTCTATTGTTTTTATATCAAAATTCATCAAGAATTGGGCCATAAATACATTTCACTGTAAAAAGGATAAACATGGAAACACCTGAAACACGCGATGTGACGCCCGTTCCGGTCAAAGAACCCGATGAATTAGCAGCCGCTTGGCAAGAATACCTTCAAAAATGCTGTGAAGTAGGACAAATCAGATTCCAACTTGATCAAATCGGTAGCCAAACAAGGCAAATTGAAAAGAATCTAGAAGTAACAGAGGCGGCAGTTAAAAAAGCTGCCAATAAACACCGAGAACTTCAGTCCAAATCTTTAGAGAAGCTCAAGCCCGTTGAATCAAAAGAAGCGGTCTCTCACTAATGAAAATCGCAAGTAACGAAAATTTCGAAGTCGGCGATATGAAAGATGCCATGCTTGAACGTAGACCTCTTCCTATTGGTCGAACTCAATTCATGGAATGGTCGGACCGAATTATTGCAGGAGCTATGGTTGAAGCATCAGTTAGGTCTCTAAGGCAATCTTTAGCTGCCATGATCATGCATCTTGGTCCCACTGAAGCTTTTAAGCCCGATGCTTATTTTATCTTGTCCTTGAGAAAAGGTGCTGCCAATCAAACAGCCCACGCAATCATGACAGAAATTCAAGCAGAACACGAAGCGGAGAAACAAGCCGAAGCTACGGCCTCACGTAAGTTAGAGGTCATAGATGGATCACTTTTGGAGAACAAAGAAGTTCAAAGCTCTAAGCATTGAATGGGATAAGAAGCTTCAGGCCAACGGCTTTATTGATATCGAAACAAGATGTGGTGGAGAAAGAGTTTTAAAACAAAGAGCGACAAACGCTTACATGCAAGCAGACGAGTTCGAGAGAGAATCAAAGCTTGAATACTTCTGCGTCCTAAGTCACCTTGCTCAAACAACTATTTTCCCAAGCCCACTTGAACAAATTGTCATGCAGTCTCACGCAGAAGGTATGGCAATCAAAGAAATAATAAGTGAACTAAACAAAAATGGATTATCTCGTGATAGGAGAACAATCAGATTCATAATCAGGAGATGGCAAATGAAGTGGGGAATCAGGACCTGGAGCCTATCTCAGATGTATCTGAGGGCTATAAAGTAATTTCATATTTAGGCTCTCATCTTCCACCGGAATTCACAAACGTCATCATCGCCCCTTTTATAAACAGTCTCAGATATGGAAATGATTTATTTAAACTCGTTGATCAAGATTCTTATTATAAGGCCTACAGCAAATATATTGGACTACTTCTCATGAGACCAAAATCGGTTATCAAGCTTGCACTACTCAATGATAAGACTGTTCTTGGTTGGAGTTTATATGAGGATGAAATATTACATTATGTATGGGTTAAAAAGGAAGTGCGTCGGCAAGGAATTGCTAGGGCCCTGCTACCAATGAAATTTACTTCCATTTCCCATATTACAAATAAAGGTTTAAATATTTGGGTAAATAAATTTCCAGAAGTGAGGTTCAATCCTTTTGTTTAAAATAGTAGAATTAACTAAAAGAAATGAAGAATCGAGGGTCTATGCCGAAATGATGGCTCGTGCATTATCAGAGACCGTTAGAGAAAAGCGGAAACCGTCTACTATTCAATGCGCAAGTACTCAAGCCACTCTCGATAGAGATCCACGTCTCGATGAACTACATAGTAAAAGATCCATTAATATTGCTGCGGCTCAAGCAGACCGATATTACACCCGGCCAATCTCTGCTGAAGAATATGCAGCCTGTGGTGGTAACAAAAAACATGGACTTGGAGCTTTAACTAAATCAAGTGTCTCGGATGAGAAAAAAGAGAAAGCCGTTGACGCTTTTATCTATTCTCAACCCGCACCTCTTAATGAAGTAGAGGTGATGGAACTTACAAAGATAGAGCCAATAATCGAAGTTAAAAAAATAGAAGTCTGGAAACCAATGACCTTCTGGCAGGCTATGTGGCATAGACTTAAAGGGAATAAAATTAAACTAGGGGATGAAGATGAAAATTGAATGTCAATTTATGGAACTACTTAAACCATTATTCCTAGCTGGAACTAATTATGGTGAAAAACTTAAAGAACAATCAGGAAAAGGAACTTTGAGGATTAGCTTTGATGAAGAGAAAAACCGAGCCGAAATTCATGATAGCAAAGGTTTTTATACTTATGTTGGCATCGCTGGCATCTTTACTTGGGAACCTAAACAAGAAAAGAAATTAGCAGTAGTTGTTAATAAATCTCATGATATGTCCGTTAATGTCCCAGTTAGAGCACAAGTCGGTGGCCCACAAGATGTATTCAGAACTGCCCAAGTTGAAACCCCAATGGATAAAGTCCAAGTAAGACGTGGGAGACCCGCAAGATATCAAGGCGAGGAACCTGCTGAATGACCGAGATTCAATGGTTGGTCGATATAATGCTTAATCATAAATTACCCGGGCCGGTGAAAGATAAATTTATTGCCCGAATCGGTGAGGTAGAATCTCAACTATCTATTCGAGGCTCGTCTAACGGTAGGACATCAAGCTTTGGTCTTGAGAATGTAGGTTCGATCCCTACGCCTCGATCCACAGCACAAGCTCCATCCACACAAAGAATCTTAGATGAAATGAAACTAGAAACCCCAGTAATCACCCCTCGTCCTATAGTTTCAGCCCCAAAGCCCGATGCAATAGATAAGGAAACAGGACGAGCTATGGTGGCTACTGGGAAAGGGACATTTGGACCTAGGAAGTTTTGACGCACAGGGATAGACTAAAGGATATCTATGAGTAGACCCAAAGGATGTAAAAATAAAAGATCAATAACAGTTGAGATGATCGCTGCAAGATTCAAGATCGATCCATTTGAAGTATTGATGATGGTAGCTGCAGGTGATTGGAAAGGTCTTGGTTATGAATCTGCAACGAGAACTTCATTTGCTGCATCTGGAATAGAGTTTGAAGAGCTTGTCATCACAGTTAAAGATCGATTGCTCGCAGCAAAAGAAGCCACTCGTTATTTATATAGCGCAAAACAAAGTATTGAAGTGAGTTCTGGTAGTGAGGGTTTCAAAGTTATCATCGAAGATTATTCTAAGAAATGATCTACAACCAAGATTGTAGTTACCAATTACAAAAATTAGAAGAAAACTCAATCGACTCACTTGTTACAGATCCGCCCGCTGGAATTTCCTTCATGGGAAAAGAATGGGACTCAGACAAAGGTGGGCGAGACAACTGGGTGAAATGGTTCTCAGAGATAATGCGTGAATGTCTACGCGTGATGAAACCAGGAGCGCACGGACTTGTGTGGGCTATTCCCAGAACGAGTCACTGGACTGCGACAGCTATTGAGAATGCAGGATTTGAAGTAAGAGATGTTGTTACGCATTTGTTTGGGAGTGGGTTTCCGAAGTCACTCAACGTTGAAAAAGCTGGAGCCGGAGCAGAATGGCGCGGATTTGGCACGGCACTCAAACCTGCAAGTGAACATTGGATACTAGTTCGCAAGCCATGCTCAGAGAAAACGGTAGCGAAGAATGTGGTGAGGTGGGGCACGGGTGCGCTGAATATTGATGGTGGTAGGACAGAGGGAATAACAAGTGGAAGCGGAACGGCCTTTAAAACAAATGGAACAATGGGAAATTTTAAAGAAAAGCGTTTAGGCGTCCCAAATATAATAAGTAATCAAGGCCGTTTCCCCGCTAACCTCATCTTCTCCCACTCCCCTTATTGCTCAGATACTCAGTGCGATATCGAATGCGCGATTAAGATGCTCGATGAGCAGAGTGGACTCATCCGAACTCGCAATGGATATGGGGTGAAAGGTCAAACTGGAGGAGGTACTGGGGCTGCTTACCAAATGACAAAATGTGACGCCTCCATTTCTCGGAAAGTAATAAGGGAAGAAGAGAACGGTGTTCTTGCAGGCGCCTCTCGCTTTTTCTACTGCGCTAAGGTTTCAGGTAAAGAGCGTGGCGAAGGAAATAATCATCCAACCGTCAAAGCTCAAAAGCTAATGCAATATCTCATAAAACTAATCACGCCTCCAAACGGAACAGTTCTCGATCCTTTTATGGGCAGTGGATCAACAGGCATTGCAGCTAAGCGCGAAGGCTTTAAGTTCATCGGTATTGAAAAAGAGAAAGAATATTTTGAAATAGCAGAGAGAAGAATTGAAGCTTCTTTATGACCGAGATTAAATTATTTAATAGAGAGATTCTTGCTTCCTATAATATATATGAACAAATTAAAAATAAATATCCACACAGAGAAGTAATACCTTGTGCCTATGTTGATTTTAATGAGTTTTATTATTTTTCTAAGGGGCACGTCAGAAGAGTAAATATCTTGGATGACTCTATTTATACCTGTGATCATGAAAAAGGTTTTCCTTGGATGAAGCGTATTAGATGACCGAGATTAAATTTCACTTCCAACCCAAACAAAGACAGTTCCTTGAAACTATAGAAACAACTCCAATAACTTTCTACGGAGGAGCCAAAGGCGGAGGAAAGTCTCGTGGATTAAGAGACATCATGCTACTTCGTAGACTTCAGTATCCAAACTCTACAGGGGCTATATTTAGAAGAACCTTCCCTGAATTAGAGGGTAATCACATAAGGCCACTCCTTCAGAGTTATCCTCAGATTAGGAGTTATTGGAATGATTCAAAGAAATTATTATCTCTCCCGAATGGTTCAACTTTACAATTCTGTCACTGTCAGAATGAAAAGGACGTGGATCTTTATCAGGGCCGTGAGTTTCATGACTTGGCAATTGATGAAGCTGGCCAATGGCCGGAAGCTATGTTTCGTCGATTGCTCGGGTCGAACAGAAGCTCGAGTAAGGGTGTTTTATCTCGCGCAATACTCACTGGGAATCCCGGTGGTATTGGACATGGCTGGCTTAAGCGTATCTTTATTGAAAGACGCTTTAATGCAAGAGAATCAGAAAGAGATTATGCCTTTATACAAGCGTTGGTTACGGACAACCAAGCTCTTATGGAGAACGACCCGGCGTATGTAGCGAGACTTGAATCAGAACCTAACGAAGCGTTAAGAAAGGCTTACAGATATGGCGACTGGGAAATCTTCGCGGGGCAGTTCTTCCAAGAAATCACGAGAGAAGTCCACTTCATCGAACCGTTCGAAATTCCGAGGCACTGGAGCAGGTTCGGCGCATACGACTTTGGATATAATCATCCGGCGGCATTCGGATGGTTCGCTAACGATGAGGATGGCAACACAATACTCTACCGAGAGCACATTCAAGCAAACTGCAGAGTCGATCAGTTTTCTAGAAAGCTTAACTCCTTCTCAGATACGGCAAATTTGTACCCAATTGTGGGCGGCGCTGATTGCTGGACCCAGCGAGCAGTATTGCGCGATTCTCCCAATCCACCTACCATCGCGGAAGAGTTCCTTTCTCACGGCATTCAACTTAAAAGGGCTGTCATCGACCGGATCCAAGGTGCGGCGCAAGTAAGAAGTTATCTTGCGTGGCGTGGAAAAGGTAGAAATGAACTGGGCGCCCCTTGTGATGGAAAACCAAGATTCTACATATTCAATACCTGTCCAATTAGCTTCGATACCTTAACTCGAATGGTTCATGACCCAGACAGAATCGAAGATGTTCTAAAACAAGATGCTACTGAAGGAGATCCAAATTCTGGTGATGATGCCTATGACATGATTAGATATGGGCTTATGAGTAGGCCATCTATCACAGACAAAATAGTTCCAAGGATGGTTATAGGTACTAAAGCTTGGCATGATGATCAAAATGCTAGGGCTTGGGAAATAGAACGAGAGAAGTTGGAAGATGAATATAGGAAGATTGAGGAATATTGACCAGTAGCTCAGCCGGTAGAGCAATTGTCTGTTAAACAATAGGTCGTGTGTTCGAGCCACACCTGGTCAGCCAAATAATCCCATTCGCAACCCTATCAGAGGGTAAAATAATGGCCAATACACTGTTTTTAAACACAAGACGATCTGACACAGGACTTCAAACCGCAACCTATACAGTTCCAACTGGTGGCGCAGGTCTCTACTACGTAGAATTTGAATGCACGGAATTCCCACCCTCAAGTCTAGTGGTTAAGGTTAAAAAGAATGGATCTGATATCTATACAGCTCCAACCATTACTCCCACACAAATTGAACTTAAATTCAAAACAAGTTTCTCCGTGGCGGATGCTGATGTCATTACGGTCGTCATGACCTCCACTGATGATTCAACCTTAAATTCACTCAAATCAAATGTTAGTCTTGGACAGGGGCAATAAATGTCGAGTTTAGCAGACCAAAACTTTGTATTTAATGGGCTAGGAACTTTGAGCACAACAGTTGTTACGGCAGGACTCTACTTTGTTAAAGGTAAAGTTACTGATTTCCCGTCTCTAGTGAACGGCGGAGGGGCGTCCTCATTAGTTGTGACTGTGAATCAAAACGGCTCACCTAAGTACACCGGGTCAGCAGGGGCTTCGGGGTTCTATACAAATTTATCATGTGCAGCCAATGACGTCATCGCAGTGGTATTTAGCTCTTCAGCTTCTGCTGACTCTGCTCTCAACGTAATCAAAAGTTCAGTCTCAATTGGATTGGGAGAATAAATGAAAAACTCTTTAGCTATTGCTTATGCGATGAATAAGAAACGTAAGAAAATGTCAGGCGGTGGTCCGGTTCCTGATCAAGATAAAGTAAAGGGCTTCGTTAAGGGGTTTACGGGTAAAGCAATGGGTGGAGAAATGAAATCTGGTTATCTTCCCATGCCTGAAGAACATGAAGAAATGAACGAAGCTGCGATGTCAGAAGATGATATGGACTTCAATCAAAAACCAGTTCATGCAGAAGACTCAGGTGAAGAGGGAATTGTTGACCGAATCATGAAACGATTCTCCAAAGGTGGACAAGTCGCAAACGAAACAGAACCTATGGCAGATTCGATGCCTAATGAATTTGATGATCTCGTATTAGATGATGATCTTGAGTTCCACGATACTGGCGCAAATTCTGGTGATGAGCTCGGTGATGCTCAAGAAGATGAAGATCGCAAAGATATTGTCTCTAGAATCATGGCTTCGCGTAAGAAGAAAGATAGAAATCCTCGCCCTGCATGATTACAGAATTAAAAGACCTTAGACAATTGTTCAAGCTCTGTCGTCAGCAAGGTGTGACTGAAATTAAAGTCGCAGGAGTTGAGATTAAATTTGGCGATATGCCTATCGAGCAATCAAATTCTTCTCTCATAGAAGCTGAGTCTCCACAAAACCCTTATGCTAATTTCCCAGATGGAGAGCTTAGTACTGAACAGCTTACGTTCTATAGTTCTGGGGGAATTCCTGAGAATGACCCATCACTTAAAGAAGTAGCTAATCAATGAAGATCAGCAAAGCAAAACCCGCCATTACTAAGATTAAAATGAAAACCAAACCAAAGACCGATATGAACGGTCGTGGTGAACTTTGCGAATGGTGGCTCGCTGAAGATAAGGATAAATTGGCAGTAGAGCTGTGTGGAACTGCTGCATATCTAAAAACAAATCAAACTTATCGCATGAGGCAACTTGCCTGTGACGTTAGATTATATTGTGGGCTTTCTATTTATAGTTACGCTGGTTCTAATGTTTCGAAAATGGACCGGACAAAGACTCTTCCCGACGATAGACCAACTTTTAATTTGGTTTCTTCTTGCGTTGATACTTTGGTATCTCGGCTATCTCAAGATGAACCAGCTCCCAAATTCCTTACGGATGGAGCTGATTACAAGCAGAGGCATTTAGCTCAACAATTAAATCAATTCATCTTGGGTGAGTTCTATCAAACCAAAGCTTATGAAAAAGCATCCAAAATGTTACGCGATGGACTTGTCATGGGCGCTGGAGCTCTCAAAGTCTATGAGGGTGATGACGGTAAAGTAGCAATTGATCGAGTTATGATCACAGATCTCTTCGTTGATGACAATGACTGCATCAATGGTGATCCACAACAACTCTATCAATTAAAACTTATGGACCGCGATAAGCTCATTTCAATGTATCCTAAAAAAGAGGGGATAATTGAGGATACTCCACAATCATATCCGGATAATAGCCCGGATAGTGGTCGTACCGCCGCAGATCAAGTCATGGTTGTCGAAGGATGGAAACTACCTTCAGGCCCTGACCCTCTTGCTCCTGGTTATTATCCTGGCAGACATACTATCGCGACCGTAAACGGAGTTATCCTAGATGAACCATGGGAAAAACCTAAGTTCCCATTCGTGTTCTTTCATTATTCAGATCCATTCTTGGGATATTGGGGACAGGGAATTGCAACCAGACTATTTGGCACGCAGCTTACGCTTAATCGCATACTTTATACTATCGCTCGGTCTATCACTCTCGTGGGTGTACCTCGCGTATTCATTGAGCAGAACTCCAAAGTCGTTAAATCCCACAATAACAATGAAATCGGAGTCATCATCACCTACTCCGGTACCAAGCCCACCTATGAAGTAGCTCCTTGCAATGCTCCAGAGATGTATGAAGAGCGAGATAAGCTTATTCAATTTGGTTTTCAGCAAGAAGGCGTTTCATCCATGCAGGCTACTGGGCAAAAAGCCGCAGGATTAAACTCGGGCACTGCTATTAGAACTGCTGAAGATATGTATAACGATCGTTTCGCATTAACTGCAAAGAAACGCGACATGATTTTCAAAGATCTTGCCTATCTTGTGGTTGATTGCGCGATGGACATTGCAAAACGTGACGGCCACTATCAAACGGTTTATCCTAATAAAGACGGAACCAAAGAAATTGATCTTCCGGCAATGAAGTTCTTAAAAGATCCGTTTGTTATACAATGTTTTACAGAATCAGCACTTCCAAGAACTCCTGCGGGACGTATTGAAAAAGTAACTGAACTTGTTCAGGCTGGAGCATTGAGCTTAAAAGAAGGTCGAAGACTTATGCGTCTGCCTGATCTTGAGCAAAATGAGAAATTAGATAATGCTTCTGAAGAACGTATTTTTAAAGTGCTAGATGATATCGTTGAAAAAGGTAAATACTCACCACCTGATGCCTTTATGGATCTAGATCTAGCAACAATCTTGACTGTTCAATATATCAATCTCTATTTGGCAGCAAACCTAGAAGAAGAAAAAGCAGACATGCTTAGGGATTTCTACTCTGCAGTTCGGGCTTTAATTACAGCAGCTTCGCCAACTCAAATGCCAATGGCTAATGGTCCAACTCCGATGGCTAATCCGATGCCAGCTCCGGTATCACCACTAGTTCCGAATACAAACGCGGCACCCGCCGCATAAACCATAAACACCTCTTTTAGAAGCTACTCAAAGAGGAAAGGAAAAATTATGAAAATTACTCCAATGGCCAAAGGCGCCGGTGTGCTTGGCGCTGTAGAAATGGGACGAACAGCTAGCCCAGAAAAGATCGCTCGAGCAAAAGCTATTGCTATGGGTGAACAACCACAAACCCAACAACAAGAAGCTCCAACAAATCCACAACCTCAAATCAAAAGAATTAAAATGAGGACAAATGTTTCTCCCGATCGTCCGATCGAACAAGAAGTCGATGAACCAGAAATAATCGATGAAAATGTTCCACATGGAACAGAAAATAATCCCAAATCCAACATTAATGAACAGGTTCAGGTTTCAGAAGAAACTAAACCACTGGACCCTCAACTAGTCGCTCTTGCTAAAACAAAGCGAGCCCTCCAAGTAAAAGAGAGGGAGTTGGCCCAAAGAGAAGCAGAAATTGCGGCAAAAACTCAAGGTCCCAATCTTGAGGACTATGTCTCAAAGGCAGATCTTAAGGCTAATCCGTTGAAGATTTTTGAGACAGGCATCACCTACGATCAGCTTACTGAAGCCATACTCAATAACCCGACTGCTGGATCTTCTGAGATCGCATCTTTGAAAGCTGAGATCCAAGCCCTTAAAGAAGGTTTGGATACTAAGTTTCAAGAACGAGATCAGTTGTCAGAGAAACAAGTTCTTACGCAAATGCAGCGTGAAACTGAACTTCTAACAGCACAAGGGGAAGAGTTTGAAGCTATCAGAGAGGCGAAAGCTCAAAAGCACGTAGTGGATCTAATCCATAAGACCTGGAAAGAAACAGGTGAAATTCTGGATGTGATGGATGCTGCAAAACTTGTTGAAGAACAGTTAATCGAAGATGCTCTTCCATTTGCCAGACTCAAAAAGTTTCAAAGCAGATTAACTCCTGCAGAAGAACAGGTCCAGGAACCGCAGACAGCACAAGTTCCAAGGCCAGGAACAAAAATAATGAGAACATTAACCAACCGTGACGGAGCAAGACCCATCGCGAACGATAGAAGATCGCGTGCTATGGCTGCGTTCACTGGACAACTTAAAAGAGGCTAATCATGGCAATTTCGCCTGTATATGCAAATAGTAGTAACCAGATTGCGGCTCTTAAGGAGCTTTATGTAGACGACAAAGATTATATGAAAAACGTTGTCTATGCGAAGAACCCTTGGCTCGCAATGATTCCTAAGAATGAATCTCCTGATGGATTTGCTGGAAAATATATTCCTGTTCCTTTGGAATACGGAAATCCACAAGGACGTGCGCATACGTTCTCGAATGCTCAGAATCAACAAACTGCTTCTGATACCATTTCGTATTTCGTGTATGCCGTTCAAGATTATCAATTGGTCACCATCACAAACCTTTTGATGGAACAAACCAAATCAAATGCCGGAGCATTTGTAGATGAATCTTCAAGAACCCTTGATAATGGTTTTAGAAACTTATCTAACAACATGGCATTTGAAATTTTCGCAGGTGGAACAGCTACTCGCGGTCAAATTAATACAACCGCACCTAGTTATTCTGCTCCCACTCTGACATTCACATTGTCCAACTCACAACAAGTTGTTCAATTTGAAGTCGGAATGACTTTGCAAGCTTCTGCCACAGATGGCGGAGCTGCTCTCCAAAATACTCCCGGAACAATTGATGCTATTCAATTGACTAGCGTTAATCGTGGTACCGGAGTTATTTCTGGGGTTGTTGTACAGGGCGCTCCTCAAACTTCGTGGGCAGCTTCTAGCTACCTTCAAGTTTTGGGTGACATTGGTATCGGTGGAAGCACAACGGTCGCAGGGATGCTCGGTCTTTCTGGCCTGGCAGCATGGGTCCCGGTTGTTGACCCGCCATCAACTGATAATTTCTGGGGCGTAAATCGTTCTGCTGATCCCACACGTTTGGCAGGATTACGGTTTAATGCTTCATCTTTCACAATCTCTGAAGGTATCACTCAAGCATTAGCTTTCGGAAATCGTGAAGGTGCGGACTTTGATCTAATCATTATGGATTTCTTAAGCTATGCAACTCTCGTGAATGAGCTTGGCGCTAAAGTTCAATACGTTATGCTCGAGCATGATGAAGTTGAAGTGGCTTTCGAAGCAATTCATTTCCACAGTGCATACGGTAAGATTCCGGTCTTGGCTGATAGAAGCTGCCAACCTCAAACGGCCTGGTGCTTGACTGTTGATACTTGGAAACTCCGCACTCTTGGAAAAGCTCCTCATATCTTGACCTACGGTATGGAAGGACTTGAAGGATTGCGCGTCGGTAATGCGGATGCTTTGGAAATTAGGATTGCCTATTACGGGAATCAAATATGCTCAGCTCCCGGTTACAATATGAACGTAGCACTTTCGGCCTAGTTTAAATTAGTTACGGGGGGTTAAACTCCCCCGTTTTTCTTAATAATCCCATTCACAACTCTATTGAGGTCAGAAATTATTCTGGCGTACTGCGGAGCAAGTTACTGGAGCTACTCCGAGAGCAATCTCCAGTGAAATAGGGTTCAAATATGTCACACGCACGTGGTTATCCTAATGCAGGTCACTTTTATTCAAACATTGTAGGTCCAGTTAAGATCGACATGAACTTCATCGTTGATTCGGCCAATGGTAATGGTCTAGGAATCAGAAGTCTTAAAAGTAACGGATATGTTCAAAACGTATTCATGCATACATCTAGTACTCCTGGAACAAATAATGGTTATTTAAATCCAAATCCAGCCACTGGGTATGCTTTGATTCAGTTTAAATACAATTTCAATAAATACTTAGGTGGATTTCAAGGCTTTGTTTCTCCCGTTTCTGGGACTCCGATAAACGTTACGACGGGAACTACGGCGGGTCTTGCCTATGTGATTGTAACAGTTGGAACAACAACGATTGATCAATGGCAAAAATTAGGCCTCCCCTTAGGAGTTACTCCCGCAGTCGGAGTTTCATTCATTGCAATTGCTACGACTACTGCTACTGGAACTGGAGTTATCGAAGTTCCAGCAGCTTCTGGATCTACAATTTTAGATGTCGATGTTATTGGAGATGCAAATCTCAGCACGAGCTCTTCGATTGCAACATTCGGTGGCCAATGGCTTCTTGTTAGATTTTTAGGCGCAACAAACTCAAGCACCACCACTCTTGTTAAGACTGCACCCGCAGATAACTCAGTTGTTGGATTGTCGGCATTCTTTGACAATAGTTCTGTCACTGTAGACGGGCTATAAAATATTCAGGGGTCCTTTGAGGCCCCTTTTTCTTAGGGGAAAATTATGGCAAATAGTTTACAGGTTGATAGAAACCAAGTGGTCGCTGGACTTGGCACTTTTACCTACGATCTTCCATTTTCGACGGCAGGTGTGGCGGAAGTCACAGATATTACAGCCGTTGCAGATTCTTCTGGAAGTTTAAATAGTACTTTCTTTAACTTTTGGACTGGTAACGACAGAATCGCTTATTACGTTTGGTATAATGTTAATTCTGCAGGCGTTGATCCAGCCCCCGCAGGTAAAACCGGGATTAGAGTTAATTTAGCTACAAACGATACAGCAAATACTGTCGCAACTAATACAAGAGCTGCAATTACAACGGCTGCTGGCGCATACGTAACTGTTACGGGCGCTACAAGTCATGTAATTATTACAAATAATGTTAAGGGCGCCACGACTAACGCTGCAAATGGCACTGCTTCTCCTGGATTTTCTTATAGCGTAACTACAGCGGGTGTGACCGGTGTTCCATCTAATGTCATTTTGTCAGTTGATGTTGAATCGACGCTTCCGCAGGGTTCAGCACTTACGACTGCCATCAAACTAGATAGTCAGACCGTTGTTTCTAATGGCGGATCAGCCGCGGATCCTACTCCGACTCAGCCTTCGATCGGATGTAGTGCTCAACTTATTTGTAACGGCGGAGATACGATTTCTGTCGTTTTGTCCTCAGCTAACAACGTCGATACATTGCCTGGAAGCGTAAAATCAAACGTTAATATTGTTACCGTTTATCCTGGAGCGTAAGTGGCACTCATCCCATATCAGCCGCAGAACTTAACGGCTGAGCAAGCTGATGGTAATATCTTACTCACATGGACTGGATCTCTTGGTGCTACAAGCTATCAAGTTCAGAGATCTACAGATGGTGTAAATTTTACTAATCTTGCTACTTCGAGCAGCAATCAATATTTAGATTCTTTGCCTGGCGTTGAGATCACTTATTACTATCAAGTTGCCGGAGTTTCAGTTGCAGGAACAGGGACGTATTCAACAATTGTCTCTATGGTTGCGGCTCCTCCTGGGGAAATGTCTCTAGGAGAATTGAGATTAAGATCTCAGCAAACAGCAGATAGAGTTGGATCTCAATTTATTCCGAATTCCGAATGGAATGCCTTTTTAAGAATTGCGATGTATGAGCTTTATGATCTCCTCATCACTTCGTACGAAGATTATAATATTGCATCACCTGTTCTTATCAATACCAATGGAACTACTTTCCAATATGATCTTCCAAACGGATTAAATTATTTAGGTGGAACATTAGGTGGAGTTTCTGGAGTTCCTGCTCAGAGACTTTATAAGATATCAGGAGTTGATCTAGGAGTTAACACCTCAAATAATGCTTGGGTTACGATAAACAGATTTGATTGGATAGATAGAAATAATTATGTTTATCCAAATTCAACATCTACTATTTACGGCGTATACAACATGCGCTATCGACCAATGGGAACAGATACCTTTACTCAAAAGTTAATGTTCATACCTATTCCTACAGGTAACCAACAAGTAAGAATTTGGTATGCACCGGTTTTAAAATCTTTGTTGAAAGATTCAGATTCAACCACAATTGGTTATTCTGGATGGCTTAGATACGCGATAGTTCGTGCAGCCAAGTATGCATTGGATAAAGAACAAGATATCGATACTTCAAAACTAGATGCAGAGATTTTATTTTTGAAAACAAGAATTGAACAATCTGCACAAAATAGAGACCAAGGACAACCTGATACAATTAGTGAAACAAGAAAAGAATCTATCTTCGGTGGAACTGGCTGGAATGGTGCGAACGGTGGCTGGTGATGTCATCACAAGCAAACCAAACTCAAATTCCTGTCATTCAAACTCAAGATTCAGAACTGATTCAGGTTCAGCAAAACGTAAATAAAGTTTTAAGAAATATCTATAATCAACTTAAACAAATTCAAATTACTACAGGTCTCACGATTGACATAGATGGAGTTCCGGTCGGAACCACAGATCCAGAATTAAATTTCATTCAAGGTTCAGGTATTACCATCACAGGTTTTCAATCCGTTCCTCTTGGGAAAATAGATTTAACTTTTAGTTCTACGGGTGGCGGTGGAACTGGAACCGTAACAAGCGTTGCTTTTTCAGACGGAAGTTCTACGCCTATATTCTCAGTTTCGGGAAGTCCGATTACAACTTCTGGTACCATCATTGAAACACTAATCAGTCAATCGGCCAATACTGTGTTTGCGGGCCCAACTACTGGGGCCGCGGCTCAACCAACATTTAGAGCATTAACTTCAGCAGATCTTCCTTTTGCAATTGGAAATTTAACGGATGCTGGAACGGATGGAATTGTAATAACCGGCGGAACTGGAGCTGTTATTGGTTCCGGCACTTCGATTGCTCAACATGTAGCAGACGCAACTCATAATGGTTATCTTTCTAGTACGGATTGGAGCACCTTCAATGGCAAACAAGCCGCAGGTAATTACATTACCGCACTTACTGGAGATGTTACAGCAACTGGCCCAGGTTCAGTCGCAGCAACGCTTGCTACTGTTAACTCTAACGTCGGATCTTTTGGCTCTTCGACGTCCATTCCATCCTTTACGGTTAACGCGAAAGGACTCATCACGGCAGCTAGTGGAAATGTTGTCATTGCTCCAGCAGGAACTCTTACAGGGACAACGCTCGCATCAAACGTTGTTACATCTTCCCTTACTTCAGTTGGAACGATTACTTCAGGAACTTGGAACGGAACAACAATCGACGTAGCTCACGGCGGGACAAGTCTAGCAACTCTAACTTTAAATAATGTCATATTAGGAAATGGAACTTCAGCCCCCACATTTGTAGCACCCGGAACTTCTGGAAATGTTTTAACGAGTAATGGAACAACTTGGACATCGGCTGCAATTCCAACTGTAGCACCGGTCAATGCGACATATGTCACTCTCTCGACAGATGCAACTCTAACCAACGAGAGAGTGTTAACAGGAACAGCAAATCAAGTAATCATTACCGACAATGGCGCTGGATCAACGGTCGTTTTATCTCTTCCTCAAAGTATTAATACGGGAGCAAGTCCTACTTTTACAGGAATTACTCTCTCAGGATTAGGACTTGGAATTGTCCATTCAAGTTCTGGCGGAGTTTTATCTAGTTCTTTAATTGTTAATGCGGATGTTTCAGCAACTGCAGCAATTGCATTTTCAAAGTTAGCATCTCTGACTTCCGCTCATATTTTAGTTGGTAATGGATCAAACGTCGCAACAGATGTCGCAGTTACCGGAGATATTTCCTTAACCAATGCTGGAGTAACTGCTTATTCGGGGACCGTGCCTGTAAATAAAGGCGGAACCAATATTACTGGATATACTACTGGCGATTTAATCTACGCATCAAGCTCAACGGTCTTATCAAAATTAGCTATCGGTTCTACAAATCAAGTCCTAGTTGTTAGTGGTGGCCTCCCTTCTTGGCAGCCAGCATCTACATTCGGAGTTACGTCAATCACTGGCACTGCGAATCAAGTAATTGCTTCTGCTTCTACTGGACCTGTTACTCTTTCAACCCCACAAGATATTGCTACTACTAGCACTCCCACATTTGCTGGGATTAGACTTAACGGTACAGGACCTGTATCTATAAACATAAATAGTGTATCTACAAATTCAATTGAAGATATCACATCAAATTCTTTTGTCCTTCAATCGTTACTTGAAAGTCATACGGCTACTGCTGCAACCTCTCCCCAAATTGGGTTTGCAAGATCTAGAGGAACTCAAGCGTCTCCTACAATCGTAGCTATAAATGATGCCATAGGTTTTGAAAACTTTTATGGATATACCGGGAATAGTGGAGTCGGATATCAGCCGGCCGCACAGGTTCAATATTGGATTTGTGCCGATGGAACAACCGTGTCAACTACTTCGATGCCCGGAAGAATTCAATTCTTTACGACACCAGATTTATCAGTAACCCCTGCCGAAAGAATGAGAATCAATTGCACAGGAACGATATCTTTGTTTGGTCCTTTGCAAATGGATTCAAATAAAATAATCGGAGATACAGCATCTAGTGGAAATCTAACTTTAAACTCAACGACAAACGCTACCAAAGGGTCTTTGATATTTGATGATAAGATGTCTTTGTGGCCTAGCATTCCAAGCTCTATAGGGACTGCTACAACCGTTGCACAATTTAATCCTACATTTACTCTGACGGCAGCGATTACAACAAAATTTTTGGATATTTCTCCTACAATTACCTATGCAAACGGATCCGTCGCAGGTGTCTTTGAAGGAATTTCTTATACTCCCACTGTAACTCTTAGTGATACAGCTTCTTTCCAATATTATGCTTTGGTTCATCGAGGAACTTTTACCTCTACAGCAGCTCCATTATTTTTTACCTTCAATTTGTTTAGGGCTGGTGCAACTTTCACGAGTGCCACAAATGCAGTACCACCGATACCTTGTCAATCTTTTGTTTCAGCTAACACAATTCAATTAACAGCCAATAGCGCAACTCAATCTACAGCCGCAATTGGATTTAATTATAGAGAAACCATTCAAGATACAGCCGCATCCGGGACATTCACTATGTCCGAGGTTGATGTTGTTAGTTGTATTCCCACTTGGAAGGCTACTCAGGCCGGTGGCGCTCTTGTAATATCTTTATTCACTGGTCTCAATTTCCAAGCCCCAGCCATAACTGCTACGGGGAACATAACTGCTACTGAGATTGATGGAGTAAATTTATCTGATATTGCTAGCTCCGGGAATTTCACATTAACTGCTTACAGCGGAATTAAATCAGCTATCGCCTCTGGAAGTGGGAAGAAATTTCTTAATCATTCGGGCTCCGCTGATTCCGTTCATGCTGGAAATTTTAGAATTGGAGATACGACATCTCCCACGGCTCCACTTGATGTTTTAGGAAAGTTTACAGTAAGTAATGGTGGTTCCATTACTACCTATAATAATACGGCCCTCATTGCCAATGGTGTACCATCCCAGGTAGCAGAAATAGCCATCACTGGAAGATCGAGTGCTATAACAACTGCAACCATCTTCACTCCGACAGCAACCGGATGGTTTAGATTATCCGTATATGAACAAATAACAACCAAAGCTACAACTAGTTCTATTTTAGGAGGAGCTGCTGGTACAGTTATTACTTACAACGATGGGGATGGAAACGTCGCACAAAGTATAACTATGGCTCTTAATTCAGATACTGGAACTATTGTCACAACAAGCGCTACTAATACTACTGCAACAAATCTAAATGGAACCATGGTCATTTACGCCAGAACCGGTGTCGCGATTCAATATTCAATTGGATACACATCGGTTGGAGCAACGGCGATGGTTTATTCTGCGCGAATTAGACTGGAGGCTATGTAATGCCCATTCAAACTTTTACGATTCAAGAAATTACCGTTCTCCAGCAAGCCGCACAAAAATTAATGGATAATGGAGCTTTTGCTGCCGCAAGGGAAAACATGACTAAAGCTGAAATGAAAACATCTGATTCGGCAGCAATACAGACGCACATTGATTCAATTACCGCATCTATCGCAGGTATTGATGATAAATATACAATGCTTAAAGCAAACGAACTTAGTTCTCTTAATGATTCGCTTGCGTTTTATCAGGGCTTACAAACTAAAATATTAAACACACCGGAATAGGGGAAAAAATGTCTACTTTAACACCTAATATGAGTCTTGTTGTTCCAACTGTCGGAGTAGAATTAGGTCCGGACTGGGCGACCGATCTTAATGCAGATCTTGGAATTCTAGATCAACATAATCATTCAAACGGTCAAGGAGTTCAAATCACTCCTTCTGGATTGAATATCAATGCAGATTTAAATTTTAATCAAAATAATCTGACCGCAGTTAAGACGGTTAATTTTCACAATCTCTCGGGAAATCTCGCAGGAACATCTCCAAATCTTGGTTGTATTTATGTCGCCGGTGGAGAACTTGTTTATAATGATGAGGCCGGCAATGTTGTTCCGATTACACATTCTGGAAGTGTTAATGCAGGAGCGGGAAGCATCACCGGACTTCCAAGTGGAACTGCCTCCGCTTCTTTTAGTGCAGGAACTTTTGTTTGGCAATCTGCCACAAATACTCCAGCCAATATGGACAATGGATCAGTAATTCTTAGAAACATTGTAGCAAATTCTAAAGGGCTGACTCTCAATCCTCCAAATTCAATGGCAGCAGATTATTCCCTTACTCTTCCGTCAGTTCCAGCACAAACAAATGTAATGACATTAGATAACAGCGGGAACATGAGTAGCATTACATACGACCAAGTCGGTGTGAACATGACTTCGACTGGTGCAAATGCAATTGCAAACACTAGAACAAGATCAACTGGGACAACCGTTGGAGCAGGAGGAGTTGCAATTAGTAGTTCATCTTCCACGTTCTCCACTAGTAGTGGGAGTGCAGTCGATGTCACAAACCTTACTGTTACAATTACTACTACCGGACGACCTGTTTATATAGGTCTACAGCCAGACGGAACGGCTTCTGTATCTAATATTCTTATTACTTCCACGAGTGACACGGTAAGTGCGGTTGCGGTTTTAGTAAGGGGCGCAACTACAATTCACAAATCGCATATCACTTCAATTTTAGGTGGAGGAGTTATTATTTCAAACAACTCGATTCCTCCGGGATCTGTGTGGACTGTAGATGCGGTCGCTGCAGGAACTTATACCTATAAGGTTCAAACTTTAATCGATGATAGTTCGGGTACTGTAAGCGTTGCGTTTAGCAATATTAAACTTGTTGCGTACGAGTTATAAATGGCACTTCAAGCAATAGACATTTCGTTTGCAAAAGGTCTGGATACAAAAACAGATCCATGGAGAGTTCCTCTTGGTAATTTTTTGTCTCTTGAGAATATGGTTTTTACTACAGGCTCAAGATTAACTAAGAGAAATGGTTATCCTAAATTAACGGCTCTCCCAGAAGATGCAACGTTCTTGACAACCTTCAATCAAAATCTTACAGCTATTGGTTCCAGCCTCCAGGCGTATTCTCAGGGAACAAATCAATGGATAAATAAGGGAACACTTCAACCTGTAATGCTTGAAGTTTTACCATTGATCAGATCAAATACGAATCAAACTCAACTCGATACGGCGGTTTCTTCAAACGGTTTAGTTTGTACTGTATATACCGATCAGACTCCGACAAGTCTTGCGACTTTAAGATACATGTATGCAATTGCTGATTCCACGACTGGACAAAATATTGTAAGTCCAACGGCGATTCCAGTCACTAGCGGAACTGTAACTGGATCTCCTAGAGTTTTTGTTCTTGGATCTTATTTTATAATTGTTTTCACGAACGTTATTACAGCGACGAGTCACCTTCAGTACATAGCTATTAGTATTAATAATCCAACGTTAGTGACTACGAACGCAGATATCGCTTCATCGTATGTTTCATCACCTGGACTTTCCTGGGACGGAGTCGTCGTCGATCAAAATTTATATATCGCATACAATACAACATCCGGCGGACAAGCGATTAAAATTACTTACCTCTCATCTACTCTGACCGTAGTAACTCCTGTTACGTATTCTAACGCCGGGAAAGTGACCGCTACTTTAATGAGCGTTTGCTCTGATGTATCTAATCCACTTAGTCCTAGAATATGGGCCTCATATTACAACTCTGGATC